>Ga0207667_10001555_pt1 | contig 28867 bp, 25 predicted proteins | sample KBSCornC52_FD_184301 | JGI IMG/M metagenome (GOLD analysis project Ga0207667, IMG submission 184301) | Corn rhizosphere microbial communities from Kellogg Biological Station, Michigan, USA - KBS Corn C5-2 (SPAdes) (version 2) | ecosystem: Host-associated > Plants > Roots > Rhizosphere > Soil ...
GCAGCCCGCGAGCGCCGTGCGTGCGCGATCGCCTGCTTGCCGCGGGGCGTCGTCGTCGTCGCGATCCAGGAAGGCGATGGCCAGATAGGCCTGAGCCAGGTGCAGCAGGGGATCGTCCGACGGCACGACACCGACCAGCGTGGCCTCGGCTTCGCGCAGCACCGCGAACGCACGCTCCGGCTGCCCGAGCACCTGGAACATGTGCCCCAGTTCGACCAGCACGTTCGCACGCAGCACCGGCTGCCCGGCAAAGCCGTGGCGCGCGCGCTCGAGCGCGCTGTCCAGCATCTGCAGGCTGGTCACCGGGCCGCTGCCCGGACCGGCGGCCGGCTCGGCATCCTCCAGCAGGTCCAGCACGAAGCGGCTCGCCTGCAGCGCACGCTGCGCCTGCGCCGTCTCGCGGGCGTGCTCGCGCGCGAGCAGCAGGCCCGCCGCGGCGGCCAGGCAGATCGCCGCGAACGAGGCCGTCAGCGCGGCACGATGGCGCGCGAAGAACAAGTGGACGCGATGCGGCGCAGACGTCGTGCCGGCGCGCACCGGCCGTCGGGCGAGAACGCGGCGCAGGTCGTCGGCCAGGAGCTCGACCGACCCGTAGCGTCCCGTCGGGGTCGCGCTCAGTGCGCAACGCAGCACGCGAGCCAGGTCGGGGCCGAGGACGGCGGCGTCCTCCGGCGACACGGGATCGGCCGTGCCCGGCCGGCCACCGGTGAGCAGCTCGTGCGTCACCACGCCGAGCGAGTAGATGTCCATGGCGGTGGAGATCGGCGCGCCGCCACGCTGCTCGGGGGCCGCATAGCGCGGCGTATGCGTCTGCAGGCTGCTGTCCGGGACGGTCGCGCCGCCGTCCGCTTCCGCCTGGGCGTCGAGCAGCCGGGCGATCCCGAAGTCAAGCAGCTTGAGCTCGCCCCGCTCGTCCACCAGCAGGTTCGACGGCTTGATGTCCCGATGCACGACCAGCCGGCGATGCGCATGCGCCAGCGCTTCGCAGGCCTGCAGCACCAGGCGCAGGCGCGCGGTCGTGTCCAGCGCACGGCGGGCGGCGTGGGTCACCACGTCGACCCCGCGGATGCGTTCCATGACCAGGTAGGGACGACCCACCGCATCGACGCCGGCGTCGTAGAGGCGTGCGATGTTCGGATGCTCCAGCAATGCACCGATCTGGCGCTCGCGCGCCATCCGCTCGGCCAGGCGCGGCCCCTTGGCCAACCGCGGCAGCTTCAGCGCCACCTCGCGTTCGAAGATGCCGTCCACGCGGTCGGCCCGCCACACGCTGCCCATTCCGCCGCGGCCGATCTCCTCGACCAGCCGGTAGGCGCCCACCAGGTCGCCCGGCGAAGGGTCGGAAGGATCGACGTCGACGGTGCCGCCCAGGCGCGGAAACTCGGACAGCAGTCCGCCGGCCCGCGCCGTGTCGTCGTCGAACATGTGCCTGAGGTGGACGACAAGCCTGGGCTGCGCAATGGCAAGCTCGCGCAACCAGGCCTCGCGCTCGCCGGGCGCCAGCGCCAGGCCGAGATCGAGCAGCCGGCTCAGCTCGGCGATGTCAGCGACCGTCAGCGTCATCCGGGACTCCAGGCCAGGCAATCGAAGCCATCGCGATCCTTTCGGGGGTGGAGGGCACCCATGCCTGCTCACGTGCGGGCCGGGTCGGGCGCAACCCATGAGCTTTTGTGCTCGACCATACAGACGCAATCCCTCGTTTGAACCGGACATCGCCCGCGGCCGTCCGGCAAAGCCGCCTAGGATTCCGCCGGGTTGGCGGGAGATGGCGCATGGCGCAGGACATCGACGAATTGATCGAGCGAGCGAACGCCGGCGAGCCCGGCGCGCAGGAAGCCTTGTTCAGCGGTGCGTACGACGAGCTGCGCAAGCTCGCGCGAGCGCGCCTGCGTGACGGCGGGCGCAACACCGTCCTCGACACCACGGCACTGGTCCACGAGTCGTACCTGCGACTGGTGCGCAGCAGCCCGCTGCGCAGCGACGACCGGCGCGCGTTCTTCGCCTATGCCTCGCGCGTGATGCGCTCGGTGATCATCGACACCGTGCGCGAGCGCCAGGCGCAGCGCCGCGGCGGCGACCTGCGCGAAGTCACGCTGGACACCGAGCTCGGCGAGAGCCTGGGCAACGGCGAGGCGCAGTTGCTCGCCGTCCACGAGGCGCTCGACGCGCTCGCGCAGGCCGAGCCGCGCCTGGCCAAGGTCGTGGAGATGCGCTACTTCGGCGGCTACTCGGAGATCGAGATCGCGGACGCACTCGACCTGAACGAGCGCAGCGTGCGGCGCGACTGGCACAAGGCCCGCCTGCTGCTCGGGCAGATGCTGGGCGCCTGAGCGACCTTCGCGCCGGCGTGTCCGGTCGCGCGGCGGTTTCCCGTCCTGACGAAGGAGCGACGCCGCGGGCATCCCGCCTGGCGCGCGCCGGCTCGTCCTCAGGAGCATCGCCATGAACCGCATTCGCCCGATGGGCTGGATCCCGGACGCGCCCGACCACCGCGACCTGCTGTACGGCCTGTCGGACCAGCCGCCCGCCGGCCCGCTGCCCGCCAGCGTCGACCTCAGCGGCGGCTTCGGCGCCGCGTACGACCAGCAGCACTCGCCCAGCTGCGTCGCGCAGTCCATCGTCGCCATGCTCGACTTCCTCGGCCAGCGCCTGGACGACGCGCTGCCGACGGGATCGCGCGCCTTCGCCTACTGGAACGCCCGCGCGGCCGACGGCCTCGCCGGCAGCGACGGCGGCTCGACGATCCGCAGCACCCTCAAGGCGATCAACCGCCAGGGCCTGTGCGCCGAATCCGAATGGGCCTACACGCCCGATCACATCCGGCTGCAGCCCACCCCGGCCTGCTACGCGGACGCGGCCGGCTACCCGAACGTCGCCTACCTGAGGCTGGCCTGCAACCTGCAGCAGCTGCGCCAGTCGCTGGCCGACGGCTTCCCGTTCACGATCGGCTTCACCGCCTACGACAACTTCCCGTTCGACACCGACACCGGCTACGTGCCGATGCCCCGGCCCGACAGCCGCGTGATCGGCCAGCACTGCGTGGTGGCCGCGGGCTATGACGACGACAGCCGGCAGTTCCTGATCCGCAACTCGTACGGCACCGGGTGGGGACAGGACGGCTATGGGGCGCTGCCTTACGAATACGTGATCGGGTATTGCGGCGACCAGGGCCTGTGGAGCCTGCGCCGGCTGCTGGCCAACGGGGGAAATTCCGCCGACGCGATGTCCGGTTCGGCCGGCGCGATCCGTCCGGGTCAATGAGGGCGATTGACCGGACACGTGCCAGGCAGACCCGCTCTTGCGGTCCGGCGTCACGCCGACGCGGGACGCCCGTCCATTCTCAAATCATGGAGATTCTCATGGCCAAAACGGCATACGTGTATCCGCAACCTGCCCTGAAGCCCGTGGCCGCGCCCGTCGCGGCGCCGGCCAAGGCACCCGCACCGAAGCGCGGCAGCCAGCCCGCGCCCGATTCGACGACGATGGCCAAGGCGATCCTGGGCGCGCGCATCGCTCAATACGTGATGAACGATCCGGTGATCGCGGGCGACTGGCTGGCACTCGTGGCACTGTGCCGCGCGGGCCTCGACGTGTCGGACAGGCTGAACGTCCAGCAGACCATCCTGACGCTCGCAGTCGGTCCGGGTGGCCCGGCCGCCGAGGGCAGCACCGTCTTCGGCATGGAGACGACCACCGGCGGCTTCCGCAATCCGTGGTGGCGCGAGGAGTACGTCACCGATGGCGGTGGCGACGCCGGCAGCGACGGGTCGGGCGATGCCGGCACGTCCAGCAGCGGTTCCGGAGATGCCGGCATCTCCGACGCGGGATCGTCCGGCTCTCCCGCCGATGCAGGCTCGCCGAGATCGGGAGGCAGCGTGGTCGTCACCGGCGGAGTCGAGGTCGATCCGGGGTCGGTGGACGTCACGGGCAAGGCCGACATCTCCGGCAGCACCAACGGCAGCTGGTGGCCCACCATTCACGTCGAGGTCCACGCGAGTGAACACAGCAGCGTCAACGTCCATGGAAAGGCCGAAGTGAATCCCTGAGTCCCCCGCATATTTTCGAACAGGAGCCATCATGACCGCCACGATCGCATCTCTCGGTCGCAAGACCGGATTCTCGTCCTCATCGCTGGCCGTCGCCCGCGACGCCATCTCCCAACGCATTGCCGCCCGCATCGTCGCCGACCCGTCGTTCCGCCAGGATTTCCAGATCCTGATGGGCCTGTACGACGCCGAGGACGCCGCCGCCGGCCGCACGCCGCGGGAGGTCTTCAGCCTGTCCATCCAGCTGCCCCGCCCGGCGCGGCCCCGGCCCGCCCCCGGCACCGACGTCCTGGGCATGGACGACCCCGCCGGCGGCAACAGCAGCACGTCGACCGGTGCCGACGCCCCGGCCACCAACACGGGCATCGTCGGCCCCGGCGCGCTGCTGGACACGCCCGACATCCTGATCAACCCGCCCTGGCTCGGCTGGCCGCCGCGCGACTTCCCGCCCTACGACCCGCCTTATGACCCGTGGCCGTGGTTCGGCTGGCCGCCGCGCGCGCCCTATCCGCCGCGATACCCGATGCCGTATCCGTTCCCGCGCCCCATGCCCGGCCCGGGCCCGGTCATCGAGCCGCCGCGCGCGTACCCGCGCTGACCGCAACGCGACACGCCCGCGCCAATCGCGGGCGTGTCTCCCTCCAACCGCTTCCCGGGAGCCGCCCATGACCGCGACCACCCTGCTCTCCACCGCGCGCCGCAGGTTCGCGCAACGCATCGCAGCCACGCTGGCTGCCGATCCCCGCTTCCAGGCCGACTGGGCCGTCTATCGCGCCCTGTCCATCGCCGGTGGCCAGCCGGCCGGGCTGCGCCTGATGCTGGCCGACGATCCCCCGCGCCCGTCAGGCGTGCTGGGCATGGACCCGTCCAACCCCTTCGAGCACTCTGACGTCCTTGCGGATGACAACGGCGGCGGAGGCGGCGACGTCGGTCCGGACCCGGGCTTCCCGGGCGGCGATCCGGGCGGTGGCGACCCCGGCGGCGGCGATCCTTTCCCGCCGGAGCCGGGGGGCAACGATCCGTGGCAGCCACCGGGTCCGGCCCACGATCCGCCCTTCACGCCCTTCACGCCCGATACGCCCGACCTGGTGCATCCGTGGCCGACCTACCCGGTGGCCATCCACTTCGCCGGCCACCCGCGACGAGACTGAGCGCGGTCGTCAGCCGCGGAGCTCGCAGCGACGTCGGCCGGCCCGCATCGCTGCGCCGTTCGCCATCAGTTGGCGGCCGCCGACTGGCGGCGAGCCTGGGCCTGGCCGCTGGCCGAGCCATTCGCGCCCACGTTCACGCCGTCCTGGCGCGACGCCGAGCCCTGCAGCGCGCCGTTGCCCGAGCCGGTGGCCGCGACCGAGTGGCTGCCCGCGCCGTTCGAGCGGGTGGCCGTGGCCGAGCCGCTGCCGTTGCCGGCGAGGTTGCCCGCGACCGCGTGACCGCCGGACGACGGTGCCGCTGCGCCGCCGCCCTGCGTCGACGCGGGCGGCGTGCCGTGCGTGCGCGTGGCGCTCGCCGTGCCGTTGCCCGCGACATTGCCCGCCAGCGAGCGGCTGCTGGCGGACGGCGTGGTCGTCGATCCCGCGTCGTGCGTGCGCGCGGCGGTCGCGCTGCCATTGCCCGCGAGGCTGCCGGAAAGCGAGTGGGTCGCGGGCGTCGTCGACGGCGCGCCGGTCGTCGACGGCGCGGTGGCCGGTGGCGTGCCGGTGTTGGCGGCGCCGTGCGAGATCGACCCGGTGGCAGTGCCGGCACCGGCCAGCGCGCCCTGCGATGCGTTCGCGCCGCCGGTGGCCGTGCCCGCCGTGCCGTTCGCGGCGGCGTCGGCCGAGCCCTGCGCGCTGCCACTCACGTTGCCCGCGGCGGCGCGCACCGCGCCCACGCCGTCGCGCGCGCCCTGCACGCCCGCGCCGGCGGTGGCGCGGCCGTCGGCGGCGCCGCTGGCCGCGGTCGCCCTGGCGGCGGCGGCCACGCCCTTGGCATTGCCGGCGGCGTGGCGGGCGGTGGTCTTGCCGGCGTCGACGACGCTGCCGGCGGCGTCCTTGACCGGCGTGGTGTCGGGCGTCGCGAGATTGCCGGCGACGTTGCCCGTGACGCTGCCCGCCACGTTGTTCGCGCTGTTGCCCAGGCTGCCGCCATGGGTGAGGCTGCCCGAGCCGCCCAGGCCGCCGCCGAGGCCGCCGAGGCCGCCGGCGTGCGCGCCGCCGCCCAGCAGGCCGGCGTGCGCGGAGGTGGAGATCGCCACGCAGGCGGTCGACAGCGCCATCACGGCGACGATGTGGAGATGGGAGTGCTTGCGGTTCATGTCGTTCACCTTCGAGAAGTGGCTCGCGACGATTCGCGGCCTGCAAAGGGAGAACGACGCCCGCGCCGGCTTTCTTCCGGCCGCGATGAAAAAAGATGTAACCCGACTCAGCGAGCGCGCGCCAGGTCGACGTCATCCGGCGACGTGCGCAGCGTCTCCGCGACAAGCCCCCGGCCGATGCCGTCGCGCGGCGCCTGCGGCAGGTCGCGCGCCGTCGCCCCCAAGCGCGCGATGGCGGCCTGCGCGGCGTCCGGCGAGGCCTGCTGGTAGCCGGCCGCCAGCAGCCCCGCCACGAGCGGCGCCGCGAACGACGTGCCGCGCACCGGCGCGAAGCCGCGCGTGCCGCTGGCCGCGGCCGCCATGTCGGCGCCTGGCGCCACGAACATCACCTGCGGCCCGCGCGCCCCTTCGGCCAGGAGCCGCAGCTTGCCGTCGACGGCGCCCACGCCCACCACGCCGGGCCACGATGCCGGATACAGCGGCGGCGCCGCCGGCCCGTCGTTGCCCACGGCCGCGACCACCAGCACGCCCTGCCCGATGGCGCGTTCGACCAGCCGCTGCAACACCTGGTTGGCCGGCCCGACCAGGCTGATGTTGACCACGGCCACGTGCTGCCTGGCCATCCAGGCGAGCTCGCGCGCGATCGCCTCCACCGAGCCGCCGGTGGGCGCGTCGCAATAGACGTCGCCGGCCAGGAGCACGGCATGCGGCAGCGCCGACGCGAAGTGCGCGCCCTCGCCCACCATCAGCGACGCGACAGCCGTGCCGTGCGGCGCCGGGTGGTCGCCGTCGCTGCAGCCGTGGCGCCTGATCGTCGCGTGGCGCAAGGCCGGGTGCGACGCATCGACGCCGCTGTCGATGAGGCCCACCTGCAGCGTTCCATTCGTGGCGGGCGACGGGTGCAGCACGGGCGCCGACGTGGCCGTCGATGCCGCGGCACCCACGCTGCCGCTGCCCAAATAGACATGGTGGAAGTCGTACACGCCCGCAGGGTCGAGCGCGTGCGCTCGCGCGAGCGCCTCCGCGAGCGCGAGGCCGGTGGGCGCGCGCAGCACGACGAGTCCGTCGTCGTCCAGTCCGTCGAGTGCGTCCTCGCGAAGGGGCCGGAACCCGGCCGCCAGGAGCGCGTCCCGCGCGGCGGCGCCCGAAGGTTGCGCCAGCAGTTCGGCGCGCACGATCAGCTCGCCGCGCGGATCGCGATCGAGCTCGCGCCGGTGGGCGCGGGCACGCGCGACCGTCTCGTCCAGCCGGGCCGTGGCGAGGTCGACCGGGGCCAGCACGTTGTCCACCAGCGGCTCGACGCGCTGCAGCAGCGGCGCGCGCGAGACGGGCGACAGCGTCGAGCCCAGCGACGGCAGGCGCAGCTGCGCCTGGGCGGCGCCCGACAGCAGGGCGGCTGCCAGCGCAAGGATTCGGCAAGTTCCAGGGCTCATGGTCGAATAACGTTGGAGCCATGGAAGAAAATCCATCGCCACGACGTTCTCCCATCATGTCATGAGCCAGTCGCCCCTTGCGTTGCGCGCGGAGATCGCGGCCCTGCTGCCGCGGCTGCGCCGTTTCGCCCGCTCCGTCACTCGTCACCGCGAGGACGCGGACGACCTCGTGCAGATCGCGGTCGAGCGTGCGTTGAAGCACCTCGACCATTGGCAGGATGGAACCCGACTGGACAGCTGGCTGTTTCGCATCATGAAGAACGCGTGGATCGACGAAGTGCGCGCGCGGGGCCGCCGCGACGAGGTGCTCGCCCCCGAGGAGGCCGGCGAGCACGTCGGCTTTTCCGAGACAGGCAGCCGCGACATCCGGCTGTCCATCGAGAAGGCGATGGCCCGCCTGCCCGAGGAACAGCGCCTGGCGGTGAGCCTCGTGCTGGTCGAGGGCCTGCCCTACAAGGAAGCGGCGCAGGTGCTGGACATCCCCATCGGCACGCTCACCAGCCGGCTGGCGCGCGGCCGCGACGCGCTGCAGGCCATGCTGGGCGACGGAGACATCACGCCATGAGCGCTGCACGGCCGCCCGAAGGCGCTCGAGCCGGAGTCCGCAGGATGGAGGCTTTCGAATGACCTCGATGAACGAACACGACCGCCTCGCCGTCATGGCGTACGTGGACGGCGAGCTGCCGCCCGCGGACGCCGACGCCTTCGACGCGCGCCTCGCGCAGGAGCCCGCCCTCGCGGACGCGGTCGCGCGCGAACGCGCGCTGCGCGCGAGGCTGCAGTCGGCCTACGCGCCGGTGCTGGACGAGCCGATGCCCGCCGGCCTGCTGGACCTGCTGGCGCTTCCCGATGCCGCGGCCAAGGCTCCGCCGGTGCACCTGGTCGCGGACTCCGCCGTCGCTGCCAACGAGGCGCTGCCCGCCGGCGCCAGCGATGCCGCCCGCGCCGCGCTGCCGCACGCGCGGCGCTGGGGCTGGCCGCAGTTCGGCGCGATGGCCGCCTCGCTGGTGCTGGGCGTGCTGTTCGGCGCGCGCCTGGTCGGCGCGCCGCATGCGACCGGCGACGCGCTTGCGCTGGTCGTCGCCCCCGACGGCGCCATCACCGCGCAAGGCGCGCTGCGCACCGCGCTCGACCAGGACATCGCCGGCACCGTGCTCGACCCGAACGCCAAGGTCGGCGTCGGCCTGACCTTCCGCGACCACGCCAGGCAGTACTGCCGCACGTTCACGCTGGACGCGGAATCGGCGGGCATCGCGTGCAGGCAATCCGACGGCTGGGTCGTGGCGCACCTGGAGCACGGACGCAATGCCCGCGCGGGCGAGCAAGGCGGCTACCGCACCGCGGCCAGCCCCTTGAGCCCGACGCTGCTGCAGGCCGTCGACGCGATGCGTGACGGCGACACGCTGGACGCAGCCGGCGAGGCGTCCGCCAAGGCCGGGGGCTGGAAGCCGTAGGCCGACCGCGGGGCTTAAGCGTGCCCTAAGCGAGCGCCCGCAGATTTGCCCGTTTGCCCGGCCCACAATCGCACGCATGAGACTGCTCTTCGTCGAGGACGACCACATGATCGGCGAGACGGTCGTCGACGTGCTGCGCGCCGAACACTACGCGGTCGACTGGATCAAGGATGGCCAGACCGCGCAGGCGGTGCTGCGCACGCAGGCCTACGACCTGCTGCTGCTCGATCTGGCGCTGCCCGGCAAGGACGGCATCGAGGTGCTGCGCGCGCTGCGGTCCGCCAAGCTGCGCATCCCGGTCCTGATCGCCACCGCGCGCGATTCGGTGGAACAGCGCATCGCGGGGCTGGACGCCGGCGCCGACGACTACATCCTCAAGCCCTACGACCTGGGCGAGCTGCTGGCGCGCGTGCGCGCCCTGCTGCGCCGCGCGGCGGGGCGCGCCGAGCCGGTGTACGAGCACCTGGGCGTCTGCCTGAACCCCGCCACGCGCGAGGCGACCGTCAACGGCCGGCCGGTGCTGCTGTCGTCGCGCGAATGGGCCGTGCTGGAGCCGCTGATCGCGCGGCCCGGCGCGGTGCTCTCGCGCGCGCAGCTCGAGGAGAAGATCTTCGGCTTCGACGATTCCATCGCCAGCAACGCCGTCGAGGTCTACGTGCACGGGCTGCGCAAGAAGCTCGGCGCCAACCTGATCCAGAACGTGCGCGGGCTCGGCTACCTGGTGCCGCGCGCATGAGCGCCCGCCCGGCCGCTCCGAAGGGCGCTCGCACCGCAGCACACAGTGCGGAGGTTGCCTTATGAGCGCCCGCCCGGCCGCTCCGAAGGGCGTTCGCGCCGCAGCCCGCAGGGCGGAGGCTTCGTGATGACGCGCGACGCCCCGCACTCGCTGCGCACGCGGCTGCTCGCGTGGCTGCTGGCGGGCACCGTCGTGGCCGCGCTCGCGCAGGCCGGCTTCGCCTATGCCACGGCGCTGGCGCAGGCCGACGTCATCTTCGACCGCCACCTGCGCACGATGGCGATGGCGCTGACATCCGGCACCTCGCTGGGCTCGCTGCCGCCCAGCGCCGAGATCAACGCGGACCGCGCGGGCGAGGACTTCGTGGTGCAGCTGTGGAATGCGCGCGGCGAGCCGGTCTTCCGTACCGCGGCCCACCAGAAGCTGCGCCAGCCCGCGCAGCCGGGCTTCTCGATCGTGCACGCGCTGGACGGCCGCGACTACCGCGTCTACTCGGTCGTGGCCACCGGGCTGACCGTGCTGGTGGCGCAGGACATGGGCGCCCGTCGCGAGATGGCGCGCGCACTGGCGCTGCGCACCACGCTGCCGGAGCTGCCCACCGCCCCGCTGCTGGCCGTGCTCGTCTGGTGGGTGGTCAGCCGCTCGCTGGCGCCGGTGGCGCGGCTGCGCGCGCAGATGGCCGCGCGCAAGGTCGACGAGCTCGCGCCGCTGAACGACCGCGGCCTGCCCGCCGAGATCCAGCCGCTGATCCAGGAGCTGAACCTGCTGTTCGAGCGCCTGCGCCAGGCCTTCGACTCGCAGCGCGTGTTCGTGGCCGACGCGGCGCACGAGCTGCGCTCGCCGCTGGCGGCGCTGAAGATCCAGCTGCAGGGCCTGCAGCGCGCCGGCGACGATCCCACGCGCGAGCTGGCCGTCAAGCGGCTCGCCGCGGGCATCGAGCGCGCCGGCCACCTCGTGGACCAGATGCTGGTGCTCGCGCGCCAGGAGGCCAGCGTCGCCGAAGGCGTGGCCCTGGCGCCGCTGGATCTCGCGCAGCCCGGCTTCCTGGCGCTGAGCGACACGCTGGCCAGCGCGCAGGCGCGCCAGATCGACCTGGGCGTGCACCGCGCCGAGAGCGTCACCGTGGCCGGCAACGCCGAATCGCTGCGCATCCTCGTGCGCAACCTCCTGGACAACGGCGTGAAGTACACGCCCCCGGGCGGCACCGTGGACCTGAGCGTGCAGGCCACGCCGGAAGGCGCGCTGGTGACGGTGGAGGACAGCGGCCCCGGCATCCCCGGAAAGGATCGCGCCCGCGCCCTCGATCGCTTCTTCCGCGTGGTGGACGGCGCCGGCGCCACCGGCAGCGGGCTGGGGCTGGCCATCGTCAAGTCGATCGCCGACATGCACGGCGCCACGATCGTCCTGGACGACTCGCAGCGCCTGGGCGGCCTGCGGGTGCGGGTGTCGTTCGGCTTGCGTTCAGCCCCTTAAGCGCCGTCTAAGCCGGCGCGCCCAGAATTCCTCCGCCACTCGACCGACCCCCTGAATCGGCATCGAGCGCCCTCCAGTCCCACAACGAGGATCCCCGTGCGCATCTCTCCCCTCAGCATCACTCTCACCCTGTCGTTCCTGGCCGCCTGCAGCACCGCCCCCACGGCGCCGCCGGCGCCGGCCCCCGCGCCCGCCCCCGCGCCTGTCGCCCAGGTGCCGGCCCCGGCACCGATGCCGGCCCGCACGGACGACGCCCAGGCGCTCGCCGCCAAGCTGCGCCAGCAGATCGCCGACCTCGACGGCAAGAGCGTGTTCTTCGACTTCGACTCCTTCATCGTCAAGTCCGAGTACGACGCCACGCTGCACGCCCAGGCCGACTTCCTGAAGGCCAACCCGAGCTCGAAGCTCACCGTGCAGGGCAACACCGACGAGCGCGGCGGCTCCGAATACAACCTGGCCCTCGGCCAGAAGCGCGCCGAGGCCGTGCGCAAGCAGCTGGGCGTGCTGGGCGTGTCCGCCGACCGCGTCGAAGCCACCAGCTTCGGCAAGGAAAAGCCGCGCGCCACGTGCCACGACGAATCGTGCTGGTCGCAGAACCGCCGCGACGACTTCGTCAACAAGCCCTGAGAGGCTTCAAGTCAGCGAACCAGGCCGTCGTTGGGATGGCCATGCCGGGGCCCGAGGCGCCCGGTTCCAGGAGGGCCCGCGAGGGCCTTCTTCCATTTCCGGGGCCGCGCGCCCGGTGCGTGCGGCCGCGCGTTATGTGGCGTGATTGATGCCGGAGGCGCCTGCCTGAGACAGTGGGGCAACCAGACCCCTTCTCGTCAACCAGCGGAGCACTTCCCATGGCACTCAACACCAACATGGCCCCGGCCCAGCCTTTCCTCGTCAAGCCTGCAGCGGATGGCAGCCTGGAGGCGTTGCCGGGCGAGATCGTCAACGACACCAAGTATCTGTACCAGGCGACCAGCTACAAGAACCTGGCCAGCATCAAGACCGGCGGACTCGACCCCAGCTACGGCGGCAAGGGCGGGTCGGGCGCGGTCGTCGGCGGTGCGGACGGCGCGCACTTCAACCACAACTCCCAAGGGAAGGTGCATGGCACCTCCGCCTCGACGACGGCGAACTTCTATGCGCTGATGAAGGACTCGCCGGCCACCTTCGTGCGCGCCTTCGGCAGCATCGGCGACCTGGACAGCCGCCCCGAACCGACCAAGCTGGCCGACTTCGCCATCATCCTGCGGTTCCGCAAGGACAACTACGAATGGGAGGTCGACCCGGACGACCCGCGCAACGCGTTCTGCACCCGCAACAAGATCCCGCCGTTCGCCATCGAGGGCCTCACGACGGAGGGCTGGGTGAAGATCATGAACCTGACCGGGTTGGACAGGGCGCTGAGCGGCTGATCCTGCCGACCGCGCCCTGATGGGCGGGCGCGGGTTCAGTCGTGGAAGCCGTGCGGGGCCGCGGCCAGCATCGAACGGCCTATGCCGTCGCCACCTTGGCGCTCAGGCGCGACAGCCAACGATACAGCGCGAACGTGGCCAGCACGAAGCCGATGCCGCCGAGCCACAGCGCCGTGCCGCCGAAGCTCTCGCCGACGACCGCCAGCGGTGCGTCCTTGCCGCTGAACACGGTGAGCGCCGCGATGGCCACGCCGAACAGGCCCTCGCCGACGATCATGCCGCTGGCCAGCAGCACGCCCAGCTGCCGGGCCGACGCGGGACGCTTCGTGGTGTCGGCGTGGCGCTCCCAGGCGTGGCCGACGAACGCGCCCACGACCACCATCAGCGTGGTGGCCATCGGCAGGTAGATGCCCAGGCCCACGGCCAGCGGCGGCAGCTGCGCGTGGCTGCCCGCCTTGCGCGTGCGCTTGATGACCACGTCGAGGACGACCAGCACCACGCCCAGCAGGGCGCCCTTGCCCAGCAGGTTCCAGTCCAGGTCGCCGCCCAGCACGCCCTTGGCGAGCGCCGAGATCAGCGCGGCCTGCGGCGCGGCGAGCGCCTTGGCGGTGGCGCCGGGCGCGCCGGCGAAGCCGTAGGCCTTCTGCAGCAGGTCCAGCACCGGCGGGATGACGAGCGCCCCGGCCACCGTGCCGATGGCCAGCGCCACCTGCTGCTTCCACGGCGTGGCGTCGACCAGCTGGCCCGTCTTCAGGTCCTGCAGGTTGTCGTTGGCCACGGTCGCGGCCGCGATGATGACGGAGGTGACGAACAGCGTGAAGGCCACCAGCGCGGGGCCGGCGCTGGCCGGCAGCATGGGCTTGACGGCAAGCGCCACGAGCAGCGCCGCCGAGATGACGACGATGATGCCCACGCCCGACAACGGGCTGTTGCTGGAGCCGATCAGCCCCGCCATGTAGCCGCACACGGCGGCCACGAAGAAGCTCATGAGCGCGATGAACGCGATGCCGCCGGCCACCAGGACGACGGTGGCCGATCCCAGCCCCGCGCCGTTGCTCATGTCGGCCAGCAGCCAGCCCACGGGCACCAGGCAGGCCAGCGTGACGCCGGCCACCCAGCCGATGGGCAGGTCCTGTTCGGTCCGCGGCAGCGTCGCGCCCTGCCCGGCCCGGCGCACGCGCGAGGCCGCCATCGCCGAAGCCAGGCCCTTGCCCACGGGCTGCACGAGCTTGACCAGCGTCCACACCGCGGCCACCGCGATGGCGCCGGCGCCGATGAAGCGCACCTGCTTGGCCCAGACCTTGGTGGCCATGCCGGCCAGGGCGGCCGGGTCGGTGGAGCCGTCGAACGGCAGCAGGCCGGTCAGGTGCGGCACCGCGCCCGCCCAGGCGATCAGCACGCCCACCAGCATGGCCACGCCCACCCACAGGCCCACCAGATGGCCCACCGCCAGCAGCGCCAGCGACAGGCCGAAGTCGACGCCGGTGGCCGCGTTGCTGCTGCGGCTGAGGCGGAAGAACCCGACCACGTCGGACGCGAACAGCTGCATCGAGATCACCACCTGGAACAGCGCCGATGCGATGGCGCCCCAGATGATGGCCAGCAGGCCGGCGCGGTTCTCGGCCTCGCCGGCCGCGCCGCCCTCGCCGCCCGCGCCCACCTTGAGCACCTCGGCGCAGGCCACGCCCTCGGGATACGGCAGGTCGGAGGTGGTGACCAGCGCCCGGCGCAGCGGGATCGAGTACGTCACGCCCAGCACGCCGCCGAGTGCGCAGATGATCACGCAGGTGACGTAGGGAAAGCCAGTCCACCAGCCCACCATCACCAGGCCCGGCAGCACGAAGATGATCGACGAGATCGCGCCGGCGGCCGAAGCCACCGTCTGCACGATGTTGTTCTCCTGGATGGTCACCCCGCGCGCGTAGCGCAGCAGGGCCATGGAGATGACCGCCGCGGGGATCGACGTGGCGAACGTCAGGCCCGCCTTCAGGCCGAAGTAGACGTTGGCGGCCGTGAACAGCAGCGTGATGAGGAAACCGAGCACGACGCCGCGCAGGGTCAGCTCGCTGGTGGGTGAAACTTCGGCTTTCAAGGGAACTCCCGGGGGATCAAGCCGCGCATCATCCCTCAACTGCGGCCGGCCCGGCATAGTGACTACGCGCAGCGCGCCACAAACCGCGCCCGCCGCGGCGCCTCGCGCCTACTGGCCGGCCGCGAAGCCCGCGAGGATCGCCGCGATCCGCCAGCGATGGTCGCGGTCGTGCGCCAGCACCTGCTCGACGAGCCCGTGCACGTCGATCTGGCAGCCATCGGCGCGGGTGCCCACGCGCGCGAGCGCGTGCTCGTCCAGCGCTTGCAGCTCCGCCACCAGGCCGGCCCGCAGCGTCGAGAACTCGGCGATCGCCTGCGCGGCCGGCCTCTCGCGATAGCGGCGATCGCCGTACCAGGCGTTGACGTCGACCGGTTCCAGCCGCGGGTCGTCCTCGCGCAGCACCTGGCGGATGCGCAGCGCGTACAGGTCGGGGTCGCAGTCGCGCACGTGCCACACGTGCTCGATCAGGGGGAACGGGTCGTTCTTCGGCTGCCGCTGCAGGAGCTCCGACGGCAGCGATCCCAGCGCGTGCTCGAGGAATGCGGGCATCTCGGCCAGCTGCGCCAGGAGGCTGGCGCGGGTCGGATCGATTGCTGCGATGGCCAGGGTCCTCTCATTGGCTCGATGCCGTGCGCAAGGGGTCGGGGGCGAGAACTTTGCCGACGTGCGCTTCTTCGTCGCGCCGCGATTATCGCCGGCGGATTGTTCATCGAAGGCGCCGGCACGATGGCATTCGCACCGCGGGGCGGCGCGATGTTCGTGAGCGGCCACTGCGCTCGCGCGGCTCCGGCGACCACTGCCGAGAACGGACGACGGCAGCTTGTTCCAGCTCGACCGCGGATGCGGCCTTGTCCGACAGCACCCCCCGCAGGCGCTGCGTTGTAAAGACAAGCGGCACAACGAATGCCGCCGTGCAGACATCGCCAGGCGCCTCCGGCGCCCCCCTCTTGAACAACGCAGGAGACGTCCATGATCCGCAGCTTCCGCATCCCTCCCCTCACCTTGCGCCGGCCTGTCGTCACGCTGTCGATCGCGGCCGCCTTCGGGCTGGCCGCGGCCGGTGCCGCCCAGGCGCAGGTGTCCGTCGACGTCGGCGTCAGCGCGCAGGAGCCGGGCTGGCTCTACGACGTCGGCGCCGTCGTGAGCCTGTTCGTCGAGCCTCCCATCGTGCAGCCCGAGCCCGTGGCGATCGCCTGGGCGCCGCCACCGATGCTGGTCGAGGAGGTGCCGCCGCAGCCCGACCCGTACGCGGTCTGGACGGGCGGGTACTGGACGTGGCAGGGCGACTGGGTCTGGTGCGCGGGCCGCTGGATGGATCCGCCGCGCCGCGAATACGTGTGGGTCGAGCCGTACTACGAGCACCGCGCCGAACGCGTCATCTTCATTCCCGGCTACTGGTCGTCGCCCGACGTGGAATTCGTGGCGCCGCCGGTCGACCGGCCCATTGCCTGGGGCTACGTCAACGAGGGCGTCGTGATCGGGCCGCCGCCAGAAGGCCCGGTGGGCATCTTCGTGCCGCCGCCGCCGGGCTCGCGCCCCGGGCTGATCATCCCCGCGCCGATCGGCACGCCGCCGGCGGTGGTGGTGAGCGCGCCGCCGGTGATGTCGGTGGGCATGCGCGTGTCGGGGTCGATCGCGATCGACGCGCACCGCACCATCGACGACAACCGCGCCGTCAGCTACCGTCCCGCCGCCATCCGCAACGTGGCCAACGTGACCGTGGTGGCACCGGCCACCGCCACCGCGACCGGCCGCGCCTTCCAGCAGCAGGTGCCGCACCGCGCCGCACTCGCCGCGGCGATGCATCCGCAGGTCGCGGCGCGCGCGCCGTTGCCGGCCTCGCGCACGCCGGTGCCCGCCTACGTGCCGGGCCGCACGGTGGCGGCCCTGCCGCCGCCGCAGAAGGTGCAGGGCCTGCCGCCCGTGCCGACGCACGGCGCGGCCACCGTGCCGCAGGCCCAGCGCGCCCAGATGGCCCACGCCCCCGTCACGCCCACCGAGGCGCGCCAGGCCCGGGCCAACGGCAAGGACGTCGATCTGCAGCACCTGCCGCCCACGGCCGCCGGGCCGCAGGGAACGCCCGCGGCGCCGCCGGCCGGGGCGCAGCAGCAGATGCAGCAGCGCGCCGTGCAGGAGCAGGCGCAGCGGGCCGAGCAGCTGCGAGCGCAGCAGCAGGCCCAGCAGCAGGCCCAGCAGCAGTCGCAGCAGAAGGCCCAGGCGCAGGCGCAGCAACGGGCGCAGCAGCAACAGCAGCAGGAGCAGTCCCAGCGCGCCGAACAGCAGCGTGCCGCGCAGGAACAGCAGCAGCGCGTGCAGGAGGAACAGACGCAGCAGAAGGCCCAGCAGCAACGCCTGCAGCAGGAGCAGGCGCAGCGCGCACAACAGCAGCGCGGCGAGCAGGAAGCCCAGCAGAAGGCGCAGCAGGAAGCGCAGCAGCGTTCGCAACAACAGGCGCAGCAGCGGGCACAGCAGGAGCAGGCGCAGCAGCGCGCGCAGCAGGAGCAGGCGCAGCGCGCCGACCAGCAGCGGATGCAGCAGGAACAGGCCCGGCAACGCGCGCAACAGGAAGCGCAGCAACGGGCGCAGCAGGAGGCCCAGCAACGGTCGCAGCAGGCACAGCAGCGCGCACAGCAGGAGCAGGCGCAGCGCGCCGAGCAGCAGCGCGGGCAGCAGGAGCAGGCCCAGCGTGCGGAGCAGCAACGCGCGCAGCAGGAGCAGGCGCAGCGCGCACAGGCCCAGCGCGGCGAGCAGCCCCATCCGCAGGAGCGCGGCGAGCGCGCGCGGCCGAACGAGGAAGGCGCGAGTCGGCCGACGCGCTGACGCGCGCGAGCGATCGCGCCTGGGCGTCTCGCCGGCTCAAGGACCGCGAGACGCCGTCGTCACGCCGCGGCGCAGCCCGCGGGCTTGTGCACGCGCGTCGTCGACGCGGGGTTGGCCGCCAGCTTCCCCGCGGGACGGATCGGGCGCCGCACGAACTCGCCGCCGCAGTTGGGGCAGCGTCCGAGCTTGTCGGCGCACGGCGCGCAGAAGGTGCATTCGAAGGAGCAGATGCGCGCCGCCGTCGATTCGGGCGGCAGGTCGACGTCGCAGCATTCGCAGCCGGGCTTGAGGAGCAGCATGGGGTTTCCTTGTTCGGTTGCCGCAGTGTGGCTCCGGACGCGCACGCAGGCGAGGCCTCGCCGCGACGGCGTCCGGACACTTCCGGACATCGTTCGCATCGCGCGCCTTCGCGAGCCCTGCGCAGGCGCCCGCTCGCCTGCGCGCGTGGTCGGCCGCACCGGCTCGCCGCCGGGCCGTCATCCTGCGCGCAGCGAAGCGAAGTCGCAGGATCCACCCCGGCCAGGGCGCTCCGGTCGACAGCCTCGCCTGCACGCGTGGATCCTGCAACTGCGCGCAGGATGACACCTGGTGGGCGCTCCACGGATGCGGGCCAGCACGCTTGGCCGCTTGGCCGCTTGGCCGCTTGGCCGCTTGGCCGTGCGTCTGCACGCGTGGATCCTGCGACTGCGCGCAGGATGACACCTGGTTGGCGCTCCGCGGATGCGGGCCAGCACGCTTGGCCGCTTGGCCGCTTGGCCGCTTGGCCGCTTGGCCGCTTGGCCGTGCGTCTGCACGCGTGGATCCTGCGACTGCGCGCAGGATGACACCTGGTTGGCGCTTCGCGGATGCGGGCCAGCACGCTTGGCCGCTTGGCCGCTTGGCCGTGCGTCTGCACGCGTGGATCCTGCGACTGCGCGCAGGATGACACCTGGTTGGCGCTCCACGGATGCGGGCCAGCACGCTTGGCCGCTTGGCCGCTTGGCCGCTTGGCCGCTTGGCCGTGCGTCCGCCGGTACGGCGTGTGCGGTCGTGCGGTTCGTTCACCTGCGCACCCGCGCACTGTGCATCCGGGCGGTCGTGCGCCTGTGCGGCCCCACGGCTCGCCGCCAAGCCGTCATCCTGCGCGCAGCGAAGCGAAGTCGCAGGATCCAGGGCGCTCCGGGCGACGGCATGCCGCCGCGTCCCCTAACCCGCGGGAGTGCAGCGCGACCGCGCCTGCCTAGACTGGTTCCAGCGCCCGCCATCCCCGGCCGCGCACGCTTTCTTTCACCCACCCTGGAGGCACCATGGCCCACCACGCCCAGCACGACGCCCAGATCAAGGCCCTGGAAGGCCGCCTCAACCTGCTGGGCGACAAGCTCGCCAGCCTGATCGGGCCCTCGCAGCAGGTCGGCGAGCTGATCCCCGTCATCCATCGCCCCGGCTGGACCACCGTGGCGGAGCTCGCGTTGGTCAGCGGCCTCGTCGATTCGATGATCAAGCACACCGAGCTGATCGGCGAGCTGCACGCGACGCTGATGCGCGGCGCGATGGCGGTGGGCAAGCACTGACCAGGTCGGGGCCAGCGCACTGATCGAGCAAGGACAAATCGATGCGGGCAGCTACGCACGCCCGCCTTGCTGCCTGGCCGCCCACGCCGCGCAGAGGCGGTGCAGCTGCTCCACGCCGTCGGTCAAGGCGGCGGGCCCGGGCTGCAGGATGTCGCAGGACTTGATCTCGTGCAGCTCGCCGTTGGCCACCGCGGGCACGTCCTGCCAGCCCGGGCGGGCGGCCACGTTGGCGCCGCGGAACTTCTTGCCGCACCAGCTGCCCACGATCAGGTCGGGCGCGCGGCGCGGGGGTTCGGCCAGGTCGTGCACGATGCGGTCCTTGCCGCCGGCGTGCCGCCCCAGCTCCTCGAAGACGTCGATGCCGCCGGCGATCACCACGAGCTCGGACACCCAGCGGATCGCGCTGATCATCGGCTCGTCCCATTCCTCGAAGTAGACCCGCGGGCGCCGCGGCCACGACGCCGACGCGGCCGCGATCGCCGCGTGGCGCGCCTGGCACGCGTCGATCCACGCCTGCGCGCGCTCGCTCGCCTGCACCAGGCCGGCCACCAGGCGCAGCGTGGCGAAGATCTCCGCGACGCTGCGCTGGTTCGTGATGAACACGTTCAGGCCCGCGCGGATCAGCTTGTCGGCCAGCGCGGCCTGCATGTCGGAAAAGCCGATCACGAGGTCGGGCTCGAGCGCGACGATCTTGTCGATCTTGCCGTCGAGGAAGGCCGACACGCGGGGCTTCTCGTCACGCGCGCGGCGCGGCCTGACCGTGTAACCCGAGATGCCGACGATGCGGCGCTCCTCGCCGAGCAGGTACAGCCACTCGGTGGTCTCTTCGGTGAGGCAGACGATGCGTTGCGGGCCGGTCATGCGGGCATTGTCGCCGCGCGGGGCCCCGCTCCGCGGCGCCGGCTTTTGCACGCGCCGTCATCCTGGGCGCTGCGAAGCGGCGTCGCAGGATCCAAGCCGGACGAAGCGCCCCGGCGGGGGTGGATCCTGCGACTGCGCGCAGGATGACGGCTTGGCGTGCGGGTCGCCAGGCGAAGCGGTGTCCACGGAGGACGGCATCGCCTGCCGAATCGCCCTGATCAGAGCGCCCGCAGCTCGTCCACCCGCGCCTTGTACCAGGACAGGCTGTCCCAGAACAGCGTCCAGCCCACGGCATCGAGGTGGTCGAAGCCGCCGAGCGTGCCCTTGTAGTTCCACGCGCCGGCCTGCGGCGTGCCGCCGTTGCTGATGTCGCGCACCACCACCGGGCGCCTGTAGACCGTGCCCGCCGAGGTCATGGCCCACGTCGGCGCCTTCTGCGCCACGGAGTTGACGACGGCGTCGCTGGGGAACCACGTGCTGTCGTCGACCGGCGGCATCGGGCGCGAGTCGCGGTAGTAGTTGCCCATGAACCCGGGGCCGGCGAACGCGGCGATCAGCGGATTGGTGTCCAGGGTCGGATACGACCATCCGGTGAGCAGCCCCGAATAGCTCGAGTTCGTCACCCACGAGAAGTACGTGACGTTGGGCTGGTCCTTGACCCAGTCGTTCTCGGCCATCGCGCCCGCGGGCGAAAGGTCGTAGGGCGACAGGTCCTTCACGCCCGAGTTCCACAGCGTGCTGCTGGTGACGCGGTTGACGTACGCCGTGAAGCTCTCGCCCGGCGCCTGCGCGCCCACGCCCCATTGGTCGAGCTTGAAGTCGTAGACGAGGTTGCCGCCGGTCGCGCCCGTGAAGTTGGCGATGCCGATGACCAGCTGCTGCACCACCGGCACCCAGTCGACGATGCGGTATGCCAGCGTGGTGCCGTCGTTGGGCGTGGCGATGGTCGTGACGCTCTTGATCCAGTTCGCGTTGACCGCGTACGGGAACAGCGACGGATTGCTCGGCGCGCCGTTGGCCGCGAGCATCTGCGCCAGCATGCGCGAGGTCTGGCCGCCCATGCTGTGCGAGATCAGGTGCACCGGGTGGCTCGCATCCCAGGCCGGATACAGCCCCGGGTAGCAGGTGCGGCCGTTGTGGTAGTAGCTCTCGGGGCGCTCGTAGTGGCCGTTGGCCGCCGCATGCAGCGCGCCGTAGTCCACGCAGCCGCCCTTGATCTGGTAGAACAGCTCGACGGCGCGATCCCAGTTCGAGCTGAACGGGCCGACCACCGCGGTGGCCACGAGCTGGTCCGAGTACCTCGCCTTGAGCTGCTCCTGCAGGTCGGTGAAGCCGCCCCAGTACTTGTAGCCCAGCAGCTCGCTGCGGCCGAAGCCGGCGAAGCCGTGCACGAAGATCACGGGGTTGTTGTTGGCAGCCAGCGCGGGGAGCGCGGCGGAGCCGAGGCAAGCAAGCGCGCATGCGGCAGCCGCATGCCTGAGGGCACGAATCGTCATGGAGTCTCCGGTTTCTTTTGGGGCGACTGCATCGGTGGAATCGAGAGCCGGTTCCACGATGCAGTGGCCAAGGGGGAGGCACCTGGCGCGACTCGCCGGCGCTCCCATGGGCCGTCGACATCGCGGACGCTGCTTGCACATCCGGGGACGTCGGCGCATTGGCAGGCGGCCCTCGTGAGGCCACGGCGTGATGCTGTTCCTGTCGCCGCCTGACCGCAGTGGCCGCGCGGGCCAAGCTGTTGTCCCTGGCATCGTCGCGTTGCGCCGCCATCCCGCGAACGCGGTATGGCCGCGGCGGACGCGCGCACGCTCGCTATCCCTGGGGCGGACGCCATGGCCGGGCAGGGACAATCGTCCATCGATCGCTCGAAAGCCCCCATGGCCCTGGCCCATGAAGCCCCGTCCGCGACGGACGGCACGCGCCACCACGCGGCGCACCCGTTCCTGTTCCTCGTGCTGTTCATCCCCTTCGGCGCCGTGCCGGGCTTCCTCACGGTGGCGCTCGCCTACGAGCTGAAGAAAAAGGGCATCGACACCGCCGACATCGCCATCGTCGTCGGGCTCAGCTATGTCTGCCTGCTGCTCAAGTGGCTGTGGGCGCCGCTGGTCGACACGCTGTTCACGCGCAAGGCCTGGTATGTCGGCTCGACCGTGATCAGCAGCCTGGGCTTGTGGCTCGCGGGCAAGGCGGCCACGGGCCAGCATCCGTCGCTGGTGGCGATCAGCGCCTGGCTGACGATCAGCAACTTCATGTCCACGCTGCTGGCGATGGCCGTCGAGAGCTTGATGGCCGCCAGCGTGCCCGACGACAAGCGCGGCCGCGCCGGCGGCTGGTCACAGGCCGGCAACCTCGGCGGCCAGGGCCTGGGGGGCGGGCTGAGCCTGTGGCTGATCGAGAGCGCCGGCTTGAGCAGCGCGGCCTCGGGCGCCATGCTGGGCCTGCTGTGCGTGCTGTGCTGCGTGGCGCTGCTGTGGGTCGACGATTCCAGGCCGCTGCTCAAGGTGCAAGGCCATGTCGAGGTCGCCGGCCGCAAGGGCGCGGCGGCCAACCTGCGCGCGATCGGCACGGACCTGTGGACGCTGCTGCGCTCGCGCGTGGGCATCCTCGCGCTGCTGATCTGCCTGCTGCCGATCGGCAGCGGCGCCGCGCAGAACCTGTGGTCGCCGATCGCGGACGAATGGCACGCGTCGGCCGACGTCGTCGCCTTCGTCACCGGCGCGATGAGCGGCCTGGTCTCGGCCGTCGGCTGCCTGGCCGGCGGCTGGCTGTGCGACCGGATCGACCGCAAGGCCGCCTACTGCCTGTTCGGCTTCCTGCTGTGCCTGGCGGCGGTGGGCATGGCGCTGTGCCCCCGCACGTCCAGCCAGTACATCTCCTGGACCTCGGCCTACGCGTTCGTCGTGGGCCTGTGCTACGCCGCGTACTGCGCGGTGGTGCTGGAAGCCATCGGCAAGACCGCGGCCGCCACCAAGTTCAGCTTCCTGTCGGCGGTGTCCAACACGCCCATCATGCTGATGACCTTCCTGGACGGCTGGGCGCAGGGCCGGTGGGGCACCAACGGCATGCTGTGGACGGATGCCGCGCTCGGCGCGGTGGGCATCGTGGTGTTCGCGGCGGTGGCCGGGGCGACGAAGCGCGCGGCCGCGGCGTCGGCATTGCCCTGAAGCGCGCGGCGAGGGGTCTGGCCTTTCCTGGATCGCGCCATCCCTTTGCCGACAAGCCGTCGCGGCGAACGCGATCCAGGACAGGCCTGACCCCGGATGAGCTCGCGATCGGGCCCTTCGCGCGTCGACTCAGCGCTCGATCGCCGGCAGCACCACCCCGGCGCAATCCCCGAACCCGATGCGCCGCGCGCCCGGGGCCTCGCACCAGCCGCGCAGGATGACGCAGTCGCCGTCCTGCAGGAAGGTGCGCGTCTCGCCGTTGCCAAGATCGAAGGGCTGCTTGCCGCCCTGGCTCAGCTCCAGCAGCGAGCCGCCCTGGCGGGCATCGGGGCCGCTCTGCGTGCCGCTGCCCATCAGGTCGCCCGGCTGCAGGTTGCAGCCGTTGCTGGCGTGGTGGGCCAGCAGCTGCGCGGGCGTCCAGTAGGCGTCGGCGAACGAGCTGGCCGAGACACGCACCGCCGACTGACCCTGCGCGCGCATCGCGGGCGTCTGGATCCAGACCTCCAGCGCGATGGCGATCGCGCCGCGCTCGCGGTTGGCGGTGGAGTCCAGGTAGGGCAGCGGCTGCGGATCCGCGGCGTCGCGCGCGAAGGGCACGCGGAACGGGGCCAGCGCCTCCATCGTGACGATCCACGGCGAGATCGTCGTGGCGAAGTTCTTGGCCAGGAACGGCCCCAGCGGCTGGTACTCCCACGCCTGGACGTCGCGCGCCGACCAGTCATTGAGCAGCGTGGCGCCGAACAGCGAGGACTCGGCCTGCGCCATGTCCAGCGGCGTGCCCGGCGCGTTGGGCGGGCCGACGTAGAAGCCCAGCTCGAGTTCGTAGTCCAGGCGCCGGGACGGCACGAAGACTGGCGCGTCGCCGTCGCCCTTGACCTGGCCCCACGGCCGCGGGAACGCCTGGCCGCTGACGCCGATGGACGAGCTGCGCCCGTGGTAGCCGATCGGCACCCACTTGTAGTTGGGCAGCAGCGGGTTGTCCGGGCGGAACAGCTTGCCCACCGTCGTCGCGTGGTGGATGCCCGTGTAGAAGTCGGTGTAGTCGCCGATGCGGCACGGGAGCGCCATTTCGGCCTCGTCCTGCGGCACCAGCAGCGCATCGGCCTTCGCGCGCCACAGCGACGCGGTGCCCGAGGGCTGCGCCGACAGGCCGCCGAACAAGGCCTGGCGCAGCGCGATGCACGCGGCGCGGCCGTGCCCCATGAAGCCGTTCAGGTCGCCCTGGGCGAGCGGCCCCAGCAGCACCGCCACCTGCGGGTCGAGCTGGCCCAGCGCATGCAGGTCGAGCACCTCGCGCCCGATCGCCACGCCGATGCGCAGCGCATCCTTCGTGCCCGCGCGCCGGAAGCGGCCGAACGGCAGGTTCTGGATGGGGAAATCGGTGTCGGCCGCGTTGGCGGTGGCGACCCAGCTGTGCGCCTGGGCGTCGTGGGTGAAGTCCAGCATGTCAGGCCTTGAAATGGTCTTGCAACGGCGCCCAGCAATCGGCGTACGACTTGTCCAGGTGCCCGCCATTCAGCGCGAACGCCGTGGGGCGCAGCCGCCAGCGGCTCTCCACCATGAAGGCGAGCGTGTCGTCGAGCTTGCGCGGCGCGAGGTCGGCGGCGCTGGCCTTGTCGAACGCGTCGGCATCGGGGCCGTGCGGCACCATGCTGTTGTGCAGCGACAGCCCGCCCGGGCGGAAGCCCTGCTCCTTGGCGTCGTACTGGCCGTAGACCAGGCCCATGCATTCGCTCATCACGTTGCGGTGGTACCAGGGCGGGCGGAAGGTGTCCTCGGCCACCATCCAGCGCGGCGGGAAGATCACGAAGTCGCAGTTGGCCCAGCCGGGGGTGTCCGACGGCGAGGTGAGCACCGTGAAGATCGACGGGTCGGGATGGTCGAAGCTGATCGAGCCGATCGTGTTGAAGCGGCGCGTGTCGTAGACATAGGGTACGAGGTTGCCGTGCCACGCGACCACGTTGAACGGCGAGGCCTGTGCCGGCGCGCGCCACAGCGCGCCGCCGAACTTGCGGATCAGTTCCCAGGGCTGCGCAGGACCGTCGTCGAACGCGGCCACCGGCGCGATGAAGTCGCGCGTGTTGGCCAGGCCGTTGGAGCCGATCGGGCCCAGCTCGGGCAGCCGGAACGCGGCGCCATAGTTCTCGCAGACGTAGCCGCGCACGGCGCCGCCGGGCACCGCCGGATCGACCTTGAACAGCATGCCGCGCGGCAGCAGCAGGATCTCGCCGGGCGCGGCCTCGAGCACGCCCAGCTCGGTGGTGACGCGGATCGCGCCGTCCTGCGGGATCAGCAGCAGTTCGCCGTCGACGTCGACGAACGCGCGGTTGCCCATGGGCCGGCTGGCGCCGTAGAGGTGGACGGCCACGCCCTGCTGGGCATCCGGATCGCCGTTGAGCACCATCGTGCGCAGGCCGTCGACGAAGTCGAGCGGCTCGGGCGCGAGCGGCACGGGGTGCCAACGCAGCGGGTCGGGCGGGATGTCGACGCCGTCGCGCGCGCCCGTCTTCAGCAGCGCGTGGGCATGCGGCGCGTACGGGCCGCTGCGCACCGAAGGCTGGCGGCGGTAGAGCCAGGTGCGCTGGTTGCAGTGGCGCGGCGCGGTGAAGGCGGTGCCCGACAAGAGCTCGGCGTACAGCCCGTACGGCGCCTTCTGCGGGCTGTTGCGGCCCTGCGGCAGCGCGCCGGGCACGGCCTCGCTGCTGAAGTGGTTGCCGAAGCCGCTGTGCCGGCCGTCGTTCGGGGAGGCGGTACCCGTCATCGCTTTCACCTTTGTTGAATCGATTCACCAATGCTGAATCAAGCCGGTATCATAGACCGCGTCGCCGAACCCTGTCCAATCGAAGCGCCGCCCGTGAAAGCTGCCGTCCCGTCCCGTTCGACGCGCGAATCCGATTCGCGCGGCATCCAGAGCATCGAGGTGGGCGGTCGCCTGCTGCTGGCGCTGGCGCACCATGGCCAGCCGCTGGCGCTGAAGGATCTGGCCGCCGCGGCCGACATGACGGCCGGCAAGGCGCATCCCTACCTGGTCAGCTTCATCAAGCTGGGCCTGGTCGAGCGCGAGACCGACGGCGGGCGCTACGGCCTGGGTCCGCTCGCGCTGCAGATGGGCCTGATCGGCCTGCAGCAGTACGACCCGGTGCGGCTGGCCACCGAGCGCATCGACGAGCTGGCGCGCACCACCGGCCACACGGTGGCCATCGCCGTGTGGGGCCACCGCGGGCCGACGCTGGTGCGCATCGCCGAGGCACCGTCGCCGGTGCACGTCTCGATGCGCCACGGCACCGTGATGAGCATCCCCGACACCGCCTCCGGCCGCCTGTTCGCCGCGTTCGGCCCGGCCGAGGCCGTGCGCGAGGCGCTGGCCAACGAGGCGCGGCTCGCGGGGGCGGGCACGCACGCGGGCAGAGGCGCGGCCGCGCGTCCCGCGCGCCCGCGCACGGGCGGCCGCCTGGGCCTGGGCGCGGCGTTCGACCGCCAGATCGAGCGCGTGCGCAGCGACGGCATCGCCGGCATCGAGGGGGTCGCCCTGCCCGGCCTGAGCGCACTGGCGGCGCCGGTGTTCGATGCCCGCGGCCAGCTCGTGCTGAGCCTGACCGCGATCGGCCCCAGCGCCACCTTCGACGCGGCCGTGGACGGCGCGGTCGCGCGCGTACTGGGGCCCGCGGCGCGCCAGCTGTCGACGCGGCTCGGCTGGAAGCCGGCAGCCGGCACGCGCTGAAAAGGAACAAGGGCCGGCGAAGCGCTCGCGCGCTCCGGCCGGCCCTGGCGGGTCAGGCGTTCCGGTCGATCAGGCCTGCGCGGCGCCGTCGTTGGCGGCTCCTGCCGCGGCGGCGCGCGACGCCACGCCTTGCTGGATGATGCGGCGGTCCAGCAGGCGGCGCATGTTGTTCAGCGACGTGATGTGGATCTGGATCAGCCCCAGCAGGCCGTTGCGGTACATCTGCGCGAGCTGCGCGTCGGGCAGCTTGGCGATGGCCTCCTCGTCGGCCGTCATGAAGCCGTCGACCGACAGCTGCTCGCCGTTCTGCAGCGTGGCGTCGAAGCGCATCGGCTTGAGCAGCTTCATCTCCAGCAGCGCGGCGCAGGCCTGGCGGGTGCGCTCGAGGTCGGTCTCCAGGTCCTGCACGAACTTGTGCACGCCGTTGAGGAGCTCGGTGGCCTCGCCCTTCTCGTTGAACAGCGGCAGGCCTTCGGTGCGCGACATGCCTTCCCAGGTGTTGTCGAACACCATGGCCCAGCGGTCGGAACCCTCGATGCGCGCCATCGTGAACGGGTAGGCGCGCAGCATCGCGGGCACGTAGCTCGCGTCCCACTTGCCGTCTTCCGTGGCGAACAGGTTCTCGCCCGGCTTCAGGCCGAACACGGCCACGGGGGCCACGGTGTCCTTGCCGAGGGCGTCCGGCGCGGCGCGCACGAACAGGATGGGGAAGGTCAGCGAGGCGTCGGCGAACTCGCTCACGGACACGATGAAGGAGGTGAACGGGGCGAGCTTGGGGATCGCGTTCAGTTCATTCTTCAGGCGCAGGTCGCGGTGAAGGACGGTGTCGAGCGCAACGGGCTCTTTGTGCAGGTTCGTGACGATCATGGTTGTTCTCCAGGGGAAGGATTCCGGCTCACGAGCACCTTGTCGACTCGCTTGCCGTCGAGGTCGACGACCTCGAATCGCCAGTCGCCCCATTCGACCACGTCGGTCGTCCGGGGCAGGCGTCCCAGCAACAGCATGATCATGCCGGCCAGGGTGTTGTAGCGCCCGCGGTCTTCCTCGGGCAGGTCCTTGATCTCGAGGCGATCCTTGATCTCGGGCACCGGGATCAGGCCGTCCATCAGCCAGCTGCCGTCCTCGCGGCGCACGGCCCACGCATCATCGCCGGATTCGGGGCCGAATTCACCGGTGATCGCCTCCAGCACGTCGCGCACCGTGATCACGCCCTGCACGGCGCCGTACTCGTCGACGACGAAGACCAGCTGCGCCACGTGGCTGCGAAAGTGATCTAGCAGCTCCATGCCGGACAGCGTCTCGGGCACGAACACGGGAGGCTCGAGCTCCTCGGTCAGCACCGGCATGCGGCCCTCGGCCAGCGGCTTGAGCAGGCCCTGCGCGGTGATGACGCCGATGACGTCGTCCAGGCCGCCGCGGCATACCGGGTAGCGCGAATGGCCGTCCTCCTCGGTGGCGACCATGCGCAGCACGTCGGCGATGGGCGCGTTGGCGTCGAGCCACGTGATTTCGGCGCGCGGGATCATCATCGAGCCGATCTGGCGGTCGTCGAGGCGGAACACGTTGCGCACCATCTGGTGCTCCTGCGCCTCGATGACCCCGGCGTCCAGGCCCTCTTCCAGGCTGGCCGCGATCTCCTCTTCCGTCACCTCGCGCTTGGCGTTGCCGCGGATGCCCAGCAGGCCCAGGATGAACTCGGTGGTCTTGGACAGCAGGACGACGAGCGGCCGCGTGGCCATCGACAGCCACAGCATCGGCGGCGCCAGCAGGCTGGCCACGGTCTCGGGGAACATCTGGCCGATGCGCTTGGGCACCAGCTCG
>Ga0207667_10001556_pt1 | contig 28864 bp, 26 predicted proteins | sample KBSCornC52_FD_184301 | JGI IMG/M metagenome (GOLD analysis project Ga0207667, IMG submission 184301) | Corn rhizosphere microbial communities from Kellogg Biological Station, Michigan, USA - KBS Corn C5-2 (SPAdes) (version 2) | ecosystem: Host-associated > Plants > Roots > Rhizosphere > Soil ...
CTGCGGCGTGGTGCAGGCGCTGAACGCCACCCCGCCGTCCATCGAGGCGCCCACGGGCGGCCTGATGGGCACGGGCACGCTCATCAACGTGAACAGCGGCAACGACGTCGGCTACAAGGCGGATGCCCTGGAAGCGTGGAGCAGCGTCACCAACTTCACCCAGCCGGGCCTCGTGACCCCGCGCCTGGATGCAGCCGATCCGGTCAGCGTCGTCGTCAATGCCGGCGGCATCGGCCCGGGCGGCGCGTCGACGGCCATCACCGCGTACCGCAGCACGTTCGCGGCGCTCGGCAACGCCAGCGCCGGTGCGCGGGCCGTGGCCTCCGTGTTCATGCACACCAACGTGCTGAACGAGTACATCCTCGACGCCGTGAGCGCGTCGGCGACGGACTGGGTGGTCACCCAGCCGCTCAAGCGTTCGTTCGTCACGAGCGCCATCGCCACGCCGCCGTACACCAACAACCTCACGACGAACGGTGCGTGCGAGTCGATCCTCTTCACGTTCTTCAACCGCGAAGAGCAGACTCAGAACACGCCGGTCCTGTTCTCGCCGAACGTCACCGGAACCACGACGGGGCAGCTCTGCTGGGAATCGACGGTCCTGTCGATCCGCAACCAGAGCAACTCCAGCCTGCAATCGCTGGTGCTCGGCTCGAACAACACGACGACCGTGACGATCCCGTCGAACTTCCAGAACGGCTGGGCCAACCTCTCGTTCGCGGGTCTCAACGCGACGAGCGTGGGTCTCGTGTCGACGCTGAGCGACCGTGTGAACCTGACCGGCGGCGCCATCCCGGTCGTGTCCGCGGCGGTTGCGGCCACGTTCTTCGGGCTGCCGGCCACGGGCTTCATGGTGCGCACGTTCGTGAACGGCACGCTCACCTGCGGCGCGGGCGCTTGCCAGGGCAACTACAGCGCGCTGTTCGAGCACAGCTACATCACCACCATCAACCCGTAATCGCTGGACGCAATCCGGGAGGGTCCGCCCTCCCGGACTGTTACGCCGACAGGCGGACCTCGCGTCCGCCTGTTTTTTTTGCCAAGATGTGAAATAGCGCATCCCCAAAGCGAAAAAACTCCTGTACACTTCACGTCGAATATGAGATAAGCGGGCTATAGCCCGGTTTCCAAACGGAATTCGTCGCTCCGAAGCGACCCCGATCAAAGCCGAAAGCGAGGATCTCCATGCAACCAGCAACTCTACAAAGCCTCCTGCGGCGCACAGCGGTCGCCATCGCGGCCACCGCGGCAACCCTCATCGCCCTTCCCGCCGGCGCGCTCACCATGACGCTGCCGAACAGCGTGGTGTGCACGACACCCTTGATCAGCACGCAGCCGGACGGAAGCCTCATGCTCACCTGCGCGAGCACGAGCGGCGGCACGACGACCCCGCCGCCCCCGCCGCCGACCAGCGGCCCGGACACCTTCACCGTGAACGCGCCGGGTTCCCTCGCCCTGAACACCCAGGGCAACGCGACCGTCACGCGTAGCGGCACCCCGTCCGCGGGCAACGTCGCGATCAACTACGCCGTCAGCGGATCGTGCGTCGGCACGCCGGCCAGCGGCCAGATCGTCTTCACGCCCACGATGGCGGGACCGGCGAACATCGCGATCACCGGCGGCGCCGTTGCCGGCACTTGCACGGTCATGGCGAACATCGGCTACGGCACCGGAACCATCCTGCCCGGCGGGCCGGGAACCACCAGCGTCAGCTTCCCGGTCTCAGGGACGGGGAGCACCACCACGCCCCCGCCGTCCGGAGGCGGCAGCACGCCGACGGGCACTACGGGCACCGGCGCGTTGCCGTACAACGTCAGCACGATCATCAACCAGGCTTCCTACCTCCCGGGCCTCAATGGCTCCGCGGTTCCCTCTGTTCCGGGGTGCGCCCCGCCGGATCCCAGCACGCGCATGGGAAGCCTGCCGCTTCCGAACGGCACGTACATCAACCCGCTGATGGCGTCGTCCGGCGTGGTCACGTCGTTCCCGCTCTACGGGCTGGGCCAGTTCAACCGGAGTTACGCCGCCGTGAACTTCGGGGAGTCCCCTCTCTCGTACTCGCCGGCGCCGTATACCGCCGACATCAGCATCAACCCGTGTCCCGGCGTGATTCCGGCGACCTACGACGTGCGCGCCAACTGCGACCGGCGCGGGGACGCCGCGGCCAACGGCTTCAGCCTGGGCTGGGTGAACAGCGCGTCGTCGCCGATCGCGTACTTCAATTGCGTCGCGCCGGAAGGCACGCAGTACTACTACAACGTGCGCTGGACGTACGCCCCGGGCACCTGTGCGCAAGGACAGTCCTCCTGCGGCTTCTCGGTCAACACGAACTAGGGATCGCCCAGAACCGGCGTCTTCGCGACAGCAGCATCCTTCCCGCCCGCGCCTCCTGGCGCGGGCGGTTTCCTTTTTTCTCTCGGATTTCCGCCATGCAATTTCGCGCCTTCCTCGCCTTCCTCGCCACCCTCGCCCTCCTCGCCGCCGGTCCCGCGCTCGCCGCGGACGCCCCGGCCACGCCGCCGAAGAAGCCCCTGCCGCCGGACGCGCCGCTCGTGACCGACGGCCCCGTCGTCGTCGACCGGGCGGATTTCGACGGTGCCCTGCTGCGCATCCCGGAGCAGTACCGCGCCGAGGTGCGCATGGGCTACGACCGCATCGCGACGCTGGTCGATGGCGTGTTCGTGGCGCGCGAGCTGGCGCTCCGCGCGAAGGCCGCCGGCCTCGACAAGGATCCCGCGGTGCAGAAGCGCCTGCAGCAGGTCCAGGAGGCGTTCCTCGCGGACCTCTACCGGGAGAAGGTCGAGAAGGAGACCGCCACCGGGAACCTGGACCAGCGCGCGCGCGAGCTCTACCTCGCGGACCAGTCGAAGTACGTGGCGCCGGAGGAGGTCCACATCCAGCAGATCCTCGTCTCGCTCAAGGGCCGCACCGTCGAGCAGGCGCGAGCGCGCGCGCAGAAGGCCTACGACGAGGCCAAGGCCGGCAAGGAGGACTTCCTCGCCTACGCCTCGCTCTACTCGGACGAGGTGAAGTCGCGCGGGAACGTTCCCCTGGGAGACGAGGGTTGGGGAACGTCGAAGCAGCTCGTGCCTCCGGTGCGCGACGCCGTCGCGAAGCTCTCCAAGGGCGCCATCTCCCCGCCGGTCCAGTCCGAATACGGCTTCCACGTCGTGAAGCTCCTCGACCGCAAGCCCGCGCGCCCGCTCACCTTCGACGAGGTGAAGCCCCAGATCGTCGCGGCGGAGCGCGAGCGGCTGCGCAAGGAACGGGTCGAAGCGCTCATCCGGGACGTCCGCTCCTCGCCCACGGCGACGGTCCACACGGAGAACGTCGACGCGCTCGTGATCCCGCTCGACCCGGAGCTCATGAAGCGCGCCCAGGAGGCGAAGGCGAAGTGATGCCGGAGCCGTCCCGCGCATGATCCGCGCCTTCATCGGCTACGACGACCGCGAGGCCGCGGCCTTCGGCGTCCTCTCGCACTCGATCCACGCGCGCGCGACCGAGCCCGTCTCGATCGCGCCCCTGCGCCTCACGGAGCTCGCCGGCGTCTACAAGCGGCCCCGCGATCCGCTCCAGTCGACGGATTTCTCCTTCTCGCGCTTCCTCACGCCGTACCTCTGCGGCTACGAGGGCTGGGCGATCTTCATGGACTGCGACATGCTGGTCCTGGACGACATCGCGAAGCTCTGGCGCCTGCGCGACCAGCGCTACGCGGTGCAGGTGGTGAAGCACGTCCACGTGCCCAGGGAGGAGGTGAAGTTCCTGGGCGCGGTGCAGACCAAGTACGCGAAGAAGAACTGGTCTTCCGTCATGCTCATGAACTGCGGGAAGTGCATGAAGCTCACGCCGGACTACGTGAACGCGGCGAGCGGCCTGGAGCTCCACCAGTTCAAGTGGCTGGAGGGCGACCACCTGATCGGCGAGATCCCGCCCGCATGGAACCACCTCGTGGGCTACGACGCGCCCCGGCGCGACGCGAGCCTCGTCCACTACACCATCGGCGGGCCGTACTTCGAGGCCTACCGCGATTGCGAGTACGCCCGGGAGTGGTTCGCCGAGAGGGACGCCATGCTCCGGGTCGACGAGCGCGCGAAGGCGCCCGCCAAGGCGTGAGCCCGGCGCTCGCCGTCCCCCGCTGGGGCTGGCTCCTCGCCTCCTTCGTGCGCCGGGAGGTCCTCAGCCGCTACGCGGGGAGCATCACCGGCCTCGCCTGGACCTTCCTCCACCCGCTCGCCCAGCTCGCGGTCTTCGGGTTCGTCTTCAGCCACATCTTCCGGGTGGGCGTCCCGGCCGGATACCCCGGCGTGGGGTACACGGCCTTCGTGGCGGTCGTCCTCTGGCCGTGGATCATGTTCTCGGAGGGCCTCCAGCGCGCCATGGGGGCGGTGGCGGCGAACGCGGGCCTCATCCGCAAGGTGGCCTTCCCCCACCGCCTGCTCGTCTTCTCGGCGATCCTGGGGACCTGCGCGGTGCAGCTCGTGGGCTACGTCGCCGTCCTGGTGGCGCTGCGCGTGGCGGGGGAGCCCATCCACCTCGCCTCCCTGCCGGTGGCCCTGGTCCTGCTCGTGCCCTACATGCTCCTCGCCACGGGCATCGGGGCGTTCCTGGCCGCCCTCCAGACGCTGCTCCGGGACGTGGAGCACGTCGTGCAGGTGGTCCTCCAGGTGCTCTTCTACGCGACCCCGATCCTCTATCCCGCGACGCTCGTCCCCGAATCGATGCGCAGGATCGTGGCGGACAACCCGCTGGGGTGGATCTCGGAGCGCCTGCGGGAAGTCCTCTTCCACGGGTCGGGGCTCGCCGCCGGGGACGCCCTCATCACGCTCTTCTGCGTCGCGGTGTTCCTGGCCGGCCTCTGGTTCTTCGAGCGCCTCTCGCCCCACTTCGAGGACTTCCTGTGAGCGCCGTGGACGCCCCGGCGGAGAGCCTCATCGCGCTGCGCGGGGTGACGAAGGACTACCCGAAGATCTCCACGAGCGGGGACCGCATGCGCACGCTGGCGGCGCTCCTTTTCCGCAGCCGGGAGCTTCCGCACTTCCGGGCGCTGGACGCCGTGGACCTCGAGGTACGCCGCGGCGAGTCCCTGGGCATCGTGGGCGAGAACGGCGCGGGGAAGTCCACGCTCCTCAAGATCATCGCCGGCGTCGTGCGGCCCACGCGCGGGGAGGTCGCGGTGCGCGGCCGCGTGGGCGCGCTCCTCGAGCTGGGGAGCGGCTTCCATCCCGAGTACACGGGCCGCGAGAACATCTATCTTTCGAGCGCGTTGATGGGCCTTTCCCGGCGCGAGGCGCACGCCAAGGTGGGCGCGATCGTGGAATTCGCGGACATCGGGGCGCAGATCGACGAGCCGATCAAGCACTACTCCTCGGGCATGGTCGTCCGCCTGGGCTTCGCGGTCGCGACCACGCTCGATCCCGAGCTCCTCATCACGGACGAGGTGCTCGCCGTGGGCGACGAGTCGTTCCAGAAGAAATGCATCGCGTGGCTCGAAGCCTACCTCGCGCGCGGCGGGACGCTGCTCCTCTGCTCGCACAGCATGTTCCACGTGCAGACGCTCTGCCGCCGTGCGTTGTGGATCCACCACGGCGCCGTGCGCATGGCGGGATCGAGCTTCGACGTCGCGCGTGAGTACCTCACGTACCACCAGGAGAAGACGCACGCGGGCGAGCCGCGGGAGCGCGGCGGCGGCCTGTACCCCAACATCGTCTCCGGGTGGACGGAGGATGGGCAGGGCCGGCCCACGGCGACCTTCCGGCGCGGCGAGACGATCGTGGTGCAGGGCCTGGCCTACGAGCCGGACGACCGCCCGCCGGTGCTCCTCTTCGGGATCGTCCGCGCGGACGGGACGCCCGTGTACGGATCGCATTCGAACGAGGGCGACTACGAGCCCGCGCGGACGGGCCCCCGCGCGTTCTCCTTCGCCGTCCGCTTCGACGCCGTGGCGCTCCTTCCCGGGAAGTACCGGCTGCGGCTGCACACGCTCGACGGCCTGCGGCTCTTCGACACCTTCGAGACGGATTTCGTCGTGACCGGCGAGACGCGCGACTACGGGGTGGTCGAGCTTCCGCACGCCTGGATGCCCGGGCACGGGAGGATGCCGTGAGCCGCGTGCCCTCCGATTCGCCCGTCGAGCGGCGCATCGCCGAAGGCCGCGCGCTGCATCGCGGCGGGGACCTGGCCGGCGCGATCGCGGCGTACGCATCGGCCGTGGCGGCCGATGCCGGCCGCGCCGACGCCTGGCACCTGAGGAGCGTGGCGGAGCACCAGGCCGGCCGGCTGGATGACGCGCTCGCGAGCGTGGGCCGGGCCATCGCCGCGGGAGGCGAGCAGCCCGCGTTCCTGCTGGTCCGCGGGGAAGTCCTGCACGACCGCGGCGACGTCGCGGGCTCCGAAGCCACGCTCGCGCGCGCCGTGGCGCTTCGTCCGGGCTGGGCCGCGGCGCTGGTGGCGCTGGGCCGCGTGCGCCTGGACCAGGGAAAGCTTCGCGACGCGCTCGCCGACTTCCAGGGCGCGGTCGAGGCGGACCCGCGCCACGTGCGCGCGTGGAACAACCTCGGCATCGTCTTCCAGAACCTCGAGCGCCTGGACGAAGCGGTGCGCGCGTTCGACCAGGCGCTCGCGATCGATCCGCGCTACGCGCTCGCGCACTTCAACCTCGCGCGCATCCACAAGCTTCGCGGCGCCGCCGACCGCGCGCTCGAGCACGCGCAGGTCGCGGTCCGCGAGGATCCGGGCCTGGTCGAGGCGTGGCTCGTGATCGGCGAGATCCACGACGGCAAGCGGGAGATGCCGAACGCGTTCGCCGCGTACAGCGCCGCGGTGCAGGCGAACCCGGCCAGCATTCCCGCGCGGATGGCGCTCGCGGGCGCGGCCGCCAAGGTGGGCGGCTTCGACGACGCGCGGAAGGAGTACCGCCTCCTCACGGCGCAGTTTCCGTCGAGCCTGCGCGCGGCGCTCGCGGCGAACCTCCTTCTGCCCCAGGTCTACGAGAGCGCCGTGCAACTGGAGCGGATCCGCGAGGAATACGACCGGGGAGTCGCGCGGCTCGCGCGCCAGGCGCCCGGGTTCCGCATCGCCGGCCCGGACAAGGCGCTCGCGGAAGCCACCTGGAGCAACTTCTACCTCGCCTACCAGGGCCGCAACGACGTGGAGCTCCAGCGCCGCTACGGCGAGCTCCTGCACGGCGTGCTGGCACCCGCCGTGCCGGAGCTCTTCGCGCCGCGCGCGCGCAAGCCCGGCCGCGCGCGGATCCGCGTGGGGTTCCTGAGCCACTTCTTCTTCAACTGCACGGCGGGCCGCTACTTCTCGTCGTGGATCACGCACCTCGACCGCGAGCGCTTCGAGACGTTCGTCTACTACACGAACGACTGGGTGGCGGACGACACCCGCGCCATCGCGGCCGCTGCCGGCACCTTCAAGCACCGGCCCGGTCGCTCGCTCCACGCGCTCGCGCAGGAGGTGGCGCACGACGAGCTGGACATCCTCGTGCATCCGGAATTGGGCATGCACACCGGCAACTTCACGCTGGGCGCGTTGCGCCTCGCGCCCGTGCAGTGCGCCGGATGGGGGCACCCGAGCACGACGGGGCACCCGGAGATCGACTGGTTCATCTCGTGCGAGGCGATGGAGCCGCCGGACGCGGCTTCGCACTACACCGAGCGCCTGGCGCTCCTCCCGGGACTGGGCACGCGCTACCCGATGCAGGACGCGGCGGCCGAGGGCACGCGCGCGGATTTCGGCCTTCCGGAGGACCGCACGCTCTACCTCGTGCCGCAATCGCTCTTCAAGATCCACCCGGACAACGACGCGCTCATCGCCGAGGTGCTCGCCCGCGATCCGCGCGGGATCGCCGTGATGTTCGCCTCGCAGCACGACCGGATCACCAGCGCCTTCGCGGCCCGGCTTTCGGAGGCGCTGCGCGCGCGCGGGCTGGACCTGCGCGAGCGCGTGGTCTTCTCGCGGCCCGTGGAGCACGCGACGTATCTCGGCATCAACCGGCATTGCGACGTGATGCTGGACACCGTCCACTGGTCCGGCGGGAACACCTCGCTCGACGCGCTCGCCATGGGGGTTCCGGTCGTGACACGGCCGGGCGGGCTCATGCGGGGGCGGCAGAGCCAGGCGATGCTGCGGATCCTGGACGTCCCGGAGCTCGTGGCGGACGACTTCGAGGGACACGTCGAGGCGACGGTGGCGATCGGCCGCGATCCGGACCGGCGCCACGCGCTCTCCGAGCGCATCCTGGCAGCCCGCGGCGACCTTTTCGGGCGCGACGAGCCCGTGCGGGCGCTCGAGGAATTCCTCGCGCGGGCCGCGGGCGGCGGCTGACGCCTCAGGCGACCTTCCACCCGTGGGTGGAGAAGAAGCGCCACGCGGAACGCAGGAACCACGCGACGTGCCGCGGTCCCTTGCGCGCCGCCTCGCCGCCGTGGTGCACGATGCGAACCCCCGGCACGTAGGCGATGCCCGCCTCGCGGCGCAGCCGCAGACTCAGGTCGTAATCCTCGAAGTACAGGAAATACCCGGGATCGAAGCCCCCCACGCGGCGGAAGAGCGCCGTGCGCATGAGCATGAAGCAGCCACTCGCGAGCGGCACGTCCGCGACGGCGCGGGCGGCAACCACGTCGCGCATCTCGTAGTCCGCGAGGCGGCGCGCGAAGCGGCCGCGGAGCGCGCCGGGCGCGAAGCCGCGCAGGAAGAGCACCCATACGGAGGGATAGCGCTTGCAGAGGAACTGCGGCGCGCCGTCTTCGCCGTGCGCATCCGGGGCCACGAGCCCCACTCGCGCGTCCGCGCGCAGGACCTCCAGCCCGCGCGCGAGCGCTTCGCGGTCGATCTCCACGTCCGGATTCATCACGAGGTGGAAGTCCGAGGCGAGCCGCGGGAGGACGAGGTTGTTCGCGCGGCCGTAGCCCACGTTGCCGTGGCCCGCCACGAGCTCGATCGCTCCCGCTTCCGGCGGCCACGCCCGCAGGGCCGCGCGGAGCGCCTCGAGCGACTCCGCAGGCCCGTTGTCCACGACGTAGACGGCGGCGCTGCCGGCCATGCCCGCCTCGCGTGCGCGCGCGACGGCGGCCGCGAGCGAGGCCAGGGCGCGGCGAAGCTCATCCGGCGGCGACCGGTAGGTGACGAGGGTCGCGGAGAGCGCCGGCGCACTCACGCGGTTCAGAACGGCTGGCGGACGATGGGCTTGGTGCCCGAGACGCCGTTCACCGTGTAGTTGAGCGTGCCGTGGCTCGCGTCGCTGAAGGTGAGCGTCGCCGTACCCACGGCCTGGTTGCCGACGTTGTTGGGATCGAAGGCGCCGTTGTAGGCGGGTGCCGCGACCGCGAAGAGCGTGCCGCTGAACGTCGTGGAGGAGCTCCAGGCGCCCGTCGGCATCACGTACCAGGTGTCCCGCCCATCCGGGCCGTAGGTGTACCAGACGGCGAAGAGGTTGTGGGACGGGTGCTGGACGATGTTGAAGCCCCAGCCGTCGTCCGACGGGTCGTACCAGAGGTCCGTGAAGTCCGCGATGGGCGCGTTGGGCGGGTTGAGGTACGGCGCAAGGGAGGGATACGCGAGGTCCAGCCGCGAGAAGATGTCCGTGCCGGTCCGGTTGTCGCACGACGCCGCGCCGCCCAGGAGCGCGCCGCGCAGGACGTACTGCGCCGTGCCGCCCGACGTCGCCAGCGTGAGGATCGGGCTGCCGCTGCTGCCGCCCTCCGTGGTGCCGGAGCTCCACTGCACGCCCACGTACTGGTTCGTGCCGGACGAGGTGGGCGGCCCCGCGTTCGGCGTCGTGAGGCCCAGCACGGTGCCCTGCGACACTTTCTTGAAGTCGCCCGACGGGTGGTGGGCGTCGACCGCCGCGGTGCGTGCGCTCACGGGATTCGGGTCCCAGCCCGCGAAGAAGGCGCCCGGCGGCGGCGTGCCGTTGAGCCTCAGGAAGAGCACGTCCGAGACCGCGTTGCTGAAGATGTACGTGGCGCCGTTGAAGAGCGAGCGGAACGAGCTCGCCTCGACACCGCTGTTGCACGACGTCGACTGGTAGAACCAGTCCGTCTCGAGCGTGTTCGCGACGGTCTGCATCTGGGCCGGCGTCTTGAAGGGCGCCTGCTCGTTCTCGAAGCAATGGTTCGCCGTGTAGAACCAGGGGACCTGCGTCGATGCGTCCGTGTCGTTGAGGAGCGTCCCGCTGCAGAGGAACGTCGAGCCCGCGTCGTTGAAGACCATCATGGCGACCGCGTTGGCCGCGTTCTGGAAGGCCGTCGTGGAGTCGAGCGCCGAGCAGGCGAGGTCGACGTTGCAGGAGCCCGAGCACCCGGGCCCCGTGCATTGGTCCGCCGGCACGGTCGCCTTGTCGAAGCGGCTCGAGGGCCCCGTGAAGAGGTGCGAAACTTTCGCCGCACGGATCGCGAGCCCGCGCGGGTCGCGCGCGCCCGGCGCGAAGAATTCGACCGTCTGCGTCTCGCCTTCCGTCACCGGCGACCACCATGGCGCCGTGCGGTCCGCGATGTCCGAAACGCGCACCGGACCCAGCAGCCGGGACGGATCCTTCGAGCCGAAGAAGACCATCTGCACGTCCGCCGGCGCGCCCGCCACGTCGATCGCGACCCGCAGCGCCGCCGCGTCCGGCGAGGTGATCGCCATCTGCGCCGCGTAGCCGCCCTCCACCGGAAGCCAGGCGAGATCCTTCGCGGCGGGAAGGTACGGGACGTTCTCCGCGGCGCGGACGACGCCGATCGCGACGCGCTTCGCGAGCCCGCGCGCCGCCTGGCCGGCGTTCAGGCGCGCGACGGACGCGCGCTCCGCGGGCGTGACCGGCGCGAGGACCGCCTGCGTGCGCAGCTCCGGCCGCGCCTCGACCCGCTTCTCGACGCGAAGCGTGGGCTGCTCGGCCGGCGCGCTCGCCTGGACGGGCTCCCCCGGCACGACGGGGAGGGCCGCCAGCGCGGGCAGCCCGAGGACGAGTCCCAGGGCGAAGGCGGCGACGCGATGGAAAAATCGTTTATGCATCAAGTAGTTGGATATCCAGAATAGGCTCCTCCCATGCGACCGGAGGCGGCACGAGGGAGTTCCTCCTTCAACGCGCCGGTCACCATTATCGATGACCTGTAGGACCTATACGCGAACGCGCGCCGCCGCCGCAATGACTTTTTCGAGGGAGATCGCCTGCATGCACCGCGGCTCCGCGCATTCGGCGGTGGAGCGTCCGCAACGGCGCACCCACGCGACCTCGCGGCGGAAGAGGATCCGCTGGTCGCGGCACGGGAAGGGATCCTCCGCGACCCCGATCCACGGCGTCTCGCGCCAGAAGCGGCCGCGTCCGCCCACGACCGGCGACCCGGGGCCGAAGAGCGTGACCGTGGGCGTCCACGCCGCGCGCCCGAGGTGCGAGACGCCCGTGTCGGGAGCCACGAGGAGCGCCGCTCCGCGCAGGAGCCGCCAGAGCTGCGGCAGGTCGAGCGTGCCGGCGAGCGAGGGAAATTCCCCCGCGGGGTCGCATGCGCGCGCGACCGCCTCCTCGCCGCGGCCCGCGCTCCAGACGATCGCGAGGCCCTGGTCGCGAAGCGTTTTCGCGAGCGCGTTCCAGCGCTCCGGGAGCCATTGCTTGAGCGGCGTGCTGGCACCCACGTGGAGCACCGCATAGGGCGCCGCCGGGCGCTCGAAGGGGCGCGCGGGCGGGTCCGGCCAGTCCCCGCGCGCGTAGGGCGGCGGTTCGTCGCCGTCGACGAGGTCCGCCACCATGTCGCCCCAGGCCGACGGCTCACGCGCGTACGGCCGCGCTTCGTCCACGAGCCAGCTCTTGCGCGCCGGCCGGTCGCCGGCGTGCGCGACGATGCGCCGCGCGCGCATGGCCGCCGCGAGCCAGCTGTAGCGGTTGTCGCCCGCGACGATCGCGAGGTCGAAGGGCGGCTCGTCGAGGAGTGCGCGCGTGGTGGCGGAATCGGCGGGACGGAAGGGAAGGGCGCGGACGCCGTAGGGCCTTCCCGCGTAGAGCGGCACGAACGCGGGCGCGGCGAGGAGCGTCGTCTCGGCGCCCGGATGGCGCGCGCGGATCTTCGCGAGGAGCGGGGTCAGCATCACCGTGTCGCCCAGCAGCAGGTTGTGGGCGACCAGCACGCGGCGGATCTCCGCCGGCGCCCCGCGCGGACGCGTGAGCCGGCGCGCGAGCGCGCGCGTGACCACCCGCGCGCGCGTGGCGGAGCGCTCACCCATCGCGCGCCCCGGATGCCGCGGCGAACACCTCGACCATGCGGTCGACCATGCGGTCGCCGCCGAAGCGCGCGGCGGCCGCCGCGCGCGCGCGTTCCCCGAGCGCATGACGCCGGTCCGCGTCCGCGAGGAGGGATTCCAGGGCGGCGCGCAGGCGCTCCACGTCCTGCGGCGGGACCAGGACCCCCGTCTCGCCGTCCGCGACGATCTCCTCGATGCTTCCCACCGGCGTGGTGACCACCGGAAGCGCGCACGCCATCGCCTGCATGAGCGCCTGCGGGACGCCCTCGTTCGCGTACGAGGGAAGGCAGAAGACGTCGAAGGCGCGCAGCCACGGCGCCACGTCCTCCTGGTTGCCCGCGAAGCGCACGCGATCGGCGAGCCCGCGGTCGCGCACGAGCGACTCGAGCGCCTGGTACTGCGGGCCGTCGCCCACGATCGCGAGCATGGCGCCCGGCGCCGGGATCCCCGCCATCGCCTCGACGAGGTAGCGGTGGCCCTTCCAGCTCCGGAGCGTCGCGACGATGCCCACGAGCGGCGCGTCGGCTGCCAGGCCCAGCGCCGCGCGCGCGGCGCGCCGGTCGCCGGGCCGAAAGCGCGCGAGGTCGATGCCCGTGGGAATGGAGACCACGCGCTCGGGATCCGCACCCGTCTCCGCGATCACCTGCGCGCGCAGCCGCTCGCCCGTGGTCACGATGCGCCGCGCGGCGCGGGTGTAGAGCCAGCGCGTGGCGGCGTTTCCCGGCGCGGGCGCGGAGATGTGGCGCGTGCGGACGAGCGCGGGGGCGTTGGCAAGCGTCGCACAAGCGAGCGCCGCGAGCCACGAGTCGGTCGAGCTGTGCGTGTTCACGACGTCGAACGCGCGCGACGCGAGGAGCTTCCGCAGCGCCGCCACGCCGCGCGGGCGCTTGCGCCCGATCGGGAGCGCCACCGCCTCGACCCCGTGCCGCGCCGCCTCCGCGAAGATGCGCGCCTCGGCGGGCGCCGCGAGGAGGACCGCATGCCCGCGCGCCGCGACGCCGCGGGCCTCGGTGAGGACGCGGATCTCCTGCCCGCCCCAGCCGAGCGAAGACTCCGTGTGGAGGATCCTCATGCGCCCGCGAACTGCAGGCGATGGAGCCCGGCGTACATGCCGCCGGCCGTGACGAGGTCGCGGTGGCTGCCCGTCTCGACGATGCGGCCGTGGGCGAGGACCACGATGCGGTCGGCCTTTTCAACGGTCGAAAGGCGGTGCGCGATCACGATCGTGGTGCGTCCCCGCATGAGCGCCTCGAGCGCCGCCTGCACCGCGCGCTCGCTCTCGGTGTCGAGCGCGGAGGTGGCTTCGTCCAGGAGGAGGATCGGCGCGTCCTTGAGGATCGCGCGCGCGATCGCGATCCGCTGGCGCTGGCCGCCGGAGAGCTTGGCGCCGTTCTCGCCGATCTCGGTCGCGAGCCCGTGCGGCAGCGCGCGGACGAACTCCATCGCGTGCGCCGCCTGCGCCGCGCGGACGATGTCCGCCTCCGACGCGCGCTCGGCGCGCCCGTACGCGATGTTGGCGGCGACCGTGTCGTTGAAGAGGACCACGTTCTGCGACACGAGCGAGATCTGGCGGCGCAGGCTCTCCAGCGTGATCGCCTCCAGCGCGTGGCCGTCCAGCGTGATGCGCCCGCTCCCGGGCCGGTAGAAGCGCGGGAGGAGATGGATCAAGCTCGACTTCCCGCTTCCCGAGGGGCCCACGAGCGCCACGGTCTCGCCGGGCCGGATCTCGAGCGTCACGTGCTCCAGCGCCGGGCGCGAGGCGGCGGGGTAGGCGAGCGTCACGTCCTCGAACCGGATGGCACCCCGCGCGCGCTCGAGGACCACCGTGCCGCGGTCCTCCTCCGGCGCCTCGTCCACGAGGTCGAAGACGCTCTCGCACGCGGCGAGCCCCTTCTGGAGCTGCTCGTTCACGCCGGTCAGGCGCTTGAGCGGCTGCAGCAGGAGCCCCGTCGCGCTGATGAAGCCCATGAATTCCGCCACGTTGAAGGCGCCGGCGGTGGCCTCGATCGCCGCGAAGTAGATGATCGCCGCCACGGCCGCCGCGACGAAGAGCTGGGTCACGGGCACCGTCGCCGCGGCCGCCGTCGCGTGCTTCATCATGAAGCGGCGGATGCGCTGGCTCGCCTGCTCGAAGCGCGCCGCCTCGTACGCCTGCCCGCCGAAGATGCGCACCACGCGCTGGTTCGCGATCGCCTCGTCCAGCACCTCCGCGATGCCGCCCACGGCGCGCTGGTTCTCGCGGCTCATCTGGCGAAGCCTCCGGCTGAAGATCCGGACCGCGATCGAGATGGGCGGGATCACGAGGAACGTGATGAGCGTGAGCTTCCAGTTGTAGTAGAGGAGGTAGCCCAGCAGCGCCGCGATGGTGACGCTGTCGCGCACGAGCACCGTGATGACCGTGGTGGAGGCCGCGGTGAGGTTGTTCACGTCGTTGGTGAACCGGGCGACCAGCTGCGCCGTGGGCATCTCGTCGAAGAAGCCGGGCGGGAGCTTCAGGACCTTCGCGAACATCTCGCGGCGCAGGTCCAGGACCACCTTGTTCCCGATCCACTGCATGCCGTAGCCGGACGCGAAGCTCGCGACGCCGCTCACGAGGAACACGCCCACGATGGCGAGCGGCAGGATCGCGGCGTAGGTCCGGTCGTGCCGCACGAAGAGCTCCCGGACCACGTACTCGCCCACCTTCACGAGGGAGGCGTCCGCGAGGCCGCCCACGACCATCGCCACCACCGCCCCGAGGAGGGCATGGCGGTAGGGCCAGACGTGGCGCAGCAGCCGGACGTAGAGGGCCCGGCTCGAATGCTTCTGGGGCGTCATCCCGCCATTATCGACGAAGAAGGCGGCGATACAGCGCGACGTACTCCGCGGCCATGGCCGCGGGCGTGTAGGGGAGGACCGCGGCGCGGGCCGCCTCCCCCAGGCGCGCGGCGGTGGCGGGATCCAGCCGTTCGATGGACTCGGCGATCCCGGCCACGTCCAGCGCGTCGCGGACGAAGCCGCTCTCGCCCTCGTCCACCAGCTCCGCGCCCCCGCATTTGCGCGTGGTCACGGGCGGGAGCCCGCTCGCCATCGCCTCCAGGAGCGCGTTGGGCTGCGGATCGTAGAGGGTCGCGAGGACGAAGCAATCGGCCGCGGCGTGGTACGGGCGCACGTCCGAGACGCTCCCGACGAAGCGCACGCGCTCCCCGAGGCCCAGCCGGCGGGCGAGCGCCTGGTAGCGCGCCGAGTGCTTGTCCCGGCCGGCCACGATCGCCCAGGGGCGCGAGGGCGCGCGGGCGAGGGCCTGCAGCAGCGCGCGGACACCCTTCCGCTCGAAGCCGGATCCCACGTGGAGCGCCACGCGCGCATCGCGCGGGATGCCCAGCTGCTGGCGCACTTCGTCGCGATGCCCGGTTCGCAGGCCCGGGTGGAAGCGCGTCGCGTCCACGGCGTTGCGGATGAGGACGAGCTTCGCCGCGCCCACGCCGAAGCGGGCGGCGATCTCGCCGCGGACCATCTCGGAATTGCAGATGACGGCGGCCAAGCGCGGGCTCGCGAAGAGCGCGCGCTCGGCCGCGAGGAGGTAGCGATGGTGCGGCGAGAGGCGCAGCGCGAGGCGGCCCAGGGGCCCGCGCACCCGCGCGCGCTCCTCCAGCCACTGCGCGTGCACGCCGTCGCCCGCGCGGTAGACGTCGCAGCAGGCGATGCGCTCGTGGGATTGCACGAGGTCGAAGCGGCGGCGCGCGAGCTCGGCGCACGTGGCACGGGCGAACGCGCGGTCGCGCCACGTGCTCCCGATGTGGAACGGGTCGAGGAGGATCGCCGAGCCGTCGTGGTCCGGCCACTGGCGCGCGACGATGGTGACGGACGCGCCCTGCGCGCGCAGCGCCGCGAGCGCGCCCTGGACGAACCGCTCCGCGCCCCCGGCCGGATCGTAGCGGCCGCGGACGATCGCCACGCGCGGCGCCCCGGCGGCGGGGCGGGCCGGCGGCGCGCCGCTCACGGCCCCGCGAGCACTTCGTTGATCGCGGAGTGCACGCGCTCGACGGGAAGGGTCGTCAGGCACTCGCTCACCTTGCCGCCGCCGCAGCCGTCGTTGCCGCACGGGCGGCACGGGTGCGCGCTCGTGACGATGCGGTGGCGCACGCGCCAGGGGCCCCACTCCTTCTCGCCGCTCGGGCCGAAAAGCGCCACGACGGGCGTCCCCATCGCCGAGGCGATGTGCATGGGCGCGGAGTCCACGCCGAAGAAAAGCCGCGCGCGACCGCAGAGCGCCGCGAGCTCGCGCAGCGTGAGCTCGCCCGAAAGGTCGACCGCCGGGATCGCGGCCTCGGCCAGGATCCGCGCGACGATCGCCTTCTCGCGCGCGTCCGGCGCGCCGGTGACCACGATCCGGTGGCCGTCCTTCGCGAGGCGCCGCAGGAGCTCCGCGCCCTGCGCCTCGGTCCAGGTCTTGAAGAGCCAGCGGGAGGTCGGATGCACGTGGATGAAGCCCCGGTCGCCCAGCCCTTGCGCCGCGAGGAGCGCGTCGACGCGCTCCTGCGCCGCGGCCCCGGGCACCATCACGAGCGCCTTCTCGTCCTCCGCGGGATACAGGCCCAGGCGGCGGAGCGCGTCGAGGTTCGCCTCCACCGTGTGCCGGGGTGTGGCCTTCGGGAGCTTGTAGCGGTGCGTGAAGCTCCAGCACCAGAGCGCGCTGTCCCGCTCGGGGCCCACGCACCAGCGCGGCCGCAGCGCCTGCGCGAGCCAGACGCCCCGCCAATGGTCGGTGAGGTGCACGATGAGCTGGTAGCGGCGCTCGCGCAGCTCCCCGAGGAGGCGGCTTTCCTGCCGCGCCTGCTCCACCACGCCCGCGCGCTTCCAGCTCCGGTCGATCCCGTGGATGCGCGAGATCGCCGGATGTCCCTCGAGCATGTCGCGCGTGTCGTCGTAGACGAGCGCGTCGATCTCCGCGTGCGGGGCGCGATTGCGCAGGACCTGGAAGACGGGCGAGGAGAGCAGCACGTCCCCGTGGTGGCGCAGCTTCACGACGAGGGCGCGGCGGATCGAGTCCGGATTGACGGCGTCGGGGACCATGGCCCGCAGACTATAATCCAATGCTTCGCATGGGCGATCTCGAAACCGAATACCGGCAGGCCCTGGCGCTGCGCGCCGCGGGGCGGCTAGAGGAGGCGCTCCAGGCGTTCGACGCGCTCGTGCGCCGCTACCCCGCCCTCGCCCAGGCGCGCCAGATGCGCGGGCTCACCCTCTGCCACCTCGAGCGCTTCGACGAGGGCATGGCCGACATGCGTGCCGCGATCGCGATGGCCCCGCGCACGGCCGCGTTCCACTGCGACCTGGGGATGATCCTCTTCGTGCTGGACCGCGGGGACGAGGCGCACGCGGAGTTCAAGCGCGCGCTCATGCTCTCACCCGGCGATCCCGACGCGTTGAGCAATTTGAGCCTGGTGCTCCGCGCGCGCGGGGATTTCGCGGGCGCCGAGCAGAGCGCCCGCCGGGCGATCGCCGGGCGCGCCGACTTTCCGCAGGCGCACCTCAACCTCGCGACCGCGTTGCTCCCCCAGGGCAAGTTCGCGGAGGCGTGGCGCGCGTACGGCGTGCGGCCGAGCCCCTGGGTGAACCTTCGCGACCCGCGCCAGCCCGCCGGCGCCCCGCACGTGGACCGCCTGCCGGAGCCTTCCACGCCGCTGGTGCTCCACGGCGAGCAGGGCCTGGGCGACACGCTCTTCTTCCTGCGCTTCGCGCCAGCCCTTCGCGCGCGCGGCCACCGGCTCGCCTTCTGGGGCGATCCGCGGCTCGAGCCCCTCCTCCGGCGGACGGGCCTCTTCGAGCATTTCATCCGGGGCGAGGCCGTGCCCGCCGAAGGCCTCGCGGTGGCATGGGTGGGCGATCTCCCGGGCATGCTGGGCGAGACCGACCCGGCGGCCTTCCCTCCGGCGCTCCCGATCCCCCCGGAGGCGCCGCGGACGGCCCTCCTGCGCACCTACCTCGAGCGCCTGGGGGCCGCGCCGTACGTGGGCCTCACGTGGCGCGCGGGCCTCGATCGCAGGGGCCGCATCGGGCTCGCGAAAGGGGTGCCCGCCGAGGCGCTCGCACGCGCCTTGTCCGGCGTGCGGGGGACGTTCATCTCGCTGCAGCGGGGCCCCGCCGCCGGCGAGGTAGAAGCGTTCGCCGCCGCCCTGGGCGCCCCGGTCCACGACGGCGCGGCCTTGAACGACCGCCTGGAGGACGCGTTGGCCGCGATGGCGCTCATGGACGAGTACGTGGGGGTCAGCAACACCAACACGCACCTCCGCGCGAGCGCGGGTCGGGCGGCCCGGGTCCTCGTCCCCTGGCCGCCGGAATGGCGCTGGATGCACGCTCCGGAGCGATCGCCCTGGTTTCCCGCGATGCCCCTCTACCGGCAATCCCGGGGCGGGGACTGGGCGCCCGCGCTCGCCCGCCTGCGGGACGATCTCGCTTCGCTGGGCGGCTAGGGCCTCGGGCCGCGCGGGCGCAGGAGCTTGCAGGGATTGCCGCCCCACAGGGCGCGCCCGGTGATCCGCCCCGAGACCACGCTCCCCGCCGCGATCACCGCGCCGCTCTCGATGTGCGTGCCGTCCAGGAGCACGCAGTGCGCGCCGATCCACACGTCGCTCTCCACCACGACGCCGCCCTTGGAGGGCATGAAGCCCTGCTTCCGGATCTCGGTATCGAGCCGGTCGATCGCGTGGTTCGCGGGGACGATCGAGCAGCCGGGCCCCACCAGCACGTAGTCGCCGAAGCGGATGCCGGAGCCCGAGTAGAGCGTGCAGTGCGGGTTGATGTAGCAGTGCTCGCCGATCACGATGTCGCCCGTCCCGCCCACGGCGCGGATCACCACGAAGTCGTAGATGCGCGTGTGGGCGCCGATCGCGATCCGCGTCCCGCGCTCCGAAGGATGGATCCGGGCCTCGGGGCTCACGGTGGCCGTGGGATGGATCTCGAGCGATGGGGTCGCGTTCATCCGGGCGTGGAAGGGGCGGGTTTGCTAAGATTCCCGATCGTCCGCGCCATCGCGGACGCCATTCTTCCGGATTCTAAGGCACAAGCGCGCCGGGACCGCTCCCGGGCATCCCACCCCCGTGAAGTTCAACATCGCCTACTTCGGCCCCGAGTGGCTCTTCCACCTGCGCCGCGACTTCATCCTCGCCACGCGCCACGGGCTGGAGAGCCTCGGCCACGACGTCGTGCTCTCAGGGCTCCAGATGGACCCGTCGCGCTTCAACCTCGTGATCGGCGCGTACTTCCTCCCCGCGGCCGAGCTCGCGCGGATCGACAAGGCGGGGGTCGCCTTCGCCCACGTGAACACCGAGGTGATCGCGCAGGACATGCTCAACTTCAACCCGCAGAAGGTCGATTTCCCGGGCGCGTACCTCCCCAGCCTCAAGGCGGGCCGCTTCGTGTGGGACGTGATCCAGGACAACCTCGAGGAGCATCGCCGCTACGGCGTGGCGGCGCACTTCATGCGCTGGGGCTGGCACCCGAAGATGGAGGACATCGAGCACCGGGCGCAGAAGGACCTCGATTTCTATTTCTTCGGGATGATGACCCCGCGCCGCACGCAGGTCGTGCAGGAGCTCGCCAAGCGCGGATTCACCGGCATGGTCGACCACACCTGCCCGTACTTCCTGCGAAACGACCGCATCGCGCGCTCGCGCGTGAACCTCAACATCGTCCAGGACGACAAGTACACCCACGTGAACTCGTTCCGCATCTGCTACCTCGCCAACAACCGCGCGGCGATCCTCTCGGAGGCGGAGAGCGACCCGGCGGGCTACCTCGCGCTCGCGGACGTGGTGGACCATCCCGCGAAGTTCGCCGACGCGCTGGCCTCGCTCCTCGCGGGCGAGCGCTGGAAGGCGCGCGGCGAGGCGGCCTACGAGCGCTTCCGGCAGGTTCCCATGACGCGCTGCCTCGAGGAGCTCCTGGACGCGAGCTTCGGCGGCGAGGCCCGGGCGGCGGCGGGAGGCGCGCGATGAAGCCGGCCGCGCTCGAGGCCGTGATCCTCTGCGGCGGGCAGGGCACGCGGCTCCGGGAGGAGACGGAGTTCAAGCCGAAGCCGATGGTCGAGATCGGCGCCCGCCCGATCCTATGGCACATCATGCGGCGCTACCATCGCTTCGGCGTGCGGCGCTTCATCCTCTGCCTGGGCTACAAGGGCGAGATGATCCGCGACTACTTCCTGAACTATCGCCTGCGGCAATGCGACGTGACGGTGAACCTGCGCTCGCACGCGGTCGAGGTGCACGGCCACGACACGGCGGAGGATTGGGACGTGGTCCTCACGGACACGGGCGACGACGCCATGACCGGCGCGCGGTTGAAGCGCGCGCTCGCCCACGTGCGCGGCGAGCATTTCTTCGCGACGTACGGCGACGGCGTCGCGGACGTGGACCTCGAGGCGCTCCTCGCCACCCACGAGAAGGGCGGGCGCCTCGCCACCGTGACCGCGGTGCATCCGTCCTCGCGCTACGGCGAGATCGACGTGGCGCACGACGCGGTCCGCACCTTCCTCGAGAAGCCGCAGGTGGCGCAGGGCTGGATCAACGGCGGCTTCTTCGTCTTCTCGCGCCGCGCGTTCGACGGCGTCCCGGACGAGGCCGGCGTGATCCTCGAGACGGATATCCTCCCGCAGCTGGCGCAGGGCTGGATCAACGGCGGCTTCTTCGTCTTCTCGCGCCGCGCGTTCGACGGCGTCCCGGACGAGGCCGGCGTGATCCTCGAGACGGATATCCTCCCGCAGCTGGCCGCCCGCGGCGAGCTCTCGGCGTTCCAGCACGGCGGCTTCTGGCAGTGCATGGACACCTACCGCGAGATGCTCGCGTTGAACCAGATCTGGGCCCGCGGCGACGCGCCCTGGCTGTAGCGGATGCGTCCCGTCCCCGATCCGGGCTGGTGGCGCGGCCGCAAGGTGCTCGTGACGGGGCACACCGGGTTCGTGGGCGGATGGCTCTGCGCGTGGCTCTCCCGCCTGGAGGCGCGCGTGGCGGGCTTCGCGCTCGAGCCGCCGACCACGCCCAGCTTCTTCGCCTCGGCCGGAGTGGCCGCGCAGCTGGCGAAGGACGAGCGCGGCGACGTGAACGACGCGGGCCGCGTTCGCGCCGCGGTGCAGGCGTTCGCGCCGCAGGTCCTCTTCCACCTCGCCGCGCAGCCGATCGTGCGCGACGGCTACCGCGACCCCGTGGGCACCTTCGCCACGAACGTGATGGGCACGGTCCACGTGCTGGAAGCCTGCCGCGCGGCGCCCTCGCTCGAGCGGATCGTGGTCTACACGACGGACAAGGTGTACCGGAACGACCAGTCGGGGCGCGCCTTCTCGGAGGACGACCGGCTGGGCGGAAACGAGCCGTACAGCGCGAGCAAGTCCGCGGCGGAATGGGCCGTGGGCGCGTACTGGGAGAGCTACTTCCGGCGCGCCGCGAAACGCCCGATGGTGGCGACCGTGCGCGCGGGCAACATCGTGGGCGGCGGCGACTGGGCGCGCGATCGCCTGCTCCCGGACGCGATCCGCGCCTTCGCCGCGGGCGCGCCGCTCGTGGTGCGAAGTCCCGCGTCGACCCGCCCGTGGCAGCACGTGCTCGACGCCGTGCGCGGCACGCTCCTCCTCGCCGAGCGGGGCGCCGCGGCGGACGAGGCCGCGGAGCGGCTCGGCTGGAACTTCGGCCCGGAGCCCGGCGACGTGCATCCCGTCTCCGCGGTCGCCGATCTCGCGTCGCGCGCCTGGGGCGGCGGCGCGCGGTGGCGCCACGAGGCGGACGCGTCGATCCCGGAGTCGCGTGCGCTCGTCCTTTCCAGCGCGCGGGCGCTCGATGCGCTCGGATGGCGTTGCGCGTGGGACCTCGACCGCGCGATCGCGGAGAGCGTCGCGTGGTACCGCGCGGCGCTCGCGGGCGGGCCCGGCCTCGCGTCCCTCACGGCGCGCCAGGTCGATGCGCACGCGGCGGAGGCGGCATGAGGATCGCGCCCCGCCGCCTGGCCGGCACCTTCGAGATCACGCTCTCGCCGCACGCGGACGAGCGCGGCCACTTCATGCGCTGGTACGACGCGGCCGCGTTCGCCGCGGCGGGATTGCCCACGGCGTGGGTGCAGGCGAACGAGTCGCTTTCGCGCCGCGGCGTCGTGCGGGGACTGCATTTCCAGCGCCCGCCGCACGCGGAGACGAAGCTCGTGCGCGCGGTGGCGGGGACGGTCTTCGACGTCTTCGTCGACCTGCGCCGCGGCTCGGCTACCTTCGGCCGATGGGACGCCGTCGAGCTCTCGGAGGCGCGCCGGAACGCCGTGCTGGTCCCGAAGGGCTTCGCGCACGGCTTCTGCGCCGTGAGCGAGTCCGCGCTCGTGAGCTACCTCGTGGACGCGCCGCACGCGCCCGGCGCGGAAGGCGGCCTCGCGTGGGACGATCCCGCGCTGGGGATTCCCTGGCCGGTCGAAGGCGCCGCGATCGTGTCCGCGAAGGACCGCCGCTGGCCGCGGCTCGCGGAGCTGGAGCCGCTGGGTTGACGTTGCGCGTCGCCATCGCGGGTGCGACCGGCATGATCGGCCACGGGATCGCCGCGGCGCTCACCGCGGCGGGACATCGCGTCGTGACGGTGGGCCGCGGCCCCGGTGCCGACGTGCGCTTCGACCTCGCGGCGCCCCCGGCGGGCCCGCTCGAGGGGCTGCGCGGCTGCGACGCGCTCGTCCACGCGGCGGGCGTCACGGACGAGGATTTCGCGCAGCCCCCGCGCGCCCGCGCGAAGACCGAGGGCGCGGGCGTGCTCGCCGCGGCGGCCCGGGAGGCCGGCATCCGCCGCCTCGCCTACATTTCCAGCGCGCACGTCTACGGGCCCCTCGAAGGCAGGATCGACGAGTCCCGCCCGCCGGACCCCCGGAGCGACTACGCCCGCGCGCACCTCGCCGCCGAGTCGCTCTTCCGCGAGGCCGCCGGGTCGATGGGCGGCGCGGCGCTCCTCGCGCGTCCCTGCGCCGCCTACGGGCTCCCCCCGTCGCTCGCGCGCTTCGCACGCTGGTCGCTGATCCCGTTCGACTTCCCGCGCCAGGCGCTCACGGGGCGGATCGTCCTGAAATCGCACGGCGGGCAGCGCCGCAACTTCGTCTCCGCCGAGGGCCTGGGGAACCTCGTCGGCTGGTGGCTGGGGCTCGCGCGCGAGGGCGTGACCGTCGCGAACGCCCCGGGGCGCGACGAGATGTCGGTCTATGATTTCGCATGGCTGTGCGCGACAATCTCGGGCGCGGTCACCGGGCGGCCGTGCGAAGTCGTCCGGCCGGAGCCGTCGCAGCCGGCGGCGCCCCCGCTCGAATACCGCACGCGGGTCGGGGGCCACCTTCCCGGCCCATCGCTCGAGCAGCATGTCCGGCGCCTCCTCCACGCCCTCTCGCAGGAAACCGCATCGTGACCGACCGGAAGCCCCCCGCCGCCTCCCCCGCCCTGGCGCTCGACCGCGAGATCGCGCTGAAGTACGTGGCATGGCTCGTGGAGTCCGGCGGCGCGGACGATCCGGAGGCGCGCCGCGCCTTCTGCGAGGCGTCCGGGTTCCACCCGAAGCTCCTCTCGAACAACCCGCACATCGGCGCGGTGGCGAAGCTCTTCCGCGACCAGTCCTCGCTCGAGCGCCTGGGCGACATGACGCTGCGCGAGTACCTGATGTACCACTACTACTACATCCACCAGGGCTACCGCTACGGCGCCCCGCGCCTGCAGCAGCGCTGGCTGGGCCACGACATCATCAAGACGCCGATGGACTGCTGGGTCTACCAGGAGATCATCTGGGAGACGAAGCCGGACTACGTGGTCGAGCTGGGCGTGATGTTCGGCGGGGCCACGCACTTCTACGCGAGCATCCTCGACATGGTGGGCCACGGCGAGGTGATCGGCATCGACGTGAGCCTCGCCAAGGCGAAGCCGCCGGGGAGCAAGCGCATCCGCTACCTCGAGGGCAGCAGCACCGCCCCGGAGATCGTGGAGGAAGTGCGCCGCCTCACGGCGGGCAAGCGCGTCCTCGTGATCGCGGACTCGGACCACGAGAAGAACCACGTGCTCGCCGAGATCCGCGCCTACGCGCCGATGGTGCACGTCGGCGGCTACTTCGTGGTCGAGGACTCGTTGAACGACGTGATGGGCTACCACCCGGTCCCCAACGAGGGGCCGCAGGCCGCGGCGCGCGCTTTCCTCGCGGAGAACGACGCCTTCGTCCCGGACCGGCGCTGGGGCGAGCGCTACGTGATGACGCTGAATCCGGACGGCTTCCTCCTCAGGGTGAAATGACATGCGGCAGGTGATCTCGGCGGCCCCCGCCCTGGACGTTTCCGCGCTCGCCGCGCGCCTGGCGGGGGGCGACTCCGTCATCGCGGACCCGTCGCGCGCGCTCTGCGAGCGCCACGGCTACCAGACGCTCTACGAGGTGCCCGTCGACCTCCAGAAGGCGATGCGGCGGGAGCTCATCCGCGGGCACGCGAGGTTCCTGCGCGAGCGGCGCGACGGCGTGTGGGACCACAGCGTGTTCGCCTGGCTCGCCGACTGGATGCGCTGGCTCTGGAGCGAGACGCCGGCGGAGGAATGGGACGCGGTGCTCGAGGAGGCGCGCCCCGCGGTCGAGGCGTCGGACACGATCCACCACGTGGTCGAGGCGCCGCGCGCCCCGTACGACGGCTACCGCTGGCTCGATGCGCGGAACGCCGCGCAGGTCGAGCGCCTCATGCGCGCGCTCTACCGCGACTTCGGCTGCGAGGCGCGCGTGAAGGAAGTGCGGCTGTGAGCTCCGCGCCGCCGCCGTTGGACCTCCTCAAGCTGGAGCTCCGCTTCCCGCTCGCGGACGGCCGCGCGATGGTGCAGGGGCCGCTCACGTACAACCAGGACGGCCTCGCCACGCGCCACAACGCGGACTTCATGGCCGATCCCCGCTTCCAGGCGGCGTACGCGGCGGGGCTGGAGAACGCGCCGCCCGGCACGCAGGTGCAGTGGCGCGTGCACGTGGCGCTGTGGTGCGCCACGCAGGCGGCGGCGCTCGAAGGCGACTTCGTCGAGTGCGGCGTGCACACCGGCATCCTCTCGGGCGCCGTGATGACCTGGCTCGATTTCGCGCGGGAGGCGCACCGCCGGTTCTACCTCTTCGACACCTGGCAGGGCATTCCCGTCGAGCAGATCTCGGAGGAGGAGAAGCGCTTCGGCGTGGCGGAGATGAACCGGAAGTACCGCGACGGCGACGCGCTCCACGCGGGCGTGGTCGCCAAGTTCGCGCGCTGGCCCAACGCGGCGGTCGTGCGCGGGCGGGTCCCCGAGTCGCTTTCCGCCCTCGAAGCTTCGCGGAAGATCGCCTACGCCTCGATCGACATGAACGTCGCGGCCGCGGAGATGGCGGCCGCGGAGGTCCTCTGGCCGCGCCTGGTTCCCGGGGCGCCCATGCTCCTCGACGACTACGGCTGGGCCGCGCACGTGAACCAGAAGCGGGCGTGGGACGCCTTCGCGGCGCGGGAGCGCGTGTCGATCCTCGCGCTCCCGACCGGCCAGGGCCTGCTGGTGAAGCCGCGCTAGCGCTCAGTACGCGTCGAAGCGGACCTCGAGGAACACCCCGCGCCGCGGCGCGTCGTAGCCCACCGCGCTCTCGTAGCGCTTGTCCGCAAGGTTGGTCGCCGTGAGCTCGGCCGTCCAGCGCTTGTCGATCGCATAGCGCAGCTTCGCGTCCACGATCGCGTAGCCCGGGAGCCGCGACGCGGGCGACTCGTCGATCGAGTCGAAGCGCGCGCCGCTCGCGAAGACCGAGAGGCCCGCGCGCCACGCGCCGAACGTACGCGACGCTTCGACCGTCCCGAAACGCTCGGCCCGCCCCTGCAGGCGCTTGCCCGTGTCCTCGTCCCGCGGGCGCTGCGCGGTGGCGCTCGCATGCCACCGGACGCCCAGCCAGGCCATGTCGACCGTGGCCTCCAGCCCGCGGATGCGCGCGGAGGCGACGTTGAGCACCGTGGCGGCGGACGGGCTGAAGACGATGAGGTCCTCCAGCCGGTTGTCGAACCCGGTCACCTTCCAGCGCACCGGCGCCGCGGGAACGCTCTCCACGCTCACCTCGCGCGAGCGCGATCGCTCGGGCTTGAGGTCCGGGTTCGGCGTGAAGACGCCGGGGAAGCTGGGGCCGAAGAGATCGTTGAACGTGGGAGCGCGAAAGCCGCGCGCATAGGTGGCCGAGATCCGCGCGTACGGCGGCCAGTCCGTGCCGTAGCTCACGCTTCCGGTGTTGCGGTCGCCGAACTGCTTCTCCCGGTCGCGCCGGACGCTCGCCTCGAGGCGCTGGCCCGCGTAGCTCTCCGAGATCGCCGCGAAGCCGGAGTTCGTGTTGCGGTGGTTCTGCGAGAAGAGGACCGTCTCCTCGCCGGTGGCGGCGTCCGTCGCACGGTCCGGCAGCACCTTCTCGCGCACGGTTTCCAGGCCCAGGAGGAGCGAGCCGTCCGAGAGCGGCATCTCGTTCACCCACGACGCCTGGTCCTTCCGCGTCTCGAAGATCGCCGGGAAGAGTCCCGTGAAGACTTCCTTGTCCCGGCCCTGCGCGACCGAGAGCCGGCTCGACCACCACTCGGTGAACTTCGTGGCGGAAGTGAAGCGCACGCCGGCCACGGTCTGGTCGTTCCGGTCCCCGGGGTTCCCGCCATCGGCCGCGGGACCGGAGTCGAACGCGGTCCGCGAGCGCGAGCCGAAGGCGTCCAGCTCGAGCGTCTCGCCCGTCCAGAGCCGGTGCGAGGCGTGGAGCGTCCCGAACGCGTTCTCGTGCGGGTCGCGGTCCGGGAAGAAGCTGAAATTGCGCGCGTTCGTGGCGCTCGGCGCGTTCACCTTCCGCGCGCCCGCCGAGAAGGAGACGAGCGTCGTGCCGTCCGTCGTCGTGAGGCCCGCGGAGGCGCGCCGGTCGCGGTCGGTGCCGTATCCCGCCGCGGCGAAGAGGTGCGGGACGGTCTTCCCGCGCGTGAAGACCTGGATCACGCCGCCCGCCGCCTCCGACCCGTAGAGGCTCGAGAGTGGGCCCTTCACGACCTCGATCCGCTCGATCATGTCCAGCGGGATCGCCTCGATCGCGGTGGTGCCCGCGGTGGACGAGCTCACCCGGACGCCGTCGACCAGCACGAGCGTCTGCGCCGCGCCCGCGCCGCGGATGAAGAGCGATTCGGGCTGGCCGGGACCGCCCAGCGCGCGCAGCTCCACGCCCGCGCGGCGCTGGAGGATCTCGCCCAGGGAAAGGGGCCCGGCGTCTTCGAGGTCGGCGCGGGTGATGACGACGGTGTCGCGGAGCGTGGCGACGGGCTGCGACGTCCGCGTCGCCGTGACGACCATCGACTCGATCGCGGGCGGAAAGGTGGGAGGAAAGGCCTGGGCGTGGGCACCCAGGGTGGCGAGGCTCGCGAGCCCCGCGATACGCGACGGTTTCATGGGGTTCCTTCGATCGGGCGGCGAGCGTCCCCGCAAGCCGCGGTTTTCACTTGGAACCCGGGGCAGGCCCCCTTCTTGCGGGCGGCACAAGTGGGGTCTGACCCGGTGCTCCACCGTTGCGACGGACCGGTCTCCGGGCTCGCGGGCATGGAATCGCCGCCTTCCCACGGCGGGCGGCCGCAGTGGCTCCTGGCGATCCTTCACCTGCATACCGTTGCGGGGGCAGCGCCGGCTTGGAACCGGCTTCCCGAGCATCCGTTCGCAGGCGGATCATAACCGACCCGTGGAGCCGTCGCTCGAAACGACTTTCAAAATAACGCCTTAGCCATTGACGTGCTTTGGTTTTTCCAATAACGTGGGGTGATGGATCCGGAACTTTCAGGGCTCGAGCAGAAGCTGGGCCAATTGGTCCAGCGCCTCAATGCCTTGCGCGCGGAGAACCGCGAGCTGCGGCAGGCGCTCGCGGCGCGCACCGACGAGAGCGCGCGGCTCACGGAGAAGCTCGCCGCCGCCAAGACCCGCATCGAGGCCCTCCTCAAGCAGATCCCGGAGACCGAGACATGACCGAAGCGACGAAGGCCCGCGAGAAGGGCGCGCTCACGATCAGCCTGATGGGCCGCGAGTTCCGCGTGGGATGCCCGGAGGGCGAGGAGAAGCAGCTCCTCGCCTCGGTCGATTACCTCAACCGGAAGCTGCGCGAGGTGCGCGACACGGGCAAGGTCGTGGGCAACGAGCGCATCGCGATCATGGCCGCGTTGAACATCGCCCACGAGCTCCTGTCGAACCGTCCGAACGCGCCCGGTTTCGACGCCGGAGCGTTCCGGGGTAGAATCGAAGCGATGCAGGAAGCCGTGGAGTCGGCGCTCGCCGCCGACCAGGAGAATCTCTTCTAGCGGCCGCGAGGCCGTTCCAGCTGGGCCGGGTTTCCTGCGGTGTTCGTCCGGGCTTACATCCTTTGAACCGATAAGCTTGTTAGCCAGGACGCCCGCCAAGAGCGCTATTGTGCGCGTCCCACGTCGGACGTACCTGCGGCGCTCGGTAGGAGTCCGCCTTGAACCCTTGGGTTCGAGAGTGCGGCCCGGGCGAACACCGCAGGCAATCCGGCCCGTTCCATTTCCATGCCCGCCTACTGGTTGATGAAGTCCGAGCCGGACGAGTTCTCGATCGACGACCTCGCCCGCGCGCCCCGCAAGACCACTGCCTGGTTCGGCGTCCGCAACTACCAGGCGCGCAACTACA
>Ga0207667_10001560_pt1 | contig 28853 bp, 28 predicted proteins | sample KBSCornC52_FD_184301 | JGI IMG/M metagenome (GOLD analysis project Ga0207667, IMG submission 184301) | Corn rhizosphere microbial communities from Kellogg Biological Station, Michigan, USA - KBS Corn C5-2 (SPAdes) (version 2) | ecosystem: Host-associated > Plants > Roots > Rhizosphere > Soil ...
CCATTGCCATATTCATGCTTGGACGGCAGCTCGAGCGCGTGTTCGAAGCTGTCGCTGCGGACCATCTGCAGCACCGGTCCGAAGATCTCGTCCTTGTAGGTCTTCATCTCCGGGGTGACGCGGTCGAACAAGGTCGGGCCGACGAAGAAGCCGTTCTCATGGCCCTGCATGCTGAAACCGCGGCCGTCGACGACCAGCTCGGCACCCTCATCGACACCCATCTGGATGTAATTCTCGATTTTCGCCTTGTGCGCCGCGGTGACGACCGGGCCGTAATGCGCGTCTTTGTCGGTCGAGACGCCGACGCGCAGCGCGGCGATCTCGTGGACCAGCCGCTCGCGCACTGCTTCGGCGGTCTTCTCGCCGACGGGGACGACGACTGGCAGCGCCATGCAGCGCTCGCCAGCGGAACCGTAGGCGGCGCCGATCAGATCGGGGATCGCGCTGTCAAGATCGGCGTCGGGCAGGATGATGCCGTGGTTCTTGGCACCGCCCATCGCCTGGACGCGCTTACCGGCGGCGACGCCGCGCTGGTAGACGTAATGGGCGATATCCGAGGAGCCGACGAAGGACACCGCCTTGATCGTGGGATGATCGAGGATCGCGTCGACTGCTTCCTTGTCGCCGTGGATCACGTTGAGCACGCCTTCCGGTAGCCCGGCTTCGATCATCAGCTCGGCGAGACGCACCGGCACCGAGGGATCGCGCTCGGACGGCTTCATGATGAAGGCGTTGCCGCAGGCGATCGCCGGGCCGAACATCCACATCGGGATCATCGCCGGGAAGTTGAACGGCGAGATGCCAGCGACGACGCCAAGCGGCTGGCGGATCGAATAGACGTCGATCCCCGGTCCGGCGCCGTTGGTGTACTCGCCCTTCATCAGATGCGGGATGCCGCAGGCGAATTCGATCACCTCGAGCCCGCGCTGCAGATCGCCCTTGGAATCGGCGATCACCTTGCCATGCTCGGACGAGAGCAGATGGGCCAGCTCCTCGGCATTCTCTTCGAGCAAGCGCTTGAATTCGAACATCACCCGGGCCCGCCGCTGCGGGTTGACGTTGGCCCATTTCTCCTGGGCGGCGGCAGCAATCTGCACCGCCTTGTCGAGCTCGGCCGGGGTCGCCAGCGGCACCTTCGCCTGGACCAGACCGGTGTTCGGATCGAAGATATCGCCGAACCGCCCGGAGGTACCGGCAACCTTCTGGCCGCCGACGAAATGCTCAACCGTTCTCATGACACGTCCTTGTTGACTGGATCTGGTGGCTTGGGGGTTGCCTTAAGCCCGAAAGAGCCGAGAGCGCAACGCCGGGGGGCAGATCGGGGGTAGCCTCCACTAATGGTCACCGCTAACCCCTTCGTGCCCGCATGAGGAGGGATGTGATGTCGGAACCGGTCCTGCTCAAGTCCGACTCCGGTGGAATTCTGGAGGTGGTGCTCAACCGCCCGGACAAGCTCAACGCGATCAACCATGAGATGTGGGCCGGGATACGCGACGCGGTCGAGGAATTCCGCACCCGTCACGACCTGCGCGTCTTGCTCATTCGCGCCAACGGTAAGTATTTCTCCGCCGGCGCGGACCTGACCAACTTCGATGGGGATTACGCCGGCAGCCCGATGCGCGCGCGCAACTGGATGCGCCGCGATCTCAACCAGGGCAGCTTCCGGATGTTCGAAGAAATGGAGAAGATCGAAAAGCCGATCGTCATCTCCAACCACGCCATGTGTATCGGCGGCGCGCTCGAGCTCTCGCTTGCCTGCGATTTCCGCCTGGCCGGGGCGAGCGCGCAATATTGGTTTCCCGAGATGCAGTTCGGCATGCTGCCGCTGACCGGCGGGGTCAGCAAGCTGGTGCGCGCGATCGGTCCGCACTGGGCGCGCTGGATGGTGATCGCCAACGAGAAGGTCTCCGCCGAGCGTGCGCTGACCATGGGACTGATCCATCAGGTCTATCCCGATGATCAGCTCGAAGCGGAAACACGCGCCTTCTGCGAAAAGCTGGCGAATTACCCGGTAGAAGCGGTTGCAGCCGGCAAGCTCGCCATCGAGCTTTGCGCCGACCTTCCCGCCGATCAGTCGAAGCAGGTGGAGCGGCTGACCTACAGCTCATTGGCCTTGTCCAAGGAATATACCGACCTGTTCGACGGGATGCGCGATCGCCTCAGCGGCGGCGGCAAGAGTTGATCGGGCGATGAGCGAGCCCGCCCCCGTCCCGGTCCGGTTGTCGGCGACGGTTCTGCTCGTCCGCGACGATCCGTTCGAAGTGCTGATGGTCCGCCGCCACGACAAGGCGCATTTCGCATCGGCGCTGGTTTTCCCCGGCGGCACCATCGACCCCGAGGATCGGCACGACGCCTGGCTGGATCACGTCATCGGCGCGGACGGCCTCGACGAGGAGGCCCGGACGCTGCGCGTCGCCGCCTGCCGCGAGCTGTTCGAGGAGGCCTCGATCCTACTCGCCGACGACGTGCCGCCGCACTGCCTGACCCCGGCCGCCAAGGTCCGGCCGTTCATCGAGGTGGTCCGCGAGGCTGGGATCAAGCTGCGGCTCGACGGGTTCGAGCGCTTCGGCCATTGGCTGACGCCGAAGAGCGGGCTCAAGCGCTTCGACACCCATTTCTTCCTGTGCCGGGCGCCCGCCGGGCAGGAGGCGGTGTGCGATGGCGGCGAGACCGTCGCGCTGGAATGGATCGCCCCAGCCGCCGCGCTGGAGCAGGCGGATGAGCGCAAGATCCTCTTCCCGACGCGGATGAACCTGACGAAGCTGGCGCGCAGCGCGGACAGCGCGTCAGCCCTCGCCGATGCGCGCGCTCGTCCACCTGTGCTGGTGATCCCGGAACCCCACCGCGACGAACGCGGCGTGACGGTCTACATCCCGGCCGAGGCCGGCTATGGCATCACCGAACATTTCGTGCCGGCGGACAAGGTCACGAACACCCGTCCCCGATGGGAGGGCGACTGAGTCCCACTATTCGATCGTGCCCAGAACCGTGCCGACCTCGCGGGTCTCGCCGGCCGGCACCTTGATGCGCAGCGTGCCACTGGCCGGTGCCTCGACCTCGGTCACCGACTTGTCGCTCTCCAGCTCGTAGAGCGGCTGACCCTCGACCGCCTGGCCGCCGTCCTCGACCATCCAGGTCTGGACGGTGCCCTCGTTCATCGAAAAGCCGATCTTCGGCAGAAGGATATCGGTGCTCATGAAAACTGCCTGGCCTCCCTGGCCATTCCCCTGGGTGAATGAATTGCGGTTAGCACCCGCGTCGGGCGAAGCAAAGACCGCCGATCAGGTGAAGATCGCCTCACCGGCCAGCTGATCGGCGATGAAGCGGGTGAAGCGCGCGGCATCGGCGCCGTTGATCACCCGGTGATCGTAGCTCAGCGACAGCGGCAGCATCAGCCGCCAATCGATCGCTCCGCCCTCGCCCTTCACCGGCCGCTCGATCGCACGGGTAACCCCGAGAATCGCCAGCTCGGGCGCGTTGATGATCGGGGTGAAGGCGGTGCCGCCGATATGGCCGAGCGAGGTGATGGTGATGCAGCCGCCCGACATCTCGGGCATCGACAGCCCTTTCTCGCGCGCCTTGGTGGCGAGCGCTGCCAGCTCTGCCGCGATCGCCGTCGCCGGCTTCTTGTCGCAGTCGCGGATGACGGGCACGAGCAGGCCACCGGGCGTGTCGACGGCAAAGCCGATGTGGAAATATTTCTTGAAGACCAGACCCTTGCCCGTGTCGTCGAGCGAGGCGTTGAACTGCGGGAATTGCTGCAGGCCGGCGACCAGCGCCTTGGCCAGCAGCACCGGCGGGGTCAGCTTCCTGTCCGGATTGGCGACGTTGTGCGTCGCCCGCCGCTGCTCGAGCAGGGTGACGTCGGCCTCGTCATGATGGGTGACATGCGGGATCGCCACCCAGTTGCGGCCGAGGAAGCCGCCGACGAGCTGCTGCATCCGGGTCAGCGGCTTTGATTCGACCTCGCCGAACTCGCTGAAATCCATCACCGGCCATGGCGGCAGCTTGGCCAGCAGATCCTGTCCGCTCATCACGACTTCCTTCGCTGGGCCGGCGACGACCTTGATCGTCTCAGGCAGGCCTGAGGCGTGAATCAAGGTCGCAACCAACAACAGGAGCCTGATTCACGTTCTCGGCGAAATCGCAAGCGAGTTCGCTGAGAACGATCAGGCTCCGGCGGCGAGGCGCTCTGTGTAAGCCGCCTCGGTGCGCTCGCGGATTTGCCCGGCATCGACCCCCGGCGCAAGTTCGATCAGCTCGAACGGCGCGTGCCGGTCCGGCCGCCGGAAGACGGCGAGCTCGGTGATGATCATGTCGACGACATTGGCGCCGGTCAGCGGCAGCGTGCAGGCCTTGCGGAACTTGGCGCCGCCGTCCTTCGAATTATGCTCCATCACGACGATGATCTTCTTGACTCCGGCGACGAGATCCATCGCCCCGCCCGGACCCTTGATCATCTTGCCCGGCACCATCCAGTTGGCGAGGTCGCCATTCTCGGCGACCTCCATCGCGCCGAGTACCGACAGGTCGATATGCCCGCCCCGGATCATGCCGAAACTGTCGGCCGAGGAGAAATAGCTGGTGCGGTCGAGCTCGGTGATCGTCTGCTTGCCGGCGTTGATCAGGTCGGCGTCGACCTCATTCTCGGTCGGGAACGGACCGAGGCCGAGCATGCCGTTTTCCGACTGCAGCGTCACGTCGATGCCGGGCGCGATGTAATTCGCCACCAGCGTCGGGATGCCAATGCCGAGATTGGCATAGTCGCCGTCCTTCAGTTCCCTGGCGGCGCGCGCCGCCATCTCGTCGCGCGTCCAGGGCATCAGGCCGGCTCCTCCTTGCGCAGCGTCAGCCGCTCGATCCGCTTCTCATTCTGCGTCGCCAGGATGAACCGCTGGACGAAGATGCCCGGCGTGTGGATGCAATCGGGATCGAGCTCGCCCGCCCCGACGATCTGCTCGACCTCGGCGACCGTCACCTTGCCGCAGGTCGCGACCATCGGATTGAAATTGCGCGCGGTTTTTCGATAGACGAGATTGCCGTAGGGATCGCCCTTGAGCGCCTTGACGATCGATAGATCGGCGACGATCCCCCGCTCCATCACATAGCGTTCGCCGTCGAACTCGCGGACCTCCTTGCCCTCGGCGACATTCGTGCCGACCGCGGTGCGGGTGTAGAAGGCCGGAATGCCGGCGCCGCCCGCCCGCATCCGCTCGGCGAGCGTGCCCTGCGGGTTGAACTCGATCTCCAGCTCGCCGGCGAGGTACTGGCGCTCGAACTCCTTGTTCTCGCCGACATAGGAGGAGACCATCTTCCTGATCTGGCGCGTGGTGAGCAGCTGGCCGAGCCCGTAGTCGTCGATCCCGCAATTGTTCGAGACGATCGTCAGGTCCTTGACCCCGGCATCACGGATCGCGGCGATCAGCGTCTCGGGTATGCCGCAGATACCGAAGCCGCCGGCGGCAATCGTCATACCGTCGAACAGCACCCCCGCCAGGGCCGACGACGCATCCTCGTAAAGCTTGCTGGCCATCGCCGAGCGCTCTCCGAATTTCATGTTGCAACGCACAATTCCTTAGCGCAGCGGCGCAGCCGGCGTCCAGCACCCTCGCCGCGTTGACAGCCGCAGACCGGCACGCCACGCGGTTGCACAAGGAAGAGGTCAGGCCGTGGCGATCCGTTACCCCGAAATACTGTCCCAGGTGACCGGCCCGTTGGCGTTCGAGTGGAGCGACAGGGAGACCTTGCTCTACGCGATCGCGATAGGCTTCGGCGACGAGGAGCGCGATCTGGCCTGGGTCTATGAGCAACCGGGGCTGAAGATTTTGCCGACGCTGACCACGATCCTGTCGATCGGCGCGCTCCCGGACTTCGGCGACATCGGTATCAACCAGCTGATGATGGTCCATGGCGAGCAGATCGTCACGATCCACCAGCCGATCCCGCCGGCCGGCAAGGGCAGCTCGACGACTCGCGTCCTCGAGGTGCTCGACAAGGGCGACCGCGGCGCGGTGGCGATCTTCGAGACCGAGCTGGTCCTCGCCGACGGCAGCCGGCTGGCGACGCTCGAATCCGCGCTCTTCGCCCGCGCCGATGGCCATTTCGGTGGCCCGACCAGCCGCCCTGCCCCGCTGCTGCCACCTCCGCCGGACCGCGCGCCCGATCGCCATTGGGACTATGCGATCAAGACCAACCAGGCTTTGCTCTATCGCCTGCTCGGCGACCGCACCGCCTTTCACGCCGACCCGGCGATGGCGCGCGCCGCCGGCTTCGACCGGCCGATCCTCCACGGCCTGTGTACCTATGGCATCGCCTGCCGTGCGGTGATCGAGGCCTTCGACCTCGAGCCGACCGCCATTCGCAGCCATGCCGTACGCTTCTCCGCGCCGATCCTGCCGGGCGCGACGATCGCGTTCGACCTTTGGCGCGAGGGCAATACCATCCATTTCGAGGCACGCGACGCGGGCAGTGATGTCCTGGTGCTGCGCAGAGGTGTGACCAAGCTGGTCTGATCGTACGCCGAAGAAGAATCAGGGGAGCGCCGCATGTCCTTGTCGTCCTACGTCACCCTCGGCCGGTCGGGCCTTCGCGTCAGCCCCTTCTGCCTCGGGGCGATGACCTTCGGCGAGGAATGGGGCTGGGGCGCGAGCCCGGAAGTATCACGCGACATCCTCGCCACCTATCTCGATCGCGGCGGCAACTTCATCGACACGTCGAACAACTACACCTTCGGCCATAGCGAGGCGATCATCGGCGATTATTTCGCCGGCGCCGGCCGTCGCGACCGCGCGGTGATCGCGACCAAATTCGTCTCCAGCCTGCACCGCGGCGATCCCAATGCCGGCGGCGCCGGGCGCAAGGCGATGCTGCAGCAATGCGATAATTCGCTGCGCCGGCTGAAGACCGACTACATCGATCTCTACTGGATGCACGCGTGGGATGCCTTCACCCCGATCGAGGAGACGATGCGCGCGTTCGACGACCTCGTCTCGTCAGGCAAGGTCCGCTACGTCGGCCTCTCCGATAGTCCGGCCTGGAAGGTCGCCGAGGCGGCAACCATCGCCCGCTTCCGCGGCTGGGCGCCGGTCGCCGCGATCCAGATCGAATATTCGCTGCTCCAGCGCACCGTCGAGGGCGAACTGATCCCGATGGCGCGCGAGCTTGGGCTCGGCATCTGCAACTGGGGACCGCTGCGCGGCGGCGCGCTGTCCGGAAAATTCACCCGCGCGACCGCCGCCGAGGCGACGCCGCGACGCAGCGGCATGGTCCAGCCGCCGAGCGAGCGCGCCTATCAGGTGATCGACGTCGTCGAGGAGATCGCCAGGGCGCGCGGCGCGAGCGTCGCCGCGGTCGCGCTGTCCTGGGTGCGCAACCGCCCCGGCATCACCGCGCCGATCATCGGCGCGCGCACCGTCGCGCATCTCGAGGCCAATCTCGCCGCACTCGATCTGGTGCTCACCGCGGAGGAAACCAAGCGGCTCGACGATCTGACCGCGCCGCCGCTCAACTGGCCGGCACAGTTGCTGTCGGGCGCGCAGAACGTCTCGATGACCGGCGCGACGGTCAACGGCATCGAGAGCGTCCCCTACCCGATCACCCCGCCCAACGACGACGCAGTCTACTAGCTGCTGGCGAGCAGCCCTTCCGCTTCGGCGATGACGCTACGCAGCGAGTCCGCGGCGGTGCCCGCGGCTTCGCCGAAGTCCATCGCTTCCATCTCGTCGCTGAGGATTTCAACGCCGACCGGCATGGCGGGATGCGCCGCCAGAATCGGTGCGATCCAGCGCGCGATCGGCAGCGCGCCCCTGCCCGGGATCTTGCGCCCGGTCATCGGCACATAGGGCACCAGATCCTGATCGGGCGTGCGGTCGCTGAGCTGCAGCGCGCCGATCCACTTCGCCGCCTCGGCGTCGACCTCCGGTGGCGTTCCGCCGCAGCGCGCATGGTGCCAGGTGTCGAACAGGCTCTTCCCGTTCGGCTGGTTCGCGTGACGCACGACCGCCAGCCCCGTCTTGAGATCCGGTATGCCCGTGCCGGGCAGGAATTCGATGACCAGGTTCAGCCCCTCGCCGGCGGCCTTCTCGCAGACCTTGGCGAAGGCATCGCCGAGCTCCTCGATCGGCGTCGGCACGCCGCCGATGTGGACGAGGTTGAGGCAACCTGCGCCGAGCAGATGCGCGATCTCGGCGCACTCCTCGAAGCTCTTGCGCTCCGGCCCCGGTGGCGGCGCGCCGGGCAGCGCGCTGGTCAGCCCGTCGATCATGCTGACCTGCACGCCGGCATCGTCGATCCGCTTGCGAAGATCCTTGCCGCCAAGCGGCGCGCCCTCGAACAGCCAGGTCGTCGTCGTGATGTAGCGATAGCCTGCGCCGGCCGCGGCATCGGCCAGCTCGACGAGATTGGCGCGCCGCATCGACATGCAGCAGAGTTCGAGCGCGCGATCGCTCACTGCGCCGCGACCTTCTCGGCCTGCGGCGTCAGCCAGACGGCGTTGTCGCGCAGCTTGTCCATGACCACCGCGCAGGCATAGCCGTCGCGGAAGCTCGGCGCGATCTGCTTGCGCTCGCGGATCGCCTCCTGGATCAGATAGGACCAGTTGCTGAACGCCGGCTCATGCTGGTCGCCCTGCCACACCGGGAAGTCGAAATCCTGGTCGGCTTTGTCGGTCCGCTTCAGCTCAAGCTTGTTGCTGCCGGTCAGGATGAGCGCCCCTTCCGAGCCGAAGATCTGGATCACCGGCATGCGCGTGACCGAGGCGGCGAAGCTGGTGTCGAGCGTCGCAGTCGCGCCATTGGCAAAGGTGAAGCAGGCGGTGAAGGCATCCTCGGCGGTGCAGAGCTGGTCGACCCCGTTTGCATCGGGCCGGTAGGGCAGCTCGGTGCGGCAGGTGCCGCTGGCGGTCTCGATCTCGCCGACCAGCCAGCGCATCGCGTCGATCGCGTGCGAGCCGAAGGCACCGATCCAGCCGCCGCCGAGCTCGCGATTCCACAGCCAGCCGTAACGCCGCAACGGGACGCGCGAGCCGGAGATAAAGGCGTTCCAGGCGACGTGATGGATCTCGCCGATCGCACCATCGTCGATCAGCGCCTTGGCCTGCTTGCGCTGCTCCTCCTGGCGGAACTCGAAGTTGAGCAGGTGGATCACCCCGGCCGCTTCGGCCGCATCGAGCATCTCGCGTGCTTCCGCCGCGGATTTGCCGAAAGGCTTGTCGCAGACGATGTCGCGGCCGTTCTCCAACGCGAGCATGACATGGTCGCGGTGCATGAACGGCGGCGAATGGATCGAGACGAAATCGACCGGCGCGGCGCAGGCGCGCTTGACCGCCGCCTCATCGCGCGGGCTGGCGATGTCGACCACCTCGATCCCGGTCTTGCGATAGATCTCCGCTGCAACTCTCTGGCCGAAGCCGGTGCCGATGATGCTCGCCTTCATGCCCGCTCTCCTTGCTTGTTTGGTTCAGTCCAGCAGCGACGACGGCACCGGTACCGGCAAGTCGAGCGCATCCTGCGCCGCGCTCTTGCCGAACGGGTCGAAGCGCAGGCTGACGGTGCAACCGCCGTCGAGCGCATTCTGCAGCATGAAATTGATCGAATCGCTGCCCGGCAGATAATGCCGCTCGACCCGCCCCGGCGGGTTGCGGAACATGAAGGCGTAGTGCTCGGCGACGGTCTGCTCGTCCATCGCCGCGGCGATATAGGGCAGATATTCCGGCCGCCGCGCGACGATGCCGACATTGCAGATGTCGCCCTTGTCGCCGCTGCGCGCCCAGGCGAGCTTGCTCAGCGGCACGGTCGTGTCGGGCTCTTCGTCGGGCAGCGGCAGCACCGCAGCTTCCGGCTCAGGCTCCGGCTCGCCATGAGCGAAGCGTTCGACTGTCTCCTTGTGATCGCCGAAGGTGACGACCGGCGTGATCTCGCTGGCTGGTATGAAGAAGGCTTCGGAGCGCGCCATCGGCATCGGCTGGAACATCATCAGCGAGCCGGCGACGCCCGGCGCCATCGACACGCAGGCAGTGCCCATTTCCTTCAGCAGCACGCCGAAGGCTGACGAGTCCTCCGCTTCGATCGTCATCCGGCAGAACACCTCGCGGGAGCCGCGCACGCGGGCATTGGCGCCATAGGATTCCTCGTCGCCGATGATCTCGGTGCGCGTCTGGCGCAGCCCCGGCATGTTGCGCTCGCGCAGCATCTTCGCGCCGCGGGTGAACACCGAATCGGCAATCGCCTTGGCCTTGTCGGCGGCGTCCTGGCCGCGCATCGGGAAGCCCCAGCTGGCGAACCAGCCGTCATCCCAGGTCGCGATTGCCTTGAAATCCGGCCCGGGTGCCCTGCCCTTGGCCCCGGTCATCAGCACGCGGTCCTTGCCGAGCTGCTCGAAGCGCACCTGGCTCAGATCGGCGACGACGTCGGGCAGACGGTAGCTGCGCGGATCGCCGATTTCGTAGAGCAGCTGCTCGGCGACCGAGCCGACCGAAACCAGCCCGCCGGTATCCTCCGGCTTGGTGATCACCGCCGAGCCGTCGGCGTGGCATTCGGCGATCGGATAGCCGATGTTCGAATAATCGCCGATCTCGCGCCAGTCGGTGAAGATGCCGCCCGAGGCCTGCGCGCCGCATTCGAGGATATGACCGATCAGCGAGCCCGCCGCGAGCCGGTCGTAATCATCCGGCTCCCAGCCGAATTCATGGATCAGCGGGCCGAGCACCAGCGCGCTGTCGACCACGCGCCCGGTGACGACAATATCGGCGCCTAACGCCAGCGCGCGGGCGATCGGATAGGCGCCAATATAGGCGTGGATGCCGGTGTAGCTGACGCCTTCGGGCAGCCGCTCCTTGAGCCGGCCGGTAGAGCGCAGCGCGGCGGCGCGATCGATGATGTCGTCGCCGTTGACCACCGCGATCTTCGGCGACAGGCCGAGCTTGGCAGCCGCCGCCTGCATCGCCTTGGCGCAGGCGTGCGGATTGACCGCGCCGACATTGGTGACGAGCTTGACCTTGCGCTCGACGAGGTCGCGCGCGACCATCGAATAGAGCTCGTCGGGGAAGTACATGACATAGCCGGCGTTCGGATCCTGCTGCCGGGTGCGGGCAGCGGTCGGCATGAACACCTCGGACAGATAGTCCAGAATGACGTAATCGATCGCGCCGTCGCGGACCAATTGCGGCGTCGCCATAGTGCCGTCGCCATAGCCGGCGCAGGCGCCACCAATGCGGACGGTGCGTTTCTCGTTCATTATCGTCTCTCTCCCCCGCCCAGTTCCTGTGGGTCGGCCCGGCGGTGTTAGTCCAGCGACTCAGGCCGCGCCAAGGGGCCCTGGCCGCAGAGCCTGCTTGCCGATCGGGCCGGTGGGCAAGCTGGAAGCTGGCGAACGACGAATGGTGGATCAGTTGGTAGCAGGGTGATTCTGACGATCGGTACCGGGTTTGAGCCCTAGCTCGCCAGGCTGATCCCGACATCGGAGCCACGCGAGAGCGTCTGCGACACCGGGCAGCGCGACGCGATGTCGATCAATCGGGCGCGCTGCGCCTCATCGAGATCGCCTTCCAGCGTCACCGTCCGATCGAAGCGATCGCGCTGGCCCCCGCTCGCGGGGTGGTGGGTCACGCTGGCCGAGATCCGATGCAATAGCCATCCCTTGCGATTGGCGTAGAGCCTGGTGGTGATCACGGTGCAAGCGCCAAGCGCCGCCCGCAACAGGTCATAGGGATTGGGTCCTGTGCCGAGGCCGCCGACCGCGAGCGGCTCATCGGCGAGGAAGGCATGGGCGCCGACCCTGACCTCCACCTGGTAGCCGCCCGCGCCGGTTTCGGTGACGACGACCAAATTGACGTCAGCCGCGGTCGCCGTCGATGCAGAATTCATGATCTCGCTCCCTCGCCGTCACCTCAACCTAGGACGGATCGTGCGGCTTGGCGAACCGCGATCACGGCAAGGCCCGCCGCACCACCGGCAGGATTCGCCCGACTATGATCGCAACCCCACGCCGATTGGGGTGCAGGCCATCGGCCTGAAGCAGCGCGCGCTGGCCGACGACGCCGTCGAGAAAAAAGGGATAGAGCGGCACGCGATATTTGCGCGCCAGCGCCGGGTAGATCGCATCGAATTGACGCCGATAATCCATCCCGAGATTGGGCGGCGCCCGCATTCCGGCCAGCAGCACCGGAATGCGGCGGCGGGTCAGCTCGGCGAGGATGAGGTCGAGATTTTGCTGCGCCTGCTCCGGCGGCAGGCCGCGCAGCATGTCGTTCGCGCCCAGCTCGACGATCACCAGATCGGGCTGCACGCCGAGCCCGCGCAGACCCCAGAGCAGCCGCGCCCGGCCCATCGCCGCGGTGTCGCCAGCGATGCCGCCGTTGCGCACCGTGGCGGCGACACCGGCGCGGTCAAGCGCCTGCTGGAGCTGGCTGGTGAAACCCTGCCCCGGCGGCAGGCCGTAGCCGGCGGTGAGGCTGTCGCCGAACGCCCAGATCAGCTTGCCGGCCGCCAGCGCCGGCGCGGCGGCGATCAGCCCCCATAGCAAAGTCAGATGGACAAGCAGGGACCGCCATCCGTATCGCATGTGTCCGTGTCCTCCGTTCCCCCGTCCGGTAGCATCGTCATCACAGCGCGCAACGTGACGCTTGCGCTCGGCCATCCGCCGGCGCGCGTCGAAATTCTGCGCGGCATCGATCTTGACGTCACCGCCGGCGAAAGCATCGCCCTGCTCGGACCCTCGGGCTCGGGCAAATCCTCGCTGATGGCGGTGCTCACCGGACTGGAGCGGCCGACTGGCGGCGAGATTAAGGTCGCCGGCTTCGATATCGCCCGGCTCGACGAGGATGCGCTGGCGGTGGCGCGGCGCGGACGAATCGGCATCGTTCTCCAGGCCTTCCACCTGCTGCCGACGATGACCGCTCTGGAGAATGTCGCGGTGCCGCTCGAGCTGAACGGCGCGAATGATGCCTTCGACCGCGCCCGCGCCGAGCTGGAGGCGGTTGGGCTCGGCCATCGCCTCAATCACTATCCCGCCGAGCTGTCGGGCGGCGAGCAGCAGCGCGTCGCCATCGCCCGCGCGCTGGCGCCACGCCCGACGGTGATCTTCGCCGATGAGCCGACCGGCAATCTCGATACGGCCACGGGTGGGCAAATCCTCGACCTGCTGTTCGCCCGCTTCGCTGAAAGCGGCGCGACGCTGTTCGTCATCACCCATGATCCCGAGCTCGCCGCACGCTGCGGCCGAGTGATCGAGCTCGCCGACGGGCGCATCACCGCCGAGCGGAGGCACGGGTGAGGCTCGCCTGGCGGCTGGCGCTGCGCGACCTGCGCGCCGGCGGCCGCGGCCTCTGGCTGCTTGCCCTCTGCCTGTTCCTCGGCACCGCGGCGCTGGCCGGCATCGGCAGCCTTGCCTCGAGCATCCTCGCCGCGCTCGATGACCAGGGCCGCACCGTCCTCGGCGGCGATCTGCAGATGCGCGTCTCGCAACGCCGGGCAACGGTCGAGGAAGCCGCCGCGTTCAGCGCGATCGGCCCGACCTCCGAGACGATCGCGCTCAGCGGCATGGCCCAGGCGAACGGCCGGCCGGCTGCGTTGATCGATCTGCGCGGGGTCGACGAACGCTGGCCGCTGGTCGGCGCCTTCCGCCTCCAGCCCGGTGCGCTCGGCAATCGCCCGACCGGCCTGTCGGCCGCGATCGGCCCGGCGCTCGCCGAGCGGCTCGGCGTGCGGGTCGGCGACACCATCACGATCGGCTCGGCGCGATTGAAGGTGATGGGCCTGATCGCCAACGAGCCGGATCAGCTCGGCCAGGGCTTCCGCCTCGGCCCGCCGGTGATCATGGACCTCGCCGGGCTCGACGCGACGCGCCTGCTTCAGCCTGGCAGCCTGTACCAAGTGCGTTATCGCATGGTGCTCCCGCCCGGGGCCGATCCGACCGCGGTCGGCAAGAAGCTGTTGCAACGCTTCCCCAATCTCGGCTGGTCGATCCGCACGCCGACCGACGCGACGCGCACCCTGCGTCGGGCGATCGATCAGCTCGGCCAGTTCCTCCTGCTCGTCGGCCTGTCCGCGCTGACCATCGCCGGCATGGGCGTCGGCAGTGGCGTCGGCGCCTATCTCGGCGGCAAGACACGGATGGTCGCGATGCTCAAGGTACTGGGCGCGCGGTCGGGGCTGATCGCGACGATCTTCCTGCTCGAGCTTGGCCTGGTCGGGTTGACCAGCATCGCCGCCGGGCTGGTGCTGGGCGCCTTCGTGCCGGCGATCGTCGCCGCCATCGCCGGCGATGCGCTGCCGGTGCCGCCGCGGCTCGGCCTCTATCCGGCGCCACTCGCGATCGCCGCCACGCTGGGCCTGATCGTCGCGCTGCTCTTCGCCCTGCCCGCCCTCGCCCGCGCCCGCGCGGTCCCGGCGGCGGCATTGCTGCGCGATCTGCTGGCCACGCGCAGTCGGCCGTCGACCCGCGTGATCGGCCTGATGGTCCTGCTGGTCGCCGCGCTGGTCGCGCTCGCCGTGCTGACCGCGACCGACCGGCTGCTCGCGCTCGGCTTCGTCGGCGCCACCGCCGGGCTGCTGCTTGGGCTGGCCCTGCTCGGCCTCGGCATCCGCCGCGCGGTGGCGCGGATCCCGCGGCCGAAGCGGCCCCTGCTGCGGCTCGCCCTGACCAATCTCCACCGGCCGGGCGCGCAGACCGATCGGCTGGTGGTCGCGCTCGGCCTCGGCTTTTCGCTGTTCGTCGCACTGGTGACGATCAATTCCAGCCTCGGCAGCGAGATGCGCGACGCAGCCCCGGCCAAGGCGCCGCGCTTCTTCGCCGTCGACCTCCAGCCCGAGGACCAGGCAAGCTTCCGCGCCGCTGTCGCCCGCGCGGTGCCCGGCGGACGGATCGAGCTTGCCCCCTCGTTTCGCGGTGCGATCGTCGCGATCAAGGGCGAGCGCGTCGACCGAATGAACCCGCCGCCCGACAGCTGGATGCTGAAGAGCGACCGGACGATGACCTGGTCGGCAACGCTGCCGCCGCGCAACCGCGTCGTCGCCGGTCGCTGGTGGTCACCGAACTATAACGGGCCGCCGCTGATCTCGATCGGCCAGGATGCCGCCGATGCGCTCGACCTCAAGGTCGGCGACAGCCTGACCCTGTCGGTGCTCGGCGTCGACGTGCGTGCGCGCATCGCCGCCATCCGCGCGATCGACTGGAGCGCGATGGGCATGAACTTCGCGATCGTCTTCGCGCCCGGCTACATCCAGGAAGCGCCGCACAGCTTCCTCGCGACGATCTACGGGCCCGACAATCGCGACGGCGAAATCGCGGCCTCAGTCGCGAAATCGCTGCCCTCGGTGACGCTGATCCGCACCGGCGACATCATCAGCCAGCTCAGCGAGATGATCGGCCGCATCGCCGTCGCGATCCGCGGCGCCGCCGCCGTCACGGTGGCGGCGGGCACGGCGGTGCTGATTGGCGCGGTCGCCGCCTCCGGCCGCGCGCGGCGCTATGACGCGGTGATCCTCAAGCTGCTCGGTGCGAGCCGCGCGCAGGTGCTCGGCGCCCAGGCGATCGAATATCTGCTGCTCGCGCTGCTGCTGGCGCTGGTCGCTCTGATCGTCGGCACCGCTGCCGGCTGGTTCGTCACCGCCAAGGTCTTCGACCTCGCCTTCACGCCGGATTGGGCGGCGGTGCGATCACGCTGGTCGTATCGAGCCTGGTGACATTGTCGGTCGGCGTGCTGGGGAGCTTGTCGGCGCTCGCTGCCAAGCCTGCAGCGGTCCTACGCGCTCTTTGAACGTCTAGCGCGGGCGATCGCCCTTGATCGCCGTCCGCCGCATCACCCGGCGGCCCGAAAAATCGGTGCAGGCGCGGTGCTGGGTCAGCCGCTCCTCCCAGATCGCGATGTCGTTCGCCTGCCATTCCCAGCGGAGGTGGAATTCGGGCGTGTTGATATGCTCGTAGAGCATCTGCAGCACCATCGCGCTTTCACGCTCGCTGAGGCCGATCAGCCGCTCGGTGTAATGGGCGTTGACATAGAGCATGCGCCGGCCGGTTTTCGGATCGGTCAGCACCGCGGGATGCACGAAATGCGAGCCCTTGCCGTAGATCGCCGGCTCGCCCGAGCGTCGCGCCGGCTTGTCGGTGCTGTGCAACGCCTCGAGCCCATCGAGCATGCGCTGGAAGCGCGGCGACAGTGCCTCCCAGGCTGCGACCATGTCGGCGAACAGCGTGTCGCCGCCATAATCCGGCAGCGCGACCGGGCCGATCATCGCAGCGCTCGGCGGGCATTCCTCGGGCGTGCCGTCGGTATGCCAGAGCCCGGTGCCGAGCCGGTTGGTCGAGGCGCTGTCGGTATCGATCCGGCTGAGCCGCTTGTCCTCGTAATCTTCATCGCTCACGCGATAGGGATAGCGAAGGATCTCGCCCATCGATTCCGCCAGCGCGATGAACTGCGCGTCCGACACCGGCGCATCTGGGCCCGGCCGGTAGAACAGCACGCCATGGCGATTGAGCGCGCGATGCAGCGTATCGCCCAGCCCATCGTCAATGCGGTCGAGATCGAGGCCGCTGACCGTCGCGCCGAAACCGCTGCGCATCGGCTGGATGTCGAACGAGCGCGTCGCTGAGAGCGTGGCCATGCGCGCAGATCCTCTCGCTGCTTATGGCGTAATCATCCCCCGGAACGCCGGGCGGGTCAAACCGGCGGCCGGCTCGCCCGCGGTCGCATCGCGCATTGCTGCAATGGGATGATCCTAGTCGGAGCCGCCAGCTTTGCCGCACGGCTTCGGGCTCGCCGCGTCCAATTCCTCGAGCAGCGCGTCGAGATCGATCGGCAAGATCTGGCCGTGGAATCCGAATACGGAAGCGAGCGCACGCCCGACGCCTTCGCGCCGCGGCCGCACCGGCTGGATGCTGCTGCTTCCGACGCGGCCCCGCTTCCGCCTGTCGGGATCGGATTCCCACTCCATTACCTAGGTTAACGCATGGGCAATCCGTTCGATCCGGGGAAAAGCCATTTCGGACGTAAAATAAGTGATGCCGAAACAATGGCTTGCGCGAGCAAATAATAATCCAGCGCGATCGGACGGACGGTGCGGCTGACAGGGAATTGGCGCGCCCGGAACGATTCGAACGTCCGACCCTCAGATTCGTAGTCTGATGCTCTATCCAGCTGAGCTACGGGCGCGTGCCGCGGGCGGACATAGGCGGGAGCACCAAGCGGCGCAAGTCCGTTGCGGCCACACAGCTGCCCGCTTAGAGCAAAGGCGATGATCGAATTCCGCACCGCCGGCTCCCTCGCCTTCGCCGTCCTGCTTGTTGGATGCGCCGAGCAAGGCAACTATCCGTCGCTCGCGGCGCGGCCGATCGAAGGGATCATGGACAAGCCGGTGGCGGAGACGATCGTGCCGCCGGCGGTGCCGAATGCAGAGCGCTCGACACGCATCGCCACGCTGATCCAGCAGGCGGAGACGGCGGACCGCGAGTTTCGCGCCGCCCAGCCGGCGGCCGAGCGCGCGGTCGCTGCCGCCGCCGGCGCCGCACGCGGCGAGGAACGCTGGATCGTCGCCCAGCAGCAGCTGTCGCGGCTCGACGTGGCGCGGGTTCCGGTCGGCCGCGCGCTGGCTGACCTCGACGAGCTGGGGGTGGCGCAGGCGGATGCCGCCTCGAGCGGCACGGCGAGCGCCGAGGCCGAGGCGCTGGCCAGCGCCTATGCCCGGGTCACGGCGCTCGATGCGGAGGAGCAGGGCGTGCTCAGCCGCCTGGGACAATCTCTCGGGAACTAGTCCCGCTCGACGAGAGCGGCATGCGCGTGCGCGTTGCGTACATAGTGCCGGACGCCCGCATGATGCCCTTCGATCTCCTCGGGGGTGAGATCGCGCGCGTAGCGCGCCGGTCGGCCGGTCCACAGCTGGCCGCGCGGGATGCGCTTGCCGGGCGTGAGCATCGCGCCGGCGGCGAGCATCCCATCGGATTCGATCTCGCAACCGTCCATCACGATCGCGCCCATGCCGACGAAGCTGTGATCGTGCAGCCAGCAGCCGTGAAGCAGGACGAGATGGCCGATCAGGCAATCGGCGCCGATTACCGTCGGCCCTTCGCCACTGGTGACGTGCACCGTCGTGCTGTCCTGGATGTTGGTGCGCGCGCCGACCGTGATCCGGCCGACATCGCCGCGCAGCACGCAATTATACCAGATGCTCGATTCCTCGCCGAGCGTCACCGCGCCGATGATCCGCGTACCCGGCGCGATGAAGGCGGCAGCGGAGATCTGCGGTACGTCGTCACCGAACGGCAGCATCGTCGTACCTGGCCAGAAGCGGTGCGGCATGGCGTCTCGCCGCTAGCGCTGCAGCAGCCGCGCGGCGTGCGCCGCGTGATAGGTCAGCACGCCCGAGCAGCCGGCGCGGCGGAACGCCATCAGCGTCTCCAGCACGACCGCGTCGCGCTCGGCCGCGCCGGCGGCGACCGCGGCCTCGATCATCGCGTATTCGCCCGACACCTGATAGGCGAAGACCGGCACCTGGAAGCGCTCCTTCACCCGGCGGACGATGTCGAGATAGGGCAGCCCCGGTTTGACCATCACTGTATCGGCGCCTTCGGCGAGATCGAGCTCGACCTCGCGCAGCGCCTCCTCGGCATTGGCCGGGTCCATCTGATAGCTGCGCTTGTCGCCCTTCAACAGCCCGTGCGATCCGACCGCATCGCGGAACGGGCCGTAGAAGGCGCTGGCGTATTTGGCCGCGTAGGACATGATCTGGACGTTCTTGAAGCCGTCGCGCTCGAGCGCGTAGCGGATCGCGGCGACGCGGCCGTCCATCATGTCCGAAGGCGCGATGATGTCGGCGCCGGCCCGGGCCTGGACCAGCGCCTGCTCGACCAGCACCGCCGCGGTCTCGTCGTTGAGGACATAGCCATGGGTGTCGACCAGCCCGTCATGGCCGTGGCTGGTATAGGGATCGAGCGCGACGTCGGTCAGCACGCCGACCTCGGGCACCGCGTCCTTGGCCGCCTTGATCGCCTGACACATCAGATTGTCGGGGTTGAGCGCCTCGAGGCCGGTATCGCTGCGTCGGTCCTGCGGCGTGTTGGGGAAGAAGGCGATGCAGGGAATGCCGAGATCGCGCGCCTCGCGGGCGCGATCGGCAATCAGATCGACCGACCAGCGCGAGACGCCCGGCAGGGTCGCGATCGGCTCCTCGACGCCCTTGCCGCTGGTGACGAACAGCGGCCAGATCAGATCGGACGGCGTCAGCACATGTTCCGCGACCATCGCCCGCGACCAGGCGGCGACGCGGGTGCGGCGCATGCGCAGCGCGGGAAAGCCGGCGCCGCTCATTGGCCGATCGGGCGCCAGGCCGCCCGCCGTTCGACGCCGGCATCGCCTGCCGGCCATTGATGAAGGCTCGCTGCCCGCTGCTCAACGAAGCGCCGCTCGGCGAGCTCGATGGTGAAGGGCTGCGTCCAGATCCAGAACAGCTCGTCGCGCACACCCTCGACCGCGAGCCGGCCGACATGATCGGGATCGAGCCCTTCGCGATCCATGAAGACCTTCGCCTTGGGATCGCCGGCGAAAGGACCGCCGAACGCCGCCTGGCGGGTCATGCCGGACTGCCACATGTCGGTCGCAACCACCGCTGGGCAGAGGACGCTCAGTCCAAGCCGGTCGCCGACCTCGTTGCGCAGCGCATCGGTGAAGCCGACGATGCCGTGCTTGGTCGCGGTATAGGCCGCGAGCAACGGATCGCGCGCGCTGATCCCGGCTTGCGAGGCGGTGTTGCAGATCCAGCCCCTGCCCGGCTCGGCGATCATGCGGCGGCCGAAGATGCGCGTGCCCTGGATCGTGCCGATCAGATTGACCTCGACCTGCCAGGCGATGTCGTCGTCGGCGAGATCGAAGGCGAGCGCGGTGCGGCCGACGCCGGCATTGTTGAACAGCAGATCGACGCCGCCCATCCGGCCCCAGGCGAAATCGGCCAGCGCCTCGAGCGCGTCGCGATCTCGAATGTCGCAGATCTGCACCTCGGCCTCGGCGCCGCGCGCGGCGACCTCGCCGGCGGTGCGCTCCGCCTTCTCGCGATTGACGTCGGCAATGACGATCGCGGCCGCGCCGGCATCCGCCAGCGCCAGGGCGATGCCGCGGCCAATGCCGGTCGCGCCGCCAGTGACGACCGCGCGTGCGCCGGTGATCTCCACGGTCGCCTCAGGCCCTGGGCATGCCGAGACCGCGCTCGGCGATGAGGTTGCGCATGATCTCGTTGGTGCCGCCGGCAATCGTGTTGCCGAAGCTGGAGACATATTCGAGCATCCAGTTGTCCGGCGCGCGATCGACCGAATGGATGTAGCGCTGGCTGTCGAAGCCGATCACCTTGACCAGCAGCGAGCCGATCTTCTGGCGCAGCCGCGTATCGACCAGCTTGACGAAGGACGGCGTCATGCTTGGCCCGGCATCATGGCCCTCGCGCAGCAGCTTGCGCAGCAGCCGGCGATCGGCCTGCAGCTCGGTCAGCAGGCTCATGAACTCGCGGCGCAGCTGATCGTCCTGCAGCCAGGACGCGCCCTGCTCGAGCGAATTGCGGAAGAAATTCTCGACCAGGAAGCGATGGCGCTCGGCGCCTTCGAAGGACAGCACGCCGCGCTCGGACGCCAATGTCGCCTGCGCGACCGTCCAGCCCTCATTCTCCTTGCCGACCAGATTTTCGACCGGAATCTTGACGTCGGTGAGAAACAGCTCGGCGAATTCGGCATCGCCATTGTTCTGCCGGATCGGGCGCACTTCGACGCCCGGCGACTGCATGTCCATCAGGAAATAGGAAATGCCCATCTGCTTCTTGGGCGCATCGGGATCGGTGCGCGCCAGCAGGATGCAATAGCGCGCGTACATCGAGAAGGACGACCAGATCTTCTGCCCATTGATCAGGTAATGATCGCCTTTGTTCTCCGCCTTGCAGCGCAGCGATGCGAGATCCGAGCCTGCGCCCGGCTCGGAGAAACCCTGGCACCAGATGTCGCCCTTGGGGATGCCGGGCAGATATTTCCGCCGCTGCTCCTCGGTGCCGAAGGGAATCAGCGTCGCCGGGATGTGATTGAGCGCGACGATGTAGACGCCATAGGGCGGCGCATTGGTCTTGGCGGCTTCGTCGGCGATAATGATCTGATGCGCCAGGCCAAGCCCGGCGCCGCCATATTCCTTCGGCCAATGCGCGGTCGCCAGCCCGGCCGAGCCGAGCTTGATCATCCAGTCGCGCTGGAAAGCGACGACCTGGTCCGACGAGGCACCGGCAAGCTGCTGCTGCCAGTCGCCCGGCACATTGGCGACGAGCCAGTCGTGCACCGCGGTGCGGAAGGCGTCGAGATCATGGGCGAGATCGGTGATCATACCGACGGCAACTCCAGCGTAGTACGACCGGCGCGCGTCGCGACGGCGAGCTGCTCGGCCGCGATGTCGCGCGCCGCCGGATTATTGGCGACGAGCATCTCGTTCATCCGCGCGCGCTTCAGATGGATGTGCGGATCGAACTCCCAGGTGAAGCCGACGCCGCCATGGAGCTGGACGCAGTCGGCAGCGGTGAAGACATAGCTGTCGACCACCTCCGACTTCGCCATCATCGCCCAGATCAACGCGTCGGGATCGCCATTGGCGACTGCTTCGACGCCATTCGCAACCGTCTGCTCGCCGAGCACGGCGAGCACGGCGAGGTCGGCGGCGCGATGCTTCAACGCCTGGAAGGAGGCGAGCAGCTTGCCGAACTGCTGACGTGTCTTGAGATATTCGATGGTCTGGCTGGAAATCCGCTGGGCGCCGCCAAGGCTGTCGGCGGCGACCGCCAGCGCCATCGCCAGAGTCAGCGCATCGCCGGCGCCTTCGCCGAGCGGCGTGCCCGCCGGAAGCTGCATCCTATCGACCTCAACCACCGCGCGCGTGCGATCCCACATCGCGATCGGCTTGGCGGCGCCCGCGGGCAGCGCGACCAGCGCCCAACCGCCCTCGCCCGGAAGCAGCGCCGCCGCCGCATCGGGCGCGCCGAGCAGCGCAGTCTTGCCACCGGCCGGACCGGCCAGCACCGCCGGCACCGCGAGGCTTACCTCGCCGGCCGCGACCCGCGGCAGCCAGGCCTGCTGGGTTGCATCATCGCCGGCCACCGCCAGCGCATGGGCCGCCGACAGCGTCGCGATGTACGGACCCGGCGCCATATGGCGGCCAAGCTCGGTGTGCAGCACGTCGAGGCCGCGAACGCCCATGTTGAGCCCACCGAATTCCTCGGGAAGGGCGACCGCGAGCCAGCCCAGTTCGGCCGCCTGCTGCCACAAAGTCTGATCCAGCTGATTCTTGCCGTCGATGAAGGCGTGGACCTTCAGACTGTCGCATTCCTCGACCAGCACCGCGACGATGCTGTCGCGCAGCGCCTCGAGATCGGCCTCGTCGAATGCGACGTCGACAGTCGCCTGATCCGTCATCGAACCCTTCCCAAATTGACCCGGCTGCTCTGAACGCGGCCCGCGCGAAGGTCAATCGACCGTTGTCGGCGCCGCTTCCGCCATGCGCTCGCGGATCAGCTCGCCCATCTCGACCAGCTTGATCTTGTTCGACGGCGTCCACTGCACATCCTCGGCCGAGATGACGACGATGCGGCGCGGGATCTTGTAGCTCGACAGCTTCTCGCGCAGCGCCGCCTTCAGCTCCTCCTCGGTCGGATGGGCGCCCTCGGCCGGCACGACCGCCGCGACGACGAGCTGGCCGACCTCCGGATCGGGCAGGCCGACGACGATCGGCAGATCGACCTCGGGCAGGCTGGCGAGCGCGCCCTGAACCTCTATCCGCGAGACATTGGCGCCGGCCATCTTGAGCATGTCGCCCTGACGGCCGTGAAAATACATGAAGCCGTCGGCGTCGAAGCTGGCGCGGTCGTTGGTCGCGTACCAACCATCCGGAGTGAACACCTCGCGCGGATCGACCTTGTAGAACCCCGTCATCAGCGCGCCGCCGCGCAGCTGCAGCTCGCCGATCTCGCCGAGCGGCACTTCCTCGCCATTTTCATCGACCGCGCGGCGCTCATAGCCGGTGGTCGCCCGGCCCGAGGCGTTGGCCTTGGACTCGGGCAGACGATAATCGAACGGCTCGCTGCTGTACGGGCCGAAGCTTTCGGTCATGCCGAGCATGTTGGCGACGAGATGCGGTGGCGTGATGTTGCCGTCCTTGTCGCGGATCGGGGCGAAGCCCACGATCTTGTCGACGTCGATGCCGCGGGCGATCGCCGCCTCGCGCAGCTTGCCGAGCTGCGGCCCCCAGGTGTTGATCCGGTTGACCCGAAACTTCTCCATCGCGTCGAGAACGACGTCGGTCTTCGGCGAGTCCGGATAGATCAGCGTGCCGCCGACCAGCAGCATCTCCAGCGCGATCGTCAGCCCACCGACCCAGAACAAAGGCAGCAGCGGCATCAGCCGCTCCTTGTCGTGCAGCAGGAAATGAGCGGCGAGATCGCGGATATGGACGGCGAGCGTGCGCTGGCAGTGGACCACCGCCTTGGGCAGCGAGGTGCTGCCCGAGGTGTAGATGATCACCGCATTGTCCCACGGCGAGACCTCTTTCTCGATCTCGGCCAGCAGAGCGTCGTCGGGCGCATCCGGCGCGTCGGCGCGGGCGATGAGATCGTCGATCGAGCGTGCCCAGCCCAACCCGTCGGGATCGTCGAGCCAGATCGAGCGGAGATAGGGCGCGCCGGCCAGGCGCAGACTCTCGGCCTTGCCGTCCGCCAGGCCTGGGATCGCCGCGGCCAGGGTCTGGGAATAGTCATGGCGGAGGAAGCGGCGCACGCCGATCAGGATCTGGGCATCGCTGTTGCGCAACAGATGAGCGAGCTCGGACGCGGTCGCGAGCGTGCTGAACGCGGGCACCAGCGCACCGATGCGCAACGCAGCGAGGAAAGTGGTCAGCCAGAGGACGCCGTCGGGCGCCATCAGCGCGATCCGCGTGCCCTTGCCGGCGCCGATCGCAAGCAGCGCTCGCGCCATCTTGGCGGTGCGGCGATCGAGCTCCTCATAGGTTACCGAATCGCCGTTCATCACGATGGCGTCGTTCTTGCCATGCTCGGCGACGGTGCGGGCCAGCATCGCCGGAATCGTCGACGGCACCTCGGCACTATCCATCATCTCTCCCCTCACCGCTCGCCGGCCGCGCTCTGCCCTAGAAGCCCATCAGCGCGAGAACCTCGCGTCGGCTGCGGTCGTCCTCGCGGAACACGCCCATCATCCGGCTGGTCCGCATGCCAACCCCCGGCGTGCGCACACCGCGCGCCGACATGCAGGCATGGCTCGCGTCGATCACCACCGCGACGCCGAGCGGCTTCAGATTGTCCCAGATGCAGTCGGCGACTTCCGCCGTCAGCCGCTCCTGGACCTGCAACCGCCAGGCGAAGCCGTGCAGCACGCGCGCCAGCTTGGAAATGCCGACGACCTGATCCCTCGGCAGATAGGCGATGTGCGCCTTGCCGATGATCGGCGCCATGTGATGTTCGCAGTGCGACTGGAACGGGATGTCCTTCAACAGGACGATCTCGTCATAGCCGCCGACCTCGCGGAAGGTCTTGCTCAGATGATAGGCCGGGTCCTCGTCATAACCCCGGCAATATTCCTTCCAGGCGCGGGCGACGCGCGACGGCGTGTCGATCAGCCCCTCGCGGCTGGGATCGTCGCCGGTCCAGCGCAGCAGGGTCCGCACCGCTTCCTGTACCTCGTCCGGCACCGGGATCTTGGGCGGAGGCGCCACCAGGTCGCCGTCGCCATTTTCCTCGTCGTAGTCCTCGGCCATCCTGTCCCGTCCTGTTATATGCCCATGCAGAGGTATTTGATTTCAAGGTAATCTTCGATTCCGTATTTTGAACCCTCGCGTCCGAGTCCGGAGGACTTTACCCCACCGAACGGCGCAACCTCGGTGGAAATGAGGCCAGTGTTGATGCCGACGATGCCGCTCTCGAGGCCTTCGGCGACGCGCCACACCCGCGACAGGTCGCGGGTGTAGAAATAGGCGGCAAGGCCGAATTCGCTCGCATTGGCCATGCGGACCGCATCGGCCTCATCCTTGAAACGCACCACCCCCGCAACCGGCCCGAAGGTTTCCTCGATCAGGATCTTCATGCCGTCGGTGACCCCGTCGAGCACCGTCGGCTCGAAGAAGAGACGGCCGAGCGCATGGCGATGGCCGCCGGCCAGCAGCCTTGCACCGCCCGCCAGAGCGTCAGCAATGTGCTCCTCGATCTTCTCGATCGCCTTCTCGTCGATCATCGCGCCAATGTCGCTGTCCGCGTCCATGCCATAGCCGACCTTCATCGTCTTGACCCGGTCGGTGAGCTTGGCGACGAACGCGTCGTAGACGCCGTCCTGGACGTAAAAGCGGTTGGTGCAGACGCAGGTCTGGCCGCCGTTGCGGAACTTGGAGATCATCGCGCCTTCGACCGCCGCATCGACATCGGCGTCGTCGAAGACCAGGAACGGCGCGTTGCCGCCCAGCTCCATGCTGCATTTCTTCATCGTCCCGGCGCTGTCGCGCAGCAGCTGGATGCCGACCTCGGTCGAGCCGGTGAACGTGATCTTGCGGACCGTGGGGTTCGCGGTCAGCTCGCCGCCGATCGCGCCGGCGCTGCCTGTGACGACATTGACAACGCCCGCGGGGATCCCGGCCATCTCGCAGAGCAGCGCGATGGCGAGCGCCGAATAGGGCGTCGCCGAGGCCGGCTTGATGACGATCGTGCAGCCCGCGGCCAGCGCCGGCCCGAGCTTGCGGGTGACCATGGCGTTGGGGAAATTCCACGGCGTGATCGCGCCGACGACGCCGATACCCTGCTTGAGCACGACGATGCGCTTGTCGACCGCATGGGTGGGGATCACGTCGCCATAGGCGCGCTTGCCCTCCTCAGCGAACCATTCGACGAAGCCCGCGCCATAGGCGATCTCGGCCTTGCCTTCCTTGAACGGCTTGCCCTGCTCGCGGGTAAGCAGCTCGCCGAGCTCGTCCTGGTGCTCGATCATCAGGTCGAACAGCCTGCGCATCAGCCTGGCCCGCTCGCCCGCGGTCTTCGCCCGCCAGGCGGGCAGCGCCGCTTCCGCGGCCTCGATCGCGCGGCGCGTTTCCTCGGCGCCCATCCTGGGAACGGTGCCCAGCCTGGCGCCCGTCCCCGGATCGGTCACGTCGAGGGTGGCGCCGGAAGCGGCATCGCACCACTTGCCGTCGATATAGCACTGCTGCCTGAGGACGTCGGTATAGGCCAAGAGATGGTTACCCAGAGGAACTGACTCAGCCCCGGCTCTAGGACGGGGCGGGGGGCTTGGTCTAGGTTGAACCTACGGCCGGCGTGACGGCGGCTTTTCGGCCCCGCCGCCCGCTCCTATATGCGTTTGACGACCGGTCGCGGTTGAGCAATTGACGGATCCAAACCTCACCGGCACCCGGTGCCGCGGCGATCCGAATTTCGGGAGAGTTCTATGAACACGGTAGGAAGCGTCGCGGTCGATCCGGAGATCATGGAGCTGGTTTCGCGCGCGCGGGCCGCGCAAGCGGTGTTCGAGACCTTCAGCCAGGAGCAGGTCGACGGGATCGTCCGCGACATCGGCAAATACGTCTACGACAACGCCGAAACCCTCGCCCGGATGGCCGTCGATGAGACCGGCATCGGCCTCTACGAGGACAAGGTGCTCAAGAAGAAGGGCAAGGCCCGCGCGATCTGGAACAGCCTCAAGGACAAGAAGAGCCGCGGCATCATCGGCGAGGACGAAGAGAACAACATGGTCTTCGTCGCCAAGCCGATGGGCGTGGTCGGCGCGGTAACGCCGATCACCAACCCCGTGGTCACGCCGATGTGCAACGGCATGTTCGCGCTGAAGACCGGCAACGCCGTGATCTTCGCACCGCACCCCAAGGCGCAGAAATGCGCCGAGCACCTGACCGACGCTTTCATGGACGTCGTCCGCAAGCATGGCGGGCCCGAGGACCTGGTTCAGGTCGTCAGGAACGGCTCGATCGCCAAGACCCAGCAGCTGATGGAATCGGTCGACGTGGTCGTCGCCACCGGCGGCGGCGCCATGGTCAAGTCGGCCTATTCATCGGGCAAGCCCTCGTTCGGGGTGGGCGCGGGCAACGTGCCCGTGATCATCGACCGCGGCGTCGACCTGGGCGATGCGGTCGACAAGATCGTCCTCGGCGCCTCCTTCGACCACGGCATCATCTGCAGCCATGAGCAATTCGTGCTGACACCCGAAGAGAATTTCGCCGAGACCGTCCAGCGTTTCACCGACACCGGCAAGGTCTGGTTCACCGACGACGAGGCGCAGATTCAGGCGCTGCGCGACGTGGTGTTCCCCGGCGGCCAGCTCAACAAGGATGTCGTCGGCATCTCGCCGCGCGAGGTCGCCGCGATGGCCGGGATCGACGTGCCTGCAAGCGCGCGGCTGATCCTGCTGCCGGCCAAGGGCGCCGGCGGGGACGACATTCTGGCGCGTGAGAAGCTCTGCCCGGTGATCGCGATCCTGCCTTACAAGGACTTCGCGCAGGCGGTGCAGCTGGCCAAGGCCAATCTGCTGGTCGAGGGCGCGGGCCATTCGGCGGCGCTGCACTCGCACGACGCGGCGAACATCAACCACGCGGGGATCGAGCTGCCGGTCAGCCGGCTGGTGGTCAACCAGGCAAGCTCGCTGACCGCGGGCGGTTCGCTGACCAACGGCTTCGCCCCCACGACGACGCTCGGCTGTGGATCCTGGGGCGGCAATTCGATCTCGGAGAACCTCGATTATAAGCATCTGATGAACGTCTCGCGGATCGGCAAGGTGATCGAGAACAAGAAGGTGCCGACCGACGAGGAAATCTGGGCTTAAGCCCAGCCGGAGACTCCGGCCGCGGGGCTGGGCTTGATGGGCCGGCTGGCGAGCGGCAGGCTTCAGGCGGCAGCGGTCTCGAATGCCTTCACCATCCCTGCAGCCACGGACAGGGCGATCTCGGCTGGCCCTCGGGCACCGATCTGGATGCCGGCAGGTCCGTCGATACGGGAGAGCTGCTGGTCGTTGATGCCTGCGGCGCGCAGCCGGTCGAGCCGAGCGGCATGGCTCTTCTTCGAGCCCAGCGCACCGACATAGGCGGCCGGCGTCGACAGCACCGCGATCAGCGCCGGATCGTCGATCTTGATGTCATGGCTGAGCGTCACCAGCGCGGTCGACTCGTCGGGGGCATGGGCGGCGACAGCCTCGTCCGGCCAGCGATCGTCGAGCGTGATGCCCGGGAAGCGCTCAGCCGTCAGGAAGCGGGCGCGTGGGTCGATCAGCACCGGCGTGACGTCGATTTCTTTGGCGATGCGGGCTAGCGACTGGGCGATCTGGACCGCACCGACGATCAAAAGGCGCCGTGGCGGGGCGTAGCGGTTGACGAATACACCCTCGCCGGGTCGCTCCTCGGCCGCGCTCAGGCCGCTATTGAGATCGGTCGTGATCCATAGCGCGCGGCCCTGGCGGCGGGCGCTGCCAATGCGGTCGAACAGCGCCGGCGAGAAGCTCTCCGGCGCGACCCGCTGAACCATCAGCTCGATCTCGCCGCCGCAGGGCAGGCCAACTTCCCAGGCGGAATCGTTGGTTACGCCATATTTGAGCTTGCGGAATTCGCCGTCGGCGATCGTATCGGCCGCGGCGTGGAGGACCTCGCCCTCGACGCAGCCGCCGGACACCGAGCCCTCGAAGCGGCCGTCGGCATGGACCAGCATATGGCTGCCGCTCGGACGCGGCGCCGATCCCCAGGTGCGGATGACGGTCGCCAGCGCCAGCGGCGCGCCGCGCCATTCGCTGAAGGCATCGATCAGTCGGTCAAGCTCAGCCATGGTCCCCGGCAATATAGGTGGATGATCAGGTGAATCGATAGG
>Ga0207667_10001562_pt1 | contig 28850 bp, 24 predicted proteins | sample KBSCornC52_FD_184301 | JGI IMG/M metagenome (GOLD analysis project Ga0207667, IMG submission 184301) | Corn rhizosphere microbial communities from Kellogg Biological Station, Michigan, USA - KBS Corn C5-2 (SPAdes) (version 2) | ecosystem: Host-associated > Plants > Roots > Rhizosphere > Soil ...
CTCGTTCGATACGCCCCGTCGAAAAAGACAAGCGCTCGCACGCCAGCCTATTCATCGAACTCGAGCGACGCTTTCCATGGGCCGGAGTGCCAGCCGTGATCCTCTGCCGTCATTATTTGGAGAGGCTTGCCCCAATCGGAAAACTTGCCTGAGGGTGCCGTAGCGCTGCACCCCCACAGACCCGTTTCAGGTGGAGGCGCCTCAGTTCCCATCCAGACCCGTGCAAAGACCGCGTCGAATGTCTCACCTCTGCTACGAACGCAGAAGTCGAACACCTTCATCTCATCTGGAGCAAACACGTCATGTCTGCTCCAATTAGTGCGTCCATCCTCGCTTTCGGAATAGCCGTGAACAAGATAGTTCTCATAGTTCGAGCCGGCAACGTACCACATCTTCCACTTGCCATCATGAAAAATGAGGTTGGGCTCATAAACGCTTCCGCGCTCATGACCGTCAGCCGGAACCGAGTGCGAAGATACTACATTTGCGGCGGGCTTCCGCTTTCGAAATCAGGTTCTATTCCGATGTGGTCATTTACAGCACAGCGAATGCGCTGCTTGCTTCCAAGATAGCGCTCCGTGGTCTGAATCGAGACGTGCCCGAGAAGGAACTGGATCTGTTCGAGTTCGCCTCCCGCGGTCTGGCAGAGCCGCGCGCAGGTCCTGCGCAAATCGTGAGGAGCCAGATTCGGAATATCAGCTTTCTTTGCGGAGTCCTTCACGATGTGCCAGATCGCTTTTACAGAAATGCGATCACCCCTCGCAGAGCGGGCAGTTCCGGCGTGAGTGAGTCTGATCGGTGGACGGTAGTTCGACCGAAGCAGTGACCTTCTCTGAGTTGCCGAGCAGTTGGGAAGATGACGTAACTTCTTGGGATAGGGCGTCTCAGCGATGCTCCAGTTGCGCTTCAAGACGTGGATGAGGCGATGCGGCCTACAGGGGCGTTAGTGGAGTGTGCGCAATTGTCGATGCATGGGGCAGAACTGTCAATCCAGATACCGTCAGCCAGACGCTGCTGTTTCCTCCATCACTGCACGACTGGCTTCGGGCCAAGTGTTCTCTATCAGCCTTACAGGAACTCCTGCACCTCATGCAGGGATGCGAGATAAACGCGTGCGACATCCTCATGCGTCACTCCCGGACAAATCTTTTTGATAATTGAATCTGCCCACTTTTCCGTCTCATAGCGCTGCAGAAGCTCTACCGACCGAGAGATCTCGTTCTTCTCACCCAAGAGGGCTGCGCGCACGGAGTGCCGTAATGGCACGTGTTCGACCAATTGTTCTACGGACACGCCGAGCAACAAAGGGAAGAGGGAAAGCAGTCCAAATAGATATTGTTCCTCGGGTGACTGTCGAATCCGCGGAGCAAGAAGTTCGCAAAACAGGGCACGATGCAAGACTATTATGGCTTCGTTTGTAAGTCCGCCCCCCTTTCTTAACCGGAAGTGCAGCGACAGACCACTGTTGATGACTCGCAACAGACGATAAGTTAAGGAGGGACAGCACTTGACGAGTTTTTCCACATTCGCCCAATTAAGTGGTGTGTGATTGAGAGCAGCGAAAAGATTCAAGTAGTGAAGGGCATCACCACTAAGACCGCGCTTGGAAAGGACTTCGGGGCGGGCAAAGAAATACCCTTGGAAAAGGTCATAGCCTTCAGAGCACGCAAGTTGGAATTCCTGCAGATCCTCGATCTTCTCTGCAACCAGGCGGGCCTTCGATCCGTGGATTTGCTGCCGTATCACACGGCGGATGGAAGCATCACAAAGCCGAAAATCCACTTTGATGTAGTCTGCAATTGCAATCAAGGACTCCATCCCTCGTCGTGGAACATAGTCGTCGAGAGCAATCTGATATCCCAACCTTTTCAGTTTTTGGCAGGCAGTTACTACCGCATCGTCCGGTTCAATGTTCTCTAAGACCTCGAGAACCATCGAATGAGGAGGAAACAATGAGACGAGATCGTCCACAAGGACCTCTCGTGTGCAATTGATGAAGGCTTTGAAGGAACCGGTCATAGTGTCGGCGCCAAACAGAAGGAAATTGTCCAGCATCACCCGTGTGGCGGCATCTGAATCGCCGTGGAAGCTATTCTCCTTCCCAGAACGAAACAGCAACTCGTATGCATACAGCCGTGCTTTACTGTCAAAGATAGGCTGGCGGGCGAAGAATCTGTCTGAGAGCGGCAACGAACTAACTTCTGGAAGCACGTCTTCCACTTGAAGCATTTCCACGGCGGTGAACTCCTGAGAGGGCTATCGGCAAGAAAAGATAAATCTCTAGAAACGCCGGAACTTGCCTCACGCTTGTGGCGGTCACGGAATTCGGATTTGGCACTTACCGCGGTGCAGGCGAACTCGCGAACCGCGACGACTCAAACATCGAGTGGGGCCCGGCGCGTCCGATCGGATTGAAAGGCGAATACATACGGGATGAAGAGGAACAGGCGCGCTACATTCGCGAATTGCTCGACGTTTTCGAATCGGAAGGCGTGGACAACCCATTTGTATATACATTTGCACGTTACGACGTTTCATACCGCTGCGCCACAGCCGAAGACTTCGATCTGGTAAGCGCAGGAGCTCGGAATGAAGGTGATCGTGGAAGGTATCGAAAGCGGAGCGCAACTCCGGGCAATCCAAGAAGTCGGTGCAGACGAAGCCCAGGGATACTTCTTTGGACGTCCGAGTGCGGGCCCTCTGGCACGCCTGTCATCTCCGCACGGGATTACCGAGAATTGCATGGATGATCTTGTCGCGATCGAACCTATATAGATACCCATGATGCTCCAATATAACTATTCGCAGCTCATTTCGGTATATAGAATCGTGCTCAAATCCAAATCTTGGAAGATGCGCTCGGTTTCCCGCAGGAGGTGGCGAGAATGACGCGTCTGGGTCGAATTGAGACCTTCCACCGATCCGCTGGAGCCTAGCATCTATGCTGTTTGATAACGATTTCGCAATCAGAGCCATGGCAGGACAACGCCCCGACGATGTTAGAGAATCGGATCTGCCCATTTTACGCGCAGTGATCGATGGCTTGCCCGATCTCATCTATGTCAAGGACACGCAGAGCCGCTTTCTTGTTGCCAACCCCGCTCAACGAAAGTTTTTGACCGGCAAGCCGGATGCCGACCTGATCGGCGATTGCGATTTTTCATTCTTTCCTCATGAAGTGGCAACTGCCTTTTTCAACGATGAGCAGGACATCATTCGTACAGGACTTCCTGTGGTTAGCCAGGCGGAGAAAATGCACGGCTTCGACGCACAAGAAGTGTGGATTTTAACCACCAAAGTCCCATTTCGCGACCCGGATGGGAAAGTTGCCGGCATCATTGGAATTGGACGCGACGTCACTGCCCAGAAACAGATTGAAGCTGAATTGATCAAATCGCGCAATCAAGCCGAGGTTGCCAATCGAGCTAAGAGCGAGTTTTTGGCAAACATGAGCCACGAGATCCGTACTCCCCTCAATGGGGTAATCGGCATGACTGAACTGGCGCTCGACACTGACTTGAGCGACGAGCAACGTGAGTACCTGGAAACAGTGCAATTTTCGGCGGGCACGCTACTCACGGTCATCAATGACATCCTTGATTTCTCGAAGATAGAGGCAGGCAAAGTCGACATTGAGATGGCCGACTTCGACCTGAGGGAATGCGTTGAATCGACAATCAAGACTCTAGTTCCACTCGCCGAAGCGAAGGGGCTGGAGGTGCTCTGCGATATGTCCGTCGATGCGCCGCTCATCGTTCGCGGGGATTCAATTCGGCTGAGCCAAATGATCATTAATCTGCTTGGGAACGCAATCAAGTTCACATTTGAAGGTCAAGTGGCGGTGAAGATCGAAATCGAGCCAGATCCAGGTGAACAAAAGGCATTCCATTTCATCGTCTCCGATACGGGTATCGGAATTCCCAAGGAAAAGCAGGAAGCAATATTCGATTCATTTACGCAAGCTGACACGTCCACCACACGGGAGTTCGGTGGAACTGGGTTGGGCCTCACCATCACCTCTCGGTTAGCGGCATTGATGGGCGGTAAGATATGGGTCGAAAGTGAACCCGGCAAGGGTAGTGAATTTCATTTCATAGTGCGCTTCGAAGTTGGAGATGCACCTATTTCGAATCTGAGTTCGAACTTACCCGATGATTTCTTGCGCAACGTTCGCGTGTTAATTGTGGACGATAACCTGACGAATCGTTTCATCCTAGATAGAATGCTGACCCGGTGGGGCATGCGGGCGGATTGTGTAGAAGGTGCCCTAATTGCTCTCCGTAGCTTGAATTCTGCAGTCGAGTCCGGCGATCCGTATCGGTTGATCTTGACTGACAAGCAGATGCCTAACATGGATGGTTTCAGCCTGGTTGAGCAAATGCGCGGCAGACCAGAGTTCGCCGCAACAAGTGTGATCATGATGAGTTCAGGAGCACACCGAGGAGACATGACACGTTGCCGGGAAATGAGGTTCTCCGCATATCTGACCAAGCCGGTGCGCGAGAACGAGCTTCGTGATGCCATCGCTCGTTCATTGGAGCGGCGCGGAAAGCAAAGTGGATCTAAGGATTCCGTGTCTGATAAAGAGCGCCGCGTTGCCCCAACACATGGCATGCAAGTGCTTCTGGCGGAAGATAACACCATCAACCAGCGATTGGCTAGCCGCCTTCTGGAAAAACGCGGACATCGAGTCACCATAGCGAACAACGGCCAAGAAGCTATCGCACACCTTCAGAACTCATCCTTTGACCTCGTGTTCATGGATGTACAAATGCCGCTGATAGATGGCCTCGAGGCCACGAGAATGATTCGCCTACGGGAAAGAGAGACCGGGTTGCACCAGCCAATTGTTGCGCTCACAGCGCATGCAGTAAAGGGCGACCAAGAACGGTGTGAAGCCGCAGGAATGGATGGCTACCTTGCCAAACCGATTCGTCCTGAGGAACTGGACGCGGTACTGCGAAAGTACGTTTCACGAATGTTCGGAGAAGCCGGTGCGGATTGAAGTGGTGAGTGAAGTGAGTAAAGTGGTCCCGAATGGTGTCTTGATCGCAAGATTCGTGGATCTGTCCGATCTTTTGGCTCGTGTCGAGAATGATTGCGAGCTTCTGATTGAATTGTTCGCGATGTTTAAGGAAGAGCTTCCTGCCCGTCGGGCCGCTTTACACAATGCAATTCAGTTGGGCGATCTGCATCTGGCAACTGCCGAGGCCCACACGTTAAAGGGAATGCTTGCGAATATGTCTACGAAACATGCCGCATCGTTGGCTGCCACCATTGAGACGGCGGCCAGAGTGGGCGATATGGCGGCGGTCAATGTGATGCTTGCCGCATTTGATACTGAGATTGAGGCTTTTTCAAAGGCGGTTAACGAATTTGTAGCGGGACATTGAGTATGCGAATTCTGATCGCAGACGACGAACCAGTTTCCCTCCGGATGCTACAGAAAACTCTGCGACGGGCGGGATACGAGGTTACGGCCGTTCGAGATGGGCGAGCTGCAATTGAGGAACTGTGCTGTTCTGACGGCCCGCGACTTGCTCTGCTTGATTGGATGATGCCAGAGTTCGACGGACCAGCTGTTTGCCGGGAAGTACGCAGACGGCGCGGCGAGCGCCACGTCCATCTCGTGCTTCTCACTTCAAGGAGTTCCAAACAGGACGTGGTCATAGGTTTGGAATCCGGAGCAGATGACTACCTGATTAAGCCCTTCGATCCTGACGAGCTAAAGGCGCGTTTGCACACCGGGTTGCGCATTCTCCAATTGGAAGACAATCTCGTAGAAGTACGCGAAGCAATGCTCTACAAAGCTACGCACGATGCACTTACATCATTGCTGAATCGCGGAACAATTGTAGAGTTGCTGGCACATGAGTTGAGTCGCACGCGACGTGAGGACGGCTGTACTATCGCGGTACTCGGTGATCTCGACCACTTCAAACTTGTCAATGACACTCATGGACATCTGGTAGGCGACGAAGTGCTTCGCGAAGTTGCAAGACGATTGCTTAGCTCGGTGCGGTCCTACGACTTTGTAGGACGATATGGGGGTGAAGAGTTTCTGCTGGTTCTAAACAATTGCGATGCAAAGAAATCATTGAAGCGCGCAGAGGAAATACGGACCGCAGTCTGCGGGTCTCCTATTGTCACTTCGCAAGGCCCACTTGTCATTACCGCTAGCATTGGCGCCATTGCAAGTCGCGGCCGTATTCCTGAAACGGTTGAGGATTTTTTGTGCGAAGTGGATCGCGCACTCTACACCGCCAAATCCGCAGGGCGGAATTGCTGCCGTATAGCCGGTGCCGAAGTTTGATTTTCTTTGCAATTCTCCGAAGGAAACAACATGCCATGCGCTCGTTCCGCGCTTTGAATGAAAGCACGAAAAATGCCCTCGGTAACACGCGAGGGCATTTTCGCATCATTTCCCTGATTAACCCAGACTTTTTCAAAAGCGCCTGCGCGACTCTTTAATTAAGTCGGTGTCGAACTACATCGCAGGTACGAAATTGGGAACAAAGTTCTCGCCATTCCCTTGTAACAGTTCTGCGGTCCGTCCAGCCATCTGCGTGTAGGTCGACGCTGCGCGTGAAAGGTTCATTGAGATGCTTTCGTTAACTTCGCTGAAGGCATACTTCGCGAGAGCAGCAAGAACGCAAACTCTGATCTGCATGGCGTCACTGCGCAGTGTGGCAATCAACTCTACGTCCACCGAATCGCTGTTGCGCGCTGCATAGTCGGCCATTTCCAACATAACACGAGCATTCTCGTATATGGTCCAGAGGCCATGAGCTCCACGTATAAGCTGCCATTTCTCTGCCGGGGTCAATTTCAGATCACCATTCCAGACGGATTGGTCGCCCAGCCGGCGTATGCCGCAGTCCAGCTTTAGCCGCGCCACGATCGAATCCCACGACTCCGCACTCCGACGGCGCATACCGGCTCTAAATCTCTGAAGGCAAACTGCGAGAGTTGCTATGGCTCCAACCTGAAGCAAAGGCAAAATCATTATTCCCCCTCAAACCGGAAATAGACGCTCCAAGAGAATCCCGGCTAATTCTTTCCATTTTTGCCGCAACCGCGGCGCCCATTTGGAACCTTCTACTGACCCAATCTAAGGATTTTAGGCAATTAGTTCAATGACGCTTTCGGGGCAGACGGTTGGCAGCACTTTAAGCTTCGTTTCTGCCGGGAGGAGAGCAATTGGTGAGCAAAAGCGTGTTTCGAGTCTTTATCAATGGGAAAAGTGTTTGCCTTCAGGTGCTCAATCCTTGCATTACGATTGTTTTCTTCATATCCGAATTTTCGTCATCAACGCCATTATGTGATTATTCTCATAGCGCAGGTATCTTACGAATTGATTTGTATGCGCTTGGCTTAGTCCCGGCCTTGCGGATCACCTCCACGACAGGAACACCTAGCTCTGCTTGCTTCAGCACCGCAACGATCTACTCCACACTGAATCGCTTTTTCTTCATCAGCAAAAATCCTCGGACATCTTCAGGCTCGGTCCTAGCCGAAAACTAACATTGAATTGGTTTAGGAATACCGGGGACGATCACAAGAAACAAACCTTTCCAACTGCCGCGTACGAGGAGTTGTGGGTCGAGGAGCTGGTAGCGGCACCGAAACTGCGACGCCGGCGGTTCCCATTGGAAATGATTACTACTACGCACGAACATGTTACTTGTTGTTATCTGCAATAGCACATGAGCGGAACTTCTTAGCCTTTGGCATTGCGAGAGTCATCTATAGATTCACGCGAAGACAATGTCCGCACGAGATCCATTTCCAGTCAGTCTGGTAAGGCCCTTCGCTTTGTTGATTCGACTCTAAAACTGTCATCATTAACGCCTGAGTTCCAACTCCTCTACTACCGAAGTGCTCACCAAGCTGCTCCACGCCTCTACTTTTGCTACCGTTAACTTCAAGTTAGTGGTAACTGATATGAGCTTGCCGGGTAATCCTAGAACGATTACGACCGTTACAACAACCTGGCCGATTAGGTGCAGAGCGCTCAACGAAGTTGTGGTTTACTCTCATCAACACTTCGATGAAATGGAGTAAGTCGCAAAGACTTTCTAAGCCAATCAGCTTTTCTGATGTGAGCTGGTTTTGAAGAGGAGCGGTTATGTGCCGAATTGTAAGGTATTCTTGGTTGCTTGGTGTTCTGCTTTGTCTAGGGACATTATTTGAGAACGTCGGGTTCAGCCAGTCCAGCAATACGTGGTCGCCTGCAGGCAAGATGATCGAGGCGCGCACCGGAGCGGCTGAAGTGTTGCTGCAGAATGGGCAGATCCTGATTACCGGCGGTCTCGACGCGAATGGCGTCCCCGTTTCATCAGCGGAGTTCTACGACCCCCTCAGTGGCACGTTTTCTGTCGCTCCTTCGATGATGACGCCCAGAGCCAATCATTCCGCCATTGTTCTATCCAGCGGTGATGTCCTGGTAACAGGCGGCCGTACCGATGTCAGCGGAGACTACACAAACTCGGCTGAAATTTTCGATGCTGCGGCCAAGCAATGGAAGTCGGTGAGCGGGTCTCTTCCGCAAGGGCTTGCGAATCACGTTATGTGCAATCTGGCAGATGACAATGTACTAATTGCCGGGGGCACCAGCACTGTGGGCCCTGTGAATTCGTTACTGCTGTACATCGTCTCTGCACAGTCATTCAGCCCTATTGCTACGCTGCTTCAAGCGCGCTCCAGCGCCTCCGCGGCAGCAGTTCCAGATGGCCGTCTTCTGATCGCCGGCGGAACTGATATCAACGGCGCTGTTCTGGCTTCTACAGAGATTTTCATCTATGATCCCGCCAATTTGACCGGATCAGTTTCTGCCGGACCGTCCATGAGCACACCACGCATGGCGGCAACGGCAACCGCCACTTACGACGGCGTTGCCATCATTGGCGGCAACAACGGCGAAACGGATTTGACCACTGCCGAGATCTTCAGTCAATGGACCAATAGCTTCAGGACAGTAAGCGGAGCCAGGCCGCGCAGCGGCCATTTTGCTGTGCTGCTGCCAGGCAATGGTGCCATCTTGGCCATGGGGGGCACGGGCGGTCAATCCGTTGACTTATTGCAACCATGGGCCAATAGCATGGCCGGTGGTTTCGTTGCCGCCGCCGACTCCCTTACCGACCAAACCGGCGGCTATGCGGCTCCTGCCTCTCTTGGCTCACTGCTTGCAACCGGCGGAAAGGGTGAGTTCGGTGCCTCAGCCGAATTGTATGGGTTTCCAACGATCGCGACTGATCAATCTGATTACCCCCCAGGCACAACCGTAGTCATGACGGGCACCGGATTTAAGCCCGGGGAAATTGTGGATCTTCACCTGCATGAGTGGGTAAACCAGAAGCTTACAGATGCTCCCGACTACCAGACGAATGCCTTGGCTGACGGCCGCTTTACTTTCACGGGATATGCGCCCGTGACAACCGACCTGGGAGCCCGTTATCACCTGACCGCAGTAGGTGAAGTGTCGGGGTATCAAGCACAAATCATCTTTACTGATGGGCCGGACAATACCAACGTAACCGTGTCGTGCACACCCAATCCTGTTCCAAGCGGGGGTACATCAACCTGCACAGCGGAGGTTGATGACACTGCCGGGAAGCCAATCGGCTTTCCTCAAGGCGCAGTCAAGTTCAGTCTCACTACCGGAGCCGGCACGTGGAGCCCCTCCGATACGTGCACACTTGTTCAAATTGGCAATACAATGAAATCGAACTGCACCGCAACGTTAACACCGACTGCTGCCGGCACAGTAAAAGCGCAGTACAACGCGAATCCTAATTCCTGGAGCAACGGAAACGCCACGTCCAGTTTCACAATCTCCGCGCCCAGCAAGCAGATCAGCTCCGTTACGGTCGGTCCTCAGGTAGGGACCGTGGTGTACGGCACGGGTGGATCGGCCACCTACCTTGTAACGGTCAGTCCACTTCCAAATAACACAGCATTTGCAGTCAATCTGGCTTCAGGATTGCTTCCAACCGGAGTAAGCGGCTCTTTCAGTTCCAGCACGCTGAACTTCACGGCGTCCGCCGCCGCACAAAGCGTAACTCTGACGTTGACCGCAACCGTGTCCACTGGCGCCATCAGCGGCGTGCCTTTCACGATCACTGCAACAAACCCGGCGCTTTCCGGCGATACTCAATCGGGCAATGGCTCGTTCACGATCAACAAGGCCACAGCCTCGGTGACGCCGGCCGCAGCCAGCAAGACCTATGGCCAAGCCGATCCGACGCTGACCGGAACCCTGGCTGGTTTCCTGACAGCAGATGGTGTGACGGCGACCTACAGCCGCATCTCGGGTGAGACGGTTGCCGGTGGTCCTTACACCATCAGCGCCACGCTCAGCCCTGCAGGAGTGCTCGGCAACTATGAAATCACTTACAACACGGCCAGCTTCACGATCAACAAGGCCACAGCCTCGGTGACGCCGGCCGCAGCCAGCAAGACCTATGGCCAAGCCGATCCGACGCTGACCGGAACCCTGGCTGGTTTCCTGACAGCAGATGGTGTGACGGCGACCTACAGCCGCATCTCGGGTGAGACGGTTGCCGGTGGTCCTTACACCATCAGCGCCACGCTCAGCCCTGCAGGAGTGCTCGGCAACTATGAAATCACTTACAACACGGCCAGCTTCACGATCAACAAAGCAGACATCACTATTGCTGGCAACAACACCAGCTTCACCTATGGCGGGACCATGCCTACGCTGACCGCCGGTATCACCGGCATGGGCGCGGCACAGGCTGCGGTTGATGGCATTACGCCCACGGCAACCACTACTGCAACATCGAGCAGCCCAGTCGCGGGTAGCCCGTACACCATCACTGTCGGCTACAACGATCCTAGCGCCAAGGCTGGAAATTACATCATCAGCCTGGTCAACGCCCAACTGACCATCAACAAAGCGCCTCTGACGATCACTTCTGCGAATAAGTCCATGCTCCTTAATGGGACTTTGCCGGCGTTCACCGTCACATACAGCGGCTTTGTTAATAGTGAAAGCTCCGCTGCCCTGGGTGGCACACTAGCTTGCTCGGCGAACACAAGCGGTCAAATTATTGGCGCATTCACAATTTTTTGCTCCGGGCAAACCTCAACAAATTACAACATCACATACCAAAACACAGGAAAGCTCACCGTCACGTACGCGCTGGTTGGTGGCGTGTGCGCTGGCGATTTGGGTCACCAGATCCTGCAACCGATCAATGCAGCCGGCTCGAGTGTCTTCAATGGGAAGAGCACTACCCCGGCAAAGTTCCGAGTCTGCGACGCGAAAGGTGCTTCCATCGGAACGCCAGGAGTTGTCAGCTCATTCGTGGTGGCTCAAGTAATTAATGGCACAGCGAGTGATCAGAATGAAGTGGTCGATTCCACAACACCAGACACCACTTTCAGATGGGACCCCACTGCCCAACAGTGGATCTTCAACATTAGCAATAAGAGCTTTGCGAATTCTAAAACCTATGGTTTTCTCATTACCTTGAACGATGGAAGTACCATTCCGTTCCAATACGGAATCAAATAGTGAGGAAAACCCCGGGGCGGTAGAAAACCTTTTTTCCGCCCCAATTCCTTTTTCATATGAATCCTGTGGTCGACAAGACCCATGCTGGAGCCGAACAACAAGGCAGTCCTGGGTAAGTTCGACCTTCGCAACAAGTCGGTGCTACAGACATCGTGACCGAACGTGGAGATGAGGGATTCGCTCGAGTCAAGGAGATGACAAACCGCATCGGCGCGGACCGGATTCAGAAGGTATATTCGGCGCTAGTTTCGCTTCCAACTTGACCAGATGGTCGGAACTCGATTGGTTGCATAAACCGGCCCAAATAATTTGGTTTCGGTATCCTCGCCTCAACCAGATGTGTGATGCCGGCTTGCTCTCGTGGTGGAATTGGAATCTGAAGGGCTGGCGATGCTGGTCGTGGACATGGTCGAGCAAGGGTTAAATCAGGCCGCTCAGGAAGCCCTAATTGCGCATTTGCGCCGTCGCGGGCCAGATAGCCGCCCATTGTTTCTGCTTACGGGGTCTTTTGGGTTACACCTAAAGCGCGATGCAGTTCATAGCTTGAAATGCCATTCTTGGAATTGACTAGAAGCCAGACTGCGGGAAGCCACTTGTCTAGGCCGATAGGTGAATCCTCGAATATGGTTCCAACCTTAAGCGAGAACTTCTGTTTCTTGTGATCCCCATAGCAGCGATACACGTTCGCCTTCGCAAGCCAAGTCAGTTTGGTCGCGCCACAGTACGGGCACTTCACTTCGCCATCAGGCCAACGCAGGAAAACCATAAACTTGATGGCGCTCCACATGGCTCAGATAAATCGCAGCACTCCGACCGAGCGGGCAGAGCCGCGTGGAGGACACGCTCGAATCGAATGGCATGTACTATTTAGTCGTGGACGGGCTGCAACGGCTCCAGGTGAAAAGAAATTTCAGATTCATCATGAGCAAAATGGCTATACTTCTGCGTTTCAGACACACTTCAGTGGAACCGTCCGAACTCTAACTGGTATGGGTATTGTTCCATTTTTAAACTGTGATTGATTTGGACGATAAGCTTCTTACGTCCTGCTGTCAACCAGCAAACATAATTGAATGTGTGCTATCCGGACTGCATGAGTCCAGAATGAGCGCGAGTTTTCATCGAGTTTGAAAGCTCAAGGGGAGCAATTCCGCCATTCCATCTTTGTCCGCTCGGAGCACTTAGCCATAAGGGCGGCTCCCTCCCTGTAAAAGTTTCTCCGACGATGAGAATGGTTGCGAAATGCTTAAATGAATGGCCTCGCCTCAACATCGAAGACTGCGACTCGAAAACGACGTACATGACCGAATGCTGCCGGCGGACGGCGGCTTTGATCTCTGCGGAATTCCGGGAGGGCTGATAGGCATTACGCGCCACCGGCATTCGGAACCTAGTAATAATGCCGGTATGGCACTGGTCTGGGAATGTTGCTCGGAACGCGCCAAGTCACATGGAGGCAGTCATCGGCTCCATAATGCCCTACGTAGCAACAAACACGTCGATGATTCTGACCTCTCCAGTGCCGTGGAATAAAGCCTTACCCGCAGTCGGTCAACACAGCCAAAAGACACAGAAGCAAAAGCCCTCGCGAAGATAACCAGATGTTAAACACACCCAATAACCTAGCGATTCAATCGCCAGGAAGAAAAGCGGAAGACAACGCCGGAGCTCATCCGAAGATTGTGCTGGTAGTCGTTCAAATCGTTCGGCAGATGGGTGACGAGAAACTCAGCTTCAACCGCTCTCACAGAAAGCCAATTCCTGACACCTATTTCTACACCGCTGCCCGGCGCAAATGCCAGTGAATTAGCGGCACCTGTAGACTGCGCATCGTTCCTCGGAAAATAAGAGTCGAAGCCATGCACGCCACCAACCACGACCTGCCCATAGATCGTTAGCCGCCGCGCCATCGAAAAGGAATAGCGAGGACCAGCCATGTAAGTAATCACGCTAAGCCCCTGCTGCGATTGCGGAACGCTATCCGTCCTGCTGCCGGTTATCTGGGCCACGGCTGCAACATTCTTCCAGACATGAAATAACTCTTCGCTGCTGCCGCCATTCAATAGAAAGCAGCCGCACGTTGCTGGTGGGGGTGCATTGCCGATCATTGCGGTGTAGTTGAAGGACAGAGCAACGGGGCGGCTCTTCGATACCGTTGGCCCCAGGTCGTCGGTCGGAGCAATGGTCTGCGCTGAGGCAGCCGAGACTGCTCCCATCAACAACGCCGATATCAAAAACGTAATCACTCTCATGCGTGCGGGCCTGCTCGTCTGCGGTTGTTACTGAACAATCAAAGTAACTGTAGCCGTGTGTTGCAAAGTTGTATTGACGGCGCTTGTAGTCGTTGCCGTGACCGCGACCGTGTATGTCTGCTGCGATTGTGAGAAGAAGCCGCCACTGCCGCAACCTGTTAGCCCCAGCGTGGCCGCACCTGCAATTAGCGCAAAGAATGCTGTAAGCAGAGTGCGCGGCATCCTAGCCAGCCTCGCTCGCATGCGCCTGTTCCGGAACAGTGGCAGCAGGAACATCGCTGCACTAATTGGAAGCAATGGTGACCGCATCGGTGAAGAGGGCGGAGTCTGGGCAGCCCTCAGCCCTGCGGTCTTAATCGCCAAGCTGAAGGAAGCTGCCCCATTGTTCAACGTAACGGTCGCAGGCGTAAAGACCGCCGTCGCTCCCGCAGGCAGTCCCGAGGCCGTCAGCGTAATCGGATAGGCAACGCCGCCGTTCTGCGACTGCACTGCAAAGTTATAGGTTGCAGTCTGGTCCGGATTGACGGTCTGCGTTGCTCCGTCAGTGGCCGTCAGCGTGAAGTCCGGCACGACGGTCACCGTCTCCACCGTTGCGGCCGAGGTGCTCGGCGTGAAATTGGCATCGCCGCTGTAGACCGCTGTCATACTGTGAGCGCCCAGGCTAAATCCGCTCGACGAATACGAAGCCGAACCATTTGCAACGATCGGCACAGTCCCCAACGAAGTAGTGCCATCGTAGAAGGCCACGCTGCCGGTCGGCGTTCCCGTAGTCGTCGAAGAAGCCTGCGCGGTCAAAGTGACAGGCGCCCCAAGGAAGGGCGCCATATTAGATGAGGTCAGCGCAGTCATGCTGCCAGCCTGTCCAATCACAACATTGCCCGAGCCCGAGCCAAGAGTGACGCTATAGTCAATCGCCGCAGGTCCCGCGAGCGTCACCGTGATCGGGTATTGTCCGACCGGCGTTGTTGCCGTCGCCGTCGTGGCGAACACAGCCGCCACCTTGCTGGTGTCCTGCGGCTGAACGCCAGTCAGCGTTCCTGTAATCGTAGGAACAGTCTGCCCATACTTGATCGAAACACCCGTCGCAGTCGCCACCACCGGCAGGGGCGCGACCGTCAGTACAAAAACGCTGCTGGTAATCGCAGCGTTCTGCGAGTCGCCGACGTAGCTCGCGACCAACTGGTGCGTTCCCCCCGACAAGGTCGAAGTATCAATCGTGGCAACATTGTTGTTCCATGCGGCCGAAGCGACCAGCGTCGAGCCGTTGGTGATGTCCAGCAAGTTCACCTGGCCCGTCGCAATAAAGGCCGCGTTATTGAAGATGGCCGTCAGCGTGCCACTGTTATAGGCAATCGTCGCCGCTCCATTCAGCGTCAAGGTCTCCCCGCCGGTTCCCTGTCCGCCACCGCTTCCGGGACTCACGCCGGCAACAGTTTGAATCGTGCCGTCGGCCCCCACCTTCCGCACCAGATTATTATGCCTGTCCGACAGCGCAAAGATTCCCGCACCTTCTACCGCCGGAGCACGAGGCGTGTCCAGTATGGCGCTGGTCGCCGCACCGCCATCGCCGCCAAACCCCTGCGAACCGTTGCCCGCGCCCGTCGCGATCTTCCCCGTCGTTGCAATCACGCGAATACGGTTATTGTCGCTGTCCGCCACGTAGATACTGCCAGCCGCATCCACGCTCAGACCACGAGGCCGTGCCAGCGAAGCATTCGCCGCTGTTCCGCCATCGCCGCCATAACTCTTGCTGCCGTTACCCGCCAGCGTCGAAATCACACCGCTGGTATTCACAACACGCACCCGCTGATTGTGTGTGTCTCCGATATAGATATTGCCCGTGCCATCTACCGCTACGCCATTCGGAGAATCCAGCCCAGCAGCAGTTGCGGCTCCGCCGTCACCGGCAAAGAACTGCTCCCCGTCGCCCGCAACCGTCGTGATGGTTGTGCCGCTGATCTTGCGAATGCGATGGTTGTCCGTGTCCGCGATATACAGATTGCCCGCGCCATCCACGGCCAGAGCCGTCGGATGATTCAACGTCGCCGACGTAGCTGCTCCATTGTCCCCGGAGAAGCCCCCGACGCCAGTCCCAGCAATCGTCGAAATTGTGCCGCTGCTGACTTTGCGAATGCGGTTGTTGTACTGATCCGCAATATAAATATTTCCCACGCCATCCACGGCTACGCCTGCAGGCGAATCAAGCAATGCACTCGTGGCCGCTCCGCCGTCACCGGCAAACCCCTGTTCTCCAGTGCCGGCGACGGTCGTAACGACGTCCGCGAGATTCACTTCACGAATCACGTTATGGTTCACATCAGCTATGTACAGATTGCCCGCCACATCATACGCAACTCCCGCTGGTGCATCGAGCGGAGCCGTCGTAGCTAGGATGTTGCTTGGCGTAGTCGTCTGGGCCCGCATCGCGAAACTGCCCGCAGCCAGAACAAATGCTCCAAGCAACACGTTCACCAACCCACGCCTGGTCTTCGTCACCTGCGCACTCGTCTGGATACTCATCGTCGTCGGCATCGCTACATTGTCAGCGTGCAATCTGTCCTCTGTGCTCTTCAATCTTTTCCCCATTCCAAACCATCTGCCTGCGGAGCGAATGCTCACTCACAACCGCGAACCCAAGCAACCTCTTCGATCTGGAACCCATCATCTTTGCGATACCAGCTTTCACTTTCCCAAGGTCGTCGCGAGAACGCACAGAACTACTGACAATGAAGCGACACGGAGACCGTTGCGATAGGAACGAAGGATCCATTCGTAGTGAAGGAGGTGCTCGTCGCCTCTAGTGCAACGGTGTCCCCTTCCGCGATGGACACAGACTGCCCCGTGATCTGAGCTGATGCAAGGGTATTTGCGGATGGCGGAGTAATAGCACTGGTGAGGGCAGTAGCGGCACCATTGCGGAACAGGGTGATGGTTATGGGAGAACCAAAACTTCCAAACCCCGACTGGCCCGATGTGAGGAACATCGAGTCGAAGGTGCATGCCTGCGGGAAGGTCGTTGCAAACTGATTGTAGGTTAAAAACGTGCCCACATTAGATGGGTCGTAGCTGCTGTTTAGGCTGAAAAACTGTGTAGTACTGTTTGCCTGCCCCAATATCACGCTGGCCGCGAAAATGTGCGACCCACCACCTGCCGGACCTTGTGGGCCTGTAGCTCCGGTTGGACCGGTGGGACCCGCTGGACCAGCTGGACCAGCTGGACCCGCTGCTCCAGTAGCTCCAACGGCGCCAGCCTGGGCGAGCAGCCCCCATTTCATATTGCTGATATCCGGCTGGAAGCCCACGTTGCCTGGGACTATAGAGATATAGGTGGAGCCGTTGAACGAAACCGCATCGCCCAGCACATACGTCGTCGCGATGCTCCACGGACCTTGAAAGTTAACCGGCGGCCCTTGCGGACCGATAGCACCAGCAGCACCGGTGGCACCAGCCGGTCCTGTTACTCCGGTGGGACCAACAGGGCCGGGGGCTCCTGTAGCTCCTGCTGGGCCGGTATTTCCTGCAACACCTTGAATCCCTTGAGGCCCGGTTAAGCCGGTTGCGCCAGTGGGACCGGTCAGGCCGATGGGGCCAACTGGGCCGGTATTTCCTGCAATACCTTGAGGTCCCTGTGGCCCAATTAATCCGGTGGCTCCCGTCGCGCCAGTGGGACCGGCTGGCCCCGTGACGCCGGCTGCGGCGAAGAGTTCCCAGAATGGCAGAGAGACATCGGGCTGATGCCCAAGATTCGAGTTCTGTAACGAAATATAGCTGGACCCGTTGTACGTCACCGCATCGTTGGCAGCATAGGTTGTTCCCGCGTTATAGGTGTTCTGGTACACCATACCGACTCCGGCAGGTCCCTGAACTCCGGCCGCGCCAGTGGCTCCAATCGGTCCTTGAATTCCCTGCGGTCCAGGCAAGCCGTTAGCTCCAGCCGGGCCGACAGGGCCAGCTACTCCAGGAGCACCCGCAGGACCAATCGGTCCCTGAACGCCCTGCGGTCCCTGCGATACCAGCGTGATATCGAGCCGCGCAGCATGGCCGGTCTCGTCATTTTCTTTGCTATCAAAAAGCGCGTTGGCTCCGCTCGATGCCAGCGCCAGGCCGTTGTTGCTTGGGGGCGCGGTCACCCATGCCTGTACCTGTGCTGTCACATCCACGGAAACATACTCTCCCGCCACCGAAACCGGAAGGCTGCCGATCGAGCTTCCCGTCGCCGGTGCCGACGTGGAGGTGACGCTGTACTCACCCCAACTGCCTGTCACCGGAGATACGGTGACCGCGCCCGCCGTGTTCACCCGGTTAACAAACACCGTCAAGGTGGCCCGACTTATTTGCGCCGAGGTCGTACCCGTCGGCAGCGTCGACAGATCGAACTGTAAGAATGCGGTATTGCCGCTCGCCACATACAGGTTCGAAAGCGCGCCATAGTTGACCGACGGATGGGCGGAGTTCACGCTCGCATCGCCGATCAGAGCTACATCAGTGGCGGAAGCCTCATGAACGCTGAAAGAAAGCACACCGAGGCAAAGGATCAGTCGCACTAATCCAAATCGTTTCAAAATTTACACTCCTAAAAAGCCGAATACGGTCGAACCCGAAGGCAACCGTGTCATCGCACATATCCATGCTCTAAAATTAGCTGCGTCGCTAGTAAAGGGAAGGCAATGGGGACATCTGCCAATGTAACGCTAATTCACCGGGACGCGCCTACAACTTTTGAATCAGCCCCGAGCATCAGCTTCGATCCATACGCAAAATATCGGCGGATAACAACTTATCGAATTCTGGGGACAGGAATACAATGAGAGTCGTCCTCACAGGGCTCTCAATGAAAGGACACCAAGCGAATTCGCCAGTGAGTACGCGGCTAATCATGCACTGGCTGCAACTTAAACCTGTCGAAGACTAACATCACGCCTGGTATAAAAAGCCCGGTCCCCTCATGCAAAGGTTACCTCTGGCGAAATCATCGTGGGCAAGCCCTGAAAATCCAAGGTCACGATGGCCGGTCGACTCTCATCAAGAAGCCCAGACAGTACTCTTCGGCCATTGCCGCGGAGTGTCGGCTACGAAGTTCGAGGATTTGACTGAAAACCATTGACTCGGGCAGACGATCTTTGAGATCTCTACGTTGTAAGCCAACCTATACCCAGGGTATGGATAGGTATCTGCACGATAGTTCCTTCGATTCTGCCAAGCCTTCTTATACCCAGGGTATTCGTGGCGTATCAAACGCCCCGGATTGCGACCCGACCACGTTCTATCTTCAGACCGAAGACTCCGCGGTTCCATCCGATGTGTCCCCGATCCGAACGTCGGGATCGAATAGGATGAATGCAATCACCATCGCATAGCGAAAACCGAATACGCCGCCCCCATCCGATTCATATTCTTCGGCAATGGAGAACGTGGGTCTGACCTCAAGCCAGGACCGTGTATCCTCCCGATTGAAGAACAGGGTCTTTCGTTTCTTAATCTTTATCTTCTCGCTGAATCCCAGAATCCCAACGCTTCTCTCCATTTGTTAGGCCACTTCGAGCGAGGATGAGGGCCGTAGGAAATGAATCGAATAACCTTCAAGGGGATCTCAATGCCTCTTAGCAGTCAAATAAAGGATCGGCCATCTCGACCTTGGATTCGGCCATAGTTGAAAACTGGATAGCTGCTAGTGGACCAAACATTCTGCACATATGCCTGCAGTCCGGGTCCGAGTAGACCTGATTTTTGCGGGTCCGACTTGAGAGTGTGGAATCGGGCACCCTCCCTTCAGTCCATCAAATTCACAGTTGAGACGACGTTCACCAATAAGAGATTTCAGGGGTCCCACCTCTGGGTGCCTGCCGGGAAGAACGTCACAGTGTGCGGCTATACAGTTCCGGGCGGCATGCTCTACCTCGGGCACCTCGACCTGAGCGGGTCCCTTCAGCGCTGTGACCTCGGACCAATTTGCGTCACTTCTGCGGGAACTTCGCAAGCGGGAGATTATCTTCCAAGACTCAACTGGTCTAATTCTCCTCGCGTCCTTCGGAGAGCGCATCACTGAACATTACTCTTTCTATGCTGCATTTGCCTCTGAGGAAGAGTACAGCATCATAGACGGCAACCAGACGCTTGGCTCGATGCCGATCACGCGACCGCTTTCGGCAGACTCCTATTTGATCTTCGCAGGCAGGCGTTGGCAGATCGTTTCCGTTGAAGCCGAAGACAAGGTGGTTCAAGTCAAGCCGGCAGCTGGCGGTACTGTCCCGAAATTCAATGACACCATGGGCACCGACACCCACGACCGGGTTCGGGAGGAGATACGAAACATTCTCCGCTCGACTCTTCCGGTACCTTTCCTCGACCCTGAGGGCAAGGAACTGCTGGAACGTGCTCGCACAAACTACAAGCACATGGAACTCGATCGTAAATGGATCCCGCAGAACGGCAACGAAGTTCAAATCGTTCCCTGGTGCGGAGACATCATCAAAGACACGGTGGCTCTCTTGCGCCAGGCCAGGGGGAAGCGGACCGTCTTCGATGGCGGTCTTTCCATTCCTGTAAAAGACGCTTCTGTCGAATCCGTGCGTGAAATTCTACTGGAAATCGCGGATGCGCCAACCATAGACCCGAGACAGCTGGCTTCAACGGTATCAAACAGAAGTTGTGAAAAGTGGGACGGGCTACTGCCCGACGAACTGCTTAGTGCAAGCTTCGCATCGGCAAAACTCGATGTTGAGGGCGTTCAGAACCTTCTTAAGATTCGATTGATGTCAGAACGACACTAGGCGAATCGGAAAGCTGGGCACACGACCAAGGCCTCCTCGATAATCTGTACGAGCGAGATTGTTAATGTAGCTTATCTAACCCAGGTCATGGGACATATTTTTTTAGAATGCTGATCCGCATCAGCCAGTTGGAGCACGTCCAATTGTGGATATGCAGTCGTCATGGCGCGTCGGTGTTGGACGTATCGTCAAGGACACGGCGATGATCAGTGACCGAAGTTCTTTCGAGTCTCTCTTCGTAACGATCAAGAACTCACAAGTCAACAGCGTCAGGGCAAATTGCTCTTTTGAGCATGCGCACCATGACTGCCGTCGGAGAGCCTAGTCACTTAAAGCGGCTGATGGTATTTCTAATGGTATCTTACCTTTCGACGTCTATAAAATATTGATTCTAAAAACAAGTTCGCTACTCAGGTAGGGACTCGAACCTGCAGCCCCTCCGTTAACAGCCGTGAGCGTTATCCTTACCCCCGGGTGTTTTTTGCGAACGTGTGACAGCCGTCACGCGTCCTCGCAAGACTCGTAAGAGAAGATGACCTCATAACGCAAAATTCCATTTGAACAAGTTGCAGTAATTTCCTCAGATCTGCCTCATTCCAACCGGGACAATCATTCATAGCGAATTTTCAGGGACCAAGTTTGGTCCTTGCACGGATTGTTGCCTAAAGGAATTTTGTGGAATTGAATACCGCTACTTGAGCTCTACAAATTTCGACGAATTTTCCTGGAGTGATGGGTTATCGTCAAAATTCGATCCGACCTCTTGGGTGACCAATGAGCCGATCCCGAGCGATGAAAGCTGTTTGAAAAGTGCCGCTGGTTCTCGCTTGGCACGTTCGAGAAAATCCGCCATTAGAGATTGAACATATTCGATATCTCTTTTATCGATGATTGTGTGCAGTGCTGGATGGGCGAGGAAGCGAAGCCTGTTTTCGCTATCCATTAATACAACCAAGACGACCGGTCTAAATCTCGCCGAGGCTCCAGTCCAACTCTGTTGCCTGTATTCCAGGGAACAATATCGAAGCTCGCGTTCTTCGTCCATTTTGAGATTCACTCGACTCGGATCCGTTATTCCGGTCATCGGCATCTAGCATCGTTTCGATTATGCCCTGTAAAAGGATCGGAGTTGAAATTCTTTGAAGAAACTGCTCAAAGTTGCTTAGTGCCGACGGTGTCTTCCATTGTTCCGGCAGAGAACCTGCGCATTTCCAGAGATGATCGACGTCTAGGGCAGAAGCGGCCTTCTTTAGGCTAAGAAGGCACTGCGAGGATACATTCTGATAGATGCGGGAATCAAGATAGCGTGATGTCATAACGTGCGGCCGCAGTTCTCCAGTTGGACCGCCGAAGAGGTGGCCGTTATCGACAAAAAATGCGCTTAGCCCGTCCCGAGCGGTTTCCCGGAAGATCGCCTGCCTGTTGTCTGCATGCCCAGCACAGATATCAACTAACCACGCCAGCCAGAAATCCTGGCGATTATTCACTCGCTTTATGCTGGTTCCTGGAAGAATTTCCTGCAGAGCTATGCCCTTGCCGCCTAGGTATCGTGAACCGAAGCACAAACCATCTTCCGGCCGAAGACGGCCTTCAGCAGTATGAATCCAGCAGTCAGGATTTCGATCGATGAACGTGTTGGTGACCCTCAACGCCTTCCAAGAAGGCGCGTTGAGGCTGGAGGCAGAATACAAAGTGGCTCCCATGCTCTCGTTGAACGGCAGGTTCGCACCTTGGAGGTTGTTGTTGAACTTGACTACATAGAGGTGCCCGTCCCCCGCCAGGGCCAAAATGGGCTGTGAGCCACCGCGCAAATTACGGATATAGTGAGTTACATACGAGTAACAATTCCCTGGCACCGGCAGACTACTCCCCAAAGAAGAAGTATGAGACAGATCTGTATTCGACAATGGGCAACCGACAGGGTCACCAAGCAACCGAGATACGTAAATGGATCAAATCAACAAAAGGTTTCCGGTCTATTCACACGAGAATTGGTTTCCTTGCCACTCCCCGTACTTTGATGGCTTGGAATTTTTCGTGATGTTTTCCACTGACTGATGTGATTAGCTTGACGCTAGAGCCACATATTTCTCGTGTCAAGCAATTCACCTGAATAGCTGTGATAAATGTCACAAAAGTTGTACCGATTGTGATGCGCATCACTATGTTATTGCTGCGAAGTGCCGATGTCTTTGTCTTCCTGGATAGGAAGTCTCATATTGCATGCTTCTACTCCTATCTGATATTGAGATTCTGGCGGCACGAATTGAAGGACTGAAAGTTGCGTCGGCTGATGCTCGATGCTGCCCCCCCGAAGCCCTCCGCATCTCCATTACCCCAAAGTGCCGACTGCCTCGATTTCTTGCTTTCCTCGTCGGGTGGAAATGTCGACCCGAGGAATTGCGTTAGCCGAGCTGAATGTAGTTTGAACCACGCGCGAACAAGGGTAAGCGTAGCGTTCTGGCCATCTTTACAGATTGGAAGAGTGCATTTTAGCGACTAGTCGTGTCCACGATTCTGGGAAGTGGACACGACTAGTTTTTAGGGTGGATTGATTTCATCGATATCCAGGTGCCGCTGCGGATGTTCACCCTTGCGATCCGGTGAATAGGTAAACCCAACGGCAGGAACGGCATTATCTCCAGACGGCCGTTTGTCGCGAACATAAGCCCAGAAGCGCCCGGTCTTGGTCTTGCCTGTACCTGGCGCGAGCACTTGCACGGGTGTATCGTCTCCGTGCGGTTTTTTCCGTATCGAGCACATAGCGGCGCAGCACCTCAGCGACAGGTGCGAGCAGCGTTGCGGCATCGCCGATCTAGCGGGCCAGGATCGAGCGATCCAACTCGACACCTTCGCGTGCGAAGATCTGAGACTGACGATACAAAGGTGTATGGTCCGCGAACTTCGCCGTAATCACATGCGCCAGTAAACCCGGTCCGGGAAGGCCGCGATCGATCACGCGCTGCGGCGCTGGAGCCTGCACCACGCAGGAGCACTTCCTGCAGCTCATCTTGGGGCGCACATTACGGATGAGAAGAAGCTGGCCGGTATGTACTCGAGCATCTCTGACACATCCTCACCCAGCTTGCGCAACTCACCCTTGCAACTTGGACACTTGCTGTGTTCGGGAGCATAGGTTCTGACTTCACGACGCAGAATTCGAGGCATAGCGCGGCTCTTGCGGCGAGATGTTCTATCCTCTATCTCTTCTACCGGCTCGTTCTGCGCAATCGGCTGCGTCTCAATCACGCCCGTGCTCAAGCCAAGCAGCAACTGATCTTCGTTGTGAGGTGCTTGTTCCGATCTCGGGCCAAACTGCATGCGCCGCGCCTTGGCGAGCTGCAGTTCAAGATGTTCGATCCGGTTCATCTGCTCGATCACTAGCTTGCTCAATGCTGATGCGCCCATCTTCTCTAGTTCGCTCTGACGGGTGAACACAGATCATGAGGGCAGTATGCCATGATCCTCGATCGAGTGCACAAATAAATGTGCATGCAAGTTGATGACGAGTTATATAGACCTAAGTGACTGCCAGGTGCGCACAGGCTGCCTCCAATCGATGCCTTCACACAACATCGAAAGCTGTGCGCGGGTGAGCGATATAACACCGTTCGTGGCCTGCGGCCAAACGAATCGGCCGCGGTCGAGACGCTTGATGAACAGGCACATCCCTTCACCGTCGTGCCAAAGCAATTTAATCAAGTCACCTCAGCGCCCACGAAAATAAAAACATTTCCTGACAATGGGCTCTTATCGAGTGCGCTCTGCACCAAACTGCCGAGGCTTATGTAGCCACGCCGCAGGTCCGTTACGCCTGCTACAAGCCAGATCTGCGAGTTGGCCGGAATCATCCCCGTAGACTCTCGACCACGGCACGAACGATAGCAGCATCTACGGCACCTTCAATGCTGACCAATGCTCGACCAGGAATCTCGATGTTTATCGTCACGCCAGTCCGTGACTCGGTGGTCTGCTGCGGCAGTGTGGATGATGGTTCTTCGCCGTTCACCGACACAGGCAAAAGTCACACGCCTTCTGACTGCGAACCGGTGCCTAGTTCGCCGGCGTGGTAGAGCTCCCGCCAGTAGAACACCCGGTTAGCGTTCACACCGTGCTGTCGGGCTACCATCGCCACCGACATATCTGATGAAAGCGTCTGCTCGACGATCCGGCGCTTCTCGTCTACCGTCCACAAACGCCTACGTACCGAACTACCAACAACAGCCTCTGCAACCATCCAAGCTCCTTCACGGCTGCTGCTGCCGCTAATCAAGCTTGAACGCTAAGGCGCCTCCAGCATAGGTGGTCTCAAAATGACGCTTACGAACAAGGTGCAACTTGCATTTCAGCAAGACGCTTGTGCCGGTTCGCATGCTCGCTCCGGTAGATGTGACCCGTCGATCATCAATATCTTTTCCGAACGACACTACCGGAGCAACCCGCGCCGATTTGATAACCATAAATTGACCGGAATTTCAGAATACGTCGTCGTAAACGGATAACGCTCGTGCGGAATTCAGATCCTCGGAGCGTATTCACATGTCACAACAACCAAAATCAACCATAGTTTTCTGCTATAGCGTCTGGGCTGACGACTCATGCCTCGACATGGTCATCCCTGGAATGCATGCAGATTGGTCACGAAGTGATTGCCACTCAATTCGCTCTCGAATTTTTCGAACGTGGCATAGCGACGGTGAAGCCCACGTTCAATCGCGTCGGCCGCCCCGCCATGCTCCTTGGCCATTTCTACGTTGGCGCTATCATTACAGCCGCGGCTGCCGGTGATGGCGGGGCTGGCCTCGTCTACATCGGAGCAATTGCCTTGGATGTAAGCGAAACAGTACATCCTCCCCGCCGTCATGGCGCACCAAAATCCAGTGCCCACTCCTGGTTGTCGCCCGTGTACTGGCACACGGGAGCGCTTTGCCAGGCACAGTGCTTCCGCTTCTTCCGCCGCAGCTTCAGGCAGGCTTCGCGATATACACGATGGACCCGCTTATGGTGCACCTTTAAGAGTTCTAATATCGCTGGATCGATTGATGCTCTACTCTCGCAGCGGGTAAGCTCTACAATCGAATTGCATCCTACTTCAATTTGGGCTACGAGTGAACATCGGCGCTCCATCTTTCAGGTGCAGTGCAGTCCCCTGAAAGTGCTATGGTTCATTACTTTTGCCTTTTGACAATGCACCGAGGAGAAGCTTAATCTCCAATCTAAATCCTTGTACAGAAGTAGCACGGTGCCGCGCCGTTGGCCTTCCAGATCCGGATTGAAGCCGTTGGATCACGAGCATATGTTTTCTGGACCGGATGGCATCAGCATCCAGCCACACTACTGTGCCTCAGCCCATCTCGACAGGAGTATCTATAAACGGGGTTCAAAGGTTACCGAAAGTATGTTAAAAGTTGATGTAGATAATCTGAGGGGAGGCGATTCGAAGTGAACTCTCGATCAGAGTTCGCCCCGAATCGCCTAATAATGCGAGTGAAACACACCATTTCATTTTTTAGGCCTTGTTCCAAGACCTAGGGGAAAGAGCCAGTTTGGATCCCGAAGGGCTGCTTGAACCTTTCCGCGAGATCAAGGAAGAGACATCTTAAACTCAGTGCAACCTCCTATCAGCTATCCGGCGGCAGCATGTAATCAAGGAGATTCCGATATGGCTGTGCAGCATGTCCATCGAAGTCCGATGAAGACCATGAATCCTTCGAGCTTATTTCGCAGATACCGAACGGATCGAGAACTCGATACTGCGTTCATCAGATGCACGGAGCAGGAGATGAAAAGGATCGGCATCTCACGCGGGCCAGGTTGAGACTAATCATTGTCGGACCCTGGACCAAACAAAGCAGCGACACGCGGCTAGCAGCGCGGCGTTGCCGTCAAAGGGCTGACCTATTCAATATGGATTTGGTCCAATGACAATACGTCAAGCAGCTGATCATCTTTGATTGCGACTGGTCATCTCCGCGCATGGGTCGAATTTCTGTGCGGAAAAGGCTAGCCTGTTTTGGGAATTCCCCACCATTCTGTGCAACTCGAGGAGTAGATTTTGGACCCGGGTCGAGGCTTGCCGTTTCCGAGCTATCGAGGTTCCAATCGTAGACAATGATGAAGCCTTGTCCCGCTATCCTTCCCCGCGATCCGAACGCAGCGATTTTCGTGTGCTTCGAGCGAATCGAAACTGCCTGTCAAGCCCTCCTGATCCTGCTCTCGACAGCTGAAATACTTGCGTCGCTAAAGCCTGGCCCCGGTTGGACAGCCGTTCTCGGATGGTTGCCGATGAGGCCGGACTCGGCTGCGGCTATCCTGATAAGTACCTTGTGCCTTATGTTCCTTGGTACCGGGCAAACCAGATGGAATCGCTGGTTAAGCCCGTTGCTAGCTGGGGCGGTGGCCTTTCTAGCTGTGTTTGTGCTTCTCCAGTACCCTATTGCCTACCTGCCCGAGGTGGTGACGGAGTTTGCACGCGCGCATATGTTCCCTGTTCAAACGAGTATGCCTCAAATCTCGAGTGCTTTCCTGTTGCTCGGCTTCACTATGGGTGCGATGACGCTAAAAAACCGGACCGGTGTCTGGCTAGCTGATCTGCTCACATTGGGTTTGTGCATTTTCACGTTGACGCTGGTTTCTGGCGATCTGTTTGGAACATGGAGAATGTTCGGGAACCAAGCAGGGGTTCCAAGCTCGCGCGGGACTTTGGTTTGCCTATTACTGTTGACCGTAGTCACCGTGCTGCGAAGGACTGAAAACGGAATTTTGTCGATCTTTACCGGAAGCGGCAATGGAGGTAAGTTGGCCCGATTACTAGGGCCCGTTCTTCTGATAATGCCCTTCTTGCGCGAATGCACAAGAGCTCGGATCATCGGCACGAATACTATGCCGCCGCCTTACATTACCGCGCTGATGGCATCTTCCGCCGCATTTCTTTCTATTTCACTGTTGCTATACCTCGTGTGGAGGATCAATTCAATGGAGACAGAAATCCATCTCCTTGCACTCCGCGACGAATTGACGGGCCTTCACAATTTGAGGGGCTTCCGGTTGTTGGCAGATCAAGCCATGCGGCTTGCAATGCGTTCTGGGGTGCCATTTTCAGTGATGTTCATTGATCTGGACGATCTGAAGGTAATCAATGATTCTTTGGGACATGAGACAGGATCAGCTTATTTGTCTGAGGCTGCCGAGATCCTGAGAGCGGCCTTTCGCGAAACCGATGTGCTGGGGAGAATCGGCGGCGATGAATTTGCCGTTGCCGGTCAATTCAGCCGGAGATCGATATCAGCTACTATGCATCAGCTGAAGGAGAGTTGTGCGCAGAAAAACAGGGAGGAAAGCCGGGAATTTCCGTTGAGTCTCAGCATTGGCCATGCGACTTTGGATGAGACCAACCGAGCAACCCTTGATACCTTGATGGCAGCTGCGGATGAAGCCATGTACGAGGCTAAGCGATTTAAGAAAGAACAACGTGCCGGTAAGTCAAATGATGCATTCGGAGGAAATGGAGCTTCGGCAAAGATAGGAAAAGCTGCCGAAGCATAGCAGTCCTGATGGAGAAAGTCAAACTCTGTTCGATTCGCATGTCCGATGTGGAGGTGATTTTCTCAGGTCCCCGTCTCCCAAATCGCATCACTTTTCTAGGCATTAGCCAGTTCAGTATCAATGGAAGAGCGAAAGCAGCCGTTAGGTCCTTACGGAGGGAATACCAGGAATTCGAAGATTTCCGGTTCAGATCATCTGAACTCGATTGATGGATTAATGGCGCCTAGTCCGGGGGCAATGGGAATCCCGTTTGTCCAGCCGTTCCGAGACAGCTTCGGGTACTACCCATCTGGTTTTTCTGAGTCCAGTCGGGCAGTCCTAAGAAAGCGAATTACGATTGCACGGCCTGGTCTGATGTTTTACGCCAGGCCATCTACTAATTTGGCCGAAGCATTTCGCAGCAGGGGAAGCCGGGAGCAGCGAGGCTCGCTGGCAAATGCGTCGCTCGTGAGACCCTTACTGTTCTGAAGGCAAGCACGACGCCGGATCTCTTCCACAATTCGTCTGGGGGAATGGCCACCGAGTTTACAAGCTCAGGGCTTAATTGGATGCAACCAATCTATCTCAAAGGCTGTTCAAAGCCGTATCCTCCGGTCCCATGCAAGACACCCACTCAAGGCTGGGGCGCTGGATTTACCGTCGCCGAGAAAGCTGGAATAAGGCTTTCAAGTGCTGGACTATTCTTTTCAAAATCATCCGGGTAGTAGGCGAGGTGAAGAGCACCATGCTTCTGGAGAGTGTTTA
>Ga0207667_10001563_pt1 | contig 28840 bp, 24 predicted proteins | sample KBSCornC52_FD_184301 | JGI IMG/M metagenome (GOLD analysis project Ga0207667, IMG submission 184301) | Corn rhizosphere microbial communities from Kellogg Biological Station, Michigan, USA - KBS Corn C5-2 (SPAdes) (version 2) | ecosystem: Host-associated > Plants > Roots > Rhizosphere > Soil ...
GCTATCGTGCAGTTGAGCGCGGCATAGCGTCACTGGTCTTCTATTCTTCTCGTCATCCCGGCCTTGAGCCGGGATCCCGCTTCTGTTCTTTTCACAGCCGCGAGAGCGGCCACCAACTCCGTAAAAGGCAGCGGGATCCCGGCTCAAGGCCGGGATGACGGAAAGGAGTCGACCCGGCTCGTGCTAACCCTCGCTGATGATCGGCGAGTCCTCGTCGTCCAGCGGGCCGTATTGCGTCAGCCGTTCAGTCCGGAAGAAGGACGTCGTCGCGCCGTTCCAGCAGGCGTCCTCGGGCACGCAGCCGATGATATAAGCCCAGCGCGGGTCGTCGCTCAGATTGAGGCCGGTGCCATGGGCGCAGAGGTCGGAATGCACCGTTGCGTCGCCCGCCTCGTAGCTGAGATGGCCGCTCGACGGGCATCGCGTAGCCAGCTCGGGATAGACCTCGGTCAGATCGCGGCCCTTGTGGGTGATGAAGCCGCCGAGCGGCCCCATCCGATGCGAGCCGCTGAGAAATTCCATCGTGCCATTGTCGGGACCAGCATCGGACAGGGCCAGCCAGAATGACATGCCGCCGGTGCGGTCGAGCGGCCAGGTCGACAGATCCTGGTGGATATCGGTGCGGGCATTGGTGTCGTGCCGCGCCTCTTTGCCGGCCGGCAGCTTGGCGACGAAGCTGTCCATCAGATAACGCGCGCCGACATCGCGGCCCATCAGCGCCTTGGCGTTGCGCCCGATCGACCCGATCAGCGGCGCGAAGGTCGGCTCGCCGATCCCACTGACCCATTCATTGTTGAGGAAATCGACGCCGCCGCCCCCCACCGGATTGCTGTCGGCGTCGTCGCCCATCTTCCCTTTGGCTAGCGCGAGCAGGGCCGCCACCGTTTGCTGATCGACGAAGCGATCCAGCTTCACCCAGCCGTGGTCGCGGTAGTGCGCGATCTCCGCCTCAGTGACCGGTCGGCCGCGCCCGAGAGTTGCGATCACGTTCATGCCGCTGTGCCGCCGGTCAGGCCGGCACGCGCCGCCGCAGCAGCCGGCCGGGCAAGGCACCCGTGTGCTCGCCATCCTCGAGCACAACTTCGCCGGCGACCATCGTCGCGCGCACGCCGTCCGGTTTCATGATGACCCGCAATGACCCGCCCGGCAGATCGCGCACCACCTGCGGGATCCCGGGGCTGAGCCGCGCGAAGTCGATCAGGTTGATGTCGGCGACCATGCCCGGCTTGAGCAGCCCGCGGTCGCTGAAACCCCAGGCCGCGGCCGGCACCGCGGTGATCATCCGTACCGCTTCCTCGGTGGTGAACTCGCCCTTCTCGCGCGCCCAATAGGCGAGCAGATGGGTCTGGATGCAGCAGTCGGCGATTTGGCTGACATGCGCGCCGGTGTCCGAGAAGGTCATCACCGTGTGCGGATGCTTCATCACCGCGAGCAGATCGTCCTCGGCCATCACCAGCGAAGCAGTGAGGAACCATTGCTGGAGATCGCTCTCCAGTGCGAGGTCGATCATGCACTCGACTGGATCGACGCCCCGCTCGCGCGCCACGTCGACGACCATCGGATGCGGCGGCAGCGCGCCCTTGTAGACCCGCAGCATGTCCCATTGCGGCGCGCGCACCTCGGCGCCGATTGAGCGGCCATACTCGCCGTGATGGGCGGCGTGGATCAGCCGCGCCCGCACCTCGGGGTCACGCAGCAGCACTTTCTGCTCGTCGAGCGGCCGGCTGCGCACCTCTTGCCATTCGGGCAGCACGTCGAAACCGAGCTGCGTCTGGAAGGATTGCAGAACGGCGATGCCGCGACTGTGAGTCTGGCCGATCATCTTGCCGCCCGCGGCGTTGGTGGCATTGAGCGCCTCCAGCTCCGCCATCCAGTTCTCGCGCTTGCCTGCCGGCAGCACGCCGAAGGTAATCTGCGCACCGGTACTAACCGAAAGGTCCTGCAGCCGTTTCCAGAAATTGGCGCGCACCTCGGGTTCGCCGGTCCGTTCCAGCGCCAGCTCGAAGATGCCCTGGCGCTTGCCGACTGTCGACACCAGCCGGGTGACCTCGTTCCAGTCGGCCAGCCGCGAGGCGACCGGCCTGTCATCCGAGGTCTCGTGATGCGGGCTGCGCGAGGTCGAGAAACCGGTCGCGCCGGCATCGAGCGCCGCCGCCAGCTCGCGATCCATCTTCTCGAGATCCTCGGCACTGGCGGTCTCGGTGAAAGCGCGATCGCCCATCGCCCAGGTCCTGAGCGCCGAATGGCCGATCTGGGCGGCATAGTTGATGCCCATCGGCAGCTTCTCGACGAAATCGAGATATTCGGTGAAGGTCTCCCAGCCCCATTCGATGCCCTCGGCCATGGCCGAGGCGGAGATGTCCTCGGCGCGCTCGAGGTTGCGGACGACGAGCGCCTCCTTCTTCTTCTTCACCGGCGCGATGCTGAAGCCGCAATTGCCCATCACCACCGAGGTGACGCCATGCCAGCAGGAGGAGGTGCCGAGCGGGTCCCAGTTGATCTGGGCGTCGAAATGGGTGTGGCCGTCGATGAAGCCGGGGGTGACGAGCAGCCCGTCGGCGTCGATCTCGCGGGCGCCCTTTTCGGCGACCTTGCCGATCTCGGCGATCCGCCCGTCCTTGACCGCGACATCGGCGGTGAAGGCCTGCTGCCCCGAGCCGTCGACGACCGTGCCGCCGCGCAAGACCAGATCGATCGCCATGACTGCTTCTCCTCTCGCCCGGCGTGTCCCGGCCGTTCCTGGCACCACCCTAGCGAATCATCGCCCCAAGCTCCAACCCTAGGGCCGCCGTTCCGGCATTGCGGAGAAGTTGGTCGTTCGGCTACTGGCCGGGCGATGACGCTCCTGCGGCACTATCTGCGCGACCGCCGCCACCTCGCCATGGCGATCATCATGGTCGGCCTGCTGATGCGGCTGCTGGTGCCGGTCGGCTTCATGCCGGAGGTTTCGGCCGGCAAGATCACGATCGCCTTGTGCACCGGCCATGGTCCGGCGACGATCGAGATGACTGTCCCGGGCTCGGGCCATCACGACCAGGGCAAGAACGCCAAGCCGGACATGCCCTGCCCCTTCGGCTCGACCTCGTCGCAAGGATTGACCGGGGCCGATCCCATCCTGCTGGCGATCGCGATCGCCTTCGTCATGGCGCTCTGCCTGCGGCCGGTCGCTATCGCCCGGATCGCCGATGCGCCCTATCTGCGCCCGCCGCTGCGAGGCCCGCCCTTGACTGCCTGACGCTCTGCCCGACGCGCCCTCGGCGGCGCCGGGCATCGCGCAATCCTGTCCGAACGGGGGTTCGATCTCCCGGCGTCCCGGTTGCAGGCCAATTGACCGGGACGCGGATATCGCGATTGCAGGGACAACCGGCATCGACCGGAAGACGCTCATGACCATCATCGCCGTTCGCTCACGGTTGCTGTCCGCATCCCTCCTGGTGGGCGCCGGGCTCGCCGGCGCGGGCCAGGCCGCCACGCCACTCTCGCGCGACTCGGACATCCTCGTCACCGCCCAGCCACCGCTGCCGACGATCGAGAATGCGCCGTCGAGCCGCGCCAGCGTCACCGGCGAGACCATCGCGCGGACGACCAACGCGATGAACGCCGAGGATGCGGTCAAATATCTGCCGAGCCTGCTCGTCCGAAAACGCCATATCGGCGACACCCAGGCGCCGCTTGCCACCCGCACCTCCGGCCTCGCCGCCAGCGCGCGCAGCCTGATCTATGCCGATGGCGCGCTGCTCTCGGCGCTGATCGGCAACAACAATACCAGCGCCTCACCGCGCTGGAGCCTGGTCAGCCCGCAGGAGATCGAGCGGATCGATGTGCTCTACGGCCCCTTCTCGGCGGCCTATCCGGGCAATTCGATCGGCGCGGTGGTCAACATCACCACTCGCCTGCCGGAGAAACTGGAGGCGACGGCGAATGCCGGCGTCCAGGTCCAGGACTTCGACCAGTACGGCACGCATGAGCATCTGCCGAGCCATCAGTTCGGCGCGACGATCGGCGACCGCTTCGGGCCACTTGCGGTCTTCGCCAGCATCGATCACGTCGTCAGCAACAGCCAGCCGTTGCTCTATGTGACGGCGAATGTGCCGGCCGGCACGAGCGGCGCGGGCACGCCGGTCAACGGCGCGTTCGACGATGTCAATCGCACCGGCATGCCGATCAAGGTGATCGGCGCGAGCGGGATCGAGCATCAGGTGCAGGACCGCCTCAAGCTGAAGGCCGCGCTCGATCTCTCATCGAGCCTGCGGCTGACCTATGTCGGCGGGCTGTTTCTCAACAACACCAACGCCAAGGCCGAGACCTATCTGCGCAATGCCGCGACCGGCGCGCCGGTCTATGCCGGATCGATCAATGTCGACGGGCGCAATTACGCCATCGCGCCGAGCGCCTTCGACACGGGTGTCTACCGCTTCAGGGAGCGCCACTGGTCGCATTCGCTGTCGCTGACCGGCAACGGCGAACGCTTCGACTGGCAGGTGATCGGCACGCTCTACGACGTCGGCAAGAGCATCAACCGCAGCCCGACGACGGCGCTGCCCGCAGCCAAGGATGGCGGTGCAGGCACGATCTCGGACTTCGGCGGCACCGGCTGGCACACCTTCGATGCCAAGGGGCTATGGCGGCCCAGCGAGCACAGCGCCCATGCGATCAGCTTTGGCCTCCATGGCGACTGGTTCAAGCTGGACAACGATCGCTTCAACACGACCGACTGGCGCGACGGTAGCGCGGGCGCGCTCAACCTTCGCTCGCGCGGCCGCACCCGGACCTTCGCCGTCTGGGCGCAGGACGAGTGGAAGCTGCCGGCCAACCTCGCTCTCACGGTCGGCGGCCGCTACGAATGGTGGAAAGCCTATGACGGCCAGAATTTCGCCTCAGGTCTGCCCGGCGGGATCACGGCGCAGCCGACGCTCAAGGCCAATCGCTTCTCACCGAAGGCCTCGCTCGCCTGGACGCCCGACAGGCACTGGACAGTGCGATTGTCCTTCGGCCAGGCGTGGCGTTTCCCGACGGTCGGCGAGCTCTACCAGATCGTCACCACGCCCTTCGTCGCCGTGCCCAATCCCAATCTCCAACCCGAGCGTGCGCGATCCGAAGAGCTGTCGATCCAGCGCGGCGACGAGCGCGGCTTTATTCGGCTGTCGCTGTTCAACGAGCAGGTGAAGAACGCGCTGATCTCGCAACTCGGCAACCTCAACGGATTGCCGGCGACCTTCGTCCAGAATGTCGATCGCACCCGCGCACGCGGCGTCGAGCTCGCCTTCCAGCGCAGCGACATCCTGCCGCGCGTCGACCTGTCGGGCAGCATCACCTATGCCGATGCGGAAACCCGCAAGAATGCCGCGTTGCCCGCCTCGGTCGGCAAGCTGCTACCGCAAGTGCCGCACTGGAAGGCGACGTTGGTCGGCACCTGGCGGCCGATCGATCGCCTCGCGCTGACCGCGGCGATGCGTTACGCGAGTCGCAATTTCGGGACGATCGACAACAGCGACCGCGTCGGCAACACCTTCCAGGGCTTCTACAAATACCTCGTCGTCGATCTGCGCGCGGAATGGAAACTGGCCGAGCATTGGACGCTCGGTGTCGGCATCGACAACGTCAACAACGACAAATATTTCCTGTTCCACCCCTTCCCGCAGCGATCGTTCAGCGCCGATTTGAAGTTCAAGCTGTGACGGCGACCTCGACTGGCGTGACCGAGACCGGCAGTGCGCCCATCCGCGGCAGGCCGGTGTAGCGCTCGTAATCATCGTCCATCCGCGTCAGCAGATTGACGTTGGCGCCGTCGCGGCGGGGATCGGTCGGATCACCCGGATTGCGGCCGAAGCCATGGGTCAGCGAAACGAGGCCAGTGCGCAGATCCTCGTCCTCCTCGACGACGCCGGTGATCGCGCCGTTGCGCGAGCGGATGGTGACGAGATCGCCGCTGCGCAGGCCGAGCTTCGCGAGATCGTCGGGATGCATGAAGGCGGGATTATACGATCGCTTGGCGAAGTTCCCCGGCGCGCGATAGGCGGCGTTGTAGACATTCTGCATCCGCCGCGGGATCAGCATGAACGGATAATCCGCGCTGGTCTTGCGCCGCGCCAACGGATCCTCGGCGCGAATCTCGCGCAGCAGCGCCATCATATCGGCATTGCCGACCTCCAGCCGCGCCGTGTGATCCGGATCGCGCGGGCCGACGCCAACACGCGCCTCCTCGAAGATATGCCCATTGGGATGCTTCTTGATCTCGGACAACGGAACGACCGAGCCGTGCGTCATGATCTCGTAGAGCTCCTCGGTGGTGGGCTCATTGGACATGTCGATCTCGGGCAGCTCGGCATCGCTGAACACCGAGCCACATTTGAGCTGCAGTCCCATGGCGCGCGCGACGCGATAATAGATCTGCCAGGCCTCGAGCAGATCCCAATCCGCCGGCGGCTGGCGCACCGCCGGCTGATAGGCGGCGAAGGGCTCCTCCCAGCCATAGGCGGGATGGCCGAGCTGTTCGCCCTGCTGCGAGAAGCTCGGCACTTCGAACATCGCCTTGGTGGCGATGACGTAATGCGCCATCTTCGCCGTGTCGCTCAGCTCGATGTCATGGACGACGAGCAGGTCGAGCGCCTGCAGCGCGCGCATCGTCTGCTCGGTGTCCGGCCAGGCCTTCATCGCGCTGGCGTGGAGAAACAGGCCTTTGATCTGGCCTTCGCCCGGCGTGAGGATTTCTTCCGGCAGCGCCGCCGACGGCAGGCCCGCGGCGCAGGTGGTGAGATTGCGCACGCGCAGCTTCTCGCCAAAGCCCCAGCCGGGCCGCGGCGCGCCGGCCTGCGCTTTCCATTCGACCTTCGGCACCATCACGCGATGGCGCGACGCCTTGTCGCCCGCGCGCGGCCAGAGCCCGCACAAAGTCTGGATGCATAGCATCATGTACCAGTTGAGCGTGCCGCGGGTGGAGAGCGACGGGCCGGTGCCCGCGCCGCAATCGCCGCGCTTCGCTTCGCCGAGCAGGCGTGCGGCCTCGTGCAGATCCTCCTCGCGCACGCCCGCGCGCGCAGAGACATAGGCTGGCGTGTAACCAGCGACCGCCTCGCGCATCGCCTCGAGCCCCGAGACATTCTCGGCGATGAAGTCATGGTCGATCGCGTTATTCCGCTGCAGCAATATGTGAACGATGCCGGCGAGGATCGTCGGGTCCTCGCCAGGAATGCCCTGGAGATGGACATGGGCGCGCTTGGCGGTCTCGCTCTTGCGCGGATCGATGACGATCAGCTTGGTGCCATTCTCCAGCACCTTCTTGAGATGCGCGCCAGGGTTCTGCGAGAAATAGGATTTCGACACGATCGGGTTGGAGCCGATCAGCAAGAACACGTCCCAGTCCTCGGTGCGCGTGCGCCCGCCTTGCCAGACGCCATGCAGCGCATCGCCGACCGCGCGGCCGGGCTGGTCGAGCGTCGCGCTGGTGAAGAACATCGGCGAGCCGATCGCCTGGAGGAAGGCGATGATCAGCGGGCCACTTGCGGGCTGCTCGATGCTCGGGCTGCCGAGGAAGCCGGCGATCGCGCGCGGCCCGCGCTCGGCGAGGATCGTCTGCACCTTCGCGGTGATCTCGGCGACGAGCTGCTCGGCGCTGATCCGGGCGAAGCTGCCGTCTGGCTGGCGCTTGAGATGATGCGTCAGCCGGCGCGGATCATTGTGCAGCTGGTCGAGCGCCCTGCCCTTGACGCAGCTGTAGCCGTTGAAGATCGGCGAGGCGCGATTGCCGGTGACCTTGCCGATCGTCCCGTCGTCCTCGACGGTCACCTCGAGCGGACACAGCGAGGTGCAAATCCGGCAGATCGAGGGCTTGACCTCTGGCATGTTTCTCTCCTCTCGCCGGACTTCCGCCGGCTTTGGTCAGCGCAGCGTCGCGAAGGTCTGGCGCACCTCGTCGACGAAAATCTCCGGCTGCTCGAAGGCGGCGAAATGTCCGCCCTTCTCCAATATATTGAAATGAACCAGCTGCGGATAAAATCTCTCGGTCCAGCGGCGCGAGGCGCGGAACATCTCGCGCGGGAAGATCGAGATGCCGGCCGGCACGTCCACCACGCCATGCGGCAAGCGAGTCAGGCTCTCCCAGTACATCCGCGCCGAGGAAGCCCCCGCCTCCGACAGCCAGTAAAGCATGATGTTGTCGAGCATCTCGTCCCGCGTCAGGACGGTCTCGGGTGAGCCCTCATGGTCGGTCCAGTCGTAGAACTTCTCGTAGATCCACGAGGCCTGGCCGACGGGTGAATCGACCAGCGAATAGCCGATCGTCTGCGGCCGGGTGGATTGCTCGACGGCATAGCCGCTCAGCCAGTCGGTATAATGTTTCATGTCGGCGAGGATCGCCTGCTCCTCCGCGGTGAAATTGCCCTCCTCGATCGGCGGGCGGAGGAAGGCGACATTCATGTGGATGCCGACCAGCCCGGCGGGCTTGCCCTGGGCCAACGCGGCGGTGACGCCGGCGCCCCAATCACCGCCCTCGGCTGCCCAATGATCGCCATAACCGAGCCGCTGCATCAGCCTGATCCAGGCCTGGCCGGTGCGCTCGACGTTCCAGCCGGTCCGGCTCGGCTTGTCGGAGAAGCCGTAGCCCGGCAGCGACGGGATCACGAGATGAAAGGCATCGCTCGCCTTGCCGCCATGGGCGACGGGATCGCTCAGCGGGCCGATCACCTTGTTGAACTCGATCACCGAGCCCGGCCAGCCATGCGTCATGATCATCGGCAGCGCATTGGCCTCGGGCGACTTGATGTGCAGGAAATGGATGCCGAGCCCGTCGATCTCGGTCTTGAACTGGGTCCAGCCGTTCAGCTGGGCCTCGCAGCGCCGCCAGTCGTAGCCGTCGCGCCAATAGTCGACCAGCGCGCGCATCGCCTTGATTGGCACGCCCTGCGACCAGTCGTCGACCGTCTCCGGCTCCGGCCAGCGGGTGCGCGACAGACGCTCGCGCAGATCGTCGAGCCGTGCCTGGGGGACCGAGAGGTTGAAGGGCTGGATGTCGTTCATAGGGCCTCCGGGTCGTTGCCGCGCGCCATATTGCCAAATTTTGAGATGTCGGGCGTGCCGTTCGACGCGCTCAGCCCGCCGTCGACCGCGATCATCGCGCCATTGACATAGGAGGCGGCATCGGAGGCGAGAAAGGCGACGACCTCGGCCAGCTCCTCGGGCTGGCCGAAACGGCCTGCCGGAATGACGTCGTACCAGGCCTGGGCCATGCCCGGAAAATCGTCGATCACCGCCGTCAGCGGCGTCGCGGTCAGCCCGGGCACCAGCGTGTTCGCGCGAATTCCGTCCCGGCCGTGATCGACCGCGACTGCGCGCATGAAGTTGATCACCCCCGCCTTGGCGGTGTTGTACGCCGCCAGCCTGAGGTCGCCGCGCAACCCGGCGGTCGAGGAGGTGCTGATGATCGCGCCTTTCCCCTGCTTGACCATATGCGGCAGCGCCGCATGGCAGGCGTAGAACACCGAGCTGAGGTCGACCGCGATGGTGCGGTCCCATTGGTCGGGGTCGAGCTCGATGCTGTTGCCGTAGCAGCTCACCCCGGCGTTGTTGAACAGGATGTCGATGCGGCCAAACTGGGCGATAGCGCGAGCGACCACCCCCTCGATCTCGGCCCGGACGCCGACGTCGCACTGAACGAAGATCGCGCGCTCACCGCCCAGCTCGGCGATCAGCGCCTCGCCGCGCGCCGCGTCACGGTCGGCGATGACCAGCCGGGCGCCCTCGCCGTGGAACAGCCGCGCGGTCGCCTCGCCGATACCCGAGGCGCCGCCGGTGATGATCGCCACCCGACCGTCGAATCGCGGACCACTCATAAGCACCTCTCCATCGGCTGACGGTCGCCGAGGTAGCCCGCGGGCCATCGCAGGGGAAAGGAGAATCTCCGGCCGGCTCGGTTGAAGCGGCCCGGCCTTGGTGGCATGCACCGGGGCCCATGACCGGCCGCAGCACCGGCATGGCTGGAGACCGGCGAGAGAGGACGACGACCATGGCCGACAGCGACAATCCGGGCGGCGGGCGCCATCTGCGCTACGCGATCATCGGCGCCGGCATGGCCGGCATCCTCGCCGGCATCAAGCTCAACGAGCGCGGCGAGACCGACTATACGATTTACGAAAAGGGCGACAGCGTCGGCGGCACCTGGCGCGAGAATCGCTACCCGGGCCTCACCTGCGACGTGCCCTCGCATGTCTACACCTACACTTTCGCACCGAATCCCGACTGGAGCCGCTTCTTCGCCGCCGGCCCGGAGATCAAAGGCTATTTCCAGCGCATCGCCGACGACTACGCGGTCAGCTCGCACATCAGGTTCAACGCCGAGGTGGTCAGCTGCCGCTATCAGGACGGCCGCTGGCATCTCGAGACGGTCAACGGCCTCAAGGACGTCGCCGATGTGGTGATCGTCGCCGCCGGCGTGCTCCACCACCCGCGCTATCCCGACATCGAAGGCCTCGACAGCTTCAAGGGGCCCTGCTTCCACACCGCCCGCTGGGATGACAGCGTCTCACTCGACGGCAAGCGGGTCGGCATCATCGGCAATGGTTCGACCGGGGTGCAGATCGTCGCCGCGGTCACGCCCAAGGTGTCCAAGCTGGTCCAGTTCCAGCGTTCCGCGCAGTGGATCATGGCGACCGAGGATTTTGCCTATACGCCCGAAGAGCGGGCCGACTTTCGTGCCCATCCGGAAAAGCTGAAGGAGATCCGGCTGCACGGCGAATTCTGGACTTTCCTCGCCGAATACAACCGCGCGGTGCTCGATCCGGACTCGCCGCAGATGAAGATGATCGAGGATCTTGCGGCGAAGAATCTCGAGGAGAAGGTTGCCGACCTCGAGCTGCGCGAAAAGCTGCGGCCCGGCTACCGCGCCGGCTGCCGGCGGCTGATCATCTCACCGAACTATTATGAGGAGATTCAGAAGCCCCACGCCACGCTCGAAACCAAGGCGATCCTGCGGGTCGAGCCGAATGGCGTGCGGATGGTCGACGGCAGCTTCCACGAGCTCGACGTGCTGGTGCTGGCGACCGGCTTCAAGACCGACCGCTTCATCCGCCCGACCGAGGTCATCGGCCGCAACGGCCGCTCGCTCGACGACGCCTGGGAGGATCGCCCGCAGGCCTATTATTCGATCAGCGTGCCCGACTTTCCCAATTTCTTCATGATCAACGGGCCGGCGGCGCCAATCGGCAATTTTGCGCTGATCGACGTCGCCGAAAAGCAATGGGGCTATATCGACCAGCTGGTCGACCTGCTCCGCTCCGGCAAGGCGAAAGAAGTCGCCGCCAGCAGCGAGGCCGCCAGCGACTATGAGCAGCGCCGCATCGACGCGGCCAAGACGACGATCTTCGCCACGGGCTGCATCAGCTGGTACCTCGACAAGGACGGCGTGCCGCTGATGTGGCCGTGGAGCTACGAGCTGTTCATCGACGAGATGGTCACGCCCAAGCTCGAGGATTACGAGCTGGCGTAAATGCGCGCTTCGGCGCCGGACGATAGGGATATGAGCGATGATGCACGATAAGCCGACGGTCGATTATTCGCGTTACAAGGAGCTCAAGCTCGACCTGCGCGACCGGATCATGACGCTGACCCTGTCCAATCCGGGACGCAAGAATGCGGTCACGCCGGTGATGAACGCCGAGCTGGCGACGATCTGGGACGATCTCTGGCTCGATCCCGAGGTCAGCGTCATCATCTTCACCGGCGAGGGCGACGCCTTCTGCTCCGGCGCCGACTTGAAGGCGCTCAACGCCGAGTTCACCAGCGAGACCAAGCCGCGCAACGTCGTCAATCCGGTGACGCGCGTCGCCAAGAAGCATGTCATGGGCATCCTCGAATGCGAGAAGCCGGTGCTCGCCAAGGTGCGCGGGCCGGCCTACGGCATGGGCGTCAACCTGGCGATGGCCTGCGACATGGTGTTCGTCTCCGAGAATGCCCGGCTGTGCGACAGCCACGTCACCGCCGGCATGGTCGCGGGCGACGGCGGCGTGCTGCTCTGGCCGCTGGCGATCGGCATCCACCGCGCCAAGGAATATTTGATGACCGGCACGCCGATCCCCGGCCCGGTCGCCGCCGAGATCGGCCTGGTCAATCGCTGCCTGCCCGACGACGAGCTCGACGCCCATGTCCAGGCAATGGCCGAGAAGCTGCGCGACCTGCCGCCGCTCGCGGTCAACTACACCAAGATGGCGCTCAACGTCGCGCTGAAGCAGATGACCCAGGCGGCGTTCGAAACCTCGCTCGCCTATGAGACCTTCACGATGCAGTCGAACGACTTCATCGAAGCGACCACCGCCTTCATGGAAAAGCGCAAGGGCAATTACACGGGCAGCTGAGGACGGGCGCTGGGCCTGCCCCACCCTTACTCGTCATTCCCGCGAAAGCGGGAATCCAACTGCCTCAACTGCGGAAGCCGCGGGTATGACGTCGGCCGAAAGGAAGCTGGATTCCCGCTTTCGCGGGAATGACGAAAGAAGGTTCAGTTCGCCCCCAGTGCGTGCTTGGCGGCGACGTATCCGAACGTCACCGAGCCGCCGATGCTCGCGCCGGCACCTGGATAGGCGCGCGCCACCACCGGTGCGGTCGCATTGCCGGTGGCGTAAAGTCCCTCGATCACCGAACCGTCCTGCTTGAGCACCCGGGCATATTCGTCGGTGACGAGCCCGCCCGAGGTGCCGACGTCGAGCGGCCAGATCTTGACCGAGTAGAACGGCCCCTTGCCGAACTTGCCGAGCGAAGGATTGGGCTTGTTGGTCGGATCGCCGAAGGCGCGGCTGAAGGCGCTGCCGCCGCGGCCGAAATCCTCGTCGACGCCCTTGTCGGCGAAGCGGTTGAACTTGGCGACCTCGTCCTCCAGCCCGGCCGGATCGATCCCCATCTTCTCGGCGAGCTCGCGCATCGTCGCGCCCTTGGTGAGATAGCCGTTGGCCGTCATCTGCTCGACCGTCGCGCCACCCGGCCGGATCGCGCTCCAAGTGTAGCGATCGAGCGCGTCGGCCGAGATGATCGCATAGCAGGGCACTGAATTCTCGGCGTCGGCGAACATGCGCTGGCCGAACTCCATATAGGCGCCGGCCTCATTGGCGACGCGCCGGCCATTCTTGTTGACGATGATGATGCCGGGCTTGCCGGCCTCACCAGGCACGTGGAAGCCGGCGTAGCTGCCGTCGGGCATCAGCGAGCCCGGCGTCCACCAGGCCTCGTTCATCAGGTCGATGTCGGCGCCGAGCTTGCGCGCGATCTGGATCCCCTCGCCGGTGTCGCCGGGATTGGACTGGGTCCAGGCAGTCGACGCCGGCTTGGGCTGGAATTCCTGGCGCATCTCGAGGTTGTGCGAAAAGCCGCCGGTGTTGAGCAGCACGCCGCGCCGCGCCTCGATGGTCCTCATGCCCTGCGGCGTCTCGACCGTCACGCCTGTGACGCGGCCGTTCTCGGTGAGGACATCGACCACCTTGTTCTCGAGACGGATCGGCACGTTGTTCTTCAGCGCCACCTGCAGCAACCGGCCCTGGACGGCTTGGCCGGAGCCGACGGTCTCCGATCCGGTCAGCTTGTCCTTCAGCATCCGCGCATAAAGCCCGAGCCCCGACCAGCGGCCACGCCAGGTGCGCTTGGCGAGCGTCAGATAGACGAACTCCCAACTGTTCACCGGCATCCGCGGGAAGCCCCAGAAGAATCCGAGCTTGTCCTTCCACTCGCCGAGCTCGTTGACGTTGAACAGCTCGCACATCAGCGACCGGCCATATTCATGGCCGCCGGGCAGGTTCGAATAATAGTCCGGCCAGAAGACGCGAATGATCTTCACGCCCTGGTCGAGCAGGAACTGGATCGACTTGGGCCCTTCCTTGAGGAACATCTCGCGCTTGGCCGGGGGCGAGGCTTTGCCGGGATCGCCGGTCGCGGCGATCACCGCGTTGAGATAGGTCCGTCCCGCCTCCTCGCTGTCGTCCTTGCCGTGGAGTGGGCTGTTGGGGATCCACAGCACGCCGCCGGAATAGGCGGTCGAGCCGCCGAACTTGTCCTGCTTCTCGAGGATCACCGCGGTCTTGCCGAGCGACTGCGCGACCAGCGCGGCCGGAACCGATGCCGCGCCGCTGCCGACGATGACGAAATCGAAGCTCTCGTCGTAGTTCATAACCTCTCCTCGCGACGGCCGAGCCGATCGCCCGTGCTACCCCCGATGTCTATGGACCCAGATAGAGGACTAATCTGCCGGAATGCAATTTGCTCGCGACTGAACCGGCTGGCAGCGCGAACACGATGCCGCCGCCATCCGATGGCAATCAACAAGAATAGAGGTGGAATGTGGCTCCCTCGTGGGCAGCCCTACTTGGTGAGCGAGCGGAGCAGCAGGTCGTCGGTGACCGTCATGGTGAAGATCGGGTCGGCGTTGGGCGGAACCTCGGCGACCGCGTCGACGAAGGCGGCGCGGGTTTCCGGATCGTCGTAGACCATCTTCTGGTCGAACGCCTTCCGCCAGGTCGCCTCGTCGGGCCATTCGGCATAGCCGACGAAGCGGCCGTCGGCGTCGCGGTGCAGCCGCGAGCCATAGCTGCCGTATTTCTGGGTGATCAGCTCGGTGCCGCGGCGCCAGGCGCGGCGGAACTGCTCTTCCTTGCCGGGATGGACGCGCCACCAATAGACCGCGACGAACATCCCATCCTCCGTGTTTTGACGAGGCTAAACGATCTTCTGGCCGGTCTTCTCCCAATCGGCGAGGAAGGAGGCGATGCCCTTGTCGGTCAGCGGATGGTTGAACAGTTGGCGGATCACCGCGGGCGGCGCGGTCATGACATCCGCTCCGATCTTCGCCGCCTGGAGGATGTGGATCGGGTGACGCACGCTGGCGACGAGGATTTCGGTGGCGAAAGCGTAATTGTCGTAGATCGTGCGAATATCCTCGATCAGCGCCATGCCGTCGGAGCCGACATCGTCGAGGCGGCCGACGAAGGGCGAGATGAAGCTGGCGCCCGCCTTGGCCGCGAGCAGCGCCTGGTTGGCCGAGAAGCAGAGGGTCACATTGACCATCGTGCCGTCGCCGGTCAGCGTCTTGCACGCCTTGAGGCCGTCGATCGTCAGCGGCAGCTTGACCGCGATGTTGTCGGCGATCTTGCGGACGATCTCGGCCTCGCGGATCATCCCTTCATAGTCGAGCGCGACCACCTCGGCGGAGACCGGTCCGTCGACGATGCCGCAGATCTCGGCGACCACCTCGAGGAACTTGCGGCCGGACTTGTGGATCAGCGAGGGATTGGTCGTCACCCCGTCGAGCAGGCCGGTGGCGGCGAGCTCGGCGATGTCCTTGGTGTCGGCGGTGTCGACGAAGAATTTCATGAGCTGCTCCGGCCTGCGAGTCGCTCGCCCGCTATAGCCGCCGAACCAGTGGTTTCGAAACGCAGGTTTAACCCCTAACTACCGCCCAGATGAAACGCGCCCGCGTCCTCCTCCTGAACAGCGCCATCGGCCCGCTCGACTATCGCGTCGAGCGCGATCAGCCGGTCGAGCCGGGCAGCGTCGTGCTCGCCCCGCTCGGACCGCGCCAGCTCACCGGCGTGGTCTGGGAGCCGGAGCATATGCCGTCGGACGCCGAGGTCGGCGACAATCGGCTACGGCCGCTCGCCGGCGTCTATGACATCCCGCCGCTGCGGGCGCCGCTGCGCCGGCTGATCGAATGGACCGCGGACTATTATCTCGCGCCGCCCGCCGCGGTGCTGCGCATGGCGCTCGCCTCGGCCAGCGCGCTCGACGGCGGGCGGACGGTGATCGAATATCGCCCGACCGGCCTCATTCCCGACCGGATGACGCCGCAGCGCACCCAGGCGCTGGAGCGGCTCGGTGACCGACAGGGGTTGATCCGCGAGCTGGCGATGATCGCCGGCGTCTCCGACGGCGTCATCCGCGGGCTGGTCAATGTCGGCGCGATCGAGGCGATCGAGGTCGGCATCGACGACCCCTTCCCCCGCCCCGATCCGGACCATGCGCCGCCGGCGCTGTCGTCCGAGCAGGGCGAGGCTGCCGCCGCTTTGGTCGAGGCGGTCGGCAAGGCGGGCTTCAACACCTTCCTGCTCGACGGTGTCACCGGCTCGGGCAAGACCGAGGTCTATTTCGAGGCGGTCGCCGCTGCGCTGCGCAAGGGCAAGCAGACCCTCGTCCTGCTCCCCGAGATCGCGCTGACCGAGCCCTTCCTGCGGCGCTTCGCCGCGCGCTTCGGCTGTGCCCCGGTCGCCTGGCATTCAGACTTGCGCCAGACCCAGCGGCGCCATGCCTGGCGGGCGATCGTCACCGGCGAGGCAAAGGTCGTCGTCGGCGCGCGTTCGGCGCTGTTCCTGCCCTATGCCGATCTCGGCCTGATCGTCGTCGACGAGGCCCATGAGGCCAGCTTCAAGCAGGAGGACGGCGTCATGTATCACGCGCGCGATGTCGCGGTGATGCGCGCGCAGTTCGAGAAGCTGCCGATCGTCCTCGCCTCGGCGACCCCGGCGATCGAGACCCGCGCCCAGGTTACCGCAGGCCGCTATCAGGAGCTCAAGCTGCCGACCCGCCATGGCGGTGCGGTGATGCCGGAGATCATTGCGATCGATCTGCTCGTCGACCCCCCACTGCGCGGGCGCTGGCTGGCACCCACCTTGGTGACCGCGATCGAGGAGACGATCGAGCGTGGCGAGCAGGTCCTGCTGTTCCTCAATCGCCGCGGCTATGCGCCGCTGACCCTGTGCAGGTCCTGCGGCCACCGCTTCCAATGCCCCAATTGCACCGCCTGGATGGTCGAGCACCGGCTGACCTCGCGGCTCGCCTGCCATCACTGCGGCCATGTCATGCCGGTGCCAAAGCAATGCCCCGCCTGCGAGACCGAGGACGCGCTGGTCGCCTGCGGGCCGGGGGTCGAGCGGATCGCCGACGAGATCGCCGCGCTGCTGCCCGATGCCCGCACTGTCATCGTCACCTCGGACACGATCTGGTCGCCGGCCCGCGCCGCCGAGTTCGTCGGCCGGATGGAGGATGGCGAGATCGACATCGTCGTCGGCACCCAGCTGGTCACCAAGGGCTACCACTTCCCCGAGCTGACGCTGGTCGGCGTGGTCGATGCCGACCTCGGCCTGACCGGTGGCGACCTGCGTGCCGCCGAGCGCAGCTTCCAGCAGATCGCTCAGGTCGCCGGCCGCGCCGGTCGCGGGGTCAAGCCGGGCCGGGTGCTGATCCAGACGCGCGAGCCGAACGCGCCGGTGATCCGCGCGCTGGTCGCCGGCGACGCCGAGGGCTTCTACGCCGCTGAGACCGAGGCCCGGCGCGAGGCCGGGATGCCGCCGTTCGGCCGGCTGGCGGCGATCATCGTCTCGTCGGAGGATTTGACCGAGGCCGCCGCGACCGCGCGGATGATCGGCCGCTCGGCGCCGATGGTTGAGGGGATGGCGGTGTTCGGCCCCGCCCCCGCCCCCCTCGCCATGCTGCGCGGCCGCCACCGCCAGCGGCTGCTGGTCCACGCCCGTCGCCAGCTCGACGTCCAGGACGTGATTCGGACCTGGCTGGGCGCGCTCGAATGGCCGCGCTCGGCGCGGGTGGCGGTCGACGTCGACCCCTATAGTTTCGTCTGATTTTGCCCGGATGACCGGAATGGCGGGATTCGGACACCGCCACCTTGCATCGCACAATATGCTTTGCTAGCAGGCCCGCGACCGCTCCGGGGGCGCCGAGAGGCAGCCCCTTTTTTGCAATGGTCACTTCCGATCTGGAGGAAACAGGGCGCGTGAGTACATCCGGCGGCATTCAGTCAGGCTTGGCGGGACGTTACGCTACCGCCCTGTTCGAGCAGGCCCGCGACAATAAGCAGCTCGACGCCGTCGCCGCAGCCGTCGCCAGTCTCCAGACTGCCCTTGCCGAATCCGACGATCTCCAGGCCCTGATCCGTAATCCGGTGCTGTCGCGCCAGCAGGCCGAGGGCGCGATCGAGGCGGTCGGCCGCTCGCTCGCCGTCGACGACACCACCGCCCGCTTCCTCGGCGTCGTTGCCCGCAATCGCCGGCTCGCTGCGCTGGAGCCGATGCTGTCGACCTTCAACCAGCTCCTCGCTCGTCATCGCGGCGAGGAGACCGCCCAGGTCACCTCGGCTCATCCGCTCGATGCGGATCAGCTATCCTCGCTCAAGACGCGGCTGCGCGGCCGGATCGGCCGTGACGTCGCCATCGAGACCAAGGTCGATCCCGCGATCCTCGGCGGGCTGATCGTGCAGATCGGCAGCCAGATGATCGATGGCTCGATCCGCACCAAGCTCAACACCCTCGCGCACGCGATGAAAGGCTGAACATGGACATCCGCGCCGCAGAAATCTCCAAGGTCATCCGCGACCAGATCGCCAATTTCGGCACCGAGGCCGAGGTCTCGGAGATCGGCCAGGTCCTGTCGGTCGGCGACGGCATCGCCCGCATCCACGGCCTCGACAATGTCCAGGCCGGCGAGATGATCGAATTCTCCAACGGGGTGAAGGGCATGGCCCTCAACCTCGAGGCCGACAACGTCGGCGCCGTGATCTTCGGCTCCGACTCCGAGATCAAGGAAGGCGACACCGTCAAGCGCACCGGCACGATCGTCGACGTGCCGGTCGGCAAGGGCCTGCTCGGCCGCGTCGTCGACGGCCTCGGCAATCCGATCGACGGCAAGGGCCCGATCGAGAGCAGCGAGCGCCGCCGCGTGGAAGTGAAGGCGCCGGGCATCATCCCGCGCCGCTCGGTCCATGAGCCGGTCCAGACCGGCCTCAAGGCACTCGATGCTCTGGTGCCGGTCGGCCGCGGCCAGCGCGAGCTGATCATCGGCGACCGCCAGACCGGCAAGACCGCCGTCGCGATCGACACCTTCATCAACCAGCGCAAGATCAACGCCGCTGGCGCCGAGAGCGAGAAGCTCTACTGCATCTATGTCGCGATCGGGCAGAAGCGCTCGACCGTCGCCCAGATCGTCCGCCAGCTCGAAGAGAATGGCGCGATGGAATATTCCATCGTCGTCGCCGCCACCGCCTCCGAGCCGGCGCCGCTGCAGTTCCTCGCCCCTTACACCGGTTGCACGATGGGCGAGTATTTCCGCGACAACGGCATGCACGCCGTCATAGTCTATGACGACTTGTCGAAGCAGGCGGTCGCCTATCGTCAGATGTCACTGCTGCTGCGCCGCCCGCCGGGCCGCGAAGCCTATCCGGGCGACGTCTTCTATCTCCACAGCCGCCTGCTCGAGCGCGCCGCCAAGATGAACGAGGCCAATGGCGCGGGCTCGCTGACCGCGCTGCCGATCATCGAGACCCAGGCCGGCGACGTCTCGGCCTATATCCCGACCAACGTCATCTCGATCACCGACGGCCAGATCTTCCTCGAGACCGACCTGTTCTATCAGGGCATCCGCCCGGCGATTAACGTCGGCCTCTCGGTCAGCCGCGTCGGCTCCGCGGCGCAGACCAAGGCGATGAAGAAGGTCGCCGGCTCGATCAAGCTGGAGCTGGCGCAATATCGCGAGATGGCCGCCTTCGCCCAGTTCGGCTCTGACCTCGACGCCTCGACCCAGCGGCTGCTCAACCGTGGCGCGCGGCTGACCGAGCTGCTCAAGCAGCCGCAGTTCAACCCGCTGCCCTTCGAGGAGCAGGTGGTGTCGATCTTCGCCGGCGTGAACGGCTATCTCGACAGCATCCCGGTCGCCGACGTGACCCGCTTCGAGTCCGGCCTGCTCGCCGAGGTCCAGAAGAACCATGATGGCATCCTGACCGCGATCCGCGACAGCCGCGATCTCGCCGACGACACCCGCGACCAGCTCAAGGGTGTCCTCGACCAGTTCGTGAAGTCCTTCGCCTGACGGGGATCCTGACGTGGCCAGCCTCAAAAGCCTGAAGGTCCGCATCGCTTCGGTGAAGTCGACCCAGAAGATCACCAAGGCGATGAAGATGGTCGCCGCCGCCAAGCTGCGCCGCGCGCAGGCAGCGGCTGTGGCCGGCCGGCCCTATGCGACACGGATCGCGGCGGTGATGGCGAGCCTGGCGTCGAAGGTCTCGGTCGGGCCCGACAGCCCGAAGCTGCTCGCCGGCACCGGCAAGCAGGACGTCCATCTGCTGGTCGTCGCGACTTCGGAGCGCGGCCTCGCCGGCGCGTTCAACACCAACATCGTCCGCGCCGCCCGGCGGCGCGCCGACGAGCTGATTGCCGAGGGCAAACAGGTCAAATTCTACACCATCGGCCGCAAGGGCCGCGCCCCGCTCAACCGCTTCTACCCCGGCAAGACGGTTCATCACATTGATCAAGGGCACATCAAGAATGTCGCCTTCAGCGATGCCCAGGAGGTCGCCGAGGATTTGATCCGTCGCTTTGGCGCGGGTGAGTTCGATGTCGCCTGGCTCTATTATTCGCGCTTCCAGTCGGCCCTCGTCCAGGACCCGACCGAGCAGCAGATCATTCCCGTCCCGCTCGGCGGGACCGATGCGATCAGCGCGGCGGCGGCCGCGACCGCGGTCGACTACGAGCCCGACGAGGACGAAATCCTCTCCGCGCTGCTGCCGCGCAACATCGCCATCCAGCTGTTCCGCGCGATGCTGGAGAACGCCGCCTCCGAGCAGGGATCGCGGATGACGGCGATGGACAATGCCACCCGCAATGCGGGCGACATGATCAACCGGCTGACAATTCAGTACAATCGCACGCGGCAGGCCGCGATCACCACCGAGCTCGTCGAGATCATCTCCGGCGCCGAAGCCCTGTAGAGGAAGCACATCATGGCAACCGCCCCCTCCACCAACAACGTCGGTCGCGTCAGCCAGGTCATCGGCGCGGTCGTCGACGTCGCCTTCGACGAAACCCTGCCGGCGATCCTCTCGGCGCTCGAGACGCAGGTTGAAGGCCGCCGGCTGGTGCTCGAGGTCGCCCAGCATCTCGGCGAGAACACGGTTCGCACCATCGCGATGGACACCACCGACGGCGTCACCCGCGGCCAGGAAGTGACCGACACGGGCAGCCAGATTCGCGTACCGGTCGGTCCGATGACGCTTGGCCGCATCTTGAACGTCATCGGCGAGCCGATCGACGAGCGCGGCCCGGTCGGCGCGACCAGCACGGCGCCGATCCACGCGGATGCACCCGAATTCGTCGACCAGTCGACCGAGACCGCGATCCTGGTTACCGGCATCAAGGTCGTCGACCTGCTCGCGCCTTATGCCAAGGGCGGCAAGATCGGCCTGTTCGGCGGCGCCGGCGTCGGCAAGACCGTGCTGATCCAGGAGCTGATCAACAATATTGCCAAGGGCCATGGCGGCACCTCGGTGTTCGCCGGTGTCGGCGAGCGGACCCGTGAAGGCAACGACCTTTATCACGAGTTCCTCGAGGAAGGCGTCATCGCCAAGGATGCTGACGGCAACGCAACGCCCGAAGGCTCGAAGGTGGCGCTGGTGTTCGGCCAGATGAACGAGCCGCCCGGCGCCCGCGCCCGCGTCGCGCTTTCCGGCCTGACCATCGCGGAATATTTCCGCGACGTCGAAGGTCAGGACGTGCTGTTCTTCGTCGACAACATCTTCCGCTTCACCCAGGCCGGCTCGGAAGTGTCGGCGCTGCTCGGCCGCATTCCCTCGGCGGTGGGCTATCAGCCGACGCTCGCGACCGACATGGGCACGCTGCAGGAGCGGATCACCTCGACCAACAAGGGCTCGATCACCTCGGTGCAGGCGATCTACGTGCCCGCGGACGACCTCACCGACCCGGCGCCGGCGACCAGCTTCGCCCACCTCGATGCGACCACCGTGCTCAGCCGCGCGATCTCCGAGCTCGGCATCTATCCGGCGGTCGACCCGCTGGATTCGACCAGCCGCGTGCTCGAGCCGCGCGTCGTCGGCCAGGAGCATTACGACACCGCGCGTGCGGTCCAGTCGCTGCTCCAGCGCTACAAGTCGCTGCAGGACATCATCGCCATCCTCGGCATGGACGAGCTGTCGGAGGAGGATAAGCTGGTCGTCCAGCGCGCTCGCAAGATCCAGCGCTTCCTCAGCCAGCCATTCCACGTCGCCGAGGTGTTTACCGGCATCCCCGGCAAGTTCGTCGCCATCGAGGACACGGTGAAGAGCTTCAAGGCGATCGTTGCCGGCGAATATGACCACCTCCCCGAGGCCGCCTTCTACATGGTCGGCGGCATCGAAGAGGCGGTCGCCAAGGCGCAGAAGATGGCCGAGGCAGCCTGAGGTGGCCGATCTCCACTTCGAGCTGGTCACCCCCGAGCGCCTGGTCCGCTCGGAGGATGTCTATATGGTGACCGTGCCGGGGACCGAGGGTGATTTCGGCGTTCTCGCCGGCCATGCCCCGGTGATGGCCGTCATCCGGCCGGGCGATCTGCTGATCTATTCGACCGCCGGCGCAAGCCCTGAGCGAATCCGCATCGAAAGTGGTTTCGCAGAGGTTAACGCCGCCGGTCTGACGGTTCTCGCCGAGCAAACCGATGCTGCCGCCGCCGAGACGGACTGACGCAAACTTTCGCCGCGGTTAGCCAATTGTAAAAGCTTAGCCGGTACCTCTTCCGCCGATATTCGCGCGGAAGGGCATGAGTACGATGAGCGCATTCGGACGACGCAGTGGTGGCGGCGGTGGTGGACGTCCTGCTGGTTTCGGTGTGGCGCGGCCCATGCAGGGCGGTGCCCCGGACGAGGCTCCGCAATTTCCCCCGATCGAACAGGCGCCTGCGCCGGCCGATCCGGCGACCGCCGCGGTCGAGGCGCCCGCCACCACCGATGCGATGGCCCGTCTCGCCAGCCGCGAAGCCTCTTCGGCTGAAGCCGGCTCCTCGCGCGGCGAAGGCTTCGAGGCGTCGGTGCACAAGATCAAGGAGCAGGTGCTTCCGCGTTTGCTCGAGCGCGTCGATCCCGAAGCCGCCGCGACGCTCAACAAGGACGAGCTGGCCGAGGAATTCCGCCCGATCATCGGCGAGGTGCTGGCCGACCTCAAGCTGACTCTCAACCGCCGCGAGCAGTTCGCGCTGGAAAAGGTGCTGATCGACGAGCTGCTCGGCCTCGGGCCGCTCGAAGAGCTGCTGTCCGACCCGAACATCAACGACATCATGGTCAATGGTCCGGACCAGACCTACATCGAGCGCAAGGGCAAGCTCGAGCTCGCCCAGATCCAGTTCCGCGACGAAGAGCATCTCTTCCAGATCGCCCAGAGGATCGTGAACCGCGTCGGCCGCCGCGTCGATCAGACCACCCCACTCGCCGACGCCCGTCTCGCCGACGGTAGCCGCGTCAACGTCATTGTCCCGCCGCTCAGCCTCAAGGGCACGGCCATCTCGATTCGTAAATTCTCCGCCAAGCCGATCACGCTCGACATGATGGCCAAGGGCGGATCGATGAACGAGAAGATGGCGACCGCGCTGAAGATTGCCGGCGCCTGCCGCTTCAACGTCATCATCTCGGGCGGTACCGGCTCGGGCAAGACGACGATGCTCAACGCCATGTCGAAGATGATCGACCCAGGCGAGCGCGTCATCACGATCGAGGACGCGGCCGAGCTTCGTCTGCAGCAGCCGCATGTGCTGCCGCTCGAAACCCGTCCGGCCAATCTCGAGGGTCAGGGTCAGATCTCGATCCGCGACCTTGTCATCAACGCGTTGCGTATGCGTCCCGACCGCATCATCCTCGGCGAAATTCGTGGCAGCGAGTGTTTCGACATGCTCGCCGCCATGAACACCGGCCACGATGGCTCGATGTGTACCCTCCACTCCAACAGCCCGCGCGAGGCGCTGGCTCGTATGGAGAACATGGTGATGATGGGCGACATCAAGATTCCGAAGGAAGCGATCAGCCGCCAGATCGCGGACTCGATCGACCTGATCGTTCAGGTTCGTCGTCTCCGCGACGGCTCGCGCCGCGTCACCAACATTACCGAGGTGATCGGCATGGAAGGCCCGGTGATCGTCACCCAGGAACTGTTCAAGTTCGAGTATCTCGACGAGAGCGCGGATGGCCGGATCGTCGGCGAGTATCGCGCCATGGGCCTCAGGCCCTACACGCTCGACAAAGCCAAGCAGTTCGGCTTCGACCAGGCCTACCTCGAGGCCTGCCTCTAAACTCGCTTCGATCGATTGATGGCGGCTTACCGGCTTGCGCCCATGCGCAGGCCGGTGCAGCTATCGGCCATGTCGATCCGCACCGCACTCATCATCGCCACCCTCGCCATCGCCGCGCCGCTCACCGCCAAGCCGGCGGCCGACGCGCTGCACAGCGCTGTCGCCAGCCCCAAGCGCGCGCCGGCGTTCGTCGAGCGCGACCGCTATCGCCATCCCGAGGAGACGCTGCGTTTCTTCGGCATCAAGCCGACGATGACGGTCGTCGAGATCTGGCCGAGCGCGGGCTATTATGCGGACATTCTCGCACCGATGCTGCGCGCGCGCGGTCATTACATCGGCGCGCTCCAGGCCAATCCCAAATATCGCGAGGCGACGCTGAAGCTCTTCGCCAGCGACCCCGCCCGGTTCGACAAGGCCACCACCGTGACCTTCGATCCCAAGCAGCCGGCCGATCTCGCCCCGGCGGGCACCGCGGATGCGCTGGTCACCTTCCGCAACGTCCATAATCTGGTGATGGCCGGAGAAGATCAGGCGGCGCAGGCCTTCGCGCTCTACTTCCGCGCGCTCAAGCCCGGCGGCACGCTCGGCATCGAGGATCACCGGCTGCCGGAAGCGAGCGACACTGCCAATGAGAAGACCAGCGGCTATCTCAAGCGCTCGACCGTCGTCCGCCTCGCCACCCAGGCCGGCTTCACACTGGTCGGCGAGTCCGAGGTCAATGCCAATCCGAAGGATCCGGCGGATGGCCCAGTCTGGCGGCTGCCACCGACCCTGCGCAACGGCGAGACCGATCGCGACAAATATCTCGCGATCGGCGAGAGCGACCGGATGACGCTGAAGTTCGTCAAGCCGAAGGGCTGAGCATCGGCCTACCTGCCGAGCTTGTCGATCTGCTCCTGGAGGCCGGCGAGCTTGGCCTTCAGCTCGGCCAGCTCATCTTCGCGTGCCTCGCGCTTCTCCGGCTCGGCCGGCTTCGCCGGCTTGGCGCCCGCATTCTTGAACGCGCTCGCCGCGGTCTCGAACATTTCCATGTTACGCTTGGCCAGCTCGGCGAATGGGCCGCCGGCGAAAGCGCCCGCCATCGCATCGCGGAACTGCGTCTGATTGCGGCGGAACGCCTCCATCGACGCCTCGAGATATTGCGGCACCAGCGCCTGCATCGAGTCCCCGTAGAGCGCAATGAGCTGCCGCAAAAAATTGACCGGCAACATGGTCTGGCCGCGGGTCTCTTCGTCGACGATGATCTGGGTCAGCACGGCATGGGTGATATCCTCACCACTCTTGGCGTCTATGACCTTGAAATCCTTGCCTTCGCGCGTCATCGCCGCGAGATGCTCGAGCGTGATGTAGCTTGAGCTTTCAGTGTTGTAGAGCCGCCGGTTGGCGTATTTCTTGATGATCACCGTGTCGGACTTGTTACCGGAGTCCCGCATCGCCCATATCCCGCACGAAAGGAGGCAAGCATAACATCAACTTATACTGCACCGCAACACGGCCCGCGGCCCTTAACCCTGTTCCTCTCGCTGCTGCAAAAAGAAAGCGCCGGAGACCCGGATTTCGCCGCCGCCGCGCTCGCCGGATTGCGCGCCTATCAGACCGCGCCCCGCCAGCCACGGCCGGCGGAGATGCCGGTCGTCGCCGGCGCCGGCCGTGCCGTCCTGCGGGATTATGGCGGCAGCGGCCGGCCGGCGATCTTCGTGCCGTCGCTGATCAATCCGCCGGACGTGCTCGACCTTGCGGAAGCGAACTCGATGCTGCGCTGGCTCGCGCAGCATGGCGCGCGTCCGCTGCTGGTCGACTGGGGCAGCGCGACCGCAGCGGAGCGTGAGCTCGGCATCGCCGGCCATGTCGAGACGATGCTCCTCCCGCTGATCGAGGCGATCGGCCGCGAGGCTGCCGTCGTCGGCTATTGCCTCGGTGGGACCATGGCGCTTGCTGCAGCGATGCTGCGCCCGGTCGATCGGCTCGCGCTGATCGCCGCGCCCTGGCGCTTCGCCGGCTATCCGGAGGGCTCGCGGACCGATTTGGGTGCCTTATGGGGCGCCGCGCAGCCGGTCGCGGAGCAGCTCGGGCTGTTTCCGATGGAGCTGCTGCAGGCCGCCTTCTGGACGCTCGACCCCGCTCGCGTCGTCGCCAAATATGCCGATTACGGTCGCCTCGATCCCGACAGCGACGCCGCCCGCGCCTTCGTCCTGTTGGAGGACTGGAGCAACAGCGGCCCGCCGCTCACCCTTGCCGCCGGCCGCGAGCTGGTCGAGGGCTTCATGCGCGACGACCTGCCGGGAAACGGCCAATGGCAGGTGGCGAACCGGAACCTCGATCCGGGGGCGGTCTCCTGCCCGGTGCTGGAGGTGATCTCGACGAGCGATCGGATCGTGCCGATGGCGACCGCCGCCGGTATCGGTCGGCAGCTGTCGCTGAAGCAGGGCCATGTCGGGATGATCGTCGGCGGGCGGGCGCGCAAGCTTCTCTGGGAGCCGCTTGCCGCATGGCTATCGCAGGACCGCGACGCGCTGTCCTGAAGCGCCGGGGCGACGGATCAAATCTCGCCGGTCGCTTCTTCCCAATCCGTTTCCGACGGGCCGGCCTGGATCGGACCCTCGGCACGCCCCTGGACGAACTGGTCGACGTAGGGATTGCCGGAATCATACAGCCGGTCGCGCGGCCCGCTCCAAATGATCCGGCCCTGGTAGAGCATCGCCACGCGGTGGGCGATCTTGCGCGCCGAGGCCATGTCATGGGTGATCGTCACCGCCGTCACCCCAAGATTTTCGACCAGGCTGGTGATCAAATCGTTGATCACGTCGGCACGGATCGGATCAAGCCCGGTGGTCGGCTCGTCGAAGAAGATGATCTCGGGACGCGGCGCGATCGCGCGGGCGAGCGCGACGCGCTTCTGCATGCCGCCCGACAGCTCGGATGGGCGCAGGTTGAGCACCTCGCGGCCAAGGCCGACGTGCTCGAGATTCTCCAGCGCAATGTCGCGCATTCGCGCCGTATCCGTCGTCCGGCCCTGGGTCAGCGCGAAGGTCACGTTGCGCCACACCGACATCGAATCGAACAACGCGCCGCCTTGGAACAGCATCCCGAATTTGGCAGCGATGCGGGCGCGTTCACCCGACGGCACGCCAAGCAGCTCCGCGCCGTCGACCTTTATCGATCCGCGTTCGGGCTTGAGCAGGCCGAGGATGCATTTGAGCATCACCGACTTGCCGGTGCCCGAGCCGCCGATGATGGCGATGGATTCCGCCGGCTCGATCGCGAGATTGATCCCCTCGAGCACGACCTTGTTGCCAAAGCGCTTGGCGACGTCGGTCAGCTGGATCTTCGGCGCGCTCATCCGAAGGCGATCACGGTGATGAGCAGATTGGCGAGCAGGATCAGGACGAAAGACGAGACGACCGCGTTGGTCGTCGAGGCGCCGACGCCGACCGCGCCGCCCTGGGTGTTGAACCCGGCATAGCAGCCCATCAGCGCCATGATGAAGCCGAATACGCCCGCCTTGATCGCGGACATGACGATGTCGTCGGACTCGAGGAACTGCCGCGAGATGCTGAGATAGTTCTGCGCGTTGAAATGGAGCTTGCCGGTCGAGAGCAGATAGCTGCCGAAGATGCCGATGGCGTCCGCCACCAGCACCAGCACCGGCAGCGCGATCACCGCCGCCCACAGCCGCGGTGCGATCAGATAGCGATAGGGATCGGTCCGCAGCGTCAGCATCGCGTCGAGCTGCTCGGTCACCCGCATCGTCCCCAGCTCGGCCGCCATCGCCGAGGTCACCCGCCCCGAGACCATCAGCCCGACTAGCACCGGGCCGAGCTCGCGGACCATGCCGATGACGACGATCGCCGGCACGGTCGACTGGGCGTTGAACCGCGAGCCGCCGGTGAAGATCTGCTGGGCGAGCGCCGCCCCGGTGAAGATCGCGGTCAGGCCGACGACCGGCAGCGACAGCCAGCCGATCTGCATCAGCTGCTCGCCCAGCCGGCCGGGATAATAGGGCGGCGCGAGGCTGCGCAGCAGGGCGCGGAAGGCGAACAGCGTCACCCGGCCGACCAGCGCCAGGCCGTTGATGACGAAACGGCCGACCGGCGCGAATATCGCTGCCACCCGAAGCCAGGAGACCCGCGTCATGTCCACCGGCGCAAATAACGGCGCCCAAGCGTCGTCAGCAACTCATATTGCGAGAGGCCGGACGCCTGCGACGCCCAGCGCAGGTCGAAGGCGATTTCCAGCCAGTCTCCCTCGGCGATCTCGGGGACGTCATCGACCCTGATTGCGGTCAAGTCCATCGACACCCGCCCGACCACCGGCAGCGGCTTGCTGCCGGCAAAAGCAAACCCACGGCCGGAAAAGGCCCGCAGATAGCCATCGGCGTAGCCGATGTTGAGGATCGCAAGCTCGGTGTCCTTGGGACAGACATAGGTCCCACCATAGCCGACGCGCCCGCCGGCCGGGACCTGCCGGCGCTGGACGACCTGCGCTTCGATCCGCGCGACCTGGCGGATAAAGCTGCCCATCTCCTCACGCGGAATCCCGCCGTAGATCGCGAGACCGGGCCGGGTGAGATCGAAATGATACTCCTCGCCCAGCGCGATGCCGGCCGAATTGGCCAGACTCATGGTGGTCGCCGGAAAGCGCTCGCGCAGACCGGCGAAGGCGGCGAGCTGCATCGCATTGCTTGGCGATTCCTCGTCGGCGCAAGCGAGATGGCTCATCAGCGTGTCGATCGTGAGGCCGTTGAGCACGCCGTTGCGGACCTCCT
>Ga0207667_10001565_pt1 | contig 28824 bp, 16 predicted proteins | sample KBSCornC52_FD_184301 | JGI IMG/M metagenome (GOLD analysis project Ga0207667, IMG submission 184301) | Corn rhizosphere microbial communities from Kellogg Biological Station, Michigan, USA - KBS Corn C5-2 (SPAdes) (version 2) | ecosystem: Host-associated > Plants > Roots > Rhizosphere > Soil ...
CGGTGAAGACGGTATAAGTGGGTGAGAACATGGGGCGGTGACGCCGGGGGTGTTGCGGTGACGCGTACGGACACGGGGTGTAACGATAGCGGACAGACTTTTGCACGCGGATTCTGCCACCTGACTGATTTACAGACAGTTGCTGTTCCGGCATTTTATTCGTGGTCTTCCCGGGGGGCAAAAATGCCTTTCGGACAGGGGGCCAAAAAACTATGCTTAGGAACTACTTCACCATTGCCTGGCGTAATATCACCCGGCACAAGATCTACACCACCATCAATGTAATCGGACTAGCTCTGGGCGTCTGCGCCTGTATGGTGATCTACCTGATAACGGATTATGAGTTCAGCTTTGACCGGGACCATCCCGATGGGGACAGGATCTACCGGATAGTTGGGGAGGCGAAGGGGCGGGATGGCAACACTATGTTTGCGAATTCCCTGCTCAGCGATATGGGCGGGCTGGAGACGGCGATCCCCGGCTTCGAGGCGAAGGCGGCTTTTTACGACTTCGGCGCAGGAGTGAGCATCCCGGATGGGAAGAATCCTCCTAAAAGGTTCGATAACAGGATCGCGGATTCATGGACTGCCTCTACGATCATTACGAACCCTCAATATTTCCGGATATTTCAATACCAGTGGCTGGCTGGACGTCCGGAAGTGCTGAATGAGCCTTTTAAAGTGGTGTTGTCCGAAAAGAGGGCTCAAAAATATTTCGGAAATATTCCTTTGGATAAGGTCATCGGGAAAACGGTGATCTATGATGATTCACTTCCCGTGACGGTAGGTGGCGTGGTAAAGGACTGGGTGCGCCATACGGATTTTGGGTATACAGATTTTATTTCCATCGGGACGGCCACCCGCAGCTTTTTGAAAGACCGTATCCCTACAGAGGACTGGAACAGTCTGCGGCCCCATTCTTCCATGGTTTTTGTCAAGCTGGCGAAGGGAACCCGGGCAGAGGTGGTGAATGCCCGTATGAACGCGTATGTGAAGAAAGAACATCCCGGGGATCAGGGACCAAAGGTGACATGGAGGCTGGAGCCTATCACAGACATTCATTTTGCCATGGAGTTCCATCGTGGAGATGATGGGGATGATTTTCGCAAGCCCTACCTGCCTACTTTGTATATGCTGATGGGTGTGGCGGTGTTCATCCTGGTGCTGGCGGTAATGAACTTCATCAATTTATCGACAGCCCAATCCCTTCAGCGGGCAAGAGAGGTAGGCGTCCGGAAAGTGCTGGGCAGCCGGAGAAAGGATATCGTCTTCCAGTTCCTGATGGAAACCCTGGTGCTAACTCTTTTTGCGGTGCTGCTGTCTGTCCTTTTGGTGAAGCCGGTGCTACATGCGTTTAAAGACTATATACCTTCTGGCGTGACGTTTCATTTTTTCCAGCTGCATACGTTGGTATTCCTTGGCATTATTACGGTAATGACGGCTGTATTGGCAGGGATCTATCCTGCCAGATTATTGTCATCTTATTTGCCTGTGCTCAGTCTAAAGGGGGTGACGCTGCACAAGGGCACGGAAAAGATCGGGTTGCGGAAGGCGCTGATCGTATTCCAGTTCACCGTATCGCTCATTTTTATCGTGGCGGCGATCGTCATCGGGAAGCAGGTAAATTTTATGCAGAATGCCGATAAGGGGTTTAGTACGGATGGGATCATTACCATCAATAAGTGGGGTGACAGGCAGGGTAAGCTGCAGGTATTTGCCACAAATATTCAAAAGCTGAAAGGCGTCGACAGGATCCTGCTGCAGGGGAATGCTCCCATGGGGTTTGCCAAGATGAGTAATACCCTTACGTATAAGGACGGGAAAAGAGAGGTGGGTGTGAACTCGGTGACAGAAGTGGGGGATGAGGGGTATATTCCTTTTTATAAGATGAAGCTCATCGCGGGCCGGAACCTGTTGCACAGTGACAGCCTGAAGGAGTTTGTCGTCAATGAGACTTTTACCAGGGCGCTGGGATGCCGTAGCCCGCAGGAGGCCGTAGGCAAAGAAGTGAGCTGGAAGGGGCCGTATGGGGACCGTGTCTACCCTATTGTCGGGGTTGTCGCGGATTTTTACCAAGGGTCCTTTCACGATGCTATAGAGCCGGCGACCATTGGGAATATGCCGGATTTTAAGCACAGCGTGGCTATACGATTGACGGCTTCCGAAAAGGATGCGAAGGAGGTAAAGACCCTGCTGGCGGGGATGGAGCAGGAATGGAAGAAGGTGTTTCCCAACGACGGTTTTCAATACAGTTTTTTGAATGAATCCATCACCTGGCTTTATGGCCAGGAGGAGAATACGGCCTGGCTGATCAATGTGGCGATGGGCATCACCATTTTTATTTCCTGTATGGGTCTTTTTGGGCTGGGGTTATTCACCGCACAAAAAAGGACCAAGGAGATAGGCATTCGCAAGGTGCTGGGGGCAAGCGTCGCGGATATTACCGTCATGCTCAACCGGGATTTTGTCGTGCTGGTGCTGATCGCCTTCGTCATTGCGGCGCCCATCTCCTGGTATTTTATGCATCAGTGGTTACAGGATTTTGCCTACCGGACGACGATGTCCTGGTGGGTTTTTGTGCTGGCGGGGCTGTCTGCTGTGGGCGTTGCCTTGCTGACCGTGAGCTGGCAGGCGTTGCGGGCGGCGGTGGCCAATCCGGTGGAGAGCCTGCGGAGCGAGTAGCTTTGGTGTCCGGGAGAATGAAATCTCTGAAAAAAGCAGAAATTATTTTTGTTGATTGGAATTTCTTACTAATTTACGCAATCGGTTGCGCTCATCTGCGTAACATCTACCGCTAATTAACAAGTCATCGGCATCAAAGCCGAATAAAGCAAAAACTCGTGCTGTTCCCTGAATTTATGGGATAGAAAGCTTATGCGTGCCTGAATACAGCGCAGTACAAGAGTAGGGTTTCATTGGCAACAGGTACCTATAGCCAATGATTTGCACAGTATCCGAATCAATCGGTTGCATATAATAATTACTTAATGTATGGAAAGGACGCTATTGCTTGCAGCATTATTGTCTGCAGTCGGCTACTCGTTTGCCCAAAACACCCGAGATTCTGTCATACAATCCGAAATCGGAAATTACTATAAGCTTGCCTTGCAATATAAAGATGGCAGGGATGGCATTCCCATCGACTTCGGCAAGGCGTATGACTATTTTTTAAAAGCTGCTCAATTAGGCGATGCGCAAAGTGTATATGCGGTAGCGTATATGCGCTACAAGGGATTAGGGTGCATGCAAAGCTATGATACGGCTGCCGTGCTGTTTGCCAAAGGAGCTGCCGGCAATAGAGATAACAGCTTGTATTTTTATGGGTTGTGCTGGCGTAACGGATATGGCGTAGCAAGAAATGAGGACAGCGCGAGGTATTATCTTCAGAAGTCGGCGGATCTAGGCTATAAACAGGCCATGATGGAATTGCAGACGTCTGCGGCCGAGAACAGCAATGACAGCGCGGCGGAGATCTTATTGCGGCAAATCAGCAATGCTGCTGTGCCAGATGGAAAGGTGCTGAACCAGTTCAACAAGATACAACCGCACCTGCCGCCGGGGGAAATTATCGCGGGAAAATATGCGGGATGGCTGATCCAGTATGATTGGAGCGGCGTCCACATGGTGGCTACCAAAAAGTTACAGCTCGATATAGCGGCCAGTCACGGTGAGATATCGGGAGAGTGGATAGAGCAGGATGCCGACACGGCAAAAATAAGGGCAAGGATAGTATCGGATTCTTTAGTGTTCGAACAGACAAAATATGCCCGTAAAGACCATTACAGTCTGAAGAAATCCATTGGCTACAATTTTCAAGTTGCCAGGCTGGATATAGTGCAGTTCGGGGATAGTGTGTTTCTGGCAGGGAATATAGAGATGTTCTCTCCGCTGAGGGGGGAGCCATCGAAGCCCATTTTCGTGGTATTAAGCAGGGGTGGGCTAAGAAATATGGATAGTGCTGCGTTCAACGGGCTGGAGGTGAATGCGTACCCGAATCCATTTGTGGATTTGTTGAATGTACAGTTCCATTTGCCCAAGGCCGGAAATGTGCGTGTACGGATGTATGACATGAAGGGGGCGATGTTGTATGACAGGGAAGCGGGTGTCCTGGAGGAGGGAAGCTATTCCTTGCCTTTATATGATCTCCGGCTTGCCGAAGGCCTGTACATATTGAATCTGAGCTATGATAACGAATCCCGGTCGATCAAAATAATGAAGCGCTGAGAAGCGGCGGCGTCCTTTGTTTAGCCTAAACCTTTTGTCGGATGAAAAGAATGCTATTAATTACTGCATCGATTTTTATACTGGGGCCGGAGCTTTGCCTTAGCCAGGATGTAAATTTGCCCGTCATCATTCCGCCGTCGCCGGCAGCGCAGGCTATCGTACGGTACGGCGAAATTCCCGTCGACTATAGTACAGGCGTTCCTAATATTTCGATACCTATTTATACCGTGCAGGGGAAAAAGCTGACATTGCCGATCAGCATCAGCTACCATGCTTCCGGCATAAAGGTGGGTGATATATCATCAGAGGTGGGGTTGGGTTGGGCATTGAATTGCGGGGGTATGGTAGCGAGGACTATTTTGGGAAGGCCGGATGAATACGCCGCTATGCCAAGGACATTCAATACGGCCCAGCAGCTGCTTGACTCCGTCCGCACGGCTGTTCCCATACTGGGATCGGGAACGTTATATGCCAACCTGATGAACCTGGATGCATTCTTCAGCAGTAATTTCGAAGCCATGGACCCGATGAGCGACCGATTTTTTTATAGCCTGCCAACCGGTGCATCGGGGGTTTTCAGGTATGACTATTTGAACTTTACCAATCTTATCACACTGCCCTACCGGCCATTGAAAATAGAAGGTATTACAAGAGGGCACTCCATTGACAGCGTCAAGATTACGGATGATAACGGTATTGCCTATCTATTCAGGCCCTTCACCAATTATCCTGCGGGGTATACCGAATGGTACCTGACCAAAATGGTATCTGCCGATGGCACGGACAGCATAAAGCTTGCGTATACAGCGCAGACAGCCAACCAAGCGGCTGCATCGGAAGCATACTCTTTAATTTCGGATACAGTGGATATAGATAATAACTGCTCCCTACAGGCCGGGGTAAGGCAAGACTATATTTCGGGGTACCAGGGCTCGACAACGACCTTCAATACTCCTGTTTTAAGCAGCATCACCTGCTCAAACGCTACGATCAACTTCAGCTACTACAAAGACAGGTCGGACTTCAATGTCCTATACCGGCTGTCGGATATTACGGTGATTCCTCTGAATGCGTCATCTGCTATCAGGAGCGTCCATTTTTCACAAAGCAATTTTGGCTCGGGGAGTTCCAGCTACCGGCTGCGATTAGATAGTGTAACGATAAGCGCCCCAGTGGATGGGCACCCGCAGAAATACTCATTTACTTATGAAAGCCAGATGCTTCCCCCATACCCGTATAAGGATGCAAGCGGCCTGCGGAGCGAGGATTTTTGGGGTTATTACAATGCCGCGAATTCCCCGAATCTGGTACCGGCTAATTTTTCCACCAGGCCGCAGGATCAGCTGATGGGGGGCAACAGGGATCCCGACAACGGCCTCTTTTCGAAGGCCTGTATGATCAGTGCAATAAAATATCCGACCGGTGGAAGAACGGTCTTCCATTTCGGCCGGAATTATGCTCAGGGTGTATATCCGTATAAAACCAACCATGACGGATATGTTGGCGGGTTCAGGATCGACTCCCTTACCAATTACAATGAGAATAACCAGGTAGTGGGTCTGCGATCATACTTATATGCCGGGGCAAAAGCGAGGCCGATCACCCGAGAACTGTTTTGGAATAATGTTTATCAGGGGCTGCGTATGGGGTCGACCTCATCGGTGAACTGCATTGTTTGTTCCTGGGATGAAAGGGTGGAGTCGGAGTCGTATTTGCCGCTGGATGCGGCAACGGGATTACCTGTCATGTACACAGAAGTCACCGAATTCAATGGGACTCCCACGAACAATACCGGTAAGATGATATACGAATACTCGATGCCGTACCTGGCTTCCGACTTTGACGCCAACCCGGAGCATCCGTTGCAATGGGAGCTGCCTGTATTTTACCACCCATTCCAATATGACAAGGGTAATTATGTTCCCGAGCTGCTCTCCCAAACGGCGTATTCCTTTGACGGGACGAGCTACCATCCGCTGTCAAGAACGGTAAATACATACAGCAAGCTTTTTACACAGGAATTTCAAACGGGAATAAAGCTGACGCGGACATTGAACCTGCTGGCTAATTTCCAGGTGGAGGTGATCACTGCCTATGCCAACACGGTCTCCATAAATCAGGATGTGGGCGATATGCCTCAGCGCTATATCAATTCCGTTGCAGCCATCGATGCCAAGGCATACCAGGAAGCATCGCTTGTTACAAACAGCAAAAAGTACACATTCAACCCGGCGGATTCAACAAAATATATATTGACCAGTACCGACTATACCTATAATTCAAGCAATCTTGCCATCCTGGAGAAGACGACCAATTCGAGCAAGGGTGACCTGTTGAAGACGGCATACAAGTATCCGTTGGATGTGACCGGCGCTGTTTACAGCTCAATGACGGCCAGTCACATACTTGCGCCTGTTATCGCGCAAACAGACAGCATCAATGCCACCTTCCTGCAAACGGTGACCACCAACTATAAGGATTGGGGCAACAATGTTTTGGCTCCTGAAACGGTGACGAGGTATAAGAATTCGGTGGCCGACACGCTGATCCGGTATAAATACAATACCCTGGGCAACCTGGTGGAGGCGTCGAAAAATAAGGATGCTGTTACGTGCTACTTGTGGGGGTATAACAGGCAATACCCGGTAGCCAAAATTTCGGGCAGCAATTATAGCACGGTCAGCGGGGTGGTGACACAGGCGCAAATAGACGCGGCAACCGGCATAACGGCTAATGATGCGGGGGTCAGGACTTTGTTGAATGGGCTGCGAACCGGCTTGCCGGGAGCGCTGGTCAATACTTATACATATGCTCCGGCGGTGGGAATGACGAGTCAGACGAACCCGGCGGGGTTTACCAATTACTTTGTCTATGACGGGGCAGGCAGGTTGAAGCTTATGCTGGACAAGGACCAGAATATCGTCAAAAAATACGGTTATGAATATGCGGGCCAGGCGGAGAGCTACGGGGATACCTACTATGTAGGCACACGGTCAGGCGCCTTTATACGCAACAATTGCGGAGCGGGCATAACCGGAAGCACGGTGACTTATTCTGCGACCGCCAACTCTGCTGTCAGCCAGGCGGACGCGGACGCCAAGGCTCAAGCCGATGTCGATGCCAACGGGCAAAACTATGCCAATACATACGGGCTTTGCGTGCCATCTGTGACGGTGACGGCCAGCAATACGGCTTCGTCTTTTTGTTATGGGGTAGAGTTTTACAGCTCATCCAACGGGGTCGATATATTTTTTGACATCAGCAGCGGCAACAGCACGTTGGGTACTGTTCCCGCGGGGACATATGATTATGTGGCGTTCTATACGGAATCCGGGGGCTGTGGGACGCATTCCGCCCAGGTGGTCTCGGGCAGCCATTACTATAATGCGGGCACGATAGATGCGGCCTATTTTACCAATGTTTCAATTAGTGGTTCCTGTTATATCACTATTCAATAGCATATTCCTGTCATGAAAAAATACCTTGTCTTTTTAACAATTGCGGTTGGTTTGATGGCATTCACCTTTATTGGCCTTTTTTATGATTTGCCGCTTGCGACGATAGATGGCCAAACGGTGGACCTTCGCCGGCTGGAGGGAAAAAGGGTGTTGATCATCCTGCTGCCTTTGACCATCGACGACAGTCTGAGCATTACGCCGGGGCAGATTGCGGCATTGGCGAATACGTATCGTGATTCGTTGACGATCATCGGCGTACCTGGTGAAGAAGCAGGGTATACGGATGCCGTGAAAGAACGGGTCAGGGCGTTATATGCCAATGAGCCGGCCAATTTCATCCTTGCGTCGGGAATGAAGGTAAGCAAGTCGTCGGGACAGGGTCAGTCGCCGTTATTCCAGTGGCTGACGGATATTAGCAAGAACGGTTTTTTCGACAGGGATGCCGGGGTGACGGGACAAAAATTCTTTGTGAACAGGTATGGGCATCTGTATGCGGTGATGGGACCGCATGTAAAGTTGTCCAACCCAATTATAACGCGGGCGTTGTCAGAGCGTGGGCATTGACGTGCGGGGATATTCGGGCGTGATCGTCGACGGATTTGTTTTATCGACCTTATTTAATACAGGCTATGAAAAATTTGTATCCCGTTGCATTCATTTTGTGGTTATGGTTGTCTCCTGGCGGCGGTACCGTGACGGCACAGGTGAATTATGTACGGACCTGGACCGCTGCGGCGCCGGCAGCGGATCCGAATGCGATGGTCAGTCGTCCGGCAAGCGATGTCAGCCAGGTCACGCAATATTATGACGGGCTTGGCCGGCCTGTTCAGACTGTCGCGAGGCAGGGCAGCCTGGAAACTTCCTCCGGGAATAATTATGACCTGGTCAGCCTGACGGGCTATGATGGTTTTGGCCGGGAGAGTACGGGGTATCTTCCATATGTTGCAACGAGCAGCGATGGCAGCTATAAGACCGATGCGTTCACGGCGCAGCCTGCGTATTATAATAATGCCGTCAATCCCGCAGCTGGGCAGGGCGAGGCCGGCAGCAACGCGCATTCTCTTATCAATTATGAGCATTCGCCTTTAAACCGTCCTGTCCTGACCATGGCTGCCGGCAATAGCTGGGTGGGTGGCGGCAGGGGCATAGCGACGGGATATTATATCAATACATCTACCGATGACGTAAAGATGTTTAATGTGTCCGACAATGGTTCCGGCAATTGGGGGACTTATAGTATGACGGGGGCATATGCGGCGGGCACGTTATATAAGACCATTACCACGGACGAGAATGGCGGGCAGGTAGTGGAGTTCAAGGATATGGGGGGAGCAGTGATCCTAAAAAAGGTGAGTTATGCTGGTGCTGCGGACAATGGCGGCGGGTCGGGGTATACGGGATGGCTCTGCACGTATTATATTTACGATAGTTTCAGGAACCTTCGCTGCGTCATACAACCCGCGGGGGTACAGACCATGGCGGGAAATGGATGGAGCCTTACGGCGACGATCCTCGCCGAGCAATGTTTCAGGTATGAATATGACGTCCGGAACCGCATGGTAATGAAGCAGGTGCCCGGTGCGGGGGCGTTATACATGGTGTACAATGCAAAGGACGAGCTGGTAATGACACAAGATGCGAATATGCGCGGGAGTAAATGGATCGTGACGGTGTATGATACGCTGGACAGGATCGTTAAGACGGGGTTGCTGAACGATGTCAATGGCCTGGCCGTTGAGCTGAACAATGCATTCAACAGCACCAGCTATCCGTCAACGGCCAGCGGTTTCGAGATGCTGACGCAAACGCACTATGATGATTATGGCGGGTTGCCTGTCATTTCCGGCATCACAGCCACCTATCAGGCGACCTGGAGCAGCTATTTTTCGGCTACCAATAACAATAGCTTTCCGTATCCCCAAGCTCCTGCGCAAAATACGGCTGTCGTCAAAGGGCTGGTGGCATGGACGCAGGCAGAGGTCCTGGGGTCGGCGGGGACCCAGTATATTACTACTTCGACCATTTACGATGACAAGGGACGCGTGATCCAAACGCAACAACAAAATTACAGCGGGGGAATCGACGTTGTCACTACGCAGTATACGTGGGCGGGGCAGCCATTAGTGACGGTGCAAAAGCTGCAGAAGAACGGGACCGGCGCTCAGACGACGGTGACGGTGAGCCGTATGAGCTATGACGCATTGCACCGCCTGACCGCTACCAGCAAGCAAGTGCAAAACAGCCTGATAAACAGCAATGTCATGACGAGTGTGATCAATGTCTCAGGCATGCAGTATGACGCATTAGGCCAGCTCAAGGTAAAAAATCTGGGGAATACGAAAAGCGGCGGAAACTATACCTCCAATCCGTTGGAGACTTTGACATATGAATACAATATCCGAGGATGGCTTTTAGGCGTTAACAGGGCCTATGTGCATGATCTTTCTACTGCCTCTTCAGTATTGGGAGAAGGCTTTACCACTCCTCCCTCCTACTCGGCAGGTAATTATTTTGGATTTGAGCTGGGTTATGATAAGGCGCCCACGACGGGAAGCTCTTCCTGGACAAGCAGCACCAATTACAACGGTAACATAACGGGCATGATCTGGAAAAGCGTATATGATGGGCAGATCCGTAAATATGACTTCAGCTATGATGCGGCAAACCGCCTGATGGCGGCGGATTTCACGCAGTATTATGGCGGGAGCTTCAATGGCGGCTCCGGGGTCAACTATACGGTGAACAGCCTGAGCTATGATGCGAATGGCAATATTTTAACCATGAACCAATATGGCTTACTGACTCCCACCTCGACGAGCTCAAGTTTGGTGGACCAGTTAGGCTATACCTATATCAGCGGTACCAATAAACTGCAGTCGGTGACGGATGGGGCGAATAATTACAACAGCACGCTGGGTGACTTTAAATACAATCCAACTACGAAGACGAGTACGGATTATGCGTATGACAATAACGGGAATTTGACACAGGATCTGAATAAAGGCATTCCGGCCGGCGGAATTGCCTATAATATTTTAAATTTACCACAGAGTATTACGGTGACAGGAAAAGGGACGATTTCGTATACATATGACGCTGCGGGCGTGAAGTGGCGAAAGCAAACGGTGGAGGGAAGCAAGACAACCACTACGCTGTATAGCGAAGGCATCGTTTATCAGAACGATACATTGCAGTTCATATACCATGAGGAAGGACGGATAAGGCCTAACAGCGGCAGGAATGGATATGTCCTTGATTATTATTTGAAGGACCATCTGGGAAATACGAGAATGACGATCACGGACGATAATACCCAGCCGACGCCTGTCGTCGATGCGACGAGCTACTATCCGTTGGGGATGGCGATGGCAGGAATAAGCGGTAGATCACCGGGACCTCCCGACAATAAAATACTTTACAACGGAAAAGAGAAGCAGAGCAAGGAGTTTAATGATGGCAGCGGATTAGAATGGTATGACTACGGAGCCAGAATGTATGACCCTCAAATTGGAAGGTGGCACACCCAGGACCCGCACGCTTATTACTATCAGAATGTAACGCCCTATAATTATGCAATGAATAATCCAATTTCATACATAGACCCGAATGGCATGGATTACTATCTTGACTATGAAGGCCATTATTTAGGTTCCGATGGTATCGGCAATAAATTGCGGCTTACTCAAAAATCGGACTACGATGCTGCAGAGACGGCCGCAAAATCCGCGGCTAAGGGACTGAAAAAGAAAGAGAAGGCCAATGCAATCAACTCTTCCGTCCACGAAGCTTTAACAAGTGTCGACAAAGAGGGCAAAAGTAAATCAAGGGAAATAACGATCAATGGCGATGAGGCTGCAGAGGCTCAAGCTGCAGGTATGTCCACTGTAGATTATCTGTATAGCCAGACCAACGGAGATAAAGACGGCAAAGAAAGAAATATCTTCATTTACCTGAATACAAATTCCGCTACAATAGAATTTGGGGCAGTTTCTGTAGCTGCTCCGAATGGGGATAATACCTTTACTGTTTCTGTCGATAAGAAAGCGTCGGATGGCTATGTATTGATGGGAAATATACATGGCCATCCTGATGGAAAAGTGAACAGATACGACATGCAAGACGCCGGTGGTCCTGGTTACTCGCCGTTTGACAGAAGTTTGGCAGGAGATAGGAATATTCCGGTTTATTCTATTGAAAGAAATGGAGCAGGAAGAGGGCCTACGAATATTTATGTCAATCCTCCCGGTGGACAGACACACACCAAATATGAAGGAGGAAAGGATGCACGAAGTATTAAACAGGATGCCGTTTGGCAAAAAATCAATCAACGCTAAAAAAGCTACATGTCGTTATGAAGCATCAACGAAAAATTATACTGTGCCTGTTGTTAGCACAAATGATCTTTATTGTTTCTTTTAGCCAGGAAATAAAGTATGAATGTTATTTAAAAAGCCGATGTGATCCTGGCGTCAAGATGTTGGGAGCTTATCAATTAAGTAAAGACTCTTTCAAGTATTTTTCGGAAAGTCAGGGAAGCACTGCTATTCTCCGGGACACAGGAACATACATTTTAAGGTCTTCCGACCTGGCGATTGAAGGGGATAGTATAAAGGTGCATGTTGGATATGGCACGAATGCTGATACCATAAAAAAAAGGGATATGGTTGATGTCGTGTTTGTCGACTCAAAGCCACTTAAAGGAATGTCACAAGGTGGCGGATGGCTTTGTTGTGGCAAGCCATGCGAAGGGTATAATGTGGATTACTATAATAACGGTCAAAAAATGATAGAAGGAAATTTTAAGAAAGGCAAGCCAGTGGGTGAGTTGAAGTTTTATAATGAAGCGGGAAAACTGAAATATATTGAATATTATAGCAAACGAGGTGTAAAGCTCAAGAGTATAACAAAACAATAATTAGAATAATAGAGCTCCGCTAATCCCAAAAGAAAGTTGAATTTGAAATGGCGGCTATATGGTCATATTGCCCGTCAATTTCGTATGATCCTGATCACCGGCCGTCCTCCACCGGCGCCGGGTCCGAACCGATCTTCCACCATTTTACGGAAGGCTTCGCGGGTGATCTTTTTGCCGTCAGTGGGTGCATGGACCAATCCTTTGTCCAGGCTTTTTGTATCGATGTCGTCGGGAGAGAAGACCACTTCCCCATCATTGATATCGAGCTGGAGGATGAGTCCGGGCAGGGAGCCGTATTCTTCCGGTCCGGAGGGACATTGTATCTCCTCCGTATACCATGCCGTAACAGCATTGCCCTGGCGTCCTTTTGTGGTGGCTTTTTTACAGAAATAGCCATGGATGGTCTGTGTGTCCTGCTCCATTTTCCAGGTATAGTGTGGGAAGCTGTCTTCGATGATGTATTTTTTAGGGCCCATCTCCCGCTGCTGTGTCATTTTCTCCAATGTATAATTCTTATAGGTCTGGTCGTCGCCTCCACCAAACCTCATGCGAACGACGGGCCCGTCCTGGTCCTGTCCTGCCTGGTCCCGGATGTCTTCGGCCTCCTTTATATTGCGATACAGCGACTGGTCGGCGGAGAACAGGAGCTCGGATCGGGCGCTATCGAATTCGGGCACCATTCTTTTCATGCTTTCATCTTCCATGCGGCGATGAATGTTTATCTTTCTTTTATAGACTATCCGACCTTCTTTGACAGAGCGGGCCGGAGGCTCGTTGTCTGACGGACGGGTATTAGTCTGGGCGTAGACGGCTGGCAGGGCGGTGAAGGCCAGGATTACAAAAAGTATTTGTCTTTTCAGGAGCATACATTTAGCGATTTAGCTGCAAATCTATCCGTCACGGGGGGCAAGGAAGGTTAAGCGCTATTGGTTTAATGTTAATTAAGGTTAATGTTTTCCCACGGCTACTACCCTTTTGTCTATTTTTGGAAGGTCGACATGAACAAGCGCCGGATCTCCATACTATTGATGGTGGTGACGATCGCCGCGATCGTGCTTTTCCAGGCCTACTGGATAAGGAAGAACTATATGGAAGAAAGCAGGGTGCTCACCCTCCGGACAAATCTTTTGTTCCGGGAGACGCTGTTCAAGCTGCAGGCGTCCAAGCTCCATCTCGATACTTCTTTCCACTTCCAGCCTGACGGGCCACCCGACCCCATGGGCTTGATGAGCACGGTGAATATCATCCGGGAAAGGGTCTCGATGGACTCGCTGGAAAAGAAGGGACATGCCGGGTCCGTCATCGTCACGGTGCGTGGCGATGGCAGGGAAAAGCCTTCCGATACGGCTGTTCGTGAAGTATTCTATCAAAAGCTGGGACCTGGGGGAGTGGCAGCCTTCCTGTCAAGTGTCGATTCGTTGCAGGAGCCGGTGACGGTTAAGGAAATGCACGACAAATTCGCGGAAGCGCTGGTGAAAGAAGGCATACATGCGTCATTTGTCATCAAGGCAAGGCCTGTCATTAAAGCAACATCTGACATAGAGGGAGGGCATGACGTTAAGGGGATACTCGACGATAAGGCAACTGCCGACACCCAGGAAATACCGGACTTCAAAACAACACCGGAGGCGCGGGAAAAGGACCAGCTGCTGCCGGAGCGGGGGAAGGACCAGCTACTACCTGATCGGAGGAAGGTCCGGGTGCTCCCCGACGGTGAAGAGGGCACTGTGATCCTTGGTTTTGCCAAACCCATTTCGTACCAGGTGCACCTGGAGAACACGTTCTGGCTGACGGCGGGACGGCTGGGACCGCAGCTGCTTTTTTCACTGGTATTGGTAGGCGTTACGATCCTCTCCTTTCTCCTGCTGTATCGCAACTGGCGGCAACAACAAAAGCTCATCCTACTAAAGAACGACTTTATCAGCAATATCACTCACGAGCTGAAGACCCCTATCGCCACCGTAAGCGTTGCCGTCGAGGCGTTAAAGGAATTCGATGCGTTGAAAGACCCTGTCCGCACGAAGGAATACCTGGAGATCTGCACGTATGAGCTGCAGCGCCTCACGCTGCTGGTGGATAAGGTCCTGAAATTGTCACTTTTTGAAAAACAGGAGATCGAGCTGAGAAAGGATGAGTTCGACCTTAAGGTCCTGGTGGAGGATATTATGGCGTCCATGCGGCTGCAGTTCGAGAAATATCAGGCGAGGGTCGGGCTCATGGCAGGTCCGAATGAGCCTGGGATAAGGGTGGTAGGGCCGGGACGGAATGGAGCGGGCGGGATGGATGGGGCGGGGTGGAACAATGCGGCAGGAGCAGATGGAGTGGCCGATGGTGTCGGGGAGGGCGCAGATAATGCGTTGGGTGGATCGGAAAGTGACAGGAATACGGGAAAAGTCGAACCAAGGAACAGCGATCCGGGAAAGTTCAAACTTCGAGCTGACAAGCTGCATTTCGCCAGCGTCATCTACAATCTTCTTGATAATGCGTTGAAATATAGCAGGGAGGCGCCTAAGGTGATCATCAATCTGCATGGGGATGTCGACCATATCCTTTTGTCCGTATCCGACAATGGCATGGGCATCCCTGCTGATTATAAGGACAGAATATTCGAGAAATTCTTTCGTGTGCCGACGGGCGATCATCACAATGTAAAGGGTTATGGTCTGGGGCTCAGCTATGTCGCGTATGTGGTCAACCGGCATGGCGGGGAGATCAGGGTGAGGAGCGAGGAAGGCGTCGGAAGTCATTTCACCATTAAAATCCCAAGGGGCTATGCCTAAGATCAAGATACTATATGTCGAGGATGAGCTCTTTTTGGGGAAGATCGTAAAAGAGAGCCTCGAGAGCCGGGGTTTCGAGGTGTTTATGGAAACGGATGGCGCCAAGGTGCTACCCACCTTCACCAGGCAATGTCCGGATGTATGTGTGCTGGATATCATGTTGCCCAATAAAGATGGCTTCGAGATCGCCGAAGAGATACGCGATCTGAACAAGGATGTACCTATCCTTTTTGTCACGGCCAAGAGCAGGACGGAGGATGTGGTGAAGGGCTTTACATTGGGAGGTAATGATTATATCCGGAAGCCATTCAGCATGGAGGAGATGATCGTGCGGATACAAAATACGCTCCGGAACAAAGAGGGGCTGCCTTCTCCCCTACCGGGCGAATTGGTGAATATTGGAAGGTACCGGTTTTTTTGGCGGAGACAGGTGCTGGAGCTGGATGGCGTGGAGCGGAAGTTATCCTTCAGGGAAAATGAGCTGCTGAAGTTTTTATACTCAGGCAGGGACAAGGTCATCGACAGAAAAGACATTCTTCAATTATTATGGGGGAATGACAGCTTTTTCAATAGCCGTAACCTGGACGTGTATATTACCAAGCTGCGAGGGTATCTGAAGGAGGATGGCGCCCTGGAGATCATCACCATAAAAGGAGTTGGCTATAGATTTGTGCTATAAAGGTCCGGCGATTGCCGGCGGGTCGGAGACGGATGGGTGCTAAACCACCAGCGTATAGTGCCGTAATATCTCATCGATCTCTTCCAGGCGGAAAGGCTTGGAGATATAGTTATTCATTCCGGCTTCCAGGCATTTTTCCCTGTCACCTTTCATAGCGTCGGCGGTGAGCGCCACGATGGGGAGATTGCAATAGGGCTCCGGCATTTTACGTATGGCGCGGGTGGTGGTATAGCCGTCCATTTCGGGCATGTTCACATCCATGAATATGATCACCGGCTCGCAGTGAGGCAGTCTGTCCAGGGCTTCTTTACCGTTGCTCACCTGTATGACCTCGAAGCCCATTCTGCGGAGGACTTCCGATATGAGGAGCATGTTGATGGGGTCGTCGTCGGCTACCATGATGCTGGTAGGTTCGGTGATCTTTTCGACATTGGCGGGAAGAGAGGGGTGAAGGCTGTCGGTCTGCATGTTCTTTTCGAACAGGGAGAGCAGGGTGGCGTGCAGCTCATGCATTTTTACGGGTTTGGAAAGAAACTTATTGATACCCGCCCGGACCGCCTCGCTGTGATAGATATTTTTTTCCGGTGAGGACAGCATGAGCATAAAGAGCTGCTCCTGTCCAGGGAAGGTCTTTTTTATTTCTTTTACCAGGGCGATGCCATCCATTCCAGGCATGAGGTGATCGGTGACGATGAGGTTATATGGTTCATTCTTTGCGGCTGCCTCCTTTATTTTTGCCAGCGCGAGCGCGGCGCTGGCTGCGAGGTCGGCCTCGATATTGAAATGTCCGAAATTCTCCTTCATCAGCTGCAGGTTGCTGAGGTTGTCATCTATGATCAGTACTTTCTTTAACAGCGGCTGGTGGGGCAGAAGGACCTCCGGCTGCTCGTTGGCAATCTCCAGGGTCAGCTGCAGGGTGAAGGAGCTGCCTTTGGCGGGTTCGCTTTCCACGATGAGCTGTCCGCCCATGAGCTCGGACAGGCTGCGGGAGATGGTAAGGCCCAGCCCTGTGCCGCCGTATTTGCGGGTGGTGGAAGTGTCGGCCTGTGTAAAGCTCTCGAATATCTTCTGCAGCTTCTCCTTCCGGATGCCGATGCCTGTATCTTTTACCCGTATAGCCAGCCTTATATACTGTTTTCCACCCTGGGTATAGCTATCGCCGTCCTTTTCGATGGATACGAGGATCTCGCCTTCTCCGGTGAATTTGATGGCATTGCCTACGAGGTTGACGACTATCTGGCGGATACGGGTAGGGTCTCCGACGAACTGGGAAGGTATGGTTGGGTCTACCCGGTAAAGCATTTCCAGCTTCTTCTCAAAGGCCTTGATGGTGAGCATGTCGATGGTCTCTTCTATCAGCTCATCTAATTTGAAGAGGGTATGTTCGATGTGCAGCTTGCCCGCCTCGATCTTCGAGAAGTCGAGGATATCGTTGATGATGCTCAGGAGGCCATAGGCGGATTTCTTTACATTCTGCAGGTAGTCCCGCTGCGCTTTTTGCAATTCGGTGGTCAGCACCAGGTCGGTGAATCCGATGATGCCGTTCATGGGTGTACGGAGCTCATGGCTCATATTGGCCATGAACTCGCTCTTGGCGAGGCTGGCGGATTCCGCCAGCTCTTTGGCCTGTACCAGCTCCACTTCAATCTGCTTGCGCTCGATGGCAGCTGCCAGGGAAGAGGCGTAAGAACGGAGGATGGAAAATTCGGCTTCCGTCCATTCCCTCTCCTTTTTCAATTCGTCGAATCCTACAAATCCCCAGAATGCATTTTTCAGGAAGATCGGGACTGCGACGGAGGAGAGGATCGTGCTGGTATTGTAAAGATGGACCAGCTGGGGATCTTCTTCCCTGCTCTTGTAGCTGACGAATGATTTTTTGGCCTGCAGCGGCTCGACGATCTTTTTTATATTCTCGAAAGGGATGTTCTTGATGACGTCCCTGTTGATGCGCAGATCGGCGGGTTCTTCCGTCCATTCGTATGTTTCCGTGGTAAGCCATTTGGCGGTGGCGTTATCGTAATGATTCTGGAATACATAGACCCTGTCCACCGTCGCGCGGCTGCCGAGGATCTGAATGGACTCCCTGATGGCCTGGTCCAGGTCGGTATTGATCAGCAGGGAGTGCGTAGCCTGCGCAACGGCATGCAGCAGCTGATCTTTTTTCTTCAGCTTCTCCTGGGCGATCATCTGGTCGGTGATATTACGGGACGTGCAGATGAGCTTTATCAGCTCGTCGTCATCGGCAATGGGCTTGATGATGGTTTCCAGCCAAATGTAAGTGCCGTCCCGGCGTAAGATGCGATAGCGAACGATAAGGCTGTCTTTGTTGGAAAAGGAAGGAATTTCATCCGGGGAAACAAACTTATGTCTATCGTCCGGATGGACATATTGCTCGAAGGAGCGACCGATGATATCATCCACTTCATATCCAAGGACCGTTTTCACGGATGGTGAGAGATACCAGATGGTGCCGTCGATGGCGTGGACGCTGATGATATCTTCCGAGTTTTCCGCCAGCAGACGGAATTTCTGTTCGCTGTTGAGCAGGGCATTTTCCGACTCCTTCTGGGAGGTGATATCCTGTGCAATACCAAACTGCATTTGTTCGTCTACCACTTTCCCTTTTATAGATAAATAGCGCATCCATCCCTGTTTGGTAATTACGCGGCAGGAAACGGTGGTTTCGTAACCCGTGTTCTCTTTATGCTGGATGACCCTGGCAAGCTCGTCGGACACCATATTGAAGTCTTCCGGTACGATGTAGGTGTGAAGGAAGGTGTCCATGGAGATCTTGTCGGGATCCTCGTCATCCATGGCCAGCAACGCTTTGAACTCTTTGCTGAGAGAGAGCTCGCCTGTGACAAAGTCCAGTTTCCAGGAGCCCATCCTGGCGTATGTCATGGCATAGGACAGGGTGCGGATGGCGTCTTCTTTTATTTGCTGGGTCTGCAGTTTCTCCGAGACATTGAGCCCGATGCCCTGTATTTCGTTGACCTGCCCATTCTCATCCTGCAAGGCGAGGAATTCCCATTCCGTCCATAGGAACTGACGCGACTGTCCGATGGGTTTGCGGATCAGCAGGCGTGATATTTTGCCCGGGTTGTTCCAGCATTCATTCGCCACCTGTTGGCAGCGGGCGAGGTCTTTGGGGAAGATGGTGGTATAGAAAAGCACATGCTGAAGGTCCTGTTCTGTGTATCCAAAAGTTTTTAAGAAAGCGGGATTCGCATAAGTGAATTGACCCTGGCGATTGAGGCGGATGACATAGTTGGTTTGCGACTGAAGAATCGAGGCCAGAAACTTCTTTTCATTCAACAGGTCGTTCCGGGCCTTTTGGAGCTCGTTGTAGTTCTTTTCGCCCCGCTTGAAGGCGGGTTCCAGCACCAGCAAGGCCAGACAGATGATAGCGATGATGAGGGAAATGAACTTTCCCGTGTCGATAGTGGATACTTCGCTGTTCTTTTCATTGGCCAGCTCGGAGTAGTAATGGGCCACCTGTCCAAGTAGCTGATCGTATTTTTGTTCGTTGTACAGCAAGTCGCGGAGGTACAGCCGCCGATTGATCGCGATAAGGGAGGAGTCGGCTTGGGCGAGCTCCTGGCCAATAGCCATCAGGGGTAGGAAATATTGTTGCGAGCTGGAGAGTAAGAGCTTGATCTGGAATATCTTATCGGGGACAGGGGGTTTGGCGGCGTTGGCCTGCTCCTGGAGCTGTTGCTGCTCAGTCTGAAATCGGGTAAGATATGAGGACAGGGAGTCCTTTTGGGCGTGAATGCTCCGGCGGTCGGGGTCATTCAGGAGGAGAAGGGATTCTTTTGTGATGAGCTGGCTATAGGTCTGCTGCCCGGCCGACTTGTTGATGGCTTCAATTAACTCTTTGTTCTCTAATGACTTAAGGTGATTTGCATAGTACCCAAAGAAGTTGAAAAGGAGTACCAGTACGAATAGTATGACCGATATACGTATGAGTTTGCGAAACGGGCTTTTCATGAATAATGGGTAGAGTCTCCATTAAGAAACGAAAAATCGCCCGTTTAAGTTTCTGAGGCAATAAAAAAACAAGGGTAACTACTTAGGTCTTGGAGCCAATTTCCAACTAGTATTGATAATTAATAATTTATAACCTGTTCTTCCATCGAAGCCGGCAGTTCCCTCCATTCGTACTGCTGGTTTCTCAGCTGGGGTTCGAAGCCGGCCTCCTTTATGGCCTCCTGGATACCCTTTGCGGTGAATCGATGGGGGGCTCCGGCGGCGCTGACCACATTTTCCTCCAGCATGATGCTGCCAAAGTCATTGGCGCCGGCATGGAGACAAAGCTGTGCCGTCTGTTTGCCGACGGTGAGCCAGGAGGCCTGGATGTTCTTTACGTTGGGCAGCATGATGCGGCTCATGGCGATCATGCGGATGTATTCTTCCGGAGTAGTGAGGTTATGTACGCCCCGGATGCGGGTCAGCAGGGTATCTACGTCCTGGAAGGTCCAGGGGATAAAAGCAAGGAACCCCTTGGCTTCGGCGGGCTTTCTGGATTGTACTTCCCGGATCTTTACCAAGTGCTCGAACCGCTCGTGCAGGGTCTCTACGTGTCCGAACATCATGGTAGCGGAGGTGGTGATATACAGCTTGTGGGCCTCATGCATGATGTCCAGCCATTCCTGGGCGCCGCACTTGCCCTTGCTGATCAGGCGGCGCACCCGGTCGACCAGTATTTCCGCTCCGGCGCCAGGCAGGGAGTCCATTCCCGCCTGCTTCAGGGCGGCCAGCACGTCGTGATGGCTCATTTTTTCCTTTTTGCAGATATGGGCGACTTCGGGTGGTCCTAATGTGTGCAGCTTTAGCGTTGGATAAAGCTCTTTCAGCTGGCGGAAGAGGGTGGTATAGAATTCCAGGCCCAGCCCGGGGTGATGGCCTCCCTGCAGGAGCAGCTGGTCTCCGCCCCAGCGAAAGGTTTCCTCTATCTTCCTTTTGTAGGTGTCGATGTCGGTGATATAGGCATCGGCATGGCCGGGGATGCGATAGAAATTGCAGAATTTGCAGTTGGCGATACAGACATTGGTGGTATTGACATTCCTGTCTATCTGCCAGGAGACCTTTCCATGGGGCACGGCCATTTTCCGAAGCTCGTTGGCGAGGTACATGAGCTCTGTGAGGGGGGCGTGCTGGAAGAGAAAGACGCCTTCTTCCACGTCTAAAAATTCGCGGTCATAAGCCTTCTTATATAGGTGGGGTAAGTTCATGTTCATCGAATTGAATGGGTACAAAGGTAGGATATTGCCACAACAGCTTGTTGGAATACCGAGGATCGGGACAGCTGGTCCGGCAGACAGGTCGTTGTGTCCAGTGAATGCCGTCGTTCATAGAGGGTTGCTCATATTTCGTGATGTACGGCTTGTCATAACAACAAAATGGTGATATATTTATAGTTGGAACTAAAGCTTGCCTATCTACTATGTATCCCCCGAAAAAACACCCTTATTTGTCCCCGAAGGTAAGACGTAAGACCTACTTTCCGCCGTTGAGCTTTTTCCGGTATGTACTGATATTGTTGTTGCCGTCTTTTTGTTTTTCCAGTCCATACCTTGAGGCGCAGGAAAAGTTTGTTCCGCCACCGGCGAAATTGATCACCACCTTTCCGTTCACCGTATTTACCGGCGGAGTTATACTGGTAAGGGCCTGTATGGGAAATTTCCCCGACAGCCTGAATTTTATCCTGGATACGGGCAGCGGCGGCATCTCGCTGGATTCTGCCACCTGTGCGCGGTTGCGTCTTTCCACACAGCCTTCCGACAAGACCATTCTGGGGATTGCGGGCGTACGGCAGGTGAAATTCGTCTATAATGAGACGCTGCATTTGCCGGGGCTCACCATCGACAGCCTGAACTTTCATGTCAACGATTATGATATCCTCAGCAGTGTATACGGAGAGAAGGTGGATGGTATCATTGGGTACAGCTTCTTTTCCCGCTACATCGTCCACATCAACTACGACAGCTCCCGCATTTATGTTTACTCCAGGGGGACGTTCAAATATCCTAAAGGCGGTCATTTGCTGAAGCCCGTCATTGCCAGCCTGCCGATACAGAATGCCATCGTAAGGGACGGCGAAAATATCGATGCCCGGTTTTATTTCGACACGGGGGCCGGTCTTTGTATGTTGCTGTCCTCGGACTTTGTCAATGACAGCAGTGTTTTTGATCCCAAGCGTAAGTTCTATGAGACACAGGCGGAGGGTCTTGGCGGCAAGGCGAGCATGAAGCTGACCACGCTGAAGGAAGTGAGGGTAGGTCCGTACAAGTTCCGGAAAGTGCCTACGTATGTTTTTGACGACGACTATAATGTGACGGCGTATCCCAACCTGGGCGGGCTGCTGGGAAATGACATCCTTCGCAGGTTCAATGTGACGTTGAATTACGACCGGAGGGAGATCTATTTATTACCCAATTCGCACTACCGGGATCAATTTGACTACTCTTACACGGGGCTGGGTATTTACTGGATAGAGGGTGAGATCCGGATAGGGGATGTCATGCATGGCTCGCCTGCTGAAAAGGCAGGGCTGAAGGCGGATGACGTGGTGCTGGCTGTCAACAATAACTTCAGCAATAACATACAGATCTACAAGAACATCCTTCAAAACGTAGGGGAAAAAGTAAAGCTTATTATCAAGCGGAATGGCGTTCTGCAGGAGCATACCATGCGAGTGAAAAGCATTTTATAAGGCGTAGGCCAGGCGGCCTCGAGCGGGCGGCGGACAAAGAGATTAAAAAGAGACCTCCCGCACGGGGAACGAGAGGTCTCCGGGGTCATTACTGCGGGCAAACCAGGAAGCCCAGGTTCACTGTACCATCGTCATAATTCTTGTTGATCTTGTCGATAATATCTTCTATCTGCTGCGGCGTGTAAGTGGCGTCGCATCCTCCTAAAACTTTATTGGCTTCAGCGAGGAAGTTACGGACTGTCCAGCCGGCGAAGGCGCCGCTGCCGATCTTCATATCGCCAAGACCGATGCCTGCCTGACCGAAACCGGGGTCATAATCATCGAATCCTACGGAGAGGCTGAGCGCTACCACCTGTCCGACCAGCTCATTTTTGAGAGATGCGGGGTTGGTATAGTTGCTTGTCAAAGCTGCCGGAGTACCGCCTGTAGGCAGGAGGTCTGTAATGGCCTGGGCGGTCGTTAGCAGAACATTGTTGGAGGGAGAGCATCCTACCGTGAGGCCGCTGGGGAATGCCGCCGCAAAATTGGCATGGAGATAGGTCCCGGGGTTATTGCCGGCGGGTTTTGCTCCCCAGCCGCCTGGTGTTTCTGTCCTCAGCTGGCCGCAATCGCCGGGAGGAGGCGGGCAATCCTGCAGGCAATATTCGAAATAAGTGGAGAAGGGATAGCTGGTGATGTTGTTGCTGGCTATCACCGAGACGTATTCGGTCTCAACCACGGCTCCGGTACCGTCCTTTTTTACGACGGCTGCGAACGCGTTGATCAGGAAGCAGTTGGCAAGATTTGCCCTGGAAATGGCGAATTGATAGCTGGCCACTTCGGGAGAGAAAGTCTGGGCGAAATCAGGCGGGTTGGGACCGACGGTCGGATCGGGACTGACGTTCAGGACGCTTTGCAGATGTGCATAATCCCCGATGAGGCCAGACGCCTTCTGCAGCTGAAAACCGGAGGCGGCGCTAAAGTTCAGGTAAACGTTGTTCGCATCATTGGATACTGTGACGGAGGCGAAATTACCCAAGGTGTTGCCCAGATCCTGGACCTGAGGAGTTCCGCAAAGAGAGATGGTCGCGGCGGTGATAGAATTGGTAGTGGAGGTCCCGCTGGAGTTCCTCCGCGATTGCTGATTTTCCCTGGAGATATCCTTTTGGCAGGAGAATGCCAGGGACAGGAATAGCAGTCCTGTCAAGGAGTAAAAGAACCTTTTACTCACAATCTCAACGTCTTTTTTAAAGGCGTTCGTGAATGCTTCGCATTTCATGTTTGAAATCGTTAAAAGTTTAGAAATAAATTCCCCTCTGGAGATTGGAGATGTGATGGTTCTTGGAAGGAAGATTGGGGCGCGGACCAGCGATGCATTAAAAATAGATCAAATATTTAACTCTTGCAAGAGGGAGCTTGAAAAAGTGCGATTAGGGAACTTTCGCTAACTTGCAGTCCCTTTGGGGCGCCGGCAGGAAAGCGGGAACGGCTGGAGGCGGTCCATTTGCCGGCGTCTGCCGGCGGCGGCAAGACAGACAGAATGGGCCGGAGGCACATTGTCTGTAACCGAGCGTGGCGAAGGTTACGACCGAGGTAACCGAGGCGGGTCCAACAGTGTTGGAACCAACGAAGGTTATGAGCGTAGCTCCGTGTCAAGGCAGGTGCGACCGAAGGCCACCATCATTAGATCTTTCCGAAAAACGGGCTGCATTTCCCTTGGGAGGACCGTTTTTCGGACATTATACGATCCGGAAAAGAAGAAAGGACAATTTTATGATAAAATTCGACAGATTTCAACTGTCCAATGGATTGCGGGTGTTAGTACATGAGGACCATTCCACACCTATGGCGGTTGTAAACGTGCTGTATGATGTAGGGGCGCGCGACGAAGACCCGGCCAAGACAGGATTTGCACATCTATTCGAGCATCTGATGTTCGGTGGTTCCGTCAACATTGAAGATTTCGAGACGCCTTTGCAGCTGGCGGGGGGAGAGAACAATGCCTACACCACCAACGATTTTACCAACTACTATATCCAGCTGCCCGCAGAAAATATAGAGACGGCTTTTTACCTGGAGAGTGACAGGATGTTGTCTCTCGCCTTCAGCGAAAAAAGTCTGGAAGTACAGCGGAAAGTAGTCTGCGAAGAGTTCAAGGAGCACTATATCAACAAGCCTTATGGGGATGTATGGTTCAAAATGCGGGAGCTTACGTATAAGCAGCACCCCTATCGCTGGATGACCATTGGCAGCAAACTGAGCCATATCGAGGATGCACAGCTGAAGGATGTACGGCAATTCTTTTTTAAATACTATCGTCCTGTAAATGCCATTCTTGTCGTCGCCGGCAAAGTGAGCGTGCAGCAGGTCCGCGAGCTGGCGGAAAAATGGTTTGGGGATATCCCTTCGGGTGAGAAGTATGTACGCAACCTTCCCAAGGAGCCGCCCCAGCATGAGATCCGCAAGCTGGAAGTGACTGCCGATGTGCCGTTGGATGCGCTGTACAAAGCATACCCCATGGCTGCACGTACGGAGCCCGGGTATTATGTAGCGGATCTGATCACGGAGATACTGGGTGGAGGGACGTCATCACGTCTGCACCAGACACTGATAAAGGAGAAAAAATTATTTAGCCAGATCGAGTGTTATCATACCGGCTCGGTAGATCCGGGGCTGCTGGTCATCGAAGGCAAGCTGATAAAAGGTGTGAGCCTGGAAGAGGCGGACAAGGCGGTGGAGGAAGAGCTTGCCCGAATGAAGATGGAGAAAGTATCCGACCTGGAGCTGACAAAGGTGAAGAATAAGACCGAGTCAGCCATCGTATTTGAGGACATGAGCGTGATGAACCGCGCCAACAGCCTGGCTATTTACGAATTGCTGGGAGATGCGGATATGATGAATACGGAGCTTGGAAAATACCAGGCGGTCACGGTCGACGAGATATTGGCTACCAGCCAGCGGATCTTTGATCCCAACAACAGCAACACGCTTTATTATCACAGTGGTCAGCCCAAAGGAGGGGCTACCCATGCTTAATCGAACGATCGCACCACCTATAAAGGATGCAAGAGATTTCAACCTGCAATTGCCGCTGTACAGGAAGCAGGTGCTTAGTAATGGAGTAGAGGTTTATGCTATCGACCTGGGTAATGAAGAGGCCATGATGATCAGCTGGATCTTCGATGCGGGCAACTGGCATGAAAAAAAGAACGGGGTGGCTGCCGCCGTGAGCGCGCTTTTGAAGAATGGAACGTCCAGGCGCACGGCCTTTCAGATCAGCGAGCATTTTGAATATTATGGCGCCTTTTTGAGCAGGGCTTCTCATCATGAGACGGCGGATGTCACGCTGCATTGTCTTACCAGGCATCTGCCCGAGCTATTGCCTGTGATCGCAGAGCTGATCGCGGATTCCACCTTCCCCGAGGAAGAATTAAGTATCTACAAGAAGAATGCTTCTCAACGTCTGCAGGTCAATCTGAAGAAGAGTGATTTTGTTGCCGGCAGACTGATCGAGTCCTATCTGTATGGGTTTGATCACCCGTATGGACGATACAGCATGCTGGAAGATTTTCAGCATTTCGGACGGGAGGATTTGCTGCAGTTCTATGAGCGCCATTATCGCCAGGGCGCCTGCCGCATCCTTGTTGCGGGCAAGCTGCCGGCCTCGCTGCCCGAGGATATGGAGCGTTATTTTGGGGGAATGCCCCTGCACGCTCCTGTGGCACAGGACCCTTCCACCTGGCCTGCCATACGGCCTGCTGCCGAAAAGAAATATAATGTAGTCAATGACCCCGACGGTGTTCAGGGTTCTATCCGGATGGCCCGTAATTTTCCTAACCGGCATCATCCCGACTTCCAGAAAGTGCAGGTGCTGAACAATGTGTTTGGCGGATTTTTCGGGTCGAGGCTTATGACGAACATACGGGAGGACAAGGGGTATACGTATGGGATCTATAGCTATCTGATGAATCTCCGGCAGGAAAGCGCGCTCATGATCACGACCGAGGCGGGCAAGGAGGTTTGCAGGGCGACCATCGAAGAGGTGTACAAGGAAATGGAGCTGTTGCGGGAAGAGCTGATCGACGAGGAGGAGCTGGCGATGGCCCGGAATTTTGCCATAGGCACTATCCTGGGGGATCTGGACGGTCCGTTCCAGGTGGCCAGCCGCTGGAAGAATCTTATTCTGAACGGTCTGAATGAGCAATATTTCTATGAAGGCATCCGGATCGTGAAGTCCATTACTCCTGAGGAGCTGCGGGAGCTGGCGAGGAAATACCTGGACCCTGAGGCGTTCTTCGAGCTGGTGGTGGTATAATCTTCAAGGAACCGCTGGGCGGTTCGTACTTTTTTTGCTATATGGTTTTGATAATGAGTCTATTGTGGGTCTACTGTTCCAGGCGCCCAAAATAGATCGGCGGAATATTGCCTACAAGTCTTAAATTGAACATAAACAGGTACTCATGAACTTTCTCCTCCGCATTGTGATCATGGCCGTCGTCGCTTATGGCCTGTCCGCGGTGCTGAGCGGTGTCCATATCAATGATTTTATTACGGCGCTTGTGTTTTCGCTGGTGCTGGCTGTTTTGAATGCATTGCTAAAGCCTATTCTGATCATCCTTACCTTACCGATCACGATATTTACATTCGGCCTGTTTCTCTTTATCATCAATGCCATCATTGTCCTGGTGGCCGCGAATTTTATACGCGGCATCCGCATAGATAGTTTTGGCTGGGGGCTTTTATTCAGTCTGCTCTTATCCATTCTCACGTCTGTTCTGTATAAGGATGCGCGGAGGAGGGAGGGGGAGGAGTAATATCCATTTGTATGAACTTTGATAGAAAAGATCTTAGCAACGAAGCGCTTATCCGTCTGTACAGGAGCATTTTGCAGCCACGGATGATAGAGGAGAAAATGTTGGTACTGTTGCGTCAGGGGAAGGTCAGCAAGTGGTTTAGCGGCATTGGACAAGAAGCCATTGCAGCGGGGGCAACCCTGGCGATGGACGGCGATGAGTGGATATTACCCCTGCATCGTAATCTGGGTGTATTTACCACCCGGGGTCTGTCCTTGTCCCGGCTGTTTTCACAGTGGCAGGGGAGCCGTGAAGGGTATAGTAAGGGTCGGGAGCGAAGCTTTCATTTCGGCGATAGAGAGCATGCTATCTGTGGCATGATATCCCATTTGGGGCCTCAGCTGGGTATTGCCGATGGAGTAGGTTTGGCGTATAAGTTAAGTGGGAAGAAAAAGGCCGTGCTTGTCTTTACGGGAGAGGGCGGCACCAGCGAGGGTGATTTTCATGAAGCGTTGAATACGGCATCTGTTTGGGACCTCCCCGTAATATTCCTGGTAGAAAATAATGGGTATGCGCTAAGTACACCTGCCTCGGAACAGTACAGGTGTGAGAGTCTTGTCTATAAGGCTGAGGGATATGGGATGGAGGGCGTGCGTATCGATGGGAATAATGTCCTTACGGTGTATGATACACTTCGCGGGGTACGTGAATACTGTATAAAATACCAGCGCCCTTACCTGGTGGAATGTATGACCTTCCGAATGCGGGGGCATGAGGAGGCAAGCGGTATCAAATATGTGCCTGCCAGTCTGCTGGAGGACTGGGGACGGAAGGACCCCGTGGTGAATTTTGAAAATTTTCTTCGTGAAGGGGAGGTATTGAATGAGGATGGCATTGCCCGGATCAGGGAGGAGATACATCAGTATATAGAGGCGGAGCTGGGGGCGGTGAAGGAGTCGCCGGTAGTGGCGAATACGGCGGAGGAACTGGGGGATGTGTATGCGCCTGGGAGGCGGGAGACTGAGGCGGGTTCGGAGGCTGTGGCTATGCCGGCTCCTCCTGCGGAAGAGAGTGTGCCTGAGCCTGTTCTGGATGGGGGGCCGCCTTCGCCGTATGAGAAGTCTACTTTTAGAAAGAGGTTTATGCGAGCGGTGGTGGAGAAGCCTGCTACGAAGCCGTTACCAGCCACTGCCAAGCCTGTTGGAGACCAGCCCATTGCGGGTCCTGCCATGGAGAAACGTTTGCTGGAAGCCATCAAGGATGGGTTGTGTCAATCCATGCA
>Ga0207667_10001566_pt1 | contig 28817 bp, 35 predicted proteins | sample KBSCornC52_FD_184301 | JGI IMG/M metagenome (GOLD analysis project Ga0207667, IMG submission 184301) | Corn rhizosphere microbial communities from Kellogg Biological Station, Michigan, USA - KBS Corn C5-2 (SPAdes) (version 2) | ecosystem: Host-associated > Plants > Roots > Rhizosphere > Soil ...
GGTCGGCAACGTGCACTCGCATAGGCTCGATGCTATCCACCGGCTGGCAGCGAGGGGTTCCGGATGTCGCAGCTCCCGGCGCCGGCCGCGCCCCTCGATGCCGCCGCTCGTGAGACGGCCATGCGGGCGGCCCTCGCCGAGGCCGAGTTGGCGCACTCGAGTGGAGACGTCCCCGTCGGCGCCGTGCTGCTCGATGCCGACGGCAGCGTGCTCGCCATGGCGCGCAACGAACGCGAGAAGCTGCACGACCCGACCGCGCACGCCGAGGTGCTCGCGATCCGGCGCGGTGCCGCGGCGCGCGGCGACTGGCGGCTCACCGACACCACCCTGGTGGTGACGCTCGAGCCCTGCGTGCTGTGCGCGGGCGCGATCCTGTCCTCGCGGATCCCCCGGCTGGTGTTCGGCGCCTGGGACGAGAAGGCCGGCGCCGCAGGAAGCGTGCATGACCTGCTGCGCGATCGGCGGCTCAACCACCGCGTCGAAGTCATCGGCGGCGTGCTCGAGGCCGAGAGTGCCGCATTGCTGACCGAGTTCTTCCGAGGGTCGGAACCCAGCGAGCTCTGAGGATGCGGCTAGAAGGTCTGCCCCGACGAGCAGGTCTGCTCGGTTGCGGCCTGCCCGGTGATCGATGGCGGGAGGGAGACGGGACTCTTCGTTTGCGGCGTGACCGTCGGCGTTGCCGACGCGCCTGTCGTCGTCGGAGCCGGGGATGGCGTTTCGACGACATTATCGCCCGCGATGGTGCCGCCGCCCACGCCGGCAACCACGACCGGCTGATCGGCGGCGATCGCGTCCATCAGCACCTGCGCGTCTTTCTTGCGCGGAAGGAGCCCGCCAACTCCGTTCACCGTGGTCGAGCCGGTCGGGTATTGCGCGAAGACCATGCTCGAGAGGGAGACGTCTTTCAGCGCGGCGGCGATCGACACCATGGTGTCGAGGTGGTTGAGGGAGGTGCTCAGCGTCATGTTCGCCGTCGCCGCCTCCGCCAGCTTGTAGAGCGTGATCGGGTTGGTCAGCACATCCTTGCTCTTGACCTTGCGCATCAGGGCAGAGAGGAAGAGCTGCTGGTTGCTGATCCGTGAGGTGTCGCTGCCACCGTTGATGCCGTGACGACTGCGCAAGAACTGCAGCGCGTCGAAGCCCTGCAGAGTGTGTTCCCCCGCCGAAAGGTTGAACGAGATCTGCAGGTCATGAATCGGCTTGCCGACGCAGACGTCGACGCCACCGATCGCATCGGACATCCCGATCACACCCTGGAATTGGATCTCGGCCGCGTAGGCGATGTCGAGGCCGGTGAGCTCTGAGACGGTCGAGACCGCGCAGGCCAGGCCGCCGTTGGTCAGTGCCTCGTTGATCTTGCGAGTGCCCGGGGAATGGCTGCAGCCCGAGATCGGTACGTACATGTCGCGGGGAAAGCTGACCGCGATCGCGACGTGGCTCACGGGTGAGATGTGCAGCAGCATCGTGACGTCGTTCAGGTTCTCGCCGCGCTTGCCGAACGTTGCGACATCGCCGCCGCCGCTGTCGCTGCCGACCAGGAGGATGTTGACGGGCCCCTGGATGGGACCGACAGCCGGCGGCGCGGCACCCCCCGCGAACGAGATGTCGACCCCGGGCTTGAGGTTGTTGCTGAGTTGCCAGACTGCATACGCCGCGACCGACGTTCCGCTGATGAGGATGACGGCGAGCGCGATCGCAATGCCGCTGATGATCGTGCCTGCGGCTCCCCGCCGGCGAAGGCCGCCGTGTCGCGCTTGGGTCTGCATCCTCTAGTCGCTGCCCTTGATGACGATCGCGTCGGTCGGCGGGTTGCCCTCGCCGGGCGCGTGGTACAGGTCGGGCTCGATGTAGATGATGCGGGCGGCCGGGATCTTGGCGCGGATCTCGGCCTCGAGCGCGTCGATCGCCGTCGCGATCTCGACCAGCCGGGTCGCATGCGGGAAGGCGACCTTCGCGGCGATCATCAGCTCATCCGGGCCCAGGTAGAGCGTCTTCATGTGGATCAGCGACTCGACGGCCGGATGCGCGTTGACCGCGTCGCGGATCGTCGCCACGTTCTCGGGCGACGCTCCCTCGCCGATCAGCAGGCTCTTGGTCTCGATGCCGAGAATCAGGGCGACCGCGATCAGCAGAGCGCCGATGAACAGGGTGCCGACGGCGTCGAACAGGGGGTTGCCGGTGATGATGGTGAGCCCGACGCCGAGCAGCGCGAACACCAGTCCGGTGAGAGCCGCGGTGTCTTCGAGCAGCACGATCGGCAGCTCGGGCGCCTTGGCCCGACGGATGAACGAGATCCACGAGCCCGAGCCTTTGAACGGCAGCGACTCGTGGCGCGCCGTGCGGAACGAGAAGCCCTCCAGCACCATCGAGACCACGATCACGACGACCGGCAGCCAGGCCACCTCGAGCGGCTCCGGGTTCTGCAGCTTGTGCACGCCCTCGTAGATCGAGTACGCGCCACCCACCGTGAACAGGATGATCGCGACCAGGAAGCCGTAGAGATAGCGCGCCCTGCCGTAGCCGAACGGGTGCTCGTCGTCGGCTTCCTTGCGCGAACGCCGACCGCCGATGAGCAGCAGGACCTGGTTGATCGTGTCGGCGAAGGAGTGCACCGCCTCGGCGAGCATCGCCCCGGATCCCGAGAACAGGGCAGCGATCAGCTTGGTGACCGCGATCCCCAGATTCGCCAGCATCGCCGCGACAATCGCTCGATTCCCGCCGCTCGTGCTCACCCGGCCAACCTACACTTTCGAGCATGAGCGTCTCTTTGCCACAGATCGCGATCCTCGGTGCGGGTTCGATGGGCGGCGCGATCCTGTCCGGGTTGCTGTCGCCCGAGGTGCACACCGCGGGGATCATCGCGACGAACCGCACCGAGGCCAAGGCCGCGGCGCTGCGCGATTCGGCGGCGGGTCGCGAGGGTGTCGTGTCGTTGGCGCTCGAATCCGACCCGGATGCCACGGCGATGGCCCTGCGCGGCGCCCGCCTCGTGCTGCTGGGCGTGAAGCCGGGGATGGTGCCCGAGCTGCTCGGCGGCATCCGGGATCTGCTCGAACCCGATGCCATCGTCGTGAGCCTGGCGGCCGGGGTGCCGATCGCCACGATGGAGGCGCTCGTGCCGAATGTCGTGTTCCGGTCGATGCCCAACACGCCGTCGGTGGTGCGGCTCGGGGTGACCGGCGTCGCGGCCGGAGGTCGCGCCTCGGCAGCCGATGCTGCCCTGGTGAGGGCGCTGTTCGAGACCGTGGGTGCCGTCATCGAGTTGCCCGAGTCGCAGATCGATGCCCTGAGCACGATCTCGGGCTCCGGTCCGGCCTACGTCTTCTTCCTGATCGAGCGGTTGACCGAGACGGCGCTCGGTCTCGGCTTCGACGAGGAGCAGGCACGGCTCATGGTCGAGCAGACCTTCCGGGGGGCGTCCGAGCTGCTCGCCCGGGAACGCGCGCTGACCGATACCGGTCCGGCGGAGCTCAGGCGCCGGGTCACCAGCCCCAAGGGGACCACCGAGCGCGCCATCGGGGTGCTCGAGTCGGCGGATCTCACGAACCTGTTCGACCGGGCGACGACCGCTGCGTTGGCGCGGGCGGCGGAGATGGCCCGCGGCGAGTAGCGCGCCCAGGGAGCGCGCCCAGGGAGCGCGCCCGGGAGCGCCGTTCTCAGCGGTCTCTCAGCGAATCCATCGTCGGCCCATGGGGTCGTCGATCATCGTGATCGTGCCGGGCAGATACGCCCGCTCGATGAGGAGTCATTGCATGGCCGAGAAAACCACCCAGGCGACGTCAGACCTGTCCGATGGCGGCGGGCCCGCCGCGGCTCCTGCCACCCCTGCCGCTGCACCCACCCGCCGCACCGTGACCGTCCCGGTGCTGCCCTTCGCCATCGTCGGCGCGGTGCTCGTCGCTTTGATCTTCTTCGGAGGCGGCGTCGCCGTCGGGTTCGCCATCGGCGACCACCCGGCGCGCGTCGGCATCATCCAGCCCTTCGACAACGGCCGAATGATGCCGTTCGGCGGCCAGAACGGATTCGGTCAGAACGGCGGCCGCAATGGTGGTTTCGGCGGCGGCCAGAACGGCGGCCAAGACAACCGCCCGGCGCCTTCGCCGACGAACGGCTAGCGGAACGACTCGGTCTGCCCTGGTTACCGCAGGCCTGCCTGGTTAGGCTGGCACGATGGCCGACATCTTCGACGTGCTCGCCGACGGCACGCGTCGCGAGCTGCTCACTCATCTGCTCCGTCATTCGGGGTCTCGCAGCAAGCCGGGTGAGGTGGCGGTGAGCGAGCTCGTGACCGAGCTCGGAATCAGCCAGCCCACCGTGTCGAAGCACCTCAAGGTGCTGCGCGACCACGGCCTGGTCAGCGTGCGCGAAGAGGGGCAGCACCGTTACTACCGGCTCGACCCGGCTCCGCTCGGCGAACTGCAGCGGTGGCTCGCGCCGTTCGTGGGCGGCGCAGCAGACCCGGCAGCTGCGAAGGGCGCCGACGCGGCATCCTCGGTGTACGTCGCTTGGGGAGCAGGGGCCGAGGTCGGCGACCGAGTCGGTCGCCGTGCGGCCGAAACCGCGCACAACGCGCGGATCGCGCTCGAAGCCGCGCAAGAGAAGCTGCAGGGCGCCCAGAAGCGTGTTGTCGCGCGCGTTCAACAGCTGCCGTTCAACGAGTAGCCGGTCGGTGGGCTCGTCGGCCACGCAGCCTCCACCCGAATGGGTGTAACGCGCTCGGGTGCTTTACACGACCGCGCGGCCAGCCCTAGTGTTGCGACAGAACTCCTGTCACAGGAGTCACACTGCTGACAGCAAGCGGTGCGGGATGGGCACCGAGTGCCCTCAGATCAGGGGCGGGCATGGCGAACGAACTGTCGGATGTGCGTTTTCTCACGGTTGCCGAGGTGGCCGAGATGATGCGCGTCTCGAACATGACCGTCTACCGTCTCGTCCACTCGGGAGATCTGCCCGCGATCCGGTTCGGTCGCTCGTTCCGCATCCCCGAGTCCGCGGTCGAAGCCGCCATTTCGCTGCCCGATTCCCAGGTCGGCTGACCCTCAGGTACACTCGGCAGGTTAGATTTCCGTGGTTCGTGTCTGTGGACCAGCGGTTGTACACGTGACGACACGAATGAGGTGAACATGGGTTCCGTCATCAAGAAGCGCCGCAAGCGCATGGCGAAGAAGAAGCACCGCAAGCTGCTCCGCAAGACGCGTCACCAGCGTCGCAACAAGAAGTAGTCCCCGCGGGGATGACAGCGTCGAGCCTGCCGGCTCGGCGCTTCCTTCGTTAAGGGCGCTGCTTCTTCACGCTCTTCTTGACGGCGCGGGCATCACGTCGCACCCGCCGCTGCGCCTCGCGGATGCTCGCCGGATGCAGCCTGAGCACAGGCCACCCGCGCTGCTGGGCGTGATGGGCGAGGATCACGTCCGGATTCACCACGACCGGATGCCCGACCAGCTCGAGCAGCGGGATGTCGTTGCGGCTGTCCGAGTACGCCCAGCTGTCTGCCAGATCGGCTCCGCTCGCCTCGGCCAAGTCGCGCACGGCGGCCGCCTTGCGCTCGTTGTGGAGCACGTGCCCGATCAACTCGCCCGTGTACACGCCGTTCTCCACCTCGATGCGGGTGCCGAGGGCTCCGGTCAGGCCGAGGCGGCGGGCGATCAGGTCGCCGATCTCCCACGGTGTCGCCGAGACCAGCCACACCTCGTGGCCCTTCGCCACGTGCTCCTGCGTGAGGTCGACCGTCTCGGGATAGAGCCTCGGCTTGATCCTGTGCTCCCAGATCGAATCGGCGAGCTCGAGGATCTCGGTCTGGGTGTGCCCGCCCACCAACCCCAGCGCGCGCTCACGCGCCGTGGCCAGGTGCTCGTCGTTCTCACCGACCTGGATGAAGCGGCGCTGGTGCCAGGCGAACAGCGCGACGTCGCGGAACCGGATCACACGCTTGGCCCATGCCTCGCGACCCAGCTGGAACAGGCTGGTGCCCCGCATCAGCGTGTTGTCGACATCGAAGAAGGCCAGGATCGGGCGGTCGCTCGGAGCAGGCAAGGGCGCGGTGCTCGGCGGCTCGGACATCGCTTCATGCTATCCGCGCGCGGCGCGTAGCCTCGGACCGTGACCCGTCTCACTTTCGTCGGCAAACCGGACTGCCATCTCTGCGACGACGCCCATGCCGTCGTCGCAGAGGTACTCGTTGACTTTCCAGCGGTCGACGTCGTCGAACGCTCGATCCTCGACGAGCCGGCGTTGTTCGAGGCGTACGCAGACGAGATCCCGGTGCTGTTGATCGACGATCGAGTGCACACCATCTGGAGAGTGGATGCCGGCCGGCTGCGTGCAGGGCTCGCTGCGGCCATCGAGGCGGTGGCCATCGACAGCGGCGGCGCGTCCTCCTAGGCTCTCGTCATGGAGCGCACGACCGTTCTCGCGATCTGCGGGAGCCTGCGCCGGGACTCCCTGCACCGCGCCCTGCTGACCGCGGTCGAACGCCGCTCGCCCGGGTTGCGGTTGGTGGGAGCCGAGCTGGTGCGCGACCTGCCGCTGCTCGATCCCGACCTGGATACTCGCGATCGTCTGCCGTCTGTGGTGCGCGAGTTCCGTCTGCTCGCGGAGTCGGCTCGCGGCGGCATCATCTCATCGCCCGAGTATGTGCACTCGGCATCGGGCGTGACGAAGAATGCGCTCGACTGGCTGGCGGGCTCCACCGGCCTGTACGGCAAGCCGGTTCTTCTGATGAGCGCGTCGCCGGGCCAGACCGGAGGCATCCGCGGACTCGCCGCCCTGGTCCCGACCTTGCTCGCGCTCGACGCCGTGCTCGTCGACCCGGTGTCGGTCTCGCGGGCGTCCGCGCGGATCCTGCCCGACGGCGAGGTCGTCGAGGCGGGGCTCGACCTGCGGCTGGACATCGCGCTCGAGCAGTTCTCTCAGGCGATCGACGTAGCCGGGTTGGTGGCGCGCGCCTAGGCTGGCGGCACGGAGCATCTCTTCCCTGCTCTCGAAAGGACCGTCACCATGAAGTTCCAGATCGTCAAAGGCAAGAGCGCGACCCAGCCGTACTTCTGGCGGATCGTCGCGGCGAACGGCCAGACCCTGGCCGTCAGCGAGAACTACGTGGCGAAGGCGTCTGCCAAGAGCGCGGTCGAATCGGTCATGAAGGGCGCAGGCGGCGCCACGGTCGAAGACCTGACGTAATAACCCAGGCCCGTCGTGGGCTCGGGTCGCGTTACGGCGCCAGCCGGTTCGGCCCCCGGAACAGGTAGGTCACCTCGCGGATCGACGGCTGGTGCAGCAGCAGCATGATGACGCGCGACAGCCCCATGCCGAATCCGCCGTGCGGAGGCACTCCGTAGCGGAAGAAGTCGAGGTAGGTCCCGATCTCGTCGGGGTTCAGCCCCTTGTCTTTCGCCTGCTCGATCAGCACGTCGATGCGGTGCTCGCGCTGGGCGCCCGTCGAGATCTCGACGCCGTTGAAGATCAGGTCGTAGCTGTTGGTCAACGACGGGTCGTCGGCGTGGCGGCGGTGGTAATAGGGCCGGATGCTCGAGGCGTAGTCGGTCAGGAACACGAACTCGTGCCCGAACTCCTCTTTGACGTACTCCGAGATGCGGCGCTCGCCCTCCGGGTCCATGTCGGCGTCGGCGCGCGGCACGGTGTAGCCGCGCTTGGCGACGATCTCTTTGGCCTCGGCGAGCGGGATGCGGGGGAACGGCACGCTCGGCACCGTCACCTCGAGCCCGAAGAGGGCTTCGATCTCGGCGCCGTGCTTCTGCTTGATGGCGGTGAAGCCCGCAACGAGCAGTTGCTCGTGCACGGCCATCACATCTTCGTGCGAGTCGATCCAGCTGAGCTCGGTGTCGACCGAGACGAACTCGGTGGCGTGCCGCGAGGTGAATGAGGGATCTGCGCGGAACGCCGGCCCGACCTCGAACACGCCGCCGAAGCCGGCGGCCTGACCCATCTGCTTGAAGTGCTGCGGGCTCTGCGCCAGATAGGCGGTGGTCTCGAAGTAGGGCACCTGGAACAGCTCGGCGCGCGACTCCGACGGCGAATCCATGAGCTTGGGTGTCTGGATCTCGATGAAGTCGTGCTCGACCCACCAGGTGCGCAGCGCGTGCAAGAAGGTGGTCTGCACGCGGAACAGCAGGTTCATCTCGGGGCGACGCAGGTCGATCCACCGGTAGTCGAGGCGCTTGTCGACGCTCGAGTCCTCGGCGATCGGCATGTCGAGGGCGAGAGCCGCGACGTCGAGCTCGCCGATCTTGACCTCGAGGCCTCCGAGTTTGACCCGCTCATCGTGCTTCAACTCGCCGGTCACAGTGAGGAACGTGCCGGTGGTCAGCGCCGAGATCGTGCCGGCCACGGCATCCGGCTCCGAGCCCTCGTCGACGTCGGTACGGGGGTGCACGAGCTGCACCGCGCCGGACTCGTCGCGGAGCACGATGAACTGCACCTTCTTCTGATCGCGCACGGTGTCGACCCAGCCGGACACCGAGACGGGTCCATCGGGCGCGGCGGCGAGGTTCTTCACAAGGGTGCGAGCGGTCACGGTCTTCGAGCCTACCGGCCAGCACCCTGCGCCCTCAGGATGGGGCCCGGTCGGGCGACCGTAGAATCGAGGGGTGCCCGCCGACCTCATCCACCTCGTCCGTCATGGCGAGGTGTTCAATCCGGCGGGAATGCTCTACGGGCGGCTGCCCGAGTTCCACCTCAGCGAGCTCGGTCGGCGCATGGCCCAGTCGGCGGCGGACTCGATGGCGGGTCGTCCGATCGCCGCAGTCACCTCGAGCCCGCTCCTGCGCACGCGCGAGAGCGCCGAGCCCTGGACCGCCGAGTTCCACCTTCCGCTGCAGATCGACGACCGTCTGATCGAACCGAGCAACCGATTCGAGGGACTCAACATCCGGCGAGCGATCAAGGCGAACCCGCTGCTGGTACGCCGCCTGATCAATCCGTGGAAGCCCTCGTGGGGCGAGCCGTTCACCTCGATCGCCGCGAGGATGATGGCCGCTGTCGCCAGCGCGCATGCCTCGGTCGACCGGGGTGAGGTGGTGCTCGTGAGCCACCAGCTGCCGATCTGGATGGTCGCCAGAACGGTGCAGGGCAAGCCGCTGGCCACCGATCCGCGGCACAGGCGCTGCAGCCTCTCGAGCATCACGACGCTGGCCTGGGATCCCCGTGCAGGCCGCGCAGGCACCGGCGCCTTCGCTGAGGTCGACTATCAGGAACCTGCGGCAGCATTGCTGGCACAGTCCATCGATCTGGGAGCCGTGTGAACCGCCTCACGCCCGCCGCGTTGATCGCGGTCGCCCTCTCGCTCGCCCTCGCCGGGTGCACGAGCGACTCGCTCGCCACCGACTACAACTCGCACGACGCGACCGGCAACTACGTCTCTCCTGATGGGACGACCAAGACCATCGCCCCGGCCGATCGCGGGTCGTCTGTGAGCTGGTCGGGCACCACCGATCGAGGCACGAAGGCGTCGAGCAGCGACTACGCAGGCAAGGTCGTGGTGCTGAACTTCTGGTACGCATCGTGCCCGCCGTGCCGCGCCGAGGCGTCCAGCCTCGAGAACCTCAACACCGCGTACTCGGCCAAGGGCGTGGTCTTCCTCGGCGTCAACGTGCAAGACACCGCCCCGACGGCTCTCAGTTTCGAGAAGGCGCACGGGGTGAGCTACCCGTCGATCCTCGACGCAGACGAGGGAGCGGTGAAGCTGGCCTTCACCGGCAAGATCTCGCCGACGGCCGTGCCGACCACCCTGATCATCGACGCGAAGGGCCGGGTCGCCGCGCGATTCAGCGGACTGATCACGAGCCCGTCGCTGGTGGCCACCGTCCTCGACGCGACCCTCGCCGAGTCGTCGTCGTGAGCGCGTCGTGAACCCGGGCGCCGTCGTGCTCAGCGGCGGCCTCTGGCTCGCCGTGCCGATCGCCATCGCGGCGGGACTGCTCTCGTTCCTCTCGCCGTGCGTGCTGCCGCTGGTCCCTGGGTACCTGGGCTACGTCAGCGGGGTCACCAGCGGCCGCGAGAAGACCCGGGGCAGGATGCTGGCCGGCGTCGGTCTCTTCATCGCCGGCTTCTCGCTGGTCTTCCTCGCGGTCTCGCTGCTTGTGGGCACGGTCGGGGTATTCGTCACCGAGTACACCGACGTCATCCTGCGCATCGCCGGCGTGGTCGTGATCCTGATGGGCATCGTGTTCATCGGCCAGGTGAGCTTTCTGCAGCGCACCTTCAAGCCGGGATGGCAGCCGCGCACCGGCCTGATCGGCGCGCCGTTGCTCGGCATCGTGTTCGCGGTCGGCTGGACCCCGTGCGTCGGTCCGACCCTGATCGCCGTATCATCGCTGGCGCTCGATCAGGGCGACCTGTGGCGGGCGCTGATCATCGGGGTCGCGTACTGCATCGGCCTCGGCATCCCGTTCCTGCTGGTGGCCATCGGCTTCGGGTGGGTCGGCAGCTCGGTGCGCTGGGTGAAGCGCCACATCCGCGCCGTCAACATCGCGGGCGGCGTGCTGCTGATCCTCATCGGCGTGCTGATGGTCTCCGGGCTGTGGCGCGGCATCATCTCGGCACTCGGGGCGGTGATCCTTGGCTTCGCGCCCGCGCTCTGACGCGACCTCCCGTGACGACGGCAGTTCGGCCGTCGGCGATCCGCTGCGCCCCTCGGATCACGTCGACGGCACGCCCATCGACGACACCGCGGCCGGAGTCACGCAGCCCCGCCTGAACCTCGTCGGGTACCTGCGCTTCTTCTGGCGACAGCTGACCAGCATGCGCACCGCGCTCATCCTGCTGCTGCTGCTCGCCCTGGGCGCGGTGCCCGGCTCGCTGGTGCCCCAGCGCAGCTCCGACCCGAACGGCGTGGTCGCCTACCAGGTCAACAATCCGGACACCTTCAAGATCCTGGATTCGCTCGGCCTGTTCAGCACCTTCACCTCGCCGTGGTTCTCGGCCATCTACCTGCTGCTGTTCGTCTCGCTGGTCGGCTGCATCATCCCGAGGCTCAAGCACCACCTCGACGCGCTGCGCGCCAAGCCGCCCAAGACCCCCGCCCGCCTCGAACGGCTGGTCGGCTTCAGCTCGGCGACCACGACGACGGATGCCGCCACCGCCATCGCCGAGGCCCGCTCGCTGCTGAAGCGGCAGGGCTACCGTGTCGCGAGCTATGCGGACTCGGTCTCGGCCGAACGCGGATACCTGCGCGAGACCGGCAACCTGATCTTCCACATCGCGCTGGTGGGCATCCTGCTCACGGTCGGCGTCTTCGGCAGCTTCGGCTACACCGGGCAGCGGGTCCTGGTGCAGGGCGAGGCCTTCACCAACGTGATCGGCGACTACGACTCCTTCGAGCCTGGGCGCTTCTCGGATGAGAACTCACTGCAGCCGTTCCAGCTGCGCCTCGACACCTTCGTGCCGAAGTACGCAGCCCAGCCGGACGGCACCTGGGCGCCCGAGAACTTCGACGCCAACCTGAGCTCGCGGCTGCCAGGTGGCACGTGGACCAAGCAGACGCTGCGAGTGAACTCGCCGGTCGAGGTCGGCGGCACCCAGGTCTACCTGCTCGGCAACGGATTCGCCCCGGTCGTGACGGTGAAGGACCCGAAGGGCACCGTCGTCTACTCCGGCCCGGTGGCGTTCCTGTCGCAAGACTCCAACCTGACAAGCAGCGGCGTCATCAAGGTGCCGGACGGGCTGGCGAAGCAGGTGGCGTTCCAGGGCTTCTTCTGCCCGACGCCGGTGACGACGTCCACGGGCTGCGCCTCGATCTCGCCCTACCTGTCGACGAATGACGCGGCTCTGCCGGTGCTGCAGCTCTCGGTCTTCACCGGGATCTCGGCCTCGACAAGGGGGTGGCGGTCAACGCGTACTCGCTCAACGAGGACAAGCTGACCAAGATCGCCGGATTCCGCACCAACGTGCCGGGCCTCGAGCTGCACGTGGGCGACTCCGCCCAGTTGCCGAACGGGCTGGGATCGATCGAGTTCACCGGGATCGACCGGTTCGTGAGCGTCGACATCCATCACGATCCGACGCCCGCATACGCCCTGCTGTTCGCGCTGCTCATTCTCGGCGGGCTGCTGCTCAGCCTGTTCGTTCCGCGCAGGCGCGTGTGGATCAAGGCGATCCCGGGCAGGGGCACGCAGCTCACCCGCATCGAGTACGCGGGGCTCGCCAGGGGCGAGGATCCGACGCTGGCCAGGGCGGTCGCCGAGCTGGCCCAACGCCACCAGCAGCACCTCGACGGGGTGCATCCCGGCCGGGCGCCGAGCGCAGCGACCGATGACCAGGAAGAAGAGCGAACGTAGGATGACCTCGTGACCCCCGCAACGCTCGCCGCATACTCCGTCGTGGCCGTCTATTCGGCGATGGCCGTCTATGTGCTCGCCTTCATCGCCTTCGTGCTCGATCTGTCGAAGCGGTCGGCGATCGGGCAGAGCGCGAGCGCGAAAGCGGGCGCGCAAGCGAGCGCGAAAGCGCTCGCGCCGCTGTCTCGCGCAACGACCGGTAGCTCGCGAGCCGAAAAGGCCGGCTCCACCGCCGTCATCGAGAAGACCGCACCCCCCGCCCCGCCGACCGCCGCACCGGTCGCCGGCCGCGCATCCCGCTTTCAGCGCACCGCATACGCCCTGGTCATCGTCGCCTGGATCGTTCACCTGACGGCGCTCGTCCTGCGCGGCCTCGCGGCCGGCCGCGTGCCGTGGGCCGACCTCTACGAGTTCGTGATGACGGGCACCGCGATCATGGTCGGCGTCTTCGTCTTCATCCAGCTCTGGCGCGACGTGAAGTTCTTGGGGGCGTACATCACGGCGATCGTCGTGCTGCTGCTCGGGCTGGCCAGCGTCAACTTCTACGTGCCTGTCGGCCCGCTGAACCCGGCGCTGCAGTCGGCGTGGTTGGTCATCCACGTCTTCGTCGCGACGCTCGGCACCGGGTTCTTCGCGGTAGGCGGCGGCCTCTCGATCGCCCAGCTTCTGCAGACCCGTCGCGAGATGGGCGGACTGGCCCGCGTGCCGTTCCTGGCGACGTTCCCGGCATCCGAGGTGCTCGAGAACATCGCATACCGCGTGATCGTCGTGGGATTCGCGTTCTGGACCTTCACCCTGATGGCCGGAGCGATCTGGGCCGAGCGCGCCTGGGGCCGGTACTGGGGATGGGACACCAAAGAGGTCTGGACCTTCATCATCTGGGTGACCTTCGCCGGCTACATCCACGCCCGAGCGACACGCGGATGGCGCGGATCCCGGTCGGCATGGCTCGCGATCATCGGTTTCACGACGGTCATGTTCAACTTCACCGTTGTGAACCTGTTCTTCAAGGGACTGCACGCGTACACCGGTCTGTGACGCGTCGTCTGCGTCACGTCGCGCCGTGAAACAGAGGCCATGAGCAGTAATCGGACCGAAAACGACTGAATCCGAAGCCATTCGACCCGCTACGCTGTCGGAATCGAGAGTCGGAGGTCGATGTCTTCCGTGAGCACCACGCCGCAGCCGGCCGTCACGGCTCCTGCCTCGGTCACGCCTCAGATCGAGTTGCGCGCCCTGCGCAAGACCTTCGGTCGTGTCGTCGCGGTCGACTCGGTCGATCTCACGATCGGCGATGGCGAGTTCTTCGCGATGCTCGGGCCCTCCGGGTCGGGCAAGACGACCGTGCTCAGGATGATCGCGGGCTTCGAGCGGCCGACCAGCGGCAGCGTCATCCTGGGCGGTGTCGACGAGACCGCCCTGCCGGCCTTCCGCCGCGACGTGAGCACGGTGTTCCAGGACTACGCGCTCTTCCCGCACATGACGGTCGGGCAGAACGTCGCGTACGGCCTGAAGGTGCGCGGGGTCGCAGGAGCCGAGCGCACGCGCCGCGTCGGCGAGGCCCTCGAGATGGTGCGACTGGGCGATCTGGGCGCGCGCAAGCCGGGCGAACTCTCGGGCGGTCAGCGCCAGCGGGTCGCGTTGGCCAGGGCTCTCGTGACGCGTCCGAAGGTGCTCCTGCTCGACGAGCCGCTCGGCGCCCTCGACCTCAAGCTGCGCGAGCAGATGCAGCTCGAGCTGAAATCCATCCAACGGGAGGTGGGCATCACCTTCCTCTTCGTCACCCACGATCAGGACGAGGCCCTCACTCTGTGCGATCGGCTCGCCGTGTTCAACGCGGGGCGCATCGAGCAGGTCGGCTCTCCCGCAGAGGTCTACGAGCATCCCGCCAGCCGCTTCGTCGCGGGATTCGTCGGCTCGTCGAACGTGATCCCCGCGGCGCTCGCTCCCACGATCCTCGGCAAGCCGGGCACCTTCGCGATCCGGCCCGAGAAGATCCGGGTGCTGGCCTCGGGCGCCGCCGCGGCGACCGCGAAGCCGGCCGCAGGCGAGCATGCGGTGCGCGGCACGGTCGGCGAGGTCGTCTATGCGGGCCCGACCACGCGCCTGGTCGTCGCCGGCCCCGAAGGGCTCCAGTTGTCTGCCACGGTGCTCAACGCCGACGACGCGACCGCCCTGCGGCGCGGCGACCCGATCGCCCTCACCTGGCATGAGAGCGCGTTGCGACCCCTCGAGGCCTGAGACCGAACTTTCCCACCACAGCACGCACACGAGAGGAACGTCATGATCCGATTCACCAAGCTCAGCGCCATCGCGGTGGCCGCTGCGCTGCTCGTCACGATCGCCGGCTGTTCGGGCAGCGGAGGGGGTTCGAGCACTTCGTCGCAGGGCAATCTGCCGAACATCGCCGCGCAGAAGAAGCTCGGCGCCGGCGAGGGCAAGCTCAACATCATCGTCTGGGCCGGCTACGCAGAAGATGGTTCCGACGACCCGACCGTCAACTGGGTGACGCCCTTCGAGCAGCAGACCGGATGCCAGGTCAATGCCAAGACCGCAGGCACCTCCGACGAGATGGTGCAGCTGATGCGCACCGGCCAGTACGACGGAGTCTCGGCGTCGGGCGACGCGACCCTGCGCCTGATCTACGGCGGCGACGTCGCCCCCGTGAACACCTCGCTCGTGCCCAACTACGCCACGATCAGCGACTTCCTCAAGATGAAGGCCTGGAATTCGGCCGGCGGCAAGATGTACGGGATTCCGCACGGATGGGGTGCCAACGTCCTGATGTACAACCCGGCGGTCGTGACGACGGCTCCCGACTCCTGGTCGGCCGTATTCGACAAGAACTCGCCGTACGCGGGCAAGATCACCGCCTACGACTCGCCGATCTACATCGCGGACGCGGCTCTGTACCTGAGCGCCACCGACCCCTCACTCGGGATCAAAGACCCGTATTCGCTGACCGAGAAGCAGCTCGACGCGGCCGTTGCGCTGCTGAAGACGCAGAACGCGAACATCGGCGAGTACTGGTCGGACTACACCAAGGAGGTCGAGGCCTTCGAGTCGGGCACCTCGGTGATCGGGACGACCTGGCAGGTCATCGCCAACCTCGTGCAGTCAGACGGCAAGGCCAAGGTCGAGACCGTCGTGCCCAAGGAAGGCGTGACCGGTTGGTCGGACACCTGGATGATCGCGGCCAAGGCCAAGCACCCGAACTGCATGTACCAGTGGATGAACTGGATCACCTCGCCCAAGGTGAACGCCCAGGTCGCCGAGTGGTTCGGTGAGGCTCCTTCGCAGACCAAGTCGTGCGCCGAGACCTCTGACCCGACCTTCTGCGACACGTATCACGCGACGGACGCGGCGTACGCGGCCAACATCCACTACTGGACAACGCCGCAGACCGCGTGCGTCGACGGCAGCGGCAAGACCGACTGCACGGCCTATTCGGAGTGGACCACCAAGTGGCAGCAGATCAAGGGGTAGCGAAGCGGGGCCCGGTCTCGGCCTTCTTCGCCACGCGGCCGAAGACGAGACTGGGCCTGCTTCTCGCTCCACCGCTCCTGTGGCTCGTGGTCGCGTACCTCGGGTCGATCGTCGTGCTGCTCATCACGGCGTTCTGGAGTGTCAACGGTTTCACCGGGGCGGTGGTGCCGGCGTTCCAGCTCGGCAACATCGTCTCGGTGTTCACCGACCCGCTGTACCGGGAGGTGACGCTGCGCACCATCCTGGTCGCCCTCTCGGTCACGGTGATCGACGCGGTCATCGCCTTTCCGATGGCCTTCTACATGGCCAAGGTGGCGTCGCCGCGCACCCGCGCCTTCTTCCTCGTGGCGGTGACCACACCGCTGTGGGCGAGCTACCTGGTGAAGGCATACGCCTGGCGCGTGCTGCTCGAGCCCCATGGTCCGATCGACATCGTGACCGGGGGCCACTCCCCCGGATACGGCCTGCCGGCCACCGTGATCACGCTGGCCTATCTGTGGCTGCCGTACATGATCATCCCGTTGTTCGCCGGCTTCGACCGGGTGCCGTCGTCGCTGGTGGAGGCGAGCGCGGATCTCGGCGCCTCGACCGCGCGCACGGTGCGGTCGGTCATCCTGCCGCTGGTCTTCCCGGCGATCGCCGCGGGATCGATCTTCACGTTCTCACTCAGCCTCGGCGACTACATCGCCGTCACCATCGTGGGCGGCAAGACCCAGCTGCTCGCGAACCTGATCTACGGCCAACTGGTCACGGCGAACAACCAGCCGCTCGCGGCCGCGCTGTCGATCGTCCCGCTGATCGCGATCATCCTGTACCTGCTCGCGATGCGGCGCACCGGCGCATTGGAGAGCATCTGATGGAGTTCTCGCGGAGCTTCCGCATCGTGCTGCGGGTCTGCATGTGGATCGGGCTGGCGATCCTGTACCTCCCGCTGATCCTGATCGTCGTCAACTCGTTCAACCAGTCGAAGACCTTCTCGTTCCCGCCCACCGGCCTGACCCTGGAGTGGTGGATCGCGGCGTCGCACAGCGCGGGAGCGCTGAGTGCCCTCGGCACCTCGGTGGTCGCCGGCGTGGGCGCCACCGTGGTGGCCCTGCTGCTCGGCACCATGGCCGCGTTCGCCGTGCAGCGCTACCGCTTCTTCGGCAGGCAGGCCATCAGCTTCCTCGTCGTGCTGCCGATCACCTTCCCCGGGATCGTGACCGGCCTGGCGCTGCTGGCGTCGTTCACCAACATCCTGGGTCCATTGGGCGTGGGGCTCGGGATCGGCACCGTCATCATCGGGCATGCCACCTTCTGCATCGTGATCGTGTTCAACAACGTGCAGGCGCGGTTGCGGCGGCTCGGCACCTCGCTCGAGGAGGCCTCGGCCGACCTGGGCGGAACGGGCTGGCAGACCTTCCGCTACGTCACGTTCCCGAGCATCCGCGGGGCCTTGGTGGCGGGAGCTCTGCTCGCCTTCGCCCTCAGCTTCGACGAGATCGTGGTGACCACCTTCACGGCGGGTCCTGAGGTGCAGACCCTGCCGATCTGGATCTTCGGCAACCTGTTCCGCCCGAACCAGGCGCCGGTGGTGAACGTGGTCGCGGCGGTGCTGACCATCGTGGCGATCGTGCCGGTCTGGCTGAGCCAGCGCATCGCGGGCGACTCGGTCACGAGTCGCGTGTGAGGGGTCTCGATACGCGCCTGCGGCGCTACTCGACCGGCAGGAGCTGGTAGCAGCGCTCGAGCCGCGCCCGCCACCAGTTGTCACGATCCCGGCTTGCGGCGTAATCGCGGATCGCCCGCTCGTTCACCTCGACCCGGCGCACCTCGATCGCGCCGTCGATCGCGATCAGGGGCTCCACCGCGACGTCGTACTCGAACAGCCCGACCGTTGCGAGCCCGCAGTCGAAGGTCAGCTCGGGAATCGTCGCAGCGAGCGCCGCGCCCATCGAGATGCCCACCGAGGTCTCGAGGGCGCTCGAGACCACGACCGGCAGTCCCGCCTCGGCGACGAGCTCGAGCGCGCGGTGCACGCCGCCGAGCGGCTGCGCCTTGATCACGAGAAGGTCGGCGGCTCCGGCCCGTGCAACGGCCAAGGGGTCGTCCGCCTTGCGCACGCTCTCGTCGGCGGCGATGGGCAGCTGCCAATCGTGCAGCCGGGCGCGCAGTTCCGCCAGCTCGTCGATCGTCGCGCACGGCTGTTCGAGGTACTCGAGGTCGAAGCCGGCGAGGGCGTGCGCGGCATGCTCGGCCTCGTCGACGTTCCAGCCGCCATTCGCGTCGACCCGGATGCGGCCCTCCGCGCCGAGGAACGCCCGGGTCGCCCTCACCCGCGCCACGTCATCCGCCAGGGTCTGGCCCGGCTCGGCCACTTTCACCTTGACGGTGCGCGTGCCTGCGTAGCGCGCCAGCACCGCGTCGACCCGATCCGCGTCGACCGCGGGGAGCGTCGCGTTGACGGGGATGCGGTCGCGCAGAGCCGTCGGAGTCTCGCGCCACCCGAAGTCGATCGCGGCGGCCAGCCAGGCACTCGCCTCCGTGTCGTCGTACTCGGTGAACGGCGAGAACTCTGTCCACCCGAGAGGACCGCGCAGCAGCATCGCCTCGCGCAGTTCGATCGAGCGGAAGCGGCTGATGAGCGGCAGCACGACGAGGTGCGCGTGGGCGAGCAACTCGTCGAGCGGGGGCAGATCGTCCGAGGACGGCATGTGTGACAGTCTGCACCAGCCGCCCTGGCGCTGCGGCCGCCGCTGCCACCGGGGGGATTGCCTGGCTAGGCTGGGCCCAGGCGACGGCTGCCACACCGTGGAGGGCGCGCCCGAAGGGATTCCCGATGAGCGTTCCACCTCCACCCCGGCAGGGAACGATCCGGCCGGCGGGGATCGGCGCAAGCTACGCGCTCAACAACACGCCGCAGGGCAGGCAGTCGGAATACATCCCGGTGCAGGCCGCAGGCAAGACCGAGGTGATCACGCACGCGCCGACGCTCGGGCAGTTCTGGCGCAGCGACATCCGCCGCACCACCGGCGCCAAGCGCGCCCGCTGGGCCGGGATGACCGCGTTCTGGCTGGGGCTGGCGTCGATCGCCTTCCTGTTCATCGGGGGCGGCATCGGCGCGCCGGTGATCCGCGACATCGCCCTGCCGCTCAGTGTCGTGGCCGGCCTGTTCGCGCTGGTCGCCATCATCGCCGGAGTGGGGCGCGCGCTCGGCTGGTTCGGTCTGATCTTCGCGTCGATCGGGAACTTCTTCGTCATCAGCTGGCTGGTCTCGCTCTTCGGCTAGGTGCTCCGTCGTCGAGTGGTCATGGGCGACCCGCCGTAGGCTGGATGCCATGGAAGAGCCGCCGAGCGCCGAGTCGTCTGCGCAACCGGTGTCGTCGGCGCGACCGGAGCAGCCGGCACCGCCCGCGCAGATCGACGGACTCGAACCGGGCATGACGATCGTGCGCCGGGTGCGTGGTCCCCGTCGCTGGCCGGGCATCCTGTCCGGGCTGCTCGCCCTGGCGATGCTCGCGTCGACCGCGATCGGGATCCAGCTGGCGTCCCGCAATCAGCTGGTGCTCTCGAGCTATGCCGCCTATGCCGCGATCGCCTTCAGCGTGGTGGCGCTCGTCTTCGGACTGATCGCGATCGCCAAGCGGTGGGGCCGCGGAGCGGGCATCGCCGGAGCCGTGGTCGCCGTGCTCGGCAACCCCCTCGTGCTGCTCTACGGCTTGAGCGCGCTGGGCGGTTCGTGATGCTGGGCGGCTCGTGATGAGTCGCGGCCTCGGCGTGGAGGCGACGGGCCGGTGAAGCGGCTCCGCGTGATCGCGCCGGGAGCCGGGGTCTTCGCGGCCCTGCGCGACGCGCTGGCCGGCGGCGACGCGATCCTGGTCGCGGCTTCGCCCCGCGGTCGCTCGACGCCCGATGAACGCGATGTCCCCCAGACCGTCGAGCAGCGCATCGCCCTGGTCGTCGAGACCAGCGGCTCGACCGGTCGCCCCAAACGCGTCGAGCTGTCGGCCGATGCCCTGCTGGCCAACGCCGCCGCGAGCGAGTCGGCACTGGGCGGACCCGGCCAGTGGGTGCTCGCGCTGCCGACCCACTACATCGCCGGGCTCAACGTGCTCGCGCGCTCGCTGGCGGCCGAGACCGAGCCCGTGACCGTCGAGGGCGAGCACTTCACGGCGCCAGGGTTCGTCGCGGCCGCCCAGCGGATGTCGCTGCCCGAGCGGTTCACCGCACTGGTTCCCGCGCAGCTCGCCACGCTGCTCGACGATCCTGCTTCGTCGAACGTGCTGGCGGGGTTCTCGGCCGTGCTCGTCGGCGGGCAGGCGACGCCGCGCCGGCTGCTGGAACGGGCGAGGGCGGCCGGCATCCGGGTGCGGCGCAGCTACGGGTCCAGCGAGACCAGCGGCGGCTGCGTGTACGACGGGGTTCCGATCGGCACGACGACCGTGAAGATCGTCGAGGGCGAGATCTGGATCGGGGGCCCGAGTCTGGCCGAGGGCTATCTCGGTGACTCCGCGTTGACGGCCGAGCGTTTCGTCAACGAGGGCGGCGTCCGGTGGTTCCGAACGGCCGACGGCGGGTCGTTCGACGGCGGCGTTCTCACGGTCACCGGGCGCCGTGACGAGGTGCTCATCTCGGGGGGCGTGAAGGTGGCGCTCGCGGCGGTCGAACGAGTGCTGCGCGAGCAACCCGGGCTCCACGACGCGGTCGTGGTCGCCGTGCCCGACGAGCGCTGGGGCGAAGTACCGGTCGCGGTGACGGCCTCGAACTCCTTCGACCTGGATGCCGCGACCGCCGCCGTCGCGACCGAACTGGGCGCTGCCGCGCGCCCGGCCCGCGTGCTGACGGTGCGGGCGCTCCCGATGCTGCCCAGTGGCAAGGTCGACCGGCTCGCCGTGCGCGTGCTCGCGAGCGGTGATGAGAGCGGCGATGAGGGCGGCCATGCGGTCGGCGGCATCCGCCCGACGGGGTGAAACGCGCCCGCTAGACTGCGCGGGTGGCGAAGCAGCAGCGCATGGACCCTCGTCGGATCGAGCGGACGAGGCAGTCGGCCGCGGCGTCGAAGAACGTGACCCCGTCGAAGCCGACCTCCGGGCGAAACCGCGGCAAGAGCGGGCACCCCGGTGGCCGCAAGGCCGGCGAGGCGCGCCCCGCGACCCTGAGCACCTGGATCGCCGGGGCCCGGCTGCAGACCCTGCTGCTCGCCATCGCGCCGGTCGTCGTCGGCACGGGCGCGGCATCGCTGCTGCTGACGCACTGGTACGACCACTGGTTCCGCGCGGTGCTCGCGCTGATCGTCGCTCTCGCGCTGCAGATCGCCGTGAACTTCGCGAACGACTATTCCGACGGCATCCGGGGCGTCGACACGAACCGGGTCGGGCCGCCGCGGCTGGTGGGCTCCGGCCGGGCGAAGCCGCGCGCGGTGCTCACGGTCGCGATCGTGTTCTTCGCCATCGCGGCGGTGGCAGGCGGCATCCTGGTCTGGCGAAGCGGGCAGTGGTGGTTGCTCGCCGTGGGCGCCGTGTGCTTCGCGGCGGCCTGGTTCTACACGGGGGGCAAGCACCCGTACGGCTATTACGCGCTGGGAGAGCTGGCGGTCTTCGTCTTCTTCGGCGTCGTTCCGGTGGCCGGAACGATGTACACCCAGACCGGCACGGTCAACCTCGAGGCCTGGCTCGGTGGCATCGCGCTCGGCTGCTTCGCCTGCGCGGTGCTGGTGGTCAACAACCTGCGCGACCGCGAGCGGGATGCGATGAGCCGCAAACGCACGCTCGCCGTGCTGCTCGGCGACCGGCCGACGCGCGCGCTCTACGTGGTGCTGATGCTCGTGCCCATGGGTCTGCTGGCGTTCTACACGGTGTTCTACCTGGCGGCGGGCTACGTGTTCTTCGTGGCGATCCTGGTGGTCCCCGCGATCGTGATCGTGCTGTTCGCCAAGACCGCGATGGAGTACGTCTCGGCGTTGCGGCTCACCCTGTTCGCCGCATTCCTCTACGGGGTCGGGCTCGCGGCGGCCCTGGCGTTCTAGCGCAGCCCCTGGCGTTCTGGCGCGGCTCAGTCGCCGCGCGCGGCATCCTCGACGTCTTCGTCGCTTCCGGCCTGGGGCGCGCCGCTCTTCACGCCGCTGCGGGCGGCCGCCACATCGAGCGCGACTCGATCGCGCAGCGGTCGGAAGAAGATGTATGAGATGCACAGGGCGAGCAGAGCTGCGGCGCACGCCGAGATCAGCCAGGCCGGGTTCAGCCCGATCGACGCCGTGAGGGCGAAGAGAAGCGCGAAGAGCAGCAGGAACACCCCGACCCGCAGAGCGGAGTAGAGGATCCAGGCGCGCACGGTCGCCAGTCTAAGCGGCGCGGCTGGGAGCCGATCTAGACTGCACCTCATGATCCGCGTGCTCGTCCCGCTCGTGCTGACCGGCCTGCTGGTCTTCGCGGTCGTGGACATCCTGGCGATCGATGGCGGTCGGGTGCGCAGTCTTCCCAAGTACGCCTGGATCGGCCTGGTCGTGCTGCTGCCGTTGATCGGTCCACTGCTCTGGTTCCTGGTCGGGCGTGAACGTCTCGAGCCCCGCAACCACGGTCGCTACTCCGAGGCGCCTGCGGTTTCCACTGGCCCGGGCCGGCGGTTCGGCCCCATCGCGCCCGACGATGACCCGGACTTCCTCGGGCGTCTCAGCCGCGAGCAGCAGCAGGAGGAGCGCATCCGCGAGCTCGAGAAGCGGCTCGACGAACTCGGCGACGACAAGCCCGAGAAGTGAGTTCCGCACCTCTCGCCTCACCCGCGAGCGTGGCGGCCACCGCACTGATCGCCGAGTTCGTGCGCCGCGGGGTGACCGACATCGTGCTCAGCCCCGGTTCGCGGTCGCAGGCGCTTGCGCTCGCTGCCGCGCAGTTCGAGCGTGCGGGGCTGCTTCGTCTGCGTGTCCGCATCGACGAGCGCTCTGCCGGGTTCCTCGCGCTCGGCCTCGCGGTCGAGACCGGTCGCCCGGTGCTGCTCGTGGTCACCTCGGGAACCGCCGTGGCCGAGTTGCACCCCGCCGTGCTCGAGGCCGCGCATTCCGGGGTGCCCCTGATCGTGCTGAGTGCCGATCGCCCCGCCGAGTTGCGCGGGATCGGCTCGAACCAGACCACGGTGCAGCCGGGCATCTTCGGCGATGCGCCCGAGAAGTCGTGGGACGTGCCGGCGCCCGAGGCCGGTGACCCCGATCCCGAGCAGCGGGCGCGCGAGCTCGTCGCCGAGGTGCTGACAGGCATCCGTGGGGTGCGTCACCTCAACATCGCCTTTCGCGAGCCGCTGTCGTCGCCGCAGCTGCTGCCCGATGTCTCCCCGGGCACATGGCCGCCGCCGCAGGCTCCCGTCGAGGTGCTCGAGCTGCGACCCGAGCCCGGCACGATCGTGATCGCCGGGACGGGAGCGGGAGCCGAGGCCGAGGCCGCCGCCCGGGCGTTGGGAGCTCCGCTGCTTGCCGAGGTCTCGAGCGGCGCGCGCTTCGGGCCGAACCTGGTCGCGGCCTACCGCGAGGTGATGACGGCCGGCAATTTCGGAGACCGCGTCGAGCGCGTCGTGGTGTTCGGGCATCCGACCCTGAGTCGCGAGGTTCCCGCGCTGATCCAGCGCGACGGGGTCGAGACGATCGTCGTGCGGCACGCGGGCCTCGACGACTACAACCCGGGCCACCGGGTGACGAGATTCGCGGATGCCGTGACGGTCGTCGACGATCCGGCGGCGCTCGACGCCTCCCGCGGTTGGGTCGGCCGGTGGGTGCAGATCTCGCGCGCGATCCTGGAGCAGCTGGATGACGCGGCTCCCGGTGCCGCCCTGACCGACGACTACCGCGAACGGGCCGCCTTCGCGCTGACTCAGCTCGAGGCGCTCCGTGCCCCGGTCACGAGGCGCAGCCTCGCCCTCGCGGTCTGGAACGCCAGCTGGCCGCACGACCGGCTCGTGCTGGCGTCGTCGCGCCTGATCCGCGAATTGGATCGAGTCGCGCCCGGCAAGAAGATCCCGGTGCACGCCAACCGCGGATTGGCCGGCATCGACGGCACGATCGCGACCGGCATCGGGGTCGCCCTCGCACAGCAATCCGGCGAGGGGCCGGGCGACTCTCGGGGCATCACGCGAGTGCTGCTCGGAGACCTGGCGATGCTGCACGATGCGGGCTCGCTGGCGTTCGGTGCGGGTGAGGAGCGTCCCGACATCCAACTCATCGTCGGCAACGACGGCGGCGGCACGATCTTCGACGGCCTGGAGGTCGCGGGCACGGCCGATGCCGAACTGCTCGACCGCGTGCTCCTCACTCCGCAGAGGGTCGATCTAGAAGCACTCGCGGCGGCCTACGGCTGGGAGTACCGCCGCGTCGCCAACCGGGGTGAGCTCGACCCGGCGCTGACGCCGACCCCCGGACAGGTGCTGATCGAAGTCCCGTTGCAGCGCTAGCGTGACGGAATGACTCACGCCCGAGGGATCGAGCCGCTGCTGCGTGCCGGAGACCGTCTCGAGCTCTCGAAAGTCGACACCGCATCCACCCCGGGTTTCGACGGCGGCAAGAAAGAGGGCGAGAAGTCGCTCGCCGCCGGAGCGGTGCAGCTCGCCGACCTGCAAGAGAAGCTCTACGCCAACGGGCTGTCCGGCGATCGCCGACGCATCCTGCTGGTGCTGCAGGCCATGGACACCGCGGGCAAAGGCGGCGTGGTCGGCCACGTCGTCGGTTCGGTGAATCCCTACGGCGTGCACATCGCGCAGTTCAAAGCGCCGACCGACGAGGAGAAGGCGCACGACTTCCTGTGGCGCATCCGGAAGCAGCTGCCTACCGCCGGCATGCTGGGTGTCTTCGATCGCTCGCACTACGAGGACGTGCTCGTGCACCGGGTGCGGCACTTCTCGACGCCCGAGGTCATCGAGGCCCGCTACGGCCAGATCGTCGACTTCGAGAACGAGCTCGTCGCCGGCGGAACCACGGTGATCAAGGTCATGCTGCACATCTCGCCGAAGGAGCAGAAGGCCCGCCTCGAGGCGCGTCTCGACGACCCGACCAAGCACTGGAAGTTCAATCCTGCCGACATCGATGATCGCGAGCTCTGGCCGCAGTTCATGGAGGCGTACCAACTCGCGATCACCCGCACCTCGACGGATGCGGCGCCGTGGTACGTGATCCCCGCCGACCACAAGTGGTACGCGCGCCTGGCCGTGCAGCAGCTGCTGCTCGATGCCTTGAACGACCTCCGCCAGGACTGGCCGGCGGCCGACTACGACGTGGCGCAGCAGAAGGCGCGGCTGGCGGGTGAGTAGATTCGTTCGGCGGCTTGGCGACGCTCGATCGGGAAGCCCGTCGCCTTCGTCCACTTTATTTCGCGCTGAATTGCGTCCGAACTGAAATGGCGGATGAGCTCATATGAGATGGGCCACGTGCGCGTCGAGTTCGATCTGCCAGGCGGTCTTTCGAACGTCGACCCGCACCTTGTCTCCTTCCGGAAGTGCGCGTCCGCCATCGAGGCGGAGGGTGTCCCCGTTCATCAGCCACTCGATCTGATCGGGAGAGAACACGCTCACCAGCCGCGTCGGTACGCCGAGCTTCTCAAGATAGCTCGGGAAGCAGCCGCCTAGAACCTCGAAAAGTTCCTCGCGACTCAGCCCGGCCTTCAGGACCAGATCGAGGACGAACTCGCCGCGCTGAGGATGATCGATCACCAGGTCTTCGACGATGGCGGTCCCGACGTAGGTGATCGCACCCTCTGGCGCCGTGTCGACGAGGCTTCTGATCAGGGCGGGAACAAGATCGAGTCGTCGGTAGGTGAGGTCCTCCACGCGATTCCACGCGTAATCGCCGCCGTGCGAGGGCCACCAGCGCCGAGCGATCGTCCTCAGCTTCCTGTGTCGCATGACTACCCGAACGCCTCGACGATCGGCCGGAACTTGAGCCGCGTCTCGGCGAGTTCGCGCTCGGGTTCGGAGTCGGCGACGATGCCCGCTCCGGCATATGCCGTGATCCGGCCGTCGGCGCCGACTTCTGCCGAGCGCAGGGCGACGGCCCACTTGCCGCAGCCCGCGGCATCCACCCATCCGACGGGGCCGCCGTAGCGCTGCCGGTCGAGCGGTTCGAGTTCGTGGATGACGCGCAGCGCGGTCTCGGTCGGCGCACCCGCGACCGCCGCCGTCGGGTGCAGCGCGGCGGCCAGGTCGAGCGCCGACGAGCCGTCGGAGAGCGTGCCCTCGACGTCCGACGCGAGGTGCCACAGGTTGGGAAGTTTGAGCGCGAACGGCAGCTCGCTGGCGACGACCCCGGTCGCGTGGCCGGTGAGCGACGCGAGCACGCTCTGCACGGCGAACCGGTGCTCGTCGAGATCTTTGGTCGAGGTGGCGAGGGTGAGGGCCGCGGCCTGGTCGGCCTCGGCATCCACCCCGCGTCCGATGCTGCCGGCCAGCACCCGCGCACTGACGGTGCCGTGATTGACTCGCACCAGCGTCTCGGGGCTCGAGCCGAGCAGGCCGTCGACCGCGAAGGTCCAGGTGTCCGGGTAACCCAGGGCGAGGTCGACGAGCACCCGGCGCAGGTCGGCTCCCTCGGGCAGGTGCCCGACAAGGTCGCGCGCGAGCACGACCTTGCTGAGCTCGCCGTGGCGGATGCGGCGCACCGCCTCGGCTACCGCAGCCTGGTAGCCGGCCCCGTCGAGGGCGCCGGGATGCAGCGAGATCCGGTACTCGGCGCCGAGCGGGCGGTGCTCCGGCTTGAGGGTCGAGCCGTCTACGCGGGTGATCCAGCTCACCCCGTCACGGCGGCCGACGATGACCTCGGGAACGATCAGCACGCTGACCGCCTCCGACTCGTCGGCGAAGGCGAAGGCCCCGAAGGCGACCAGGCCCGAGCCCGAGAGTCCGACCTCATCGTCGATGGTCGCGGCGGCGGCGACCTCGCGCCAGGCGTTCGCGGCGTCGTGGATGCGGTTCGGGCCACGGAACTCGAGCCGAAGCGCCTCGCCGAAGCCGGCGATCCCCTCGCCGCGGCGGACGAACATGAGCGGCGCGCTCGGGTCGAGCAGCGGGATCAGCGACGGGAGCGGGTGATCGACCGCGCGCGTCTCGACCGTCAGCGCGCGCATGTCCACGCTCTGAGCCTACGTGCGAGTCCGAGCATGCGCCGAGAGACCTGACACGGCCAGAAGCGGGTGAGCCGCTTTCAGTAGGATCAAACCGTGGTCAGGGCGGAGATGGACAAGCAGCCGGATGAGGTTTCCGGCATGTTCGACGACGTCGCGAAGCACTACGACCGCACCAATGCCGTGATGTCGGTCGGCAATGCCGCGCTCTGGCGCATCGCCACGGTGCGCGCGGTCGATCCGCAGCCGGGGGAGCGCATCCTGGATGTCGCGGCAGGCACCGGCACGTCGAGCGCCGCTCTCGCCCGCACGGGGGCCACGGTCGTGGCCGTCGACTTCTCGCCCGGCATGATCGCGGCGGGCCGCCAGCGGCATCCGCGCATCGAGTTCATCGAGGCGAACGCCGAGAAGCTGCCGTTCGGCGACGACGAGTTCGACGCCGTGACGATCAGCTTCGGGCTGCGCAACGTCGAGCACCCCAAGGCAGCGCTCGCCGAGATGTACCGAGTGCTCAAGCCGGGCGGGCGGCTCGTCGTGTGCGAGTTCTCCAAGCCGCCGCGCGCCCTGTTCCGAATCGGATATCAGGCGTACACGAAGTACGTGATGCCGGTCATCGCCAATGTGGTCAGTTCCGATTCCGAGGCCTACGACTACCTCGCCGAATCGATCCGCAACTGGCCGGATCAGGGCACGCTGACCCAGTGGATCAGGGGGGTGGGTTTCACACGGGTGGCCTATCGCAACCTCACCGCCGGTGTCGTCGCCCTGCACCGTGGACGCAAGCCGGAAGACGCCGCGATCCGCGCCTCGACCGCGAAACGCAAGGCGACCCGAGCGCCCCGCCCGACGGCCGGCCAGTGACCCCGAGCCCGCCGCTCGCGCGGCGCAGCAACACCCTGAGCTCGTCCCTCGGGCTCGGCGAGAAGCTGTTCGCGTCGAGCGAGGAGCGCAAGTTCGCGGTCGCGATCGAAGACGGCCTGACCGAGGTCGAGAGCGGCTTGCTCGTCGAGATGTCGTTCACCGACGACATCGCCGACGTCACCAGCCGCTATCTGCTCGATGCCGGCGGCAAGCGGGTGCGCCCCACGCTCACGCTGCTCACGGCGCAACTGGGTTCCGGGGCCAATGCAGACGTCATCCGGGCTGCGCAGGCCGTCGAGATCACCCACCTGGCGTCGCTGTATCACGATGACGTCATGGATGAGGCGCAACTGCGCCGCGGCGTTCCGAGCGCCCAGACGGTCTGGGGCAACTCGGTGGCGATCCTCACCGGTGATCTGCTGTTCGCGCGCGCCAGCCGTCTGATCGCCGCCCTGGGAGATCGCGGCCTTGAACTGCAGGCCGAAACCTTCGAGCGGCTGGTGCTCGGGCAGTTGCACGAGACGACAGGTCCGGGCGATGGCGACGACCCGATCGCCCACTACCTCCAGGTGCTGGCAGACAAGACGGGTTCGCTCATCGCACTGGCCGCCGTGCTCGGCGTGATCTTCGGCGATGCCCCGAAGGAGTTCCAGCAACCGGTCAAGCAGTTCGGCGAGCGGGTTGGTGTCGCCTTCCAGCTCGTCGACGACGTCATCGATCTCTCGGCGGAGACCGAGCAGACCGGCAAGCTGGCGGGCACCGATCTGCGTGCCGGCGTGCCGACCCTGCCCCTGCTGTACCTGCGGCGCGCCGCTCAGGGGGATGCCGCCGCGGCCGACCTGCTCGAACGCATCGAGCACGACGTGGTCGACGCCGGCCCGGCAGGCGATGCAGCAGACGAGGACTTCGCCCGCGCCATCGCCGAGTTGCGCGCCCACGAGGTGACCCGCGCTACCCTGACCGAGGCCCGCCGTTGGGCCGCAGACGCCGTCTCGGCGCTCGAGCCGCTCCCCGAGGGCCCAGTCAAGAAGGCCCTGACCAAGTTCGCCGAGGCGATCGTCGAGCGCTCGGCCTGAGCACGTCATCCTCTCCCGGCCCCGCAGCCCCCGCC
>Ga0207667_10001567_pt1 | contig 28798 bp, 18 predicted proteins | sample KBSCornC52_FD_184301 | JGI IMG/M metagenome (GOLD analysis project Ga0207667, IMG submission 184301) | Corn rhizosphere microbial communities from Kellogg Biological Station, Michigan, USA - KBS Corn C5-2 (SPAdes) (version 2) | ecosystem: Host-associated > Plants > Roots > Rhizosphere > Soil ...
GAGATTGTTCCCTCGGCTCGCCCCCTTGCCCACCGGACACAGCTATTTTCTGGTGGGGCTACGCGAAAGCTTTCGCCGTTCCGAGGTGAGTGCGCTTCGGGATTGGCTACGTCACGAGACGAAAAGCATCGCCCCGCCCTGACCGACTTTGTCACGAGGGTCGCGCGGGGGCACGGAGCGCGCGGACTCGGCCTCTACCGCAAGCCACGCAGACGATGCACACCGCCAAACCCCGGAGTCCCAGCCCGTACACAGCGGGCCCCCGCATGGTGGAGCTCGACGAGGATGTCCCGAAAGTCGTCGAAGAGTTCGATCATGGGCGCGTTCGCGGAACGAAGCGCACGGGAACGCCGTCGCGCGCGTGCCGGGCGCTAGCCACACCGGCGAGACTAAAGCTCTCGACGGTGAGTCGTGTCGTTAGCGAGATGGCTTCTTCACCCCTGACAGGCGTAAAATCAAGCTCCGGTTGGCCGAGCCGAGCCTTGTATATGACCATCACCTTGGCTCGCTCGGTCGCCCGTTCTCGTCGTGCTAGCTCTTCTGCGGTCACGTCTCGAGCTTAGCATTTACTCGACCGGGGCGGGCCAGGGCCGGGCTCAGGGTCGAGGTTCGTCAGGCGCTGCGCCTCATCACGGGCATGTCTCGGTCCACACGACGGCACTTGCTCGAAACCCCAGGCAATAGTTCGGTGTCGACACCGGCGAGCTACTGCCGAGTGTACCATGCCCCGTGCTTGCTCCGTCGCGTGCATGCTAGACGGATCTCCGAAATGACCGTCGTCAACCTGAACAAGTTCCGCAAGAAGAAGCAGCGGAAGGAGCGCGAAAAGCGAGCGGAGACCAACCGCCGACTGCACGGGCGCACGAACGCGGAGCGCGCCCGCGAGGCGCTCGCGAAGCAGCGACTCGACGCAAAGGTGGAACAAGCGCGTTTGAGTGCGAAGCCGAGCAGCGCCGAGTCGCGCACCGAGGAACCGGAAGACGAGCGGTAAGCTGCGAGCCGCGACGGGTGAGACGGCTTGGGGCGGGACGCGCCGCGCTTCTGGCGCTTGTATGTCGGTGAATCCGATGCGCTCGCTCTAATTCGCCACGAGGTGCTTCACGGTGTCGTGGTAAGCCCCGACCAGCAACGAATCCTAATTTTTGATGGTCACGTGCGCCGACACTCCCCGGCCCAGCCTTCGGCGTCACATTTCGTCTGCTCCGCAGTACCCGCACTCAAATCGCGAGCCCGGCGCGAGTTGCGTCTGACCACGACACTGATACGTTCGCCAAATGGGAAGCGCGCTGCTGAGAGCTCGGGTCGCGGCGGCCCTACTGCTCTGCGTTTCATGCGCAGGTAAGGCGCACGAAACCAGCGCGGACGCAGGTGCTACCGCGAACGGCGGTGCCTGCGGGACCGTGCGGATACCCAAAGGGCACCGCGCACTAGCCCAAGCCTGCCCGACCGAGCGCGGCAGCGACGAACCCATCGACATGTCCGGCTGCATGAACCGCGCCGGCATCACCTGCACAAAGGACGCGGACTGCACCGACGGCAAAAACGGCCGCTGCATTCCCCACAACGAGCCCTGCGACACCGCCTGTTCCTACGACGAGTGCCTGACCGACTCGGATTGCGCCCTCGGCCCCTGCCTTTGCCGCACGAACGGCGCAGACATCACGCAGAACAAGTGCCTAGGGGGCACCTGCAAAACCGACGCGGATTGTGGGTGCGGCTACTGCTCGCTGAGCGCCGTCCCCATTGGGCACGGCTGTCACGTGGAATACCCCACATACACCTGCCATACAGCAAGCGATGAGTGCACCGATCCCAGCGACTGCGCAGACGGCATCGTAACCTATTGCGCGTACGGCGCCTCTGGCGCTGAGCACTGGGCGTGCGGTTCTTGTGTGCCGTTTCCGGTGCCTTAGAGGCTTGCATTGAGCCGATTAGAGGGCTTCAGCTGAGGCCTTGCTCTAGCCAGGCTCCTCACTTGAAAATGGCGTGGCGCGCAGCTCGCGTTGCGCAGTTCCTTTCACGTGTGCCAACCAACGAAAGCCGAGATCGCCGGCTAGCCGATACAAGGCGGCGGGCAATGGCGGCCTGACGATTTCGTCGAGCGCTGTCTCGGGCACCGCTCCGCCCGCGGCCAGCGCCTCAGCCGTGAGATCCAATGCCCGAACCAGATGTGTGACGGGCGGGCGTGGCTCGTCGAGATCGCGATCGGGCGTAACCATGCCGCCCGCGCCAACCGGGAGGGCACCCGCAAAACCATACCCGGCGGCGCTGGCAAAATGACGCGCGATCCGGATCGCCGTTCGGGTGTGCTCGGGCTCGGGAAATCCGCAGTTGATCATCGGCACGAAGAACGCCGCCGACCTCTCGTCAGATCGAGCGCGCGCGATCATTTCGAGCGCGTGCGTGGCGAGCGACGGGAGGGAGTCCACGTAAAGCGGCGTCGCCAGCAGCAGCAGCTCTGCCGAAGCCAGCGCCTTCGCTGCAACCTGCGCCGGTGCACGATCGTGGACGAACTCAGTCGCAAAGTGCAAATCACAAGCGATACCTCGTGCCTCGAGCCGGCGCATCATCGCCCGAGCGAGGTGCTCCGAAGCGCTCGTCCCCTTCGGCTTGGCACTTCCAACGAGCACCGCCGCGGTTCTGATCGGAGCGCGAGCCGGCAGTGGGTCAGCGCGCGCAACCTGGAGCAACTCGTGGCGCAGTGACTCGCGATCCGGGATGCTTGCCCCGGGCTCGAAGTCCTGCGCCAGCATTGCTCCGAGCAAAGCCTGCCACTGCCCCGGCTGATCTTCCGACACGACGACGGCGTTGCGGCGCGGGGCAAAGAGATTGATCGCGTTCGCGTCGTTTAGCTGCTCGAAGGTCTGCTGCTGCCCCGCATCCGGCTCGCGCAGCAGCCCGACCGCGTACATCCGAGGGTACGTTTCGTAACGGCGTTCGTGGTGCGTGAGGCTGGCGCGTCTCTCGAAGAAAGGGCTAATCAGACAGATCATCCGATCGATTGCCCCCTTCAGAGCGTAATTCCAGCCGCCGAATACCACGGGGCCCAAGTAGACCAAGAGGTCAGCCGCTGGAATCGCGGCCACAATAGCTTGCTGCGCGTCCTCGATTTTGCAGCGACCCGGGTGATTCACCCAGCAGTCGAACTCGCCCTGGCAAAAACCAAGCTTCGCCTCCGATACATCGAAGTGTTCGATTTCCGCGTATCCGGCGCGCGCAAGTTGCTCGTCGAGCACGCGAGCCAGTTTTCCGAGCGCTGTATGCTCGGGCGGAACCGCAGACAGGACGATTGCCTTCATTCGTGAGGAGGGAGCAAGAGCCGCGCCAACGGCACAACGGTGCACCGAGGTGTAGCGGCGAAGGGCAAATGCGAGAGAACCGAGAATGGCGCTTCAGCATGCACCGCCAAGTTCGAGCTACTTGCCGCAAGAAAAACTAGACCAGAGCGCGAGAATGCGTTCGCTCGAACCGGTTTGACCAACGGAGCGTGCAACGAGTGCGCCTTCAGAGCCGCTGACGACGCAACCTCTGCGCGCAGGGACGCTGATGTTGCGACTATCCGCCATTCGGAGGCCGCAATCAGGGCTGGTGGATCAGTCTCCCACTCTGCCGCAGCCTCCAACGCTGGCAAGACGGCTAACCGCAGGATGGCGAAGCACCCCGAGCAACGGATCCCTAATTTTTGATGGTCACGTGCTCCAACACTCCCCGGCCCAGCCTTCGGCGTCACATTTCGCCTGCTCCGCGGTGCCCTCACGCGGATCGCGAGCTTGGCGCGAGTTTGCGGCTGACCACGGCCCTGATACGTTCCTTTAGTGGGAAGCGCGCAGCTGAGTGCTCGGGTCGCCGCGGCCGTGCCCACATTCTTCGGCAGAACCGCCTGTTCGGCAGCGCGCGGCCGCACCAGACTGCGGCCTTCAGCCACGAAATGGCGCAGCGTCAGAGCTCGATGTTCAGTTGCATTCGTGTTGCCCGTTCAAAGGCGATCAAGAAGTGACGCGCAGCACGGTGACATCGGTGACGTCGAAGAAGCCGGCCCATTGGTAGCCCATCCAGAACCTGAGCGCGCCGAATTGACGAGCCACGTTGAGCAAGCTCGGGTCCACGTTCACGGTCAGGCTGCCCGAGGCGGCGCCGAACAGAGAGATGGTGGCGGTCGCTCCGGACGCACCAATCGTCAACGAGATCACCACGCTGAACAGTTGGTCTCTTTGGAAGCTGCCAAAGGTGGTGGCGCCGTCGTCGATGCGCACGGTGTTGTTGGTCAAAAAATCGAGGTGCAAGAAGTTGAGGAATGAGTCGACCGGTTGAGCGAACGCCTCGAATTGGAGCGTTGCCAAGCCGGCCCCGCTGGGGATGAACAGGCTTGCCGTGACGGTGTATTGCCCGTCTCCGCCGAAACTCGACAGCGAGCACTTCATCGACGTTTCTGGGGTAAACGTGGTGGGGTGGGCAATGCGCACCCAGTGCCCGGTGTCACTGACGACCGGAGATGCGACGACCGTTACCGAGCCTGCGCCGGGCAGCGTGCCCACGGTGCCGGTGGGCTGCGAGCTGGCCGGCGGCCCGCCAATTGCTTCGGCGTCGAAACGTCGCATTGAGCAACGTTTCTGTCGTGCATGCCGTGAGGAGCAGCGGCACGCCGAAGAGCGGCGTGCCCAGCAGCAAACGACGCGAAATGGCCGGAGTTTCAGCCCGGCACCCGGCGTTCAACTGGGACTCTGACGAGTTGCAAATCGCTACCCTCGAACGAACCGGCTTTCATGATTCCCTCTCCAATGAACGGCAGCGGAGTGGCGAAGTCAGTGAACTCTCGTTCATCCACTCACCAAACCCCGTGGCGATGAAGCCCGTAAAGTGACGCGAGCGCCGCACGCTCGCAATAGTCATAGCGTCCATGACGCAATTGCATGAGCAGCTGGCTGGCGGCGGCGCGTAGCCGCCCAGCTCTCGTCACCCGCGAGCGTTTATCGCGACCGCTGGTATGCGCGAGCCGGCGATCGGACATCTCCGACGTGCACACGAGCGGCTCGGCGTTGCGGTCAAGAACTGGCAACGCATCGAGCACGATGCAGAACCTGACGCGGCATACATTTGCGAGGGTCACGGTTATGCTCGAGTGCACGCGGCGGATTGTGGTGAGGCAGCGGTGATCAGCACCACCGCTCGGGATCGAGAGTGCATGCACGCACCTGCGAACGAAACCCGCCGGGCGCGCTGCCGCGGATCGCGCACGTCTGAAACCAATGGCGGATTACGCCGGACTCGGCGGATTCCGCAGCGCAAGTGTGCGCCGCACTTCGTTCATGAGCGGAATCTGCACGCCGAGCCTGTCGAATTTCGCTCCCTGAAGACAAGTTCCCTTCCCGCGAGCTCGGATGTCGCTCCCGCGTGCGGCGCGCAGCACGGAGAACTTGGGCGCCTGACGTGAGCATCGTGCGCGCCCCGCGCGCGAAAACGCGCTGGTTGAACTGGAGCTCCCGCGTAGAGTTTTGAGCTGAGCCTCGGTTCTGGGCGTCGGCCAGCGTCCCTTCGCCTTGGCTCGTGACGAGCCCTCTGACTCGCGTCTGACTCGGGGCGGACCGAGCGAGAGTAAATTTCGCGCCTCACCCCCGCGGGTTTTTCGCTTCCTGGTGCGCACCAGAAACGCCCGCTGGACGGCGTCGCGCCATGGAGCTACGAGCCTGCTCGATGGGCGGACGATCAGCGGCGGACTTTGGGTTCGAGAAATGGGCGGTTCAATTTGGGCGGATGGGCGCGTGTGCGGCGTTGTTCGCTTGCGCGGCGTGTGAATCCGCGCAGGGCAGCGCGCCAACGCGGCCGACGGTGACGGTCACAAAGCAACAGCTACCCGATTTCCAGCCTGGTCAGCGCTATTTCTACGGCACCAAGCTCGCCAGCAAGTTGACCGTCAGCGGCGGCAACATGATTGGGTTCAACCTTTCCGCGGAGCTCGCGCTCGATGCTCGGCCTGCGGGAGGCGGTGCCACAGAGTTCGTCGCGCGTGTCACGAAACCCAAATTCCAGGCCGAAACACCGTCTGCGCAGCCGCAATTCGATCAGCTTGCGACGGAGCTCTGCCAGCCTTTCGGCTTCTCCACTGCGGGAGGCAAGCTGAGCCGGCTCGATCTACCGCAGACTTGGTCGCCGTTCGCGACATCGATCGCGCGCACGTTGGCTGCTGCGTTCCAATTCGTAGAACGGCCGAATCAGCAAGCCGGCCCGAGCTGGACGGCGCGGGAAGTAGACGCCACCGGCAACTTCGACGTGGAGTACACGCCGGGCTCCGGAACCACGCTCAGCACGCGCAAGGTGCGCTATGCGTCGATCGCGCTCGGCAAAGTCGCGCTTGCCAAATTCGATGCCAGAGTCACGCCGCAAGTCTTGGCCTCGAACGGCAGCGTCACGCTCGGCGATTCACCGGCCGGGCCGCGGCTGCGAGCGGTTTCGTATCAAGAAAAGCTGCGCACGCAACTGACGCCCACCTCTCAAGTCGATTCCGAGACCGCGTTCGGCCTCGAATTCGCGCGCACGGAAACGTCCGCTACGCCGCTCGACTGGGCCGCGACGCTCACCGGCACGCGCAAGCTCGCGCCGGATGAAATTGTGGCCACGGCGGCACCCGCTAACAAATACGACGTGACCCGCATCGGCGATTACACCGTGCTGAAAGCCGTCGCCGAGCTCGAAGCCGAAGCCCGCGATCCGCAGGGCAACGCTCTGATCGAGTCCGTACGTGGCGAGCCATTCGAGCCGGCTCAGCTGCAAGAGCGCGAAAATAAGCTGCAGCAAAACGCGCGCGCGTTCGCGGCGCTGGCCGCCCTGATCCGTTCGGACGTGAAGAGCGTACCGCCCGTAGTCGCGCGGATCAGGGCTCGTTCGGTCGCGCGGCGCGCGCTTTCGGACGCACTGTCGTCCGCCGGCACTCCGGAAGCGCAAGCCGCGCTCGTCACAATGATGAGTGATGAGAAACTCGAGCCGCCCATCCGGCGCACGGCGGCTTTCAGCTTGATCCGCACCGAAGCGGCCACGCCGGCTTCGGTGGTCGCGCTCGAGTCGCACGTGCTACCGAGCGATCCGCTCCACGTCTTCGCCTTGCTCGGCCTCGGAACGATTTCGCGCCGCTTGCGCGAAGCCGGAGAAGTGGCGCGCGCGGACGCGATCGTGGCTGGCTTGGTCAAGGATCTGAGCGTCGCAACGACTGATGAAGACCGAGTCAACGCGCTCCGCGGTATCGCCAACTCCGGCGCCGACGGCGCATTCGACGCAGTACAGCCGTTCTTGCACGGCAAGGACCCGCGCGTGGAAGCCGCCGCCGTGGACGCCATTCGCCTGATGATTCGCCCCGAGATAGACCCGATTTTGGCCGCGGAGCTGGCGCAACCGAACCCCACGATCGAAGACGCCGCGCTCGCCGCGATTAGCGTGCGCGAGCCTTCGACCGCGCTCGCCGACGCGCTCAGCCAAGCCGCAAAGACCTCTACGCGCTCCGGCTTTCGCATCAAAACCATCCGTGTGATGGGCAAATGGCTGCCGCAACGCGCGGAGCTACGACCGAACCTCGAGCTGCTCGCGCAGTCGGGCGGCGCAGATCAGATCCGCGCGGCGGCGAAGCAAGCGCTTGGGGGATGACTCGAATGTGCATGCCTTCGCGCGATGCGAGTGCGTAATCACGCGAAAGGCGATTGTCGGCGCCGTTGTCCGTTTCGATTATTGGTTTCTGGACCAGGAACCCGAGCCGCTTAGGGCTTCTTGCAGTTGTCGAAGAAGAAATAGCTCGGCGCGACGGTGCAGCCCGTGGGGTTCGTGAAATCCGAAAGCGAGTCGCAACTGAAGCTACCCCAGACGCTGCGCGTCGTGGGATCAAGTTGGATGACGGAGAACGTGCAGGTCGCTGTGTAGCCGTCGGCGCTCGGCAGATCCTTGCTATCGAAGCTCATTTGTCCGGTCGCCGTGCTGCCGTTCGTCAGCGACACGGCCAACGACGCGGTCCGGCGCGAGCCGCCCTGTGACACGCCAACTCCAGCGTCGATCATGTACGGCGCGGCGTCGCTGAACCACGTGCAGTGGACCATCGCCGGCACTCCGCTCGCGTCCAGCTGTTGGTTGGCGATGCCGTCTCCTTTGGCGGTCGCGTTGACGGGATGGCCCGCCGAAACTGCGGGATAGTCCTGCGTTTGCGTCGACACGGCGCAGCCGCTGCCCGTTTGAACGTTGACCGAGATCGCGCCTCGGACCGTGTTTCCGCCGCCGGACCCTCCCGCAGTGCCGCTGCCTGCGGTGCCGCTGCCCGCAGTGCCGCTGCTGCCACCTGAAGAGGCACCGCTCGTGCCAGCCCCGCTGCTGCCCGCGGCGCTGGAACCGCCGCCCCCTGCGCCCGAATGGTCGGAGCTACCGCAGGCGGTGAGAAGCGAACCGAGCGTAAACAACGTCGCGGCGGCACATCGCAGCATGAAACGCGAGCTTACACCGGTTGAGCCGCAATTGTCATCGCCCCGCGTCCTAACCGATGACCCCGGACGACGAACATGCACTCGCTGCGGCAGCGTGCACGAACTTTCCTCGGTGCTCGCGGTGATATCCGCCACACTCCAACCAGGAAAGCTGAGACGTTCTAGCGAGGCGATCCGGAACCAGTTCCGCCGGGGGAACCCTATGAAAATATGCTGGACCCGCGCGCCACAGTCGGAGTAGAGGTGGTCAACGATGTCCGTAGCGGACGGGCAGTGGTTTGGGTGGTAAAGCGGCTGGATTGGGCCGGGGACTGATCTGATGAAGATCTGGCAAAAAATCGCTCTTGCGGGGCTGTGTTCACTCGTTGCGGCCTGCAGTAGCAGGTCCGATGTCGCCGAGCCGGCAGCCGTCCAGCGGTCGGCGTTGGATCCAAGCTCGGTCGTCACTTGGTCGATTGCTACACCTTCCGGCGTTGCGATCGAACAGGCATTCTTGTCGGGTAGCAACTCACTCACCGTGGATGATCGCGTCACCTTGGCGCAGACCGGAGAGCTGCCCGCCGTGAGCGGTCTCGGTTCCGGCGGCGTTCAGCTCGGTTCGAATCTGATCGGTCACTGCAATGTGTACAGCGCGGGAACGACGTTCTTGCGCTCCAACTTGCGCGTTTTCGGCTTCGTCGACTCAGCGGGGGCGATCACGCCGCAAAACCCGATCAAAGTCGACCACGGCACGACGACCGGCGCATCCGTCACCGCGCTCACGACATCATTCTCGGTCACGTTCCCGGCCACCAAGGCCGGTGACCAGTTCGTCGGCCCCGACGGGCCCGTCGTCTCCATCGCGCCGGGTTACTATAATTCGCTCAACCTACGCTCGCGCGGCAAGGTGCTGCTCAGCGCCGGCAATTACTACTTCGATTCTTTCTCGCTCGAGCCACAGGCCCAATTCCAGGTCGATCCGTCGCACGGCACGACGTTCATCTTCGTGCGCGACTCGTTCAACTACAAAACCCCGATCACGAGCAGCACGAGCGCGCAAGCGTCGGTCGTTGTCGGTTATTTCGGCAGCTCGCTCGCGTATCTGCAGGCTGGGTTTCCGGGCATCTTCATGGCGCCGAACGCCACGCTCGAGCTGCATCGTCCAGACATCGGCTCCTACGTCGGCGCCTTCTTTGCGAAGGACTTACACGTCCTTTCCGACTCGACGATCGGCTTCGCACCGTTCGGGTCTCCGCTACTCTGCTCCCTCGGCGCAAGCGGGCATTGCAGGAAAGATCCCACGCCGGACACCGACCACGACGGCACAGAGGATCCGATTGACGGCTGTCCGCTCGACCCGAACAAGAACGCGCCCGGGATCTGCGGCTGCGGCAAGGCCGAGACCGATCTCGATCACGATCAAGTGCCGGACTGCATCGAATTTTGCACGAACGATCCCAACAACTCGGTCCCCGGGGCCTGCGGTTGCGTTGGAGACCCGAGCCTGCAACCGGCGGGCGTTGCATGCACGGTCGAGGCCTGCTCCGGGTCGCGCCAGCAAGGCGTCTGCGACGGTCACGGTCAATGCGGCGTTCCGGCGTGCTTTCCGCCAGAAGGTTGTGTGTTCAAGGTTTTCGGCAATAGCGGCTACTTGATCTGCAGCGGCGCGGTGTCCTGGGAGCAAGCGGACACCCTGTGCCGACAAGAGCCGGGCCGTTCGCTGGCCGAGGTCGACAATCGCATCGAAAATCTCTGGCTCGCCAGCGTGGCTGGCGACAACGCCTGGCTCGGCGGGAACGATCTCGTCACGGATGGCCGCTGGGGTTGGAGCTACAACGGCGCGCGCGATCGTCGGCCGTTTTGGGACAATGGCTTGCCCGTGCCGTTTCACTTCGCGAGTTGGCACGCGGGCGCGCCGGCCGACGGACAGTGTCTGAAGCTCAACCACGACGGCACTTGGTCCGACGCCAGCTGCGCGGAGACGCGCGGGTTCGTCTGCGAGCAACCGCTGCGCCGGCTGCCGGCATTATTGAAGCGACCGTGTCCGTGTCAGTTCTTTCCTGGCCTCTCGTGCGATAGCTGCGGCAAGCCCACTGTCGTCGACGCGGGGCCGTGCGTCGACGAAGACTCGGTATTTCCAAGCGATCACGACGAAACGTGTACGACCGACAGCCCTGCGTCCGACTGCCAGAACCGAACCGAGGCCGAGAACCGGGTTCAAGAATGCATGGACAATTGCGCGCACGAGGGCGACTCGGGCTGCGCCGCACACTGCACGGGCATTGCGACTCCACCGCCGCCGAACAGTAGCTGCCCGCGCTTCAGCGACGAAGAGGTCTTGCGTTGTGATCTCGTGCCGAGTTCCATCGTCGCGAACTCCACGTGCTCGGTCGAAAACCCGCTCTCTTGCCCAGCTGGGACGACATGCGGCCGCGTCTACGATTGCGCCGCGCTCGATGGCGATCAGCAGCCGATTGGCTGCGTCAGCGACGCGGACTGCGGCGGGCTGCACTGCGACGTGCGCCACCGTTATTGCATCGACCCGAACAAGAGGAGCAACTGCGACGACAAGGATGCCGCCGGCAACTGCGTCGGAACCTGCTTCGGTCGATTTGCCTGTGGCCAGCCCGAGCCGGGTTGTGCCGACTCCGACACGGAAACGCTGAATCGTTGCTCCACAACGGAGCTCTGCCCCGACCCCGGCAGCGTCGCCACCGACACGGATCCGCTCACCAATTCGAACTCGAACCTCACACCAACGACGTTCCCAGTCGATCAGATTTTCCCCGAGAATCCGCCGACCGCGGAGCCAAAGCCGTATCCGCTCGCCGGTCCCGAAGGCTGCGGTCACGAAAAAGAACCGGCGTGCAACTACGACATCGGCAAGCATCCGTGGTGCAACTACAAGGTCGATCCAGCGGAGACGCCCACTTGCGGTCAGAGCAGCCCGACTCCGGGCGCGGCGTGCAAGTCGGTGAGCGACGCCGATCCCGCGTTCGGCGATAAGAAGGGCGCGAGCGGCAACCACGATACGGGCCCGATCCGCTTCGACTTCGATCCGAACCTTGACATTTCGTACGACTTTGGCGACCCGCTGCCGCTCGGCGATACGAAGTTTGGCGCGCATGCCGTCGCATCCGCCACCGCCGACGCGCACTTCAGTCTGTTCGGCATTGGTGGCGACGTGAGCATCCTCGACGCCGTCGGCCGCCTCGATGTCTCGCGCTGCGGCTTCAAGAACGACGTCAAGGTCGATCTCTTCGGCATCGATCTGCTGCCGTTCGTGATCGACAGCGACGCTCTCGACAAGCTAAGGACGGCCGCAAACACACCGGAGGACGACGAGAAGGCGTGTGAGGACGCGCTCGCCGAAATCCAGAAACTCGTGAATCGCGCGCAGAAAGCGCTGCGCGACACGCAGGAGCTGATCCGACAGGAGAAGGAGCTCGTCGCAAGCGGGCAGCGCTTCAGCCCCGATTTGTGTCACCAGCTCTTGGAGACCGCCGGCAAGGGGATCCCGCCGGATTTCCCGACGGCCGCGGACCCGTTCAAAGGCTGTGGCGCCCTGTCGCCCGAAGACACGATCAATCTCTTTGAGCGCTACTACAAGCAACAGGTCTTCGCGCTGAGCGCGCAGATCGAGAGTTTGCTGCAGAAGAGCGCGGAGAAGATCCCGAGCATCAACGTCGGCTTCCTCGACCAACAAGCCGGCGTCGTCGAAGACGAGAATCGCCGCGAGACTCAGCAGATCGCGAATTTCAACTTCGCCATCGGGCCGATCCCGATGAATCTGACGATCGAGGCCTTCGTGCAATACGGGGTTGCCGGCAACCTGGCCTTCTCGCTCTCGCCCGCTGCGATCGCTCACACCCTGGCTTCCAACTCGAACGAACCACTCGCCAGCGTCGATGCGGCGTTCACGCCGTTCGCCGGCGCAGGTGTAAGCATGTTCCTCGGTGCTGGCTTCGACTTCGGCCCGGTCGCCGCAAAGGTCGGCATCTCCGGTGACGTGAGCCTCGGTGTCGTGTCGCTGCCGCTCTACGCGAGCGCCGGCATCAAAGTGCAAGCCGCCAACGACGAGCGTCAGCTACCGGCTGATTTGCAGGACATGGCAGCCAGCGGCACGATGCTCTTCCCGCAGGGGCTGCCGCGGAAGTTCCGCTTCAATGCCTACTACAACTTCGGCGTGGCGGCGGACATCAGCGACATTCTCCAGGGCACGATCTACGGCAAGCTGCGCATCAAGTTCTTCTGGTTCAGTAAGACCTGGCAAAAGAAGATCGCGGAGTTCGGCTCGCCGTTCGCTCCATTCCACCGGACGCTAATCAGCGGCGAAGGCGATGCGCCGTTCGCCACGGGCGATCTCGGCTTCCTCGGCTTCATTCATATGCCGCTCGCGTTCATCGATTTCGCGCCGCTCGAGACGCCTCCAGCGCTGCCGCCGATCGACACAGGCAGCGGCGGCAGCGGCGGTAGCGGTGCCGGCGGCAGCGGTGCGGGGGGCGCGAGCGGCGGCGCTGCCGGCGCGAGCGGTCACGGCGGCGCCCCGGTCAGCCTCTTCGTGCAAGGCGATCCGCGTTACAAAGACTTCGACACGAGTCGCGTCGATCAACTCTTCTATGCCGGCTACTGCGAGTGCACGAACGATGGCGCGTGCACGAACGACCTCGATTGTTGCGGCAGCAACTTCTGCATCACGAGCGACCAGACCCACAGCAGAACATGCGACCAATGTGTTCATCGCTCGACGGATGCCGCTCGCGGACAGCGCTGCCAGACAGCTGCCCAATGCTGCGATCCTACTGACAAGTGTGAACCGTTCCCCAACAATTTCCTCACTTATTGCCAGGCGTGTAAGGCCGACGGCGAGGCGATGACCGATGTGAACGGGGACAAAATCCCGGACTTCCCCGACCAATGCTGCCCACAGTTGCACGTTTTCCGGGCTCCCGTGACTGACTCACAGGGCAACACCACCCCCAACGCGGGACCGCCACTTTGCGTGGATTGCCGAGGCTCCTCACAGAGCTGCAATGACGACGGCGACTGCTGCAAACCCGCGAACGGCAGTCCCGGCCTTCAATGTCTGAACGGCACCTGCGGCGTCATCAAGTAGAGATCACGCATCGAAATGACTCGACATCCGTTCGAACCAGCTCTGCTCACCGGTCTGTCGCTCTTGGTTTGCATTGCTTGCGGCTCTAGCGACAACGGTGCCGATGACTCAGGCGATCGCGGCGGCGCAACCAGCGCGGGCTCGGGCGGAAGCCCCGCCGGCGTCGCGGGCAACGCTGGGCTGGGTGGAATGTCGGGCACGGCCGGCTCGAGCGGCGGAGGGTCGGGCGGCGGCAACAATTCCACGCCACCCGGCGACTACGCCATGGCCAGCACGCAAGTCGGAAGCTGCGCGCTCGACGCCGCCGGCGCGATTCATTGCTGGGGCAATCAACTGGGCACCTGGGTGGTCCCGAGCGGGGCCTTCGCGGAGCTCCACGCCTCGAACGACGCGGTCTGCGCAATCCGCGCGGACCATTCGGTCACGTGTTTCGATCCTCCCGCTGCAGTTTCGGGCGTTGCCGACATGGTGCCGAGCAAAAAGGTGACCGCGCTCGGCCTGCAACGCTCGACGCTCTGTGCGATTGGTGAAGACGGCGCGACCTTCTGCAACTCCGACGATGACAATATGACACCGCCGGCTGGAGAGCAGTTCGCGAATCTATCGGTGGGCGTTCATTTCGCCTGCGGCATCCGAACCTCGGATGGCAGCATCTTGTGCTGGGGTGGTGCCGGCAATGCCGGTTGCATCTCGAACGAACCAGCGGCGGGGCAATTGATGGCCCCCGCCGGAGCCTTCGTCAGCGTGTCGAGCGGATTTTTCTCGAGTTGCGCCATCGATAGAAGCGGCAACATCGCTTGTTGGGGAGCTGGCGAAGCCTCTGATGATCCCAAGGCATCGTGCATGGGGTCAAACTACAATCTCGGGCAAGCGACACCGCCGAGCGGGACGTTCCGCTCCGTGAGTGTCGGCGCGAATCACGCCTGCGCGGTCAAGACCGATGGCACCGTGGCGTGCTGGGGCGCAGGAACGCAGGACAGTGACTGTACCGCGCTCGAAGATCCAAATTGCCGTCAATCGCGTCCGCCTGCGGGCACGTTCGCCCAGGTGTCGGTCGGTTCTTTGCATTCGTGCGCAATGACCGCCGACCGCAAGGTGAAGTGTTGGGGCTATCCGGGTTCGGGGATGGGCGACGGGCGGCTGACGCCGCCGGCGGAGTTCCAATGAGCCGCACGGCACGCCCGCGGGCACGAAAGCCAAGTCGGCGATCGTTGACTTTTGCAGGTGCGAGAGTGGGCGACTCCAGGGAGGAAGGCAAAATGATGCGCAGAATCGTGTTCGTTATGGGAGCCGCTTGCGCCGCGTTGGCGTGCACGAGTGCGAGCGAAAATCGAGCCGAGGTCCGACAGGGGATCATCGGCGGGGACACGATCACCGATCCGGCTGGCATTGCGCTTTCCAATGCGGTGCTGATCCAAGTGCTCGACACGGATGGCTCGGTGCTGTCGGTCGGCTCCGGCGTGATCATCGCTTCGAAAGTGGTTTTGACGGCGGCGCACGTGGTGGGCGGCGTGCCGAAGGAGCAGCTGCGAGTCGTTCTGCCATCGGCGCAGGCCGGTGGCGCTCAGTCGAACTTGGTCGCACGAGTCGTCCCGCACCCGGGTTTTAAACACCAGGACCCCTCGGATCCTTCCGGCTTCTCCACGACGGTCGAAGACGTGGCCATGCTCCACTTGGTATCCGGAATTTCTCCAGGCCCGTTCCCAGTGCCACGCTGCGACGCACCGGTAAACCCACCTACGGTTCGCTGTATCTCCGCCGTTCTTCAAACCAGAACGACCAGCCCGTTTTTTGGTCCGAATCTCGGCGCGACCATTACGCCGCAACCGGGGGTCGTCAACAACGCGGTGTTCGTGAAAAACGTTCGAGAACACAAACTCGAGCTGCAGTGGGATTTGCCGCAGCGGGACGCTTTGCTCACCTTCCAAGAGGGGTCGCATGGCGACTCAGGCTCCGGCTGTTACGACCCAGCAACTGGCTTACTAAGCTCGATATACACGGACGAACTCCGTGCGGTACCTGCGGCCGTCAATGGCAAGGCCATTCTGGACGCGAACTCGGAGGTGTTTCTGCCGAAGGGTGACGTGGCTGTGAAGCCTTATGGCGGCTTCTCGACCTTGCTGGCGCCGATCTGCAAATGGATCGATACGAATGCAGCGAATCCCAACGCTGCAGTGACGCTGCAGAACATGGGCAGCAGCACTAGCCCGCCCGCCGTAGTCGCCATCGCGCCATTCGTCGGTGGCGCTTTCACCCTCACCATCGATGATTCGAACGGCAGTCAAACGTTTCCCGTAACTGTGTCGAACCCAACTGATATCGAGGCAGTGGCGCTGAGCAAGTTTGGCGGCAATCAGCAGACGCTGGTGTTGAATGACGCCGGAACGCTCGTGGGCGCCGGCTTCAACGGCAGTTCAGCGCCGACGATCGTGGGCGCGCCGTCGTCCTCCTACACGACGATCCAGAAGGCACGCGTCGATGGTGACGCGTTCGATGACCTCGTTGCGCAACGAAGCGATGGGACGATCGACGTGTTCCTCGGCAAACCCGCGGGGCTGACCTACGCGCCGACGATTCAACCGTTACCGATGCGGCTCGACAATGATCCGATAGCCGATTTCGTGTGGGTGGACGGCGGGACGGGCATTCACACCTCGAGCAGCCGATTCGGTCATACGTTTAGGGATGTCATCGCCGATGGCGTTCATCTGTCTCTGATCAAGTCCGGTAGGTTCCGAAAGATCAGCGGCGACCAGGCTGGTAACGAAGACATCGTGACGCTTGGAAGCGGCACGGTCATTTGGTGTAGCTCCACCGATGGCGGAGGTGTGGGTTGTTTCCCCGCCCTCGATGCGCCGTTTCTTTCGGGTCACACGGCGACCGACGTTCAGGTTGCAGACCTCGACGGAGACGCCATCGACGATCTCACGATCTCCTACGCTCCGAAAAACGGAACACCCGTGCCTCCGCGAGTGATCCTCGGTCATCCAGCGGGTTTTGGCCCGCAGTTTGGCAGAAAGGTGCGTACCGTCGTCATTCCGGACCTCAATGGCGACGGGCAAACGGACACCGTCACGGTCGATGACCCGAACGGCAACATCGCGATCGGTGTGCGTCTCAACCCGGAAGGGGCGGGAGATATCCCCGTCTTCGACACGAGCTTTCCCTTCATCGACCCGGTTCAGGTCCTCATTGGCAACGTGAATGACGATGGAAGCAGTGCCACTGCGCTCGCGCCGGGTCTGATTCCCAAGCAAGATCTGGTCATCCTGAGCGGTGGAAAGCTCTACGCGCTGCTCTCGAACGGGGACGGCACGTTGGCACCAGAACAACTGGACGGTCAAGGAGGCTTTACCGACATCGTTATCACCGACGCCAATGGAGACGGCGTCGACGATGTCGAAGCCCAACGCGCGGACGGATCCGTCACGCTCTATGCTGGCGGCAGCGCAGGGCTCACGCCGTCGGGCGACAATTTCACCGGCCTCCCCACGCCCGACGGCAACGACGGCAAGCTCTTGCTCTTGAGCGGCCTGGGCGTCGACACCGTTGGCGCGACCGAAGCGCGGATCAAGATTCAGGCGACGGCCGCCGATCCGGCTTCGCTCGATCACCTGACCGTGCAGATCTTCGATGGCGACAATGGCGGGCTGAATCAGTTCGACAAAGACACGAACCTGCTGAAGACCTGCTACCGCTTGGCGCCCGACCCGTGCGGCGACGGCGGGCTCAACAACTGTCGCGGTGGGGGCCCGGCGCCCGCACCGATCGTGACCGTCACGAGCGATGGGCTGCACGACAACGCTTGGGATACGATTTTCACGGGTGCGCACTCGGCGGCGGCGTCGCTCACCGGTAACGGTCAGCCTCCGTTCACGTACGAGCTCCGCGTTTTCCTCGCGGCGGATTGTTCGCAATTGCCTGGCGCGGGCACGCAAATCCACGTCGCGACGGCAGACGGCTTCAAGGTGCGCGCGACCGGCATGGTGAGCCAGCCCGCGGGCGAATTTTCGCTCGTCGGTGCAGATTCGAACGGCCCGTTCGGCGTGCCGAACCTGCCGTACATGCCGGACACCAACTACGACGGCAGCTTCAGCTTGCCGCTCGCAGTGAGCTCGAGTGCGACAGAGATCCAACTGAAAGAATCGGATGCCGACAGCTTGAAGGACGCGACGCGCGGCGTGTCGGTCGGCGCGAACGACACGATTCAGTATCAGCTCTTACGTCCGAATGGCACGCAAGCGCCGCTCGTCGGCGCCGAAAACACGACGGCCACGTTCGTCGTGACGAACCCGTCCGGTAACAACGACGGGGTCAGCGCTTTCGATGTAGAGACGCGCATCTCGACTCTGACTGCGCCCACGCCGGGTACCTGGATTTGGAAGTGGGACAACGTCGGTGCCGGCAACGCGATTCACTTGTTCACGCCCTTCGGCTCGCCGACGACGCACGAAGTGCTCGGCGCTCGTCGCGTTCGGCCGACGAGCACCACGGCGCAGCAGCCAGCGTATTTCGAGACCGCGGCGCCGTCGCAACCGGTGCTGCTCGGTCACGAGAGCGTGAGCCAGACGCTTGAAGGCGCGAGTGTGTACGTTACCAGTCGGAGCGCGATTCAAAACGTGCTTGCGAACGGCAGCGGGACTCTTCAAGGCGAGCTCCAGCGTCAGCTCCTGACGGCCAAGCTCAACGCCACGCGCAGCCTGAGCTTGGGTGAAGACATCAGCGGCGCGCTCGTCTATGGCCGCACGCTGAGCGCCCGCACCGTCATGCGCAACGCGGATGACGCCGTCGCCGGGGTCGACCCATTCGCCGACGACGCGCGCATATCGCAACTGGTCGGGCTCTTGAGCTCGATCAACTTGGGCGAGCTGAACTATCAGCTGCCCGGCGTGCCGTTCTCAGAGCAACCGATGGCGGACGACGACGGCGACGGCATCGTCAACATGAAGGACAATTGCCCATCCATCGCCAACCCGCTGCAAGAAGACACGGATGGCGATCGCATCGGCGACGCTTGCCACCTCACCCCGCGCGCGAGCTGCGTGCTCGAGCGCGCGGAAGGCCAGTATGAAGCCTTCTTCGGCTACGAAAATCCGCTCAGCTTCCGCGCCGTGGCAGTCGGCAATCGCAACCTGTTCAGCAGCAATTTGCGCGAGCTCGACTCGCCGCAGCCGAGCGAGTTCGCTGCGGGTTCGTGGTCCAAGGCGTTCCACCAATCGCTCTCCGCGGCCGAGACCGCCGCGTGGACGCTCGATGGCGAAACCGTGTTCGCGAACAGAGACAGCGCCGCGTGCTCCGGCCGCGAACTCACCACGGTGGAGTTCGCGCCGCAGACCGCGCTCTTCGGCACAGACTCGGTGACAATCGGCGATCACAGCCGCGTGACGGCGGACACTGGTTTGCCCAGCGTGGCGAGCAACGGCGAGATCGTCGTCGGTTCGAGCGCCGTCATCGGCAACGTGTTCGCCGGCGCGCACGCTTCGATTGGCGACTACGGCTCCGTGCGCGGCCTCGCCGCGACGAGCGGCGGCCTCAACCAGCGCGCGACTGCCGTGGTGAGTGCTTCGCGAACCTTCACCTGGCGCCCGCATTCGCTGGCTTGGGTCGAACATTTCGCGAGCAGCACGCTCGTGGATGTCGTCGTCGGTGAGCGCCAGCAGCAAACCTTGCTGCCGGGTGACTACGGCGACGTGACGGTTTCGCCGCAAGCTCAGCTGATTCTGAGCGGTGGGCTCTACCGCTTTCGCTCGCTCACCCTGCGCGAGGAGAGCAGCTTGCGCGTCTCGAGCGGTGATGCGGTAGTGCATGTGGCGAATGCGCTCACGCACGCGGGCGACACGCGCTTGCTCGGCGACGCGAGCCTTGTGGTGGGCTATTTCGGCACCGAGCCCGCGGTGATCGCTGGGTCGCTCCAGGCCGCCGTGATCGCGCCGAATGCACGGCTCACCCTCGGCGCAGCGGGTCACGAGGCGTACACCGGCACGTTCTTCGCCAAGCAAGTCGTGGTCAGCCCCGGCACGCATGTGAAGTACTTCGACGCCAAACAATGAGAGCAGCGGCGCTGCTGTTGTTCGCGCTCGCCTGCGGTTGCGGATCTTCGGGATCCAAACCGGGGCAGGCGGCGTCTGGCGGCAACGCAGGGGACTCCGCGCAACCAGCGCTCGGTGGCTCGAATTACGCGGGTAGCGCCGGCCAGGCTGACGCCTCGGATGCTGGCGCGCGCGGGGACACCGACCACGGCGGCTCCGCCGGGCAGACCGGCGATGACAGCACCGCCGACGAAGCAGGAGCCGGCGCAACGAACTGCGATCCGACCACGGCGCCACTCGACACCGCACCTCGTGTGCGCGATCTCGAGCTCGAGCGCATCGCGTTCTTTCAAGCGGTGAAAGTGCCGCTGATGGAACAGATGCTGGAAGTAACGGACCGCCGCGCACAAGTCGTGAGTCGTCGCGCCGGGTTGCTGCGTGTGTATGTGACCCCGAGCCCGACCTGGCTCGGTCGCACCGTGCGCGCGCGCCTGACCATCGCCCCGGATGGCGCTGCTGTGTCCGCGCAAACCTTCGACCAGACGCAGCTCGTACTCGCCGAGTCGAGCGACGCCGCGTTGCCGTCCACCTTCAACTTCGACGTGCCGGCGGAGCTCCTCGCAGAAGACGCGGCCTACTCGGTCGAGCTCTTCGAAACGGACCCGTGCGCCACTTTCGCCGAGCCCAGCACGAACGCGCGCTTCCCCAGCGCCGGCCTCGAACCGCTGCGCGTTTACCCGAGCTCGAAGCTCGGAGTAAAGGTCGTGCCGATTGCCTTCGACCTCGGCCAGAGCACGCTTTTGCCGGATACTTCGGCGGCGCAACTCGAGCAGCTGCGCGCGCGGGTGCAGAGCCTCTTTCCGATCTCCGGCATCGAGCTCAGCGTGCGCGACACACCACTGCACACCAGCTCGAGCAACTTGTCCGCGCTGCTCGACCAAGTGGCCGCGCTTCGCGCCGGCGAAAACAGCGACCCGAATCTGACCTACTTCGGCCTATTCCGCTTCACCGACCGCATCGAGCAATATTGCAATCCGAGCTGCGTGCTCGGTGCTTCCGTCACCGGCACGACGCCGACGGGAGGAGTCGGTGTCGGGGTCGGCTATGCCGCCGACCAGGCCGCGACCACGTTCGCGCACGAGCTCGGTCACGTCTATGGTCGACCCCACTCGCCCTGCGGCGTGGTCGGCGATCCGAGCTTCCCGTACAGCGGCGGCCGCATCGGTAGCTGGGGCTATGATCCGACCACGAAAAAGCTGATTGATCCGAATGCGTACACGGATTTCATGGGCTATTGCTCGCCTATCTGGGTGAGTGACTTTACCTTCGAACATTTGCGTGAGTTCATCGCGGCGATGGCTCAGCCCACGGCCGCGAACGTGGCATTCTCCGCGCCGATCTTCGACCGCGCACCCTCGCTGCCGATAACGGCGCCATCGCACTGAAAACGAGGTCATCATCATGCGCTCCGACTTACGCTTTCACTTGTTTGCAGCGTTCGCGCTGCTTCACCTTACTGTCGGCTGCGGCGGCGATGATTCGAGCGGCTCCTCCAATCCGCCGAGCGGCGGCTCTGGCGGTGACGCCGGCGCGGCGGGTGATGCCAACGGCGGCGCGGGGGGCGCTTGTGAGCCCACAACTTGCGGCGAGCTCGGCCTCGGCTGCGGCGACGCGGCCGACGGTTGCGGCCTCACGCTCCACTGCGGCGACACCTGCGCCGAAGGTGGCGCGGGCGGCGACGGTGGCGGCGCGTGCGATCCCCATGCCGTGCTAGCAACGCGCCCGACCAACGCGCGCCACGCGACGAGCTCCGGCTACCACGGCACGGACGACGACTACCTCGCGCTCTTCGAGATAGCCTGCGAAGCGCCGAGCGACTGCGCGAAGTCGTGCACCGGCGCTGGCGGCTCGCAGACGATGTGCGCCGCCGCCGAATGCCTCGCGAACGGCGCCGCCGGCAACCAATGCGTCCCAGCGCCCGTCTGGGACAACCTGAACACGATCGCAAGCGAAGATGCATCGCTCGACGACATGTGCCAAATCGTACTCGTGAACACGGCCTATCGCGACACGCTGCGCGTGGATCAATTCGGCTTGTCCATGCCGAGCGACGCGGTAATCCGTGGGATCACGGTCGAGGTGCGCCACGCGGGCGATGACAGTGTGTCCGACGATTCCGTTCGCATCCTCAAAGGCGGGCAAGTCGGCCGCGCCGAGCACGCTCAGCCCGCGCCCTGGAGTACGGACGCCACGTGGGTCAGCTACGGCGGCCCGATCGATCTCTGGGGCGAAGAATGGACGCCCGCTGATCTGAATGACGCGGGCTTCGGCGTCGCGCTGTCGGCCGCCTACTCCAAGAACGTCGGCAACACGTTCGCCTACGTAGACGAAGTGCGCGTGACCGTGAGCTACCAACGGACTTGCGAGTGAGTGCGGCGAAGCGCGTCGCGCAAATCGCCGCGCTGGTGCTGTGCGCCGCGCCCGCGTTGTACGTGCTGAGTCAGCCCGGCCGTCGTTGCCAGGGCGGTGTGCTCGTCCAGATCAACCCGCGACCGTTCGACGAATACGACTTGAGCGTGTCATTTCCTGGCTACACGAACCGCTGCCACCTCGGGCGAAACGGCGCAGATGCTAAAAGCCCGATTTGCCGCGATCCTAGGGGCGTGACGTACAGCGGCGCTGGCGTGATCTTCCCCCTTGCACCCGGAAAAATCGAGATCGAGCTGGCTCACGCCGGCGCTGTGCTGCGCGCGGGCTCGTACGTGCCGCTCGGCGATACCGGGGCCGAGCGCTGCGCGCCGGCGGTCGTCGTGGTCGACGGTTCCAGGGGTTGAGCGCGCCCAGCCAAAGACGCACGCGGACCATCAATACCGAGCTCACGTTCAGCGATACCCGCAGTGCGGGTGGCGATTCGTGCGCCGGAATCCACGGCTGGACCGCCGGCCGTGCGTCGAATGGTGAACCGTCGATGGCACGTTCAGCGGCCCAGTAAACGCCGGTAGTGCCATCAGCAAGGGCACGATCGATCAATGTTGCCTCACTCACTGGAGACAGCCACTCACACGAGCGTCGCGCGCGTGCTCGCACCTAGCCGCAGCGCAAGAAGCGTCTAGCCCAGCGCGTGCCGGCACGTGCCGCGTTACTCGTGGCAGCTCGATAGGGACAGCTTAGAGTGAAGTGTGGACAAAGCTCCATTTCCAGACTGGCTCGAGCCGATAACGAGCCCGTGGGAACGCGCCTGGACGTGCAAGAGCACTGTCTTGTTGTCGGGCGAGCTGTTCAAACATCACGGCATGCGAGTCAGCGACAAGACCGTCGCCAAGTTGCTTCGCGAGCATGGGTACACCTCCAAGCGCCCAATAAGTCCGTTGAGGGCGCGCAGCACCCTGACCGCGACGCGCAGTTCGAGTATATCAATGGCGGCACCTCGCGAACGACGATCGCCATAACGGACGCTGATTTTCACGAAAACCGCGGCGATCCCCCAGCACGCGGCTTCTCGCTCGCCCCTGCCCGAGGGAACGCGACGCTCACCGACATTGGCGCCTATCCGCACACTTTTCGCGGTGAGGCGCGTGCGGACTGGGTAGTCATTGGCGCGATGAGCGGTCAAACTCGAGCATCCCTTTTCCGATCCTTTGACGCGAAATCTGATCACATGAAAGCTTTTCCTTGGTCCGTACTCGTCGGTCCCGCTATCTGCGCCGCATGCGCCACCGCTCAACCACAATCCTTGCCGGACGATGGCACCGCGGGCACGACCGGCTCTGGCGGCACCTCGCTGGGCGGGGCTTCGTCGACGGGCGGAACAACGAATAGCGCCGGCACCACCTCGATCGCCGGGTCGTCAACCTCTGGCGGCTCGTCCTCCGCGTTCGGAGGAACGTCGGGCATCGGCACGGGCGGCTCGGCTGCCAAAGGCGGCGCGAGCGGCGCAGGGGGCGCGGGTGGCGCGACGTCGAGCGGCGGCACTTCCGCCGGCGGCAGCCATGCAGGCGGAGTCGGCACTTCCGCGGGCGGGGCCGCTTCCGCAGGCACCGGCGGAACTGCAAGCGGGGGCAAAGGTGGCAGCGGCGGTGGAACGGCGGGCGCGGGCGGCTCGGTGACGACCGGCTCTTGCGCGGGGATCCCCGCGTTCACCTTGGGAACGTACGCGGCCAACGCGCAGGTCACGGCAACCTGCAACGGCGGCACGCCTTGCACCTTGGCCGCGCCGCCCGGCACCAACGGGAAAATGTACGCCTTCAGCTGCGTCGATCAGTACAATTGCGGAACCCAAGATCCCGCGACGACGAACTGGGCGCAGCCACCTTGGAAGCTCACGACGGTGTGCAGCCCTTAACGGACAGCGCGGCTTCTGCGCGGTGTCGAGGAACCGTTGCCGCTTCGCGACATGAGCCATTTGATTGTTGAATCTGAGGTTTGAATTCAAACCTCAGCGCTCGATAACATTTGAGAGTAATGCTTCGAGACCGACATTGGGCGCAACCAGCGATGGGCGAGCGTTCTCGAGGAATACGGTGGTGTTAGCCTTTGTTCTGCCCACACGCGCCCGTTGCCCCTTCGTGTGGTCCGTACCACCACCAATCGGTATGGCCTCTGGCCATTTTGGAGCCTTGGCAAATGTGGTGCATCACGGCGCCGGGCGTCGCATGCCACCGCATTCGCGAAGACAAAGGCGCCAACACCTTCAAGGATCTCGTGGATTCGTACCACGGCGTGCTCGTGTGCGATGCGTGGAAACACAAGAGATATTTACGAACGCGCCGTGCTGCGGGGAGCGCGCCGGATTCGGACGGGCCACGCTGGCGCACCGTCAGGCCGTTTTCTCGTGGGGCAATCACGCACGGCGTTCTGTTGAACGTCGATTTTTCGCGCCCCTGGGCGACAAGGCTCCGCAGCAGATCAAGGGGAAAAAGCGGCCGCGCTTTTCGAGTACCCGTGGCGCGAGCCAGGTTTCGACTCCTCGGCAGCGAAGGTTTGTGGGCCGGGAGGCTCAAACTGCCGTGCAGGTTTTGGTGGCAAACATTGAACGCATTGACGGTGTCGCTGCGAGCTCTAGGCCTCGCGGCCTGCCTTTCTACCTCTTCTATTTGCTGACGGTCATCGTCGCGGCCGGGCTGTTCACCGAGATCTACTTGTCTCGCCAGAACACGCTGCTGCACAACGGCCGCTGGCGCAGCAGCAAAACGAGCCTGGCGCGCGGGGTGATGGGCGCGGCGGCGTTCATGGTCACGCCCACCGCACTCAGTCGCAATCGGCTCAACCTCGCCGCGTGGCATGGATTTCAGGAGGTCAAGTATCGCGACCCGCTGAACTTGCGCGAAGTGAGCTTCGATTTCCAGCTCCGGAATGAAAGCTATCTCACGTTCGTGCACCACGGCGACGCGAACGGTTTTGCCGGCATTCGCATCAGTCGCAATCCGGCGTTTCCGCCGATCGCGTTCACGGCGACGCCCGACGGCGGCATCGTAACGCGCGAGAGCATTCCAGTCCCCGCGCTGGACGACGACTGGAACCGCCTGCGCGTCGCGTTCGCCGAGCGCGAATACTCCGTGTATCTGCATGGCGCGCGGTTGTTCACGCGGCCACTGCCGGCGTCCGCGCCGCGGCTACAAGTCTTTGGGTTCCGCGGCGGCTACAATACGGCGTTCGTCGACAATGTCGAGATTGCGCGTGCCGATGCGCCCGAGGTGATCCGCGAGGATTTTTCCAACTCACGTGGTGCGGGCAAAGTCTTCGTCGTGATGTTGGTCTTGGTCCTGGCGTGCAACGCGCTCATGGCCCGAAACAAGCGCGCCGACCGCTTGCTCCCTGTCAATATTGCGATCTCCTCCTCCCTGCTGGCGTTCCTTGGGCTCAACTATCTCTTTCTGTCCAGCCTCCATCCTTTGTTCATCTGGGATTGGGGAGGGTTCCAGAACACGATCGAGGAGCAGGACGCGATTGTGGCGCGTATCCGTCGCGACCACTCGCAGCGTCCGCCCCGCGGATATCGTGTTTTGTTCGTCGGCACATCGCAGACCTGGGGTGCCGGCGCGTCGCGCGTAGAGGACATTTCCTCGGCGCGGGTCGAGCGGGCGCTCAACGCGCAGACGGTGGAGGGCAGCCCTGTCGAATGCGTCAATGTCGGGATCTCGGGCGTGGAGTCGCCCGTGCTCGCCGGGTTGTACCAGAACGAATGGGTCGGTTCCCTTCGGCCCAACCTAGTGGTCGTGGATTTGGGCAACAATGACAATGACGAAGCGCGATATCGCCAGAGTCGCGAGAGCGTCGCTTCGATCAATGCCACGCGTGGTATCGAGACCTTGTTCGTGCTCGAGGCGAATTCGATCGAGTCTGACATGGTCAAGCTGTTCAGGATGCACCAAGTCATGCGGGAAGTGGCGGCGCGGCACCACATTCCGGTGCTGAACCTGCACGAGTACATGGCCCAGCGACACGACGCGGGCATGCTCTGGTGGGATTACGTGCACCTGACATCGTCCGGTCAACAGCTCATGGCCGAGCGCCTAGTGCAGGGCGTACGCGAGGTAATGAACGCGAAGCCCATTAAAGCTGGTCGCTTGCTCTAATTGCGCCATTCTCGTCGCCCGGCTCAATTCTCGAGCATCGAGCTCATGCGGCGTGGCAGTGTCGTGAGCAGGAATTTGCAGGGCTCTTTTTCGTCTTCGGGCCACTCGGCTACTAGCCAGAAAGGCACACTTCTGCGCTCAACGCTCCTCCGGCGGAATGTGCTCGACGCGCTTCACGAGGGAGGCGATGTCGTCCAGATCGTAGGAGAGGTGCACGCGTTTGCTGGAGGGCCGGCGCTTGGCGACCGACAGTCCTGGCCGCCACTCGGTTGCCGGGCGAATCGGCCGAGGCACGAAGCCGCCGCCACAATTGGGGCAGACATTGTGTAGCTTGGTTTCGACGCAGTCAGCGCAGAACGTGCACTCGTAGCTGCAGATCCGCGCTTCGGTGGCAGCCGGCTGCAGATCCCTGTCGCAGTACTCGCAGTTCGGCCGAAGTTCGAGGGCCATCTTCTCTTTCCTTTCCTGTTTGGCGTTGCAGATCGCGGACAATATCGCCGCCGTACGTCGTACAGCCGAGTTTCACGCCTGCGCGGAGCGCGCCCGTTCTGCGAATTCCACCAGTTCTCGCGAAATCCTCGGCAGTAGCTCCGGATCGACTTCCTCAAGCATGAGACAATTGCCGTAGAGCGCGGCATCGGCCAGCGTGGGGCGAGCGCCGAACAAGAACGGGCGTTGGCGCAACGTGCGCAGGGACGGCTCGAGCAGCAGCCGCGCACGAGCGATGAGCTGCTCTTGGTCCCGCCGCCAAGCGTCGACGCATCCGGCGCCGAACTTCCGCTCCTTGATCAGCACGTAGAGCGCGCGTTCTCCGGCCGTTGGCCAGGCGTCGCGCACAGCGGGCGAGGCGATGCGGAACATCACGTCCTCGAGCGTGCCGTCGGCCCAGTCGTGGTAAGCCCAAATCGGGCCTTCGAGCGGCGCGGGCAACAAAGCCGCTCCGCACTCGTCTTGGGTCAAGTGCTCGCAGATGACCCGCGAATCATGTAGGACCTGCCCGCGGTCAGTGAGCAAGACCGGCACGTAAATGTAGCCGCCGGTCAAGCGAGCGAGCTCATCTCGGTCGCCATACGAGACCTCGATCAGCTCATAGCTCATACCGAGCCAATCGAGCGCGGCCTGGACCTTGCGAGCGTAGGGGCTGTAGCGGAATCGGAAGAGTTTCATGCCCCATTCGCTAACCGACGCCCACCCCGACTGCAAACTCATCTTTGGCATGCTACATGAGAAAAATTCATGGCAAATCCGCCCGCGCTAGGCGTGAAGCGAGAGCTTCGGTTACCCTCGCTGCACGCGCTTCACGTTTTCGAGGTGGCGGCACGCCTCGGCAGCTTCACCCAAGCCGCCGTGGAGCTCGGGGTCACCCAAACCGCCGTGAGTCATCAGATCAAGCAGCTCGAAGGCGAGCTGGACGTGCTCCTGTTTCGTCGCACCGCCCGCGCGCTGGTGCTCACCGCGTCGGGCCAGGCTTGGTACACGAGCCTTTCCAAAATCTTCGAGCGGCTGCGTAGCGTCAACGTCGAGCTCCGGCAGCGCAAGCTGACCGAGCGGCCCGTCGTCTCACTGACCACCATTCCGTCGTTCGGCTCGCGCTGGCTGGTGCCCCGCTTGGGCAGCTTCTTGGCGCAACATCCCGAACTCGAGCTCCGGATCTCGACCTCAGAGCGCATCGTCGACTTTTCGAAGGAATCGATCGACGTTGGCATTCGCTTCGGCTCCGGTCGCTACCCGGGGCTATTTTGCGAGAAGCTGCTGGATGACTGGTTCGTGGCGGTGGCGGCGCCGAGTCGCGCTGCCCGGCTGCGCAAACCGGCCGACCTGCTGCCGCAAACCTTGCTGTTCGACGACCACGAAGACGCCTGGGCGCGGCTTTTTGCGGCGCATGTTCCGAGCGGAGCGGCCCCGGCGCGCCGGCACCAGCTGACCGATTCGGGCTTGTTGGTCGAAGCGGCGTGTCGCGGACAGGGGGTCGCGCTCGCGCGCTGGTCGCTCGTCCAAGATGAGCTGCGCAGCGGCAGGCTGGTGAGATTGTTCCCTCGGCTCGCCCCCTTGCCCACCGGACACAGCTATTTTCTGGTGGGGCTACGCGAAAGCTTTCGCCGTTCCGAGGTGAGCGCGCTTCGGGATTGGCTACGTCGCGAGACGCAAAGCATCGCCCCGTCTTGAACCCGCGGCAAGTATTTCGAGAAGGCTCGGCGTTCGTTCGAGACCATCATCGTGGAACAAGAAGGTGGCCGCGACGCTCGGCGGCGCCGAGGGCGTGACGGCACTGCTCGAGGCGTTGGCCAAGTCGGTCGGGCAGGCGAAGAAGAAGCGTCGGGCGGCCTAGCCGTTCCCCGCGCAACTAACACTCGAAACCCTAGGCAATAGTTCGGAGTCGACACCGGCGAGCTATTGCGGAGTGTACTATGCCCCGTGCTTGCTCCGTCGCGCGCAGACGGGTCCGGAGGCAAAACGGTTCCCGTGCAAAAGACCTTGGCTCAGACCGCGCTGCCGGTGGCGCAGTCAGAACGCGTGGTGTGCTTGGACGCGCTGCGCGGCATGGCCTTGTTTGGCGTGCTGTCCGTCAACCTCGTCACCGAGTTTCGCGTCTCGCTTTTCGAGCAGTTTCTGCCGCAGTCGGCGCTGACATCACCGGTCAATCGG
>Ga0207667_10001571_pt1 | contig 28785 bp, 16 predicted proteins | sample KBSCornC52_FD_184301 | JGI IMG/M metagenome (GOLD analysis project Ga0207667, IMG submission 184301) | Corn rhizosphere microbial communities from Kellogg Biological Station, Michigan, USA - KBS Corn C5-2 (SPAdes) (version 2) | ecosystem: Host-associated > Plants > Roots > Rhizosphere > Soil ...
CTGGCTACCCCCACCCTAACCCTCCCCCGCTTGAAGTACTCAGATTCTTTTTCAGAAACTCGATCAGATCGGCATAGGCCTGTCGAGATGAATGCGAGGCGTCCTCCTTCGGGGCGATGCGGTATTCCTTCGTGTAAGTAGCATGCGGACGGTGCCCCAAGCCGTTACGCGCATCGCTTTCGCCGTATTCGCGAATTTCCAGCCCCGTCGGGAACTCGTCACGGAGCCGCTGCAACTTCTCTTTCGGGCAAATCCGGTCTGCGCGATATCGCACAGACAGCATTTTCGCTTCGCCTCGATTCAGTCTCGAGCGAGCAGCGTCGATGTCCTCAGCACTTACGTTGAGCGCCTTCATCCAATCGCCTCTACCTATTCCCATTGCAGCAAACAGCGGAAAACACGGAACAGACGGTTGAGCTGCGACTGCGGCTTTGACATGCGGATTCAAGATCAACGGAATTGCGAATGCACCCGTGATGCACATTCCTATTGCACCGACGTCACTACCACGGTGGATAGAAGAGATCTGCGACGCCAAGGCACGCAGCCACTCCGTCACAGGAGCCGAAACACCGGCTCGTAAGTATGAGAACTCTCGAGATATACATAAGCGCAGCGCGTTTTTCACCGGCGCGCGTGCACCGACCGGCCCGAACAACCATGGAAGATACACTCGAAAGCCGTCATCGCAGAGCCGTTCTGCAAATGACAATAGACCCGGCGACAACCCAGGCAACTCCTGCAACAAAAGAATCGGCGGATTGTATTGCTCACCGCGGTAATACACGCAATGGCGCGTATTTTTCGCCGCAAACGAGAACTGCTCGTAGCCTTCGAGCATGGGCCCGACCATCGACATCACTCGCCTCTTTGTCTCAGGCAACCTTCAAACGCCGGTCAGACAACGGTAACGAATCCTCAAGACAATGCACGCAGCTCCGCCAAATTTTACGTACACGCGCCCTTCGTAATCGTCACATCATGTCTGCGACGCTGATTCTCAAGGTGTGCAACAACCTGCGGTTTGCCCGTCGCCATTTCGCCATTATGAAAGTGCCCACGCCGCAAAGCTTAGAACGAGCTTACGACGCGGCACTCTGTATTCTTTATTTGATAGACGAATCCCAAGACACAAAGGTCGACCTGCGTCTACTACTGCGCGTACTCCGCCGAAATGTAGATGAATCGTCGCTCAAGATCGCAGCCGGCATTCATCGCGGCTATCGCAAGCTCGACATTCACCCCGATCTGCTCGCACATGAAGCTTTGCGGTCCGCGGCAAGCACGCTTATCTCCATCCAAGAGCATTCGCTGAACGCTCCGGTGAACTGATCAACGTTTGGCTGCCTTACGCTCGATGCGAAGTTCCTCGATCCGACTGCGGTAGTCGTCCACCAGATTCTCGAGTCTGGTTCTGGAAATCTGCGTGAACGGTTCGGATTCCGTGATGCTCGCCCACACGCCCTTGTGCTCCAGGCGGTCGAGCACCTCTTCTCCGAGAAAGTACAGACCGGCATTACGATCCACACAGGCCTTGAGATCGCGATCGCGAGCTGTGAGCTGCGACTTCACTTCGTTGCGGTCGGTTTCCACTTCGCGCAGTGTCTGCGTTGTCTCGCGGAACTTTGCGATGAGTTCCTGCAGCTGGGCACGCGACTTTTCCAGGGCTTCGTTATTTTGTTGCGTCGTCGAAGACTCGCGGCTTGCCGCCACCTCCAGCGCTTTTGCTCGTTGCTGAAGTGCTGTCTGCTCGGAAGTAGCCTTATCGGCCTTCTTCTTCATATCATCCAGTTGCTTTTTGAGATCGACATTCTCCGCCTGAAGTTTCGACTTCTCGGCGGTGACTTGTTGAAGCTGTTGCATGACTCGCGCGTCGGCATTGCCGCTGCGTGTGGTTTGAGCAATGACTTGCGCTGACAGCACAGTTGCTGCCAGCGACACGGCAATAGTCGATAGAAGTTTCATAGCCGTTAGAACGATCCGTTCAAATCCAAGATCCAGACATCGATGCCGAGCGGCGGACCGTCGATTTCGTTGGCGCTCAGGTAACGCAATCGCATCCACGCGCCTCGCGAGAGGCCAAGATCGAAGCCGATTTGGTAGCCCTTCGCATCGGTGCCGCCCAAGTGGAAATCCGAGTCAGCGAAGGCGTCGATGACGGCGTCGCGTTGTAGATAGCGGTACAGCGCGAACGCCCGCCAGTCCATTAACTTTTTGAGAGAGGGCTGTCCGACCGACAGACTTGCTTCATAACCCTTCACCCGAGCATCTATGTTCTGCCCCGTCAATGCGAACACTTCGCTCGACTTCCAACCGATATTCTTGACGTACTCGCTGCCGATCATCACGTGGGTCGAGCCAAACGCGGCGAGATCGAGCATTAGGTTTGCGTTTACTAGACGATACTTGCCTGCGAGCGCGAAAAGATTTGTAGACGTGTCATTGTCGTTTCGAATGTCATACAGCGTATTTCCCTTCTGAACGAAGGCGGGTGCAGTGAAATCCTGCAGCGTGCTATCCGGACTATTCTGAACGCCGGTGACATGAGTAAAGTTGTAGTACGCAGCACTGAAGCGAAGGCTAGACTGCGTGCCGAGCGGGATGATGGTTCCGAGCTGGCCGCCGATGATCCATTTATCTTTGGTCGAAAGCTCGACTTCTTGCAGAGGAAACGCGCCTGCCGTCAAAAACACGCCGCGTTCCATCTTATTTGGATCTCGATTGAACAGATCCACTGCGTATGTCGCCGACAATCCTTCAAACGTAACATCTGTATCCCAGACGAGTTCATTGTTCGTCATAAATGGATTGTCAAAGCGTCCAAGCCGCAGATCGAACTCTTGCCGTTTATTGGAAAAGATCGGATCCCAAATGACTGCGGCTTTATCTACATTGATCGACCAGCGAGCATCGTAGTTTCCCAACGTCTGATTAGTTGATCCGATAGTAGCAGCGTTACCACTGGCGATTCTCGCATCGACCTTGAACGCATTTCCTAAGTCAGCGGTCAATCCCAGGCGTAATCGCCCAACGCCGCGATATCGATCCTCGCTCACATTGAGCAGTGCGCTGGTACCCGCCTTGCCTATACCGCCTTTGCTATTCACATTGTTGAAGTTGAGATAGACATTCTGTGCATTGTCGGAGGCGTACAAGTCGCCTTCCGCACGAAAGCGCACATCGCCATACAACTTGACGTTCTTGATCCAATCCGGAAGCGCACCAGGCACACCCCATTGCTCCTCCTTGGCCTTGGCTACGACATCATTCGTAACATCCTGCCGAAGCGGTCCGCGTACCTCGTCCTCAATTTGCTTGCGCACGATCTCCGGTACGTGAGTAACACGCACTGCGCCTTTCTCCGCTTCTTCTTGGGCAGCCTTGGTTTTCGCTTGAGCCTCGGCCTTGGCCTGAGCATCGGCGACCATCGCCTCCGCCTGCTCTTGCGTCAGCACACCCTTTTTCACCAATCCCTGAAGTAGATTGATGACGGTGTTGCGCAATTCCTCTAATGATTGTGCTTCGTCGGCGCGCGCCGTCGATGAGATCACAGCGGCTGCGAGGATCGCGGACACACATGTCCGCAACAACGTTCTTTTCAGCATTTTCTCCATTCCCAGAAGCGCTTTATCGAGCGCTGTAATGACCGATACCCTCACCCGCCGTTACACCCGCGATTTCTCTCAACCGCGTGACACGATCTTCAATGTGATCGGTTGCGGCATCTCCAACGGAGGCGCTTCGCGAACCTTCGAAAGTTTTCCGAGCGCTTGTTCTATTGCCGAGTCGAGATCTCGATTGCCCGACGTCGTCGCCAACTTGATGCGCTCCACACGTCCATCACTGGCGAGCCATACCCGCACCGTGACTTGATAATTGCCGCGACGGATGCGTTCGTCATCCGAAAGCGTATCGAGAATGCTGTCTTTCAGCATTCCGGTGTACCAGACGAATGCTGCAGATCCACCACCTACGATATCTCGACCACCCTTGCGCGCCGCCAGGCCGAAGCCATCCGATCCAGCCGTGCCTTCCGCATCCAACCCCAATGACTCTGCCGGCGGAGCCTCTTCCGAAGGCGTAGGCTCCGGAGAATCCTGCGGCAACGGTTGCTCGATCTTTTCTTCTGGAGGTGGAGGCGGCGGCGGCGGAGTATCTGGCGGTGGCGGCGGCCTGATGAGCTTCACTACCTGAGCTTGCGCACGCTGCGGCTTTTCTTCTTTATGAAAGTACGACCGAATCAGCAAAAAAAGACCGATCGCAAAGCAGACGACAATGACGCCGACGACGATCGTCGGAATAAATCGTTTGATAGACGGCTGCTTGGACACACGCAGGCCTACTTCACCACACGCTGCGTCACGAGACCGAGCTGCGTGATTTCCAACTTGCCGATGAGATCGAGCACATCCACTACTTTCTGGTATTGGATGGCAGCATCTGCTTTCACGATCACCGGCAAGTCCGGGTCCTGCGCTTTGTATTGCCGCAGAAGATTTTCCAGTTGCTCCAAGGTCACGGGAAAGGTGTCGAGATAAATCGTTCCGTCCGCAGTGATGGAGATAGCCTTGGTTTTAGGTTTTGCGATCGCCGGCGTCTCACTGGCTTTGGGCAAATTGACAGTGATGCCCTGCACGGACGCCGTGGTCATGATGATGAAAATCACCAACAGCACATAGGCGAGATCCAACATCGGCGTGATGTTGATCTCGTCGTAGACGTCTTTTTCTTCGGCGGAGGCGGACATGAGGAATAGGCTCTAGAATAGGAAGGCTATGGCGCTAGCACGCCATCAGCTGTAGTGCTCCGCAATTCTCGTGACAAATTCGTCGACGAACACATGCATGTCCGCGTTGACTTCTTTGATGCGAATGTTGAGCCAGTTGTAGGCAAAGAGCGCCGGAATCGCGACTGCGAGGCCCGCCACGGTGGCGGCGAGAGAAGCGGAAATGCCAGGCGCGATGGAGTTGACGTTCACGTCGCCGCTCGCGGCGATTGCCGCGAACGTGATCATGACGCCGACCACGGTTCCAAGCAGGCCAAGGAAGGGCCCACCGGAGATGGCAATGGTGAGCAACACCATTTGCGACTGGAGTCTCTGCGTCATTCTGACGAGCGTTGCATCCATCACAGCGCGAATGGCTGCAATGGCCTGCGGCGACAGCGTTGTCACAGCCCGTGAACCCGCTGACTTCAGCCCCACACGACCATGCATTTCCTGTACGCCGTGGTGATAGAGCCGATAGATCGTCGACATCCTGTATCGATTCTCTCCTTCGTTCACATGCGGCATGAAAGGCGACTCGTCAAGTGCGTCGTCGCCGTCCTCTTTCTCGTCGCGATCCAACACAGTGGGATCACCACGCAGCTTCTCGAATTCCTTGAGGAACTCTTTGTTCGCGCCACTAACTTTCGCGAGATAAATGGCCTTGCCGATGATCACCATCACCGCGATCAAGAACATGACGAGCAGGATAACGATCACTACCCAACCGTCGGGCGTGACGTTCTGCAGCGTGACCTTGAAATACGAAACCTTCTGCCCTTCCCTCTGTGCATCCTCGCCATACACTACGAGCGGCGCTTCTTGACCCTGGCTGCGTGCGGCGAGCTTTATGTAGTCCGGGTTGCGTGCAATCTTCGCCACCTGCACTTCGTCGACTTCGCCGACGAAGACATGATTGTTCGACGCGGATCCACCCACGGTAAAAGTACCGGCGATTTCCTTCACATCGACGTTGCCATTACCGGTCTCCTTGCCGTCGAGATACAGCAAAGCACGTCCCTGACTCACAGTAAGCGTGAGCAAATGCCACTGACTGATAGCGAGCGTATCCGCGGCCGTAACGGTCGTGGGGGAAGCAATGGCACCCGCTTGAACAAAGGGTTTGTCACCTTTGATGCCTACAGCGAGCACGTTGTTCTGATCTTCGAATGCCAATACGTATGCGTCGTTTTGGGGCCCTTCGATCTTTACCCACGTCGACAAGGTGGCGCCGTCCTTCGGCACATATCTCAGCGATGAGGTCGCCGGCACGGTCAGCGCTGTCGTGCCCGTAAGAGACAATCCACTACCGACGACTGATGCAGCGGTCTGCTCGGCTGTCGTCCCCGTCGGATTGTTACCGTAGGCGGTGGCATCGGTCGGCATTTTGGATTGACTATCGAAGTGATACACCAGCGTTTGCTGAGCATCGTATGTCCCCGGTAAGTCGGCTCCCGCAGGTGCTTTCTTATTGCCGTAGTACAGATAAACCTTATCGGTGGCGACTGCACCTGCCACGCGTGGAATCTTCACCCACAAGAACGCCATCTGGTTGGTGGCGTCATAGCGTTCGACGTGAAATTTGAGTGGTGTCTTGTCATCTGCCGCAACGAAGCGCAGATCGCTGCCGTCCGGTTTAGTATCGGCGAAGTAGCCGAAGTTACCCAGAGAAAGTCGAATTAACACCGGGACATCGGTGACGGTGCCGGGAATGTCAGCACCCGCGGCCGTCGTATCGAGCTTGATTTCCTTGCGATACTCCCACTCGTCGTTCCACCACGCATGGCTTGCGAGTGGCAACAACAGTAGCAGCGCACCGAGTAGCTTGCGCACTTAAGACTCCCCAAATTTGATCGCTGCTTGAAAGATGAATCGGACCCGCAGCATTAGCGGCGGCTATTATCGAGAGCTGGAATGATGGTTTTATGACAGTCCAGGGACAGCATCCTGGAATTTGAGTTCGCCTGCCTTTTTCCAATCCTCGCCGAAATTCAAATGTCACATGGCGAATACATTCTTGGCATAGCTCTCTATTGATTCACTACATCATGGCTGCTCTGTCACTACTTGAAGATGCTGTTCACTCGAACACGGAACGCGTAACGCTCGGCTCGAACGTTACCATTGCGACCGCGGCATACGGCAACGCCGAGACAACTCGAATTTGCCTGGATTCTCTTTTCAGAAGCGTAACCGGCGACTACGAACTCATTCTAATCGACGATTGCTCGCCCGATGGGGGCGCGATCAAGAACCTGTTCTTGGAAGCTAAAAAGCATCATGCCAACACGAAGGTGTTCTTCTTCCAGGAAAATCTAGAGTACAGCGGCAGCCTGAATGCGCTTCTCTCTCACGCTAGCGGCGATTGGATGTTTTTCGTATCCAACGACATCTTCGTCACCCCGTTTTATATACGCAATCTATTAGCGGCCGCACAGAGCAACAGTAAGCTCGGAATTCTGCGCGGCAGCTCGAATTTCGTCGACAACGGTAAGTTGCCGACTCACAACATACAGCTCAGATCTCCCATCAATTCATACGCTGCGCTGGTAAATTTTGGCGAGCAAATGGCACGGGAACACGGGCCGGCGGTATTACCTGATCCGTTCTTGGTCGGGGATGCTTTTTTGGTCAGCCGGGCGGTCATAGACAAGATTGGCACATTCGATCCTTTGTTCTTCGGCTATTTCGCCGATCCGGACTTCGGCTTGCGCGCTCAAATCGCAGGATTCGAATTGTGCGTAGTCCGGGGTGCCTTTGCATATCATCAGCAGGACGCAAACTTCGGCTATCTGCCGAAGGAGCAACGCGATGCGAAGTTGTCTCGCCGCTGGGCGCGCGTCTACGAGAACTGGGCCCGCTTCAAGATGAAATATGGCTTCCCGGTCTCGTTGCCCTACCAAGTCTTCATGTCCATTCCATGGGCACAATTAGCCTCGTCGCCTTTCGATCGAGACAAACATTATTCCACGCCGGGGGATTACTCCCGTTTTCTGGTCCAAGGTTAGTCGTTTAGATCGATGTGCGCTGGATCTTCTCCACCGTAGGCTCTTTCGATCATTCGCAAATAGGCACGCTCCAGCTCCCTGGACAACCTTCGTGCCGAAAATACGCTTCGATCTCTCGAGGCAGTCAGCTGTGCTCGCAAGGCGACTAGTTTTTCGCGCTGAGAAATCAACTGAAGCGCTCTAGCTCGATAATCATCGAAGTTTTGGGTGACGAGCTCACCCATATTCAATCCGTGCAACAGACTGCTAGCCCCCCGACTGGCAAAACTACGTCCTGTTATAGTGAGCACGGGCACGCCAGCCCAGAGAGCGTCGCGCGCAGTCGAGTGAGCATTGTACGGCCACGTGTCGAGAAATAGGTCGGCTAGCGTTAAACGCCCCAAGTGCTCGGCACGCGCAGCAACTCGCGTTGCAAACACTAGCCGATTGGGATCGACACCCTTTGCAGCGGCGACCGATCTCAAGTTTTCCTGCTGCCTTTCCGATGCTTCGGATAACCAGAGCACCGCGCGTTCCCTATGCCCAACAATCTCCAACCAAATATCGAAGACAGTGTGCGAGAGTTTCTGATAGTTGCAAAAAACGCATAGGACGATGCCGTCGTCCGGTAGATTCTCTTGCGAACGCGTGTGTGCGGCGACCAACGGCAAGATTCTCGTGTCGGTTGGAAAGAATCCTCCCGGCAGCCATACGATCTTTTCGTCGTAATCACCAACGCTATCTGGCGGAATTACGTGCTTGTCGGCAACGATGTAGTCCATGTATGGCGCGCCCAGCGTGCCGGGAAAGCCCAGATAGCTAACTTGAATGGGAGCCGCACGCATGGCGAAGATCACAGACCGACTTCCTGATGTGTAACCCATCAAATCCACGGCGATGCTCGTTCGATGAGCCTTGAGTGCGGAAACGACCGCGGCATCTGTCATTTGAGAGGCATCTATGAACACATCGCAACAGGACCGTATTTGCTGTGACACTTCACTGCCGTCCAATGGTGTAAGCGAAACGATGATCAACTCAAAACGCGCACGATCGTGACGTTGCAACACTTCGACCATGGACATCCCAACTGGATGCTCCCCAAAGTCGGCAGACACGTAGGCGATCGCGCAACGTCCGCTCAACCAAGGCATCGTGCGGGTGCCATTCATTACCGGCGTCGCCGCCCTTGCGGTGTGACGCAGCAGCTCGAGATCGTCTGTCAACATCATTAGACTGAGCGGATTGACCAGTTCGGGTGCGTTCCGCGCAACGTCCATGACACGAACTTCAATCTCTTTCATCCCCTGCCAATCACAAAGCGAAGCCTTGGCATCCCGCAGGACGGACCAAGCCGACGGAACATTGGTTTGCAGCGAAATTGCTTTAGTTACGGCAGCAACGGCTTCATCAAAGCGTTTCGACGCTACCAATGCAGTCGCTAAAGTCACGTGCGCTGATGCGAGATGCGGATCCATCTCCAAAGCCTTCTCTGCCTGCTCCAGCGCTTGCGCAGAAAATCCTTTCTTCAGCAGCACGGCCGCGAATTCATCTCGAAGCGTTGCATCAGCCCCATTCGCTTCGATCGCATGTCGAATGAGTGAGAACGCCATCGGCAAGTCGCCGACTGCAGTGCCGGCATGCACCAGCTCTAGCAATGAGCTTCGATCAGCCGGGTTTAGGAGTAACGCTTGCTTGAGAGTCTCCATTCCCTCGTTTACTTGACCGCTTTCTATTAACGCCGAGCCGAGATTCGCATGAGCGGCGGCGAACGCCCGATCGAGCTCTATCGCTCGCCTAAAATGCTGAATGGCCGCACTCACGTCTCCGATCTTGCAGAAGGTAGTCCCTATATTGTTATGCGCAAGCACAAATTTCGAATCCAAATCGATGGCACGACGATACGCTTTCACCGCCGCATCATATTTTCCTGCGGCCTCAAGCGCATTGGCGTAGTTGTACTGAAGCACCGAGTGCGCGGGAACCAATTGTGCCGCTTGTCCCAGTGCCGCGACAGCTTCGTCGTGCCGACCCAGTTGGAGCAGCACATTTCCTAAATTGGCAAGCACCCCTGGATTATTAGGCTGCGCATTCAGCAGTAGCTTGAAATCCGCGACGGCGCCTGCGGTATCTCCCGAGTTCGCTCTTGCTAGCGCTCGCAGCTGCATAGCATCCGGATTGTGCTTCTGTTGAGCTAAGACGCGGTTGCATACATCTATGACTTCGGCTGTATGCCCACTCTGCAGCTTGTATGCCGCTAGCTCCAACAATTGCCGGCTTTCTGGAACCATCGTGCATCTACTCAGGAGATCTTAGATACCGCAAAACTTCTAGGCGCTTCGCCTTTCGCATGCCGCTCCATGATGGTCGTATAAGCCTGCTCCATGTGACGGCGATAGCGGTCCATATCGAAGAGAGGTAATCGTTGCCGCCGCTCAACCAAGCGATCGCGATATGATTTGAGCAAATCAGGTGTCGTCGCCAACGTGAACGCGAGCACCTCGTACTCTCCGATATTGTTGGTCGCGAGCTCAGGCAGTTCCGCTGCATGCAGAATGCTGCCAGCAACTCTGCTGGCAAATGCGCGGCCGGAACAAGTGATGAGCGGCACACCCGTCCATAGCGCATCTCGTGCAGTGGAATGTGCGTTATACAAAGGCGTATCGAGGTAGAGATCTGCGAGCCTGTGCCTCGCGAGGTGATCTTCGAATCGAGGCGCTTTCTTTGCAAATACCAACCGCTCCGGATCTACGCCTCTGCCCTGCGCCTCGAGACGCAGATTTTTCTTGGCAAGCTCGTTATTTCCTTGCAACCAGAGTACCGAACCCTCTACCTGGCTCAATAACCGCATCCAAACATCGAAAATTCCAGGGGTGATTTTGTAGTGCATGCTGAAGCAGCAGAATACGAATCCCGCTTCCGGCAAGCCCTCGCTCGCACGCGTCGGTGTTTGCTCGGCTATCTTGCACTTGGTGTCGCAGGGCAAATAACAATCGGGTAGAGCAATGATCTTCTCACGATAGAACTGCTCGTCTTCCTTACGGATGACGAACGGGTCCGCCATCAAGTAATCGATGCAATCCAACCCAGTCGTCCCTGGATATCCCAAATAATTGATGCTAATCGGCGCAGGACGGTACGTGAAAATCTCCGGCCTCGCACCGTTCGTGTGTCCCATCACATCCACCGCAATGTCGATCTCGAGGTCGCGAATGAGACGTGCAATGTCCTCGCTAGACTTGTCCATGACATCATGAAAATGATCGAGGGACTTCTCGAGCCGAGCGCGGATTTCCGACTTATCGTCAGCTCCAAAAGAGATGCCGAAGATCTCAAATTTGCCTCTATCGTGAGATTCAAACAAATCCGCCACGGAATACGCGACCGGATGCCGATTGAAATCGGCAGACAGATAGGCAACTCGTATGCGTTCGTGCGCATAATGCAACGGACGAGGTATCGCCTGAGGTCTATCGGAGAACTTGAATGCGACCCAATTCTGCGCGCACGCCGATTGATCCAGCGGCGAGTCCGAAAATGCCATGAAACGCAACGGATCGACGCAGTTATCCGTACTGCGAACGCCCTGAATCATTGTCGTCATTTTGAGCTCGTATTGGTCCCATTGAGCACATGCCAAAGAAGCATAGAGGTACCCGCCAAGCACATGCGGATAAAACTGACTCACGCCGCGCAGCGAATCGAAGCTGACCAATGCGTTCTTGAAACGCTGTAATCTCTCAGTAGTGCGATCGAACACCTCTCGAGTTGTGGGATCGGTTGGCTTGATCGCCAGTACTCTTTCATAGGAAGCGAGTGCCTCCTCATATCTCTGCGAGGAGAGCAGTGCGTGACCGCGATTGAATAGGGCATCCACGAAATCAGGTCGCATCTCGAGCGCTTTTTCGTAACAGGCAAGCGCGTGCACATAGCGATGCAACTCCGTGAGCACGTTGCCACGGTTGTTGAATAGCTCCGGAAAACCCGTTACTTGCATGATCGCATCGTAACAAGCGAGTGCCTCTTCACGCCTTTTCAAGGCCGCGAGTGCATTGCCTTTGTTGTAAAGTGCTTGGACGAAATTTGGCTTGAACTTGAGTGCTGTCTCATAGCTCTCTACCGCCTTGTCTACGCGCCCCATTGCCATGAGAACGATGCCGCGCTCGTTGAGCGCCTCCGGATACTGCGGACGCAACGAGACAGCTCTATCGAGACTCCGCAGTGCTTTCGGCAATTGCCCGATGTCCTTGTAGGCGCGTCCGAGATTCATGTGCATTTCGGGCGCATTGGGTTCTACATTGAGAGCGGAATTGAACGACTCGACCCCAGCGGTGTAGTTACCGAGCTGACATTGCAGCACGCCAAAGAAATGCAGCGTGTCGTAGTGTTTTGGAAACTGATTGAGGATGGCCGAATAGCACGCGTGGGCTTCCTGCAGCCGGCCCTGATGATGCAAAGCGGTCGCTTGTTGCAATAGAGGAGCCGGAAAAGGTACCGCAGGTGTAGCCTTTTCGTTCTGAGCGCGTCGCCCTTCTCGCTTACTCATATCTGCACCAACAATTTCACTTCGGCGCTTGCCGTCTCAGGCATTCCATGTCGTCCTGCTTGCAGGTGTCCTCACCCAAGCCGACCACGAACACCTCGAGCCAGGAAAGTGCACTCTGAGCTATCGGTGCTTGCTCCTCTTTCTTCTTGTCGTCACTCAATGCGCTATTCGCCGAGTTGGATGAGCTCGCACCTGCTGTCGATGCAGCTGAAAGCGAGACACCCAGTCCGCTCGTCTCTGGAGGCACGCCCGTCGCCGTTCCACCCACTTGGATATTGTCCACACCAATGACGTGTTGAGCGGCGATGTTCAAGTTACCCGCGGATCCGATGCCCGCATCGCCTGCGTTGACGAACCCTGCTGGGGCCATCAAGTCGACGTTTCCTGGAGGTGCGCCTTCCACAGCAAGAATGGTGCGGATACCGCTACCTGCAACGGTTCCTCTCACGTCAAGCGTCACGTTTCCTTGCGAGTCGATCAACAAAGTGGGAGGCGGCGCCGAGATCGCCGATTTGGCGCCACGACCCGCGTCGATATTGCCCTCAGAGGACCAGATTGCGATGTCGCCGCCGCCCAGCGTAAAGACACGCGAGCTATTCACGTTCACATCCCCTTGCGTGAAGATATCAACACTGCCTTGCTTCTGCGCAACGATACCTAGTTGATACGCTTGTTTGTTGAAGCCCAGCTGGACGAGATTGCCGGGCGGATTCGCCAGACCCACGTCGATCTTTCCACCTGGCGCGAGGAGCGATATGGAACCTCCTGCCAGCGTGTAAATGCGACTGAACGGCAACGAGATATCTCCGGAATACGGATTGTCCACTCCCGGTGTGTGACTGTCGGGGAAGAGGCTCTCGAGCGCGGCAAAGCCGTTCTTAAAGCCGATAGATGGATTCGCATTTGCTTCCCGCCCCGATTTGACCAGCTCGGTGAACAGTACCTGCGAAAGGAAAGGAAGTTGCTGAATCAGCGGCAACGAGCGGAACGTGTCAGCCGCGGAAGCGAAGTCGCTTGGAGTAACGCCGGTTTGCTGTTTGACGTAGTCGATTAGTGAGGATTTCTCGCTACTGCTCGCAGCGATGATTTGCGAGATGAAGTCCTGTGATTGCGCTGTCTGCCCCACGCCCACAGGAGCGCTTAGGCCGGCGATGGCGAGGATATCTGCACCTGTGTCGCTTGGTAGATTGCTGTTGTTTAGATTGCCGGTCGTTGTAATACCGTCGGAGAATCCCAGCGCAATTTTGCCGCCGGCCAAAACCTCCAGGAGACCTGGACCACCTGTCTTTATTCCTGCGCTGAGATGCAAGAGATCTTCCGAATAGGTGATATCTCGGCCCGCCTTGACAAGAGTGATATCGGTCGGACTCACATTAAAGTTCGCTAAGCTCAAGTTCGTGACATCTCGGCCAGCCTGTATTTGGACCGATTTCGGTATGTCGATACCCATACCAATCAGGTCTCGGCCTGCCGAAATGAAAGCCGGAGTCACGTCGTTTATGTGCAGTACGCTTCCGGCACGCAGCAATGCGCTTTCGAAACGTGTATCCGTTTGGTAGACATTCGTCGGCGACGGCACGCTCGCGAGGCTGTTCTCGCGCATCGCTACGTTTCCTGTCATATCGCGCGAGGCATACAGGTTTATGTTGCCGTTGGATGATGGCACGAGCTTTAGACCGTCGTTCATATCCAAATCCCCGCCATAAGCCGCTATTTCGACGCTGGGTGGGGCGAACTCAAAGACAGCTTCCGATGTATTGGGGTCGAAGCGTATATAAGCACCTGCTCGACTCCTCCTTGAGTTATATACAACACTACCCCCGGCACTCGCTATCTGAAGGTCAGAGGATTCGCTGTACCTGGAGAAATAAACGAACGCATCATTGAAGCGGGATGGGACGAAAGTCGTCGGCTGCAGTTCACCCTCGAATAGGACATCGCCGATCGCAGATAGGTCGAAACTAGCGTCACCCGCCAAGAGCAACGTACCGATATCGTTTTGCTGCGCGTCCCGCCGGTTCCCGGATGCGTTCAACTCTCCCAAAGCACGTATCGCCCCCGTACCTTGGCCGACGTAGAACATGCCGCTACTGATATCTCTTCCTGCAATGACTGACAGGTTGCCTCCGCCTAATTCAATCCTGTCTTGACCATTCAGCCCTAGTGCGAGGCTGTCTGCGGTTGCCGCTGTAACATCCTTCGCGTCGCGTCCGGCGACGACCTTGACATCGCCACCGGCCAACGCACCTACATTCCAATGGAATGCGTTGACGTCGATGCCCCAATAAGCCGCAGCGGCACCGGTAGCGGTGGTATACGAAGAACGAGGCTGCCAATCGGCCACCGACTGAGCGACCACGCTACCCACTACATCGTTACCAGCCACTATCTGGATGTTTCCGCCATTCCTTCCGTAAGACGTAACACCATCGTCATTAAATGTCGTATCCGCTCCTTGATAACCCGCCGTGAACACCCTCGATCCCTGCCTAAACACGACATTACGTGCAGCACCGACGTAGATATCGCCCGTGCCGGTACGCACAATTGCATTAGAGTCTAAAACAAAATCTGCACTAGCAGCTGACGGTGACAACGACGTTCCCCGGATGGAGGTCGAGCCCAAATCGGCGCCTGCTACGAAACTAAAGCTGGAAGACAATGAACCGTTTTGCAGCAGATCCAACATGTCGCCATTGGACGTAAAGGTCTCGGTAAATCCATCCGAGAACGCTGCGGTATTTGCGTGTTGTCCTTGCTGATCGGTCACGTCTGTCGTTGCGACGGTGATGCTGCCTGTTGCACGTATCGACACCACTGCGGGTTGTCCGTCAAATCTCCAATTGGGATTTGATGGATCGATCGAATCTGAGAAATCCACGGAGTTAACCGCTAAATCACCGTTGCTAGTGATGTCCACGAACGGCCTTATAGCTGCAACATTTCCGAGACGATTTCGAATATTTGTCTTGGCTCCAGTAAAATAGTTACTAACGACCGTGAAGATCTGATTGGTCGCCGTCATATCGAGCGTACCTGACAGTTGATAGGGAACCACGGGCTCTAGAATAATCGAGTCAATATGACTGAGATCGCCCGGAAGCGCATCGACATTGAAATCAGTAGACGACGTCGGTGCTCGCAATACCAGCTCACCAGAGCTATTCGCACCCTGGACGCGGATTGTGGCGCTAGGATCTATCTTTATGTGCCCGCTACTAGTGGCCGCGCTGGTAGACATTACCGCCAACTCGATGCGGCCACCTCGGTAGGTTGTTGCATCAGACGCGCTAGCATTCAGCACCGACGTAGATCCCAAGACAATATCGTTGAAGGCGTTAAGACTGATGCTGCTGCGCTGCTCTCCACTTACGGCTTGCAACGATCCATTAATGCTGATGCCTCCCGAATCCGTGGTGAGCTCGATCTCGCGCGCGGTGACGGTGGTCGATGCACCAACGTTCAAATCACCCGAAGCGACATGAACGACTTGCTGAGCCGAGAACCCGCTTATTCTTGCAGCGAGGTCGTCGAACGCACCGGCCGAACCACCATTCAATGTGGCGGCTCGTAAAGCGAACATACCGCCGTCGAATCCTTGCGACGTGCTTCCAACAAACGTCCCTTGCAGCGAAGCATCACCCGTCGTGACGATATTTATGGAGCCTGCGTCCGATTGCGCCCCTGCAACACGCAACGTCGCACCGGAATTCATGGTCACTGCTGCAGCCGAAAGATTGATGCTGCCGCCTTTGGGACCACTTTGTGCAGTTACAGGTATATAGCTCGAAACATCGATCAGAGCACCAGCGCCCAACGACAGGCCCTCACTGGCGGACAGCTTGACGACACCCCCAGGCAATATCGTTTTGCCGGAGTCAGCGATGTTCTTTGCATCGATCTCAAGGGTGCCACCCAGCGGGAGAGTCGAAGCAGCGGGAGCTGCACCAACGCTTTGCAGGAGAACCGTGCCCTGATTCGCGGCTAGCTGCGTAATCTTGCCGCCGACCACACTGACTACGGCCGAATTCAGGGTGAGGTCGCCGGAGGCATTGAGGCCGCCTGTATCAACGCCTATCACACGACCAGACGCATTCAACGTGACATCCGCCGCGCCGGAAATTCCAAGCACGTTATTTACCAGATCAATCTCTCGCGCTTGAAATACGAGCGAGGCAGAACCGGATGTAACGTTCCCCGACGTCGCGTTTTTGCCGGCGAGCGTAATCGTGTCGGCAGAGAACTGCGACGTGCCGCTGCCGTTCAAGTTGATCGATGCAGCAGTGAGTGCAATCGAGTTTTTTGACGAGAGGGTCACCGCATTCATCAAATCCAACGCGCCGGTGCTATCGATTCGCAGAGCACGCGCATTCTGTAGAGAAGTAAGAAGATTCGCGTCGGACAAATCGATTGCAAGGCCGTCAGGCGCCGAATTTGCGGCGCCGAACGCTACGTGCTGTGCCCCTAGTGACCACGAAGCACCGGTAGCTGCAAGCGTGTTCGGGGAGATCGTGATAGCACCGGTCGCATCAACTGCAATAGCGCCCCGCGTTCCCACGTGAGCGCCTGAATTCACATTCACCGACGCGCTACCAACTCGCGCTCCACTACGCGCAACTTCTAAGTAAGCCAGGTCCGAAATTGCCAACACCGCAGCATTGGTTGAATTCGTGCCCGACAACGTGAGCGGTGTTGTATCGGCAAAGAGCACATCATCGAGCGTTCCATTCGCGTTTGTCCCAGAACGAGTGTCGACAGTAGCGCCCTCAGCAACGGTTATTCCTTGCGCAGCTACGAGGACCACCTCATCGGCTGTGACGTTCGCACCGTTACCAATAGTGATGGAAGACGAGCTGACATTGATATTGCCGCTATTGTCGCGAGTACCACCGAGCAACAAGCTGCCTATGTGCCATCCCTGCAACTGGTCGCTCGAAAGTCGAATCGTGTTACTCGTCGGCGTTCCAACGGTCGACTCCACATCGATTGCGAGCGGTGTTGAGATCTCAACGGTCGCGTTATGACCCGACGCAGCTCCGGCACCTAGTACATTTCCCGTCGCAGCAAAGGACTGTTGCACCTGGATCGCAAGCGTGCCGGCATCCTGCGGAAGTCGCGGATTGGTTGCCGTTGTGCTCGATGCTTCGGTGAAGAATTGCGAAGCAAATCGATCGTCGTATTGAGATAAGGATCGAGCGTAGCTACCGGGCCTGATCACGAAGCCGCTATAACGAGCTGCAGGATTAACTTGACTACCAAAGGTGGCGTATCCAGCGACGATAGTGGCACCGTCCGCAGTCGATCCAGTTTGACCGGGCACTAGATCTTGGAAACCCTTCGTAGCCGAAACCAAATAGGCTCCCGGCAACAGCGCATATCGAGCAGGAAGCAGTTGATACACACCTGCGGCTAGCCCGCCGCCTCCTGCCAAATAAATACTCTGGCCGCGCGTCACGCCGCTATTCGCCCAAATCATCTGATCGTACGGCGTACCTTGCCCCTGAATCGCGGGCAGGATTGCGTACATGCCGCTGGCCGTTCCGGCAAGCGCATCGCTCTTACCGCCCGTGCCAGGTGTCCACTGATACGCATATAAATCGCCTCCACCAGATACATCGATTACCGCGCCGGTGCCGATGTCGACAGTCGAGCCGTTTAGCGAAACCCGATCCGACGGCGTTTGCAACACCGGCTGCTCGGATATCAGAGTCGGGCCGTAGACCCAAGAAGTGCCGTTATCTACACGGCCATATGGAATTACTGCCTTAGCGCCACTCACGGAGGTATAGCTACCATTCGTGAACGAAAGCGATTCGGTAGCATTTAAATTGATCGTGCCGAATGGAGCCAAAACCGTTCCGCTCTGGACGATGTCTGTTGCGTTGACGGTTAGAGATCCGGCTGCCGAGAGTGGAACGCCAGGTGACGATCCTTCTTGATGGAAACTCACCGTTCCGTTGTAGTCAGTGATTGTGAAGGCCACGCCTGTCGCAGGGAAAATGCGAGCGGCACGGAAGTCGACATCGGTGGGATTATTGGGATCTCCAGCCGACAGCATGCCGGAAGTTCCGGTTCCAATGAACGTGATATCTCCGCTGCTACGAATAGTCGCGTGATTGATGTTTTGTAGATACGTAGCTGCTTTTACATCGATCTGCTGCGCGTTGAGCTCGAGTGTTCCGCTACCACCACTGGCGGATACCGGAAGAATTGCCTGCAGACCAGAGGTAGCATTTCCAAGCGAAATATATGCCGCCGTGATATTTGCGGATCCTTCATTGACTTTGATGCCGGGGGCTTTCAGGGTAAGTCCACGTGCCACCACTAAAGAAGCACCAGCATCCAGCGAAATAGCGTCGTCCGCTCGCAGTACAAGCGAGTCGACGCCACTCCCATTGAACTTGTTGATGTCTAATAACGCGAGACCCACGGTGGGCACCGTCGCTATGGTTTGGCCCGAAGTTATTCTTATCTCGTGCGCTTTGCGGGGATATTGGGGCAAGGAATTGCCGTCAGGTAGCTGGCGATCCAAGGTGACCGCGAGCGTACCTCCTACAGCGGATCCGGCATCTCCTACACCTCCTCGACCGACATAGTCGCCATTCAAAATAATCGATTCTTCCGCCTGCAACAGTAAAGAACCACCGTCCGTAGCAATATTTTTGCGCGTCAACGTTGGCGTGGCACCCGACGTTTGCAGATCGAGTATTCCCTGGGTCCCGGAGAAATTGATTTGTGATCCCGCTTCGGTCAACAGCGAACCGCGCCCTGCAATCAATGAAACGCTACCTCCTGGAAGCACACTGCCTGTCAACAGACCGCTATCGTTAGGTTGATATATCGTTGTACCGGAAACATCGATCAGGGCGTCGGCCCCAATGGTCAACTGGCGCTCCGCGATGTATGTCGTATCTGAGGGGGCCGCAACAGACAATTGCACTGTTCCCGAAGGAATTCTTACAGATCCGTCGAATAGGACATTGCCCAATGCCGCTGCATTAAGCGTAGAGCCCGCCGTGGCGACGATGTTGACTCCTTTTTCAACTGTTAAACCTCCATATTGGTGCTCGTCGCTCGCGGGCAGCCGCGTCAGTGCTTGTAGATTTGCGGTAACCGCTTTGCGCTGAAACTCAGGCAATAATTGCGCCGAGGAAAAACCATCGACACCGAGGCCGGATACGAATTGAGGCATGTTGTCACTCAGCATCAAGGTCTTCATGCTGAGATCGATATCCGTACCGGCCTTTACATCGAATGTGGTCTTGGTTGCATCAGCAGTGAGCGGCAAACCGTCGGCAGTTAGAGTGACCTTCGAGAATCCGTAATTTGAGAAGATTCCTGCTCCCAACTCGACAGTACCCGTATCTGTCTTGATTGTTTGTGTATCCGACCAAGCCTGCTCTCCTGCTCCGATGTCTATCCTTGGCACCGTCAAGCTAAAGCTTCCCCCGGTCGCGCCCTGGACTCCGAAGGCGTCCATCTCGATTGCGCGTCCCAATGATACGGTTTGATGTCGATCCTTCTCCAACGTGAATCCGTCCGTGGTATCGAGAGTGCGTGCCGAGGCGATGGAAATATTGCCACCCGTTCCGCCCACGGCCACGCCGGACCGTTGTAACCATGCACCTCCACTTGCTCTTAATTGGACGTCATCGCCAATCGATAGCGTTCCACCGCTTACTTGTTGGGTGAGTTTTATCGACCCTCCGTTCGTAAGCGTCAGCCCCGTTGGCAACACATCTAGCGGCACCCCGGTGTCGTTGACCCACAAGCCCCGCACATCGAGCACGCTGCCATCACCTACCGTTATGCCGAGTGAGCTAATTGGGGATCCAGAAAGAAATTTCGATGTAAGTGCGATCGTACCGGAAGGAATCACAACGTCGCCGTCGATCTCCACGTGTTGCGCACTGGCACTGAATGTCCCACCCGCTGGCAGCACCAGCGAAGCATCGGATGCCAGCGACACGGTGCTGTTACTTACGATCTGCAACCTCGAGAATCCACCTGAAGTGACCGTATCGACAGCAAGTGACGTGGGTACTCCAAGAGGTATCGACGAATCTTCCGAGACTACCGAGGGCACACGCTGCGCGAGCAAGTCGATTTCGGGCGCGCGTGCATTAACGGCGTTTGTTGGATCACCGATGATGAAGGTGCCGCCTTGGGCCATTGTGGAAGATGTGCGTTGATAGGGTCCGTTGACGACATTGCCCACAAAATCGCCGTTTAGAATCATCGCAGCGCCTTCGAACTGGATGCTTCCCGCGTTCGCGCCCTGAACATAGCCCGATGTATACGTACCCGTGCCCGGCGCAGCGATGAGCTTTACGACACCCCAACGATCGGAGACCAGCTTATAAACGGGATTGATGAGACCAATGTAAGTGTCGTTCTTGTTAGCGTGGCCGATATCGACGGTCGATCCATCGGCCTTGATCAACATAGTCGTGCCAGTCGTCGCGCCGGCGTAATTCACGACGCCACCGGAGACGTCGATTCGCGCGTGATCTGCGACGACGATATCGCCCGACGAGTCGAACTTCGCAGTACCGCCTACGCTCGTACGTTCCCTCACGTCACGGCCGATTAGTGCAACTGCTCCGGAAACGTCGGCGAGATCTGTTCCGACATTGCCGTTCGCAGTGATGTAGCCGGCATCGACAACAACTGTTTGACCGCGCAGCGCACCGTTGCGTTGCTGCGGAGAGTCAGCTAGCTCGTTTGCGCGCAGTTCAACTTGAACTAGATTGCGGGTAACCGACGCATCGGCGCTGCTCCCTGAAAGATCAATGATCGCACCGGAATCGATGCGAATGTGCGCATTGGGGTCATTGGGGCGAGCAGCTGTCGCTACAGCATCAGTTGGATCCGATGCGGCAAGAACGCTGAGATTACCGCCGGGGGCAAATACCTGACTGCCTCCCGCAAAATGGACGCTCTGACCTGACAGCTCGATGGTGGATAGTGATTGCTTCTGTTCGTCGACTGCAGTGGTTCCGTCAGTACCGGGCTGCACCTCTGTTACGCTGTTGGCAGAGAGTGTTAGTTGTCCGCCCTTGTGAGGCTGTGGCACAGGCACGCTGCCCTGGTTGTTGACCTGAACGGAATTGCGCGCCAGCAGACGAATAGATCCATTTTCAGAAACGCTTGTCGTTGCCGTCATACGACCATCTTGATTGATGGCTAAACCGACGGCCGTGATGTTCCCGTGTTCCGCAGTGACGGCGCCTGTATTGTGAACACTGCCGTCGCCGTTTACCTCGACCAGAAGGCCTCGAATGTTTGGATCTTGGCTGGCCTGTAAATAGACCTGATCGCCGGCGGCCAGAATCACCTGACCGCCGCCCTGTGCATTGATAGATCCACCGTTTTCAATCTTGCTCGCGGCCAAAAGGATTCTCTGGCCCGCCGCATTCGTAGTGAGCTGCGCGCCCGACTGAATCACTATGGAAGCCGTATTCCCGGACTGAGACAGTACCGGGGCTCCCTGAGATGCCGCGTAGAGCAGTCCCTTGTCATTGTTAAGCACTGACAAGTCATTATCAGCGCCATAAACGTTCGAATTGAATGCCAGCGTCGATGCCAGCAGTCCACCCACATTAACGACCGATTTATCACCGAACAAAAATCCATTCTGGTTGATGAGATAAACCTGACCGTTGGCCTTGAGTGTGCCCAGGATGTAACTAGGATCTCCTTGGAAGATCCGGTTCAACGCAATGGAAGTGCTATTGGGCTGCTTGAACTCAACTGAATAACCTTCGTCAATGTTGAAATTGCGCCAATTGAATATCGCCCTGTCGGTCGCCTGATTGATCAGCAGCGAGTTGCCGGTAGAAACACCTGTTGCGCTGCCACTCGTCACCCAAGTGGTCACATTTCCGCAAGTGCCCGTAGAACAGGGCACAGGCAGCGGATTCGCCAGTGGACCCGCATAGCTACTACGCGGCATCGCGGAGATTTCCAATACCGTCGCCACGACAATGGCCGTAGGAACGTCGCGCGCAATGCTTCTGAGCTTCAAGAACATGTCGTCGTTCCTATGTCTTTCGACTACCAAGCCGCACGTATGACAAATTCCCAGCGCGAATCGCCGTGACGCGTACGACTGCCGTCCACGAGCGGATCCGCCCAAGTCAACGATGCCGACAGGAAATTCCACGCATTCATCCCGAGTCCTGCGCCCCAACTGCGCAACGTAGATGCAGACGGTTGAGAAGGGAGCGGCTCCTGATACGAAATCTGCCCGGCGTCGTAGAACACGAAGGGCGATACTCTAAATGGCATCCACGTAGGCAAATAATTGGGCACGTGAAATTCCACTGAGCCGCGCGCACCCACATCCCCGAGGTCTTCTGCCTCGAGATAACCACGCACCGAATGCACGCCGCCCAATAGAAATTGCTCGTTACTGATGACAGGATCGGCGCTGTATTGACCTGCCAATTGCAGCAACGCAAAGAATCCGCCAGGTATGTTCTGCTGTAGAGATCCGTCCATTCGGAGGATCGCAAAGTTTGGTTTACAGCCGAAGCATTTATCCGAGAATTTCTCGCGTGTGCCACCCAGCCCAGGTATGCCAAACACACCGCTGGTGGACCATGACCAAACGCGGCTGGATTCACGCACGCCCAGGTTGTAGCCAGCCGAGAAACTGGCGTATGAAATCGGAGTGCTGAGCGACGAGGTCTGACTCACAAGTACGTCTTGCGAAAAATCCTTGTAATCCATGCTCACGAAGAACTGCGATGTCAAACTGCTCGTCGCCTGCAGAGGACGTGCAAACCGTACGCTGTAGATGCTGCCTTTGCCGGTCACGCCTAGTGCGCCTACGGTGGCGACATCGCTTGACGAGTGCACATAGGTAATAGCTAGTTTGTCGCCTCTCTCGTCGAGTCGAGCCACGTATGCACCGGCAATGACATCCACTTCACTGCGATCTTGTGGCGACATTTGATATTGGAGTGAGACGCTGTCAAATCTGCGGAAGGCGTTGTCGTAACTTACGATACCCAACGCGCGCAGCGGCGATGTATCCGCCGTGTACTGATTATTAAATTCTAACGACGCATGCAGCGGCGAACGATCTTGCACTTTGAGATCGAGATCCACGGTACCCGGTAACGGACCCGCCTTGAGCACTGGCATTACCGTGCGATCACTCGTCACAGCATTGACCGCGGTGATTTGACTCTGCAACTGCGGCAAGTTTGGAACAGTACCTTCTTTCGCCGCGGGTAGCGCGTTGCGAATCTGACGCTCGGAGAAATAAAGGGCACCCGCAATGCGCGCCCTATGCAGCTTTGCTTCGGTCACGTGTAGTCGCACTACTCCGTCGTCACCGATCGATTGCTCTGGAATATCGACATAAACAGTTCCGTATCCCTTGGAGTGATACTTCTCCTCCAGTGCCGCGCGCGCGACTTCCACATCCTTCAACGAACGTTGTTCGCCAAGGTAGGGATACAGCACGCTTTCAATGGTCGCTGCGTCGAGTACAGTATTGCCAAGTACACGCAACTCATTGAGCTGAAACGTCGGCTGCTGCTTCTCCTCCGCTGCGGCGGCTTCCGTCGGTTCGGCGGCAGCGATGGCTGTCGACATTTGCAAAGTGCCTATTACTGTAACGAGGAGCAGCGAGGCAGCACGATTCAACAGGCGATAGGTCACTTTGATCTTCGCATGAGTACGTTGGAATAGTTGGTGACAGCGCGAGCGCTGCGAACCCGGCCAGAGCGGTGTAGTTTATGGCATCGACTATTACTGCGAGATGACGCAGCTCTATACACACACAGCCGACCCGGTAAAGAAAAGAAAAAGCCCGCTCACCTTCGGTAAGCGGGCTGAATCAATGGGGTCAAATCCAGTTTGCATCCAGCCGCGACGTTGCATCGCGGCCGGACTCGATCGTTGTTTTTTACGCTAGCAGATCAGGCTCCATTCGGGTTCAAGATGACCTTGCAGGCTTCACCCGTGAAGTTATGGAGCGAAGACACTGCTTGGCTGGTGGTCTTCCAGCTCGTCGCATTACGGAACGTGGTACCGAAGGTACCGCCCGACAACGCGAAGTTAGACTTCGGGCTGGTCAGGTTGTCCCAAGTGCCGATCGGGCCGTTCGGGCTGCCGGCAGCCAACGGATTACCCGTTTCCTTAGCAGGCAACTTCGCAGCGGCCTTCGCGTCGGAGATTAGCAGTGCAATCGTATTTTGCGCCGCTGTGGAAGCACCCGATGCTGCGGAGTTGTTGTATGCCCAAGCTTCAAACGCATACGGATAGAAGTTAGCAGCTGCGTTGTGCGCATTCGGCTGCACTCCGTCGATGCTGATCGTCTTCCAACCCGCGTTGATTGACACAGAAGCGAAGCCGATCGCATTCGGATCGCTCTGCACGCAAGTACGCAGCTTGCCGGTGGTGTTGTTCTCCTGTACGCAGGCAGCCGAGGTGGCACCGTTGACATCCGTGTGGACCGGGCAGCCCGTGCCACTCAGAGCGCCGAGACTTTTTGCATTGCCGTTAGCCGGAGTTTCAGCAACAAAACGAGCCGTTCCCAGGTTTGCTGCATTCAACAGTGATGCGCATTCCTTCTGCGTGAAGAAGACGCTGGCAGCGACTTGCGTGCCCGAACCATGGTCGCGACGGCACACGTGGATAAAGCCGGTGTTGCTGGTGGTGCCGCCACCAACTTCAGGCACTTGGTTCCAGCGCGTGTACTGACCCGTGAAGATCGCGCTCAGCGATTCCTTCGACAAGTTCGCTGGGTTGGTGCCGGCTGCAGTCGCCAAAGGACCCTGTGTATTGACGATAACTGCGAACAGCTGACCGTTCACCGGACCGGCGTTCGTGGACGCCTGCAGAGTTTGCAGATCAGAAAGCGGCGGAACCGGACCAATGGCTGAATAAGGAGCTGTTCCATTCTGCTCCGGCCAGTTATCCGAGTTAGCCCACTTGGTGGGTTCGAGATCCATCAGGCCCACATCGCCGTTGTGAAGGACTAGCGCATCGCCAAACGTGCTGCCTGTAGGCGCAGTGAACGCCTCGGCATGAGCGTCGTAGTTACCGATCGTGCAGTGATAGATGTCTTCGGTGGCCGATGTGCTGAAAAGTCCACAGTCACCCGAATCCGGGTTCACGTACAGACGGTTCGTGGAACCACCAGGGATGAACGGAGCGATACCCCACACCGAACCCAGCTCGGCGGAATAACGCAACGTGATCACGTCACCTGCGCTGACGCCCGTCGGCAAAGTCACCGCATCCGTCGTGCTCGCAGCCGTGCAACGATAGGCTTCGTTGTCCGGATTCGCGGAGGCGCCGGTGATCTGGAAGGTCAGAATCTTGCCCGAAGCACCGCAGAAGCTGGCCAGGAGGTCCGTCTTCCAGAAGCTGCGCTGTGCGCTTGCGCCCGTCGCATACATATCGACGGTCGCAGCGTTTGCGGCGGCACCGGCGAGCACGCCGGCGACCGCAGCAGAGAGAATGGAAAGCTTACGCATGGATCAATCTCCAAGTTGAATTTGGATTAGACGTTTGTCGCTTTGCGACGGCCAACGCCAACCAAGCCAAGCAAGCCGCTGCCGAAGAGCCAGAAGGCGGCAGGCAGAGGCACCGTCGGGGTGACGCCACCATTGATCGTCAGCTTGCCATCCAAGCCGAGCGACAATGTGGCAGAGGCTGCATACACGTTTGCGCTTGAACCCGCACCATAGGTCGAGATCAGATACAGCGTTTGAGCGGTGCCCACAGCTGCGCCGTTCGCTTGAGCGGCGGTGTTATAGGTAACAGGCGCTTGACCACCTTGAGCACCATCGCCCCAACCGGAAGCAGTGCTAACACCGTTGCTGAACGTGTGTGTATTCAAGTCGTCCGAGAAGAACGAAACGATAGACGCTGCGGAATTAGCAACGTCACCCGACTGCCAATTTGGAGACACCGTCAAGTGATTCAGCGTCGAAGTCAAAGCAATTGACTGCGAGCCCGCATCCAATGAGCCACCCGAGCTGTCTGCACCGAGGATGGACCAAGTGAAGGTGTCGCCAGAACGTGCTGAGAAGAATGCAGCGAGGTTTGCGCTCGTGCGAGCGATGGAAGCTGGCTGATTCAACGGACCCGTCGTCGCAGGAGAGAAGTCTGTGTTGTAACCAGGATCCGAAGCGATCACGCTAGGATCACGGAGCGAGCTCGTGAGAACGCCCAGATCTTCAACGTAGAAAGCCGTGGTCTTTGTATCTTTAACGAGCAACACGAGGTCGCTACCGCCAGTCGAGCCGCCGGTGTTGGTGACGATGGCAGCGTTCGCTGCTCCACCGATCATCGCCGCTCCGATCAGAGCAAGTTTGATCGCAGTTCGCATACAAGAAATCTCCCTTCTGGAGGATGAAATAGGTTGTTGCTCCGACTTACGCATGGAAGAACCCCGGCTCGAGACTGTTTTCTTAAGCTCTCCAGCCTTTTATCCCCATGGTTCGCCTCAAAGCGCCGGCATTCCAACAGTCTTATGTGGCACTCGGGTTAACCATCAATGAAAGTTGCTGCTCGTTTAGTGCAACTCTTACTTGACTATTCGCTACATCTTCACGCTTGTTCGCTACATGTATTCTTTGTGTATGACATTCGTGATTCACGTTAGCGCATCACGAGCTTCAGCACTTCATTGATGTCGTCAACGATTTGTTGTCACGGAGTGTCGAGAGACTAACGCTCGTTGAAATCACAAATCATCGAGTTGTGGAATGACCGAGATGGCCAAGAAAGAAACGCGCGATCCCCTGCTCTACTCATTCAGCGCTTATGATCAGTACGCTTGCTTGAAACCATCGCTGCTGCTGATTGCCGCGCTGTTGTTTTTGAGCAGGAGCTATGTGATGCCCATCATCGCTGCGGTCACGCGGTTTAGCGGCAGCACTGCCGATCTGCAAAATATCTTGCCCGATGCCAATCCCGTGTTGGGCTACCTGCTCGGGGTTCCGGCACTGGCGCTGCTCTATGCATCCATCAAGAGAACGCCAACGAGCGGCCGCTTCGTACGTTGGCTTTGGAATAACGGTCGCTCATTGCTCGTCGTGATCACGTTGGCGCAATCCTACGTTCCTATCCGAGAACTTTTACTCAGCGTAGGACCGTCTCTCCCATCGAGCAGCGTGGCGGATTTTCTTGTCGTGCTCGTCAATGCGCAGATCCTTATATTCGCGCTGACGTCGAGGAGAGTTAGGGACACGTTCTCCCAGTTCCCCGAACCGATCTAGCCGGCCGAGGTTGTGTTTATTTCATTCCGGAGTAACCAACCCGAGCCGACGCCGCATTTCAAATTTCCTCAGGCGCGCGATGTCTTCGAGCGTGTCGCGCGCGATACCCTGCACTTGTTCGTTAGGACTACTGGCTAGCTCTTGCAACGCGGCGAGTTGCGAAGAGTCGCTGGATGCATTTTGTAGCGCATCGGTCGCAAGTGTTCTTGCCGCTTCCACACTTGCGTCTCGTGAAGCAGCTAACGTCCCAGCTGCCAGGTCCTTTAGAACAGCCACGGATTCATCACCTCGGACACCCGCAAGCTCCGCAATTGCCGCCATCTGTGTGGCGTCATCCCCTGTACGCAGGTGCTCTTGCGCTTCTTTTACGACTGCCTGACCTCTTTTATCCACTCCTCTACTTATTTGCGGCTGCTTCTTGGCGACAGTCAGCATTTGCTCGGAACGTCCGGCCATCGCCAGCATTCCCACGCTGGTCTGTGACCGAGTCGCTGCCGATGCAAACACGAGAAGCAAATTCTGCTTTGGCCTCTCGTAATAAACGTACGAGACGTCCTTGAGAATCACGCGTATCGCGTTTCTCAACGATACGGCAGTAAATTCGGCCGAGACCGGCCACTCCGCAGTCGACGGATCGATGAAGCGTACGACTAGGTTTTCTTTCTCTGCCAACGAACCGAGCACATCACCCAGCGGAGCATTGAGGAAGCGGCCGCTCAGAGTTCCCACATCCTGCTGCGCACCCAATGCGCCAGTAGTCATTCTAGGACGCATCGATGCGGCACTAGGCAAGCTAATGAGGCTACTCAGCGCCAGCATGGCTAAGATCTGCAATCCACTGATGCCTCGGTAGCTCAGCACTTTGGACAGCGAAGTCAGATTACGACCGGGTTTGACTTAGTGCTTCGACGACGATAAGGACATCCTTTCCGTCAAACCTTGCTGCAACTCGTCAGCAGACAATGCACCGGTTAGACGCGAACCATCCTGAAAGAACAAAGTCGGCGTGGAGTTAACTCTGAGCTTCGCGCCCAACGCGGCGACGCTTTCGATCGGTGTCGATTTGCAAGCTCTCGCGGCTGGGGTTTTATGACTCACCATCCAATCGGTCCAGGAGCTGGAACGGTTCTGCGTACACCAAATATGGCTGGCAACTTCCGTAGCGCCTGGATGGATCTGCTCTAGAGGAAATAGGAACGTGTAAATCGTTACATCATTCATGGATTGAAGATTTACACGTTC
>Ga0207667_10001572_pt1 | contig 28742 bp, 17 predicted proteins | sample KBSCornC52_FD_184301 | JGI IMG/M metagenome (GOLD analysis project Ga0207667, IMG submission 184301) | Corn rhizosphere microbial communities from Kellogg Biological Station, Michigan, USA - KBS Corn C5-2 (SPAdes) (version 2) | ecosystem: Host-associated > Plants > Roots > Rhizosphere > Soil ...
CGGTTGGGTCAGCATTGTGGGCGGCTCCAGCAACATCGCAGCCTGCGGAACTCGAAAAAGAAAGGAACACAATGAAAACCCGAAACCTCGGTAATCTCAAAGTCTCAGAACTTGGCACCGGGGCCATGAGCATCAGCGGCAACTACGGTCCTCCAGCAGACAAGGCACAGGGCATTGAAGTCATTCGATCAGCCTACGAACGAGGCGCCAGATTCTTCGACACCGCTGAAGTCTATGGTCCCTACACCAATGAGGAACTCGTCGGTGAGGCGCTCGCGCCAGTTCGCGACAAGGTAGCCATCGCCACCAAGTTCGGCTTCGCGATCGATGGCACGATCCGGTTAGACAGCCGACCGGAGCGTATCCGGAGGGCCGTCGAGGAATCGTTGAAGCGTCTCAAGACTGACCGCATCGATCTTTACTACCAGCACCGGGTCGATCTCAGCGTGCCGATCGAGGACGTGGCCGGCACGGTCAAGGATCTGATCCAGGCGGGAAAGGTCTTGCACTTCGGCCTCTCGGAGGCGAGTGCGAAAACCATTCGCCGAGCGCATGCCGTTCAGCCGGTTTCGGCGATCCAGACCGAATACTCGTTGATAGAAAGAGGCCCGGAACACAACGGCGTGTCGCAGCGCGAATCGCGTATCCTGCGCCAGATATTCCAGCAGCGGTAATCCCTCCTCTGCGTGATACTGCTCTCGGATCGGCTCCGCGGAGCCAAGCTTCAACCGCGCCTGCCTCCTCGCCTCTTTCTCGCTCATTCCGGCATGTATATTGGCTTCCATCTCGCGCGCCACGTAGTCTTCCAACTCTTCACGCAGCCTTTGATCACCGCGCCGGCCACTAACAAAATTGCGCAGACGGATCAGGCATCGACTGAGAGTCTTCATGCCAGATCCTCCGCTTTCACCTCGAAGAAGCGGGCAATGATTGCCGCCGTCTGCTCCCAGTCGTGCTTCTCGGTTTCGAGGAGCTTGCGCCCCGCGGGTGTCAGCCGATAGAACCGGGCACGACGGTTGTTTTCAGAGGGGCCCCATTCCGATGCAACCGCCCGTTCTTGCTCTAGTCTCAGGAGGACTGGAAAGGGGTCCCCTGATTTACAAGAAGGATGTCTCCACTAATCTGCTCGATACGCCGGGCAATGCCATAGCCGTGGAGTTCCCCCATCACATCTAGGGTCTTCAGCACCACGCTTCGGTCGACGTTCCGAGATCAACGAATTTGATTCGCAGGCGATTACGGCCATATCGTTCATTTTCTTGCCAAAGTCTCCCCGAGACGAAGTCCATACGCGCAGCTTGACAGCGACGCCGTAGCGCGGACCGGGATGCATCCGTGCGACGTTGATAGCCTGGTCTCTGTCCGCTGAGTCGAAGAAACAATCGTGATCATCACGGGGTCACTTGACCCTTTACCGGAGCAAGCCACGTTTCCTTGTGCGGATAAGTCTGCTTCCGTCTCCCAAAATTTCCGCGGATCGAGTGGGATCCCCATGTCCATAACCTGTTTGACCCAATTTGCGATATCAACTGGACGCTGCTTCTGTTCTTCGGGGATAAGCGTGCGTGTGGAATAGAAGATCAGTGCATACTGCTTTATTGGTTTCTCCTTTGGACTGGCTACCTGGGAACGAGCGGTTTGGCAAAGAACGGCAAAGCAGACGAGCAGTGCGAATGAGAACAGGCTTCGCGCCTTACGCCGGATGGAGATAGCCGTCCTCACTGACCTCAATGATAAAGACTGGCAGCGCAGCTGCATTGGGATAATCGGATGGCTCAGCCAGGAGTGGGCCGGACGCAAGGGCCACCGACCTCGGTTGAGAGAGTCGGGAATATAGCAAAAAAGAGAGGCCGCCGAGGCGATCTCTCTTTTTTGCTGCAGTTGTGCTACGCGGCTTAGAAAATAATCTTGCCCGAGAGTTGAATGGTCCGAGCGTTGTTGAGGAACTCCTTCTCCGGGCGATTGAAGAAGGCGTTGGTCACGGTCTGGAAGTTAAAGCTGGAGGTAAAGCTGGGGTTGTTGACGTTATCGACGTTACCGGGTTGGTACTGCGGATGATTGAGGACGTTGAAGCTCTGAATGCCTACTTCCAGCGAATAGCGTTCCCGCGCCGTGAGGCGTTTGTAAAGGGCGACATCGAGGTTGTCGATCGGCCGAATCGGCAGCGTATTCCGTGCGGAATTTGGCAACGTGCCAATGCCCGCCTGGATGTAATAAGCGTTTGGATTAATGGCCGTGTAACCAATCGTGTCACCGGCTGCGTTCGTAATTGCAGTGACGCCACTACCGGTCCCTTTTAAACCCATCGGATTGATAATGGAGCGATCGATTGCGGCTCCGGTATCACCGTTCAGGTTGGAGTTGACTCCTGAGAGTACGGTTGCATACTCAGGCGACTCATACGTGTAGATGGGCGCGACGACCCAGTTGCCCACGAGATTCTTGAGAAGGAAGCTGTTGGAGTGCTTGTATGCCGGCACATCGTAGAGAACCTCGAGCGAGAGACGATGGGTACGATCGAGTGCCGAACGGCTGTAGTCGCAGGAGATGCATTGCGAGTTCTGCTGGCGACGCGGGGTGAGCACAGTCGAGAAGACTTCGGCCGTGGCATCATCCATCGTCTTCGACCAGGTGTAGGAGAGGTTCATCTGCAGACCCTTCTCGAAGCGGCGGGTCAGATTGGCGACCAGAGCGTTGTAATTGGACTGCGAGTAGGGCTGGTACGAAGTGATCTTGCTGGTGAATCCGCCCAGTCCATCTGAGGGAAAACGCCAGGCCGGCACGATGTTCGATAGCTTGCGAATCGCAGCGAGAGTGGTGGCGCCGCTGCCCGCGGGCTGGAGGACCGTGGAACCGGCAATCGTGAAAAGCTGGTTGTCAGGCGTTACTCTCGGCTGTATGTTGATCTGGTCCTGCGTCGGCAAATGAATGCCGCGTGTTCCGATGTAACCGATCTCAGCAGTGTAGGAGGTCCCAAGGGTGCGCTGAATGGTGAGAGTGTAGGTCTCCGCATAAGGCAGTATCTGGTCAGGAAGAAAGGCGGACGTCTGTTGACGCTGGGTGGCGATATCGGGACGGCACGGCACGCTGGTTCCTGGTCCGGTTCCCGCCAGGCAGAACTCCGTGGTTCCGCTGCCCTTTCCGGGAGGCAGACCGCCGTTCTTCAGGAAGTCGGGCCCCGCCGGAAACGCCGCGGTGCCAACATCCTCGGTAACGGCGTACTGCGGCGGGAAGGTGAGGGTGCCAAGGTTGTCGAACAGCACGTCGTAGGCGACGCCGAAGCCAGCCCGTACGGAGGTCTTTTCATCGGGAGCCCAATTGATGCCGAAGCGGGGCGCGAGGGCGGTGTAGGTCGGTTGCGGTGCGTGAAAAGTTACAAGACCAGGAACCGACGCTAATATGTTGAGTGCCTGTGCCCGCTCACCGGTAGGAACCGAGGTGAATTCATAACGAAGGCCAGCGTTGATGGTAACCGTGGGGGAGACGCGCCAGGTGTCATTTCCATAGCCGTAGAGCGCGGTCTGATCGCCGTAGTAAGTATGGCTTCCGCTCGATCGCTCGCCGAAAGAATCAGGGGAGAGATCGTGAAGAAATACATCGAGCGTGTTGTATTCGTAATCACCGCGAGCACGCTGCGTGAAGCCCTGCGGCGAGATGTACTTGCGTCCATCGAAGCCGATCTTGAAGGTGTGCTTGCCCTTCACCCAGGAGACGTTATCGGTAACCTGGTAGAGGTTCTGGATAGTGAACTGGGGTGCATTGCCGTCTGTCCCCAGCGTGAGTTGGCCCATATCTCCGTACTGAAGATAGGGGAACATGTCCAGACCGGGATAGCTGAAGCTTCCGGCGGTGAGAGTGTTCGCATATCGATTGAATCCGACGCGGAATTCATTCGCCAGGTTTGGCGTAAAGAGGTGGTATTCGGAGAGGGCAAAGAGGTGCCACTTGAACGGTTCCTGGGTGAAAAAGGCCGGCAGAATGGTCTCCCCAGAGTTCGCTCCACTATCTGTTTGCGATTCCCAATTGTGGATATAGCGAAGCCGCAGGGAGTCTTTGTTGGAGATGGTGTAGTCGCCACTGGTCGTCAGTGAGTCGAAGAGAAGAGGAGCCCCTGCGTTGATCAGATAGTTGCCAAGCGGCACCTGCGTCGATGCCGTGCCGCCGTCCGTCACGGTGATGTACTGCGGTCCTGACTTTTCCGTACCGCAGGCATTGTCGTTGTCCGAAGAGACCTGTGCGCCGCCTGCAAAGTTGGCTATGGGGGTGGACTTGGTGAATTGCTGGAGGTTGTTCGCGCTGAAACCATAGCTGGGCGCCAGGCCGCTGAGCGCGGCGAAACCACCGGCAGTCGGGACGCAGATGTAGGTGCTCACGTTCTCACCCAGAGTGTTCCGCTCGAAGTTAGCAAAGAAAAAGAGCTTGTCCTTCCGTATTGGACCGCCGATCTGACCGCCATATCGATTATTGTCATACTTCGGATTCGGGATTTTACCGCCCGCGATTCCGCTGGCTGCGTTCAGGTTGCGGTTCTGGAAATACTCGTAGACGCGGCCGTGGAACTTGTTGGTGCCGGAGACGACCGTGGTGTTGAACTGGCCACCTGAAGAGTGGCCGAAGTCCGGCGAGAACTGGTTGGTGATGAGAGTAGCGTTGCCGACAGCGTCGTTGCCAATGTAGACAAGTGGACCGGTAACTGCCTTGTTATTGTTGTCAATACCTTCGATCTCGAAGTTATTGTTGCGAGGGCGATTCCCGCCGATAGAGGGACCAACGCCCAGGCCGAGACCTCCCGTTGAGGCAACGCCGGGGCTGAGCAGCGACAGGTTCAGAACACCGCTCTGAACGCCGGTCCCCGTAGCTCCTCCGATAGAGGCTGTGGGAAGCAAAGACGTCTCTGTGTTAGAGAAGGTTGTGGTGAGGTTGCTGCTGGTGGTATCAAGAACGGCTCCTGCTTCCGCAGAAACCTCCACTACAGTGGTGCCAGTGCCGACCGTGAGAGTGATATCACTCGTGGAAGTCTTGTTAAGTTCGACAGCGACTCCGCGAAGAGTGTACGGCTTGAAGCCCGAGGCATTGACGGCAATATCGTACTTGCCCGGAAGGAGATTGGAGACGTGGTAATCACCGCTGGCCCCAGTCTGAACGCTCTGTGCGACGCCGGTTTCCTGATTGGTGATGACGACATTGGCCTTGGGGATGACGAATCCGGTGGGGTCCTTCACGGCACCCGTAAGGTCACCACTTGCGGCCTGCCCGAAGCTGAATGTTGCGACTGCCAGCAGAAACACGATACCGAGATAGATTGCGACCCGGTTGCGAAGATCAGCACCGAATGGGTTGTGTTTGATGATTAATTCCAGAGTTCTCTTGAAGACTGGGATTGACCTGTTGGATACCTTGGCATGAGACCGTACATTGAAAGAATCCATGGAAGCCTCCTGAGAAATACTTGCTTTGGCCCAGGAATTTATCTCGGAATCTCTGTTCCCGGACCCAATGCGAATCTGCTCCAGGAACAAACTGGCTTGTTGATGTATCACATCGCATAACTCCGTGATAAAAAAGTCGGTGATAAACTTCGCGCCTCGTCCGAAACTGTCCTTTCACGCGAGGGGAGGAGCCTCAAATGGGCAGAATCAACGTTACGTAGACCCGTGCGTCGTCCTCGCCTCCGTGCCAGCGTCATGCTAGGCCAGGATGCAGGATCTCCAAATTTGGTTGCCACTCGGGCACAATTAACTTTAGGTGACACGCGAAGCCACGACAAATTGGCACGAGCGTCGGCGGCCACGTCTGGGAATCCCACGTCAACCTCAATCAATAGAGCAGTTTCATAGGAAGTCGCCGTCTTTGAATCCGATCCCCAATTCAGCTCCGAATCGTTAACACCAAATATGTCTTAGAGAGAACTGCCGGAAAATCCAGGAGCCCTCCGTTCGCATGGCGATCAGCGGGTGGTGCGCGACATTGGGAGCCTGTCAAACCATCGGCCAATATCTCTTGCCGACATTCGTTACTGGATTTCGGCGGACAAACCCCAAGGGCAGAGTCACGGCTTGTAGCGGCAACACGGACGAGATGCTTGAGGCTCTGCTAGCCCGCAAGATCCTTCTTGCTCCCATCGAAGGATCGGAACAACGTAAGGACCTTCATATCGAACCCTTCATGGAAGACCACATGATCCTGATGGTTCCAGCGAGTCATGGATGGGCCAACAACGAGGTGGAGTTGGAAGATCTGAAGGGCGAACCTCTGCTCATGCGTGAATTTGGTTCCGGCTCGAGAAGAGTCGTCGAACAAGCGCTATCGAAGGCGGGCGTGAAGACGAAGGACCACACAATCAGCATGGAACTGGATTCGACCGAGGGTCTGCTGAGTGCAGTCGAAGCTGGACTTGGAATCACGTTCGTCTCACGATGGGCTGTCTGAAATCAGCTCTCACTGGGAACATTAAAGGTCGCGAGAGTACACGGTCTGAAACTATCAAGGCGATTCTCAATGGCTTATGCGGCCAGTCCGGAACCCACAGGTGTTATCGGAACCTTCCCGAAGGTTTCTGCTGTCTCAGGCGCCAAAATTTCCGCCTAAAAGCCTTGCGCCGAAAGCAACCCGCAGGCGCAAACCACCTCCAGACGATGACTTTGGCTCGTACCAATGCTTGTCTCTGACGACGCCGATCCCTGAATCCTTCAAGTCGCGAGCGTCTCGTCGCTATTCGGAGCGGATAGTTTCGGTTCAGTGAGTACCAAATTTCCGATACACTCATCGAGCACCCCGGGGCCACCAAGGTCCAATCGAAGCGACTCGCTTCGAAATGGTGCCCACGAAAAAGTGAATTGCCGCACAATTGACGGCTACAATAGCTCACGCAGAGCGTAACATATCTAGCCGAGAAGGATTCCCGATGAGGGCTTCCGCCCAACCCGCCTCCACTCCATCTTCGAGCTATGCCGCTGGCACAGCACTTGCCGGCGCAGACTTTCTACCGCTCAAGGGGACCGATCACGTTGAGTTCTACATGGGCAATGCCCGTCAGGCTGCCTACTTTTACCGAGCTGCCTTCGGCATGTCTCTGGTGGCCTATGCGGGCCCCGAGACGGGCCGACGGGATCGTGCTTCGTATGTGGTGCAGCAGGGTAAGATTCGCTTTGTGCTGACGACCGCTCTGCGCAGCGGGGACGCGGTGGCCGAGCACGTTCATCGGCACGGAGATGGAGTCCGGGTGATTGCTCTCTGGGTGGACGATGCCCGCAGTGCCTGGCTTGAGACCACCCACCGCGGCGCCATCAGCGTGGCCGCACCCGAGATCTTTTCAGACGAGCATGGTCAGGTCATCCTCTCCAGCATTCGCACCTACGGCGATACGATTCACACCTTCGTTGAACGCAGTGCCTACTCCGGGCCGTTTCTTCCCGGGTTTCGCGCCGTCGACAACGATCCCGTCGCCCGGCCGGCCGGCCTCCTCCACATCGACCACATGGTGGGCAATGTGGGTTGGCACGAGATGGACCAATGGGTGAACTTCTATAGCAACGTGATGGGATTCTCGCTTTATCAACACTTCGACGACAAAGACATCTCCACCGAGTATTCGGCGCTCATGTCCAAGGTCATGGCGAATGGCAATGGATACGTCAAGTTCCCCATCAATGAGCCGGCCGAAGGGAAGCGAAAATCGCAGATCGAGGAGTACCTGGAGTTTTATCCCGGCCCCGGTGTACAGCACATTGCCCTCGCCACCCAGGAAATCCTGCACAGCGTCCGTAAGCTGCACGAGCAGGGCGTTGAGTTTCTGCATGTGCCTCATACCTACTACACCGATCTTCAGGGACGAGTGGGCACGATCGATGAGCCCATCGACGAGCTGGAAAAACTTGGCATTCTGGTGGACCGTGACGAAGAGGGATACATGCTGCAAATCTTCACACGCCCAGTCGAAGACCGCCCAACCGTATTCTTTGAAATCATTCAACGCAAAGGAAGCCGCAGCTTCGGCAAGGGCAACTTCAAGGCGCTCTTTGAAGCCATCGAACGGGAGCAGCAGGCACGCGGCAATCTGTAGATGTGCAGCCATGGATAGTCTGTCTTGGGGTAAAGGAATGAAGAAGATCGCAACGTTTTCGGCCGCCGCGCCTTTCATCATTCGTCAGGATTACGCGGCCTACACCAGAGAGCAGCACGCGGTATGGGCCGAGCTTGTCGGACGTGTTCTGCCGGAGTTGGAAGAGCACGCCGCGCAGGAGTATCTCGATGGTCTTCAGCTCATCGACCTCAAGAAAGACTGCCTGCCCTATCTCGAATCCATCAGTGCCCGGCTCTCCCCCCGAACAGGCTGGAACTCCACGCCGGTAAGCGGCTTTCTTCCTGCACCCGCCTTTTTCGAAATGCTCTCTATGCGCTGCTTCCCGACGACCACCTGGCTGCGCAGCAGAGAATCGCTCGAGTACACGCCGGAGCCGGACATCTTTCATGATGTCTTTGGCCATGTGCCGATGCACTCTCATCTCGTGTTTGCCGATTTTCTGCAGCACTATGGACGTGTCTGCGCAGCCACCTCCGACGCCGCAGTTTTGGAGAAACTCGGCCGCCTGTTCTGGTATACGGTTGAGTTCGGAGTGATCCGGCAACGAAATGAAATCAAGGTATACGGAAGTGGACTTATCAGCTCCCACGGCGAATGCCGGAATGTCACCTCGGGCCATTGTGCCATCAGAAGTTTTTCTCTGGATGAGGTGCTGGACACTCCCGTCAAAGTAGATGAGTTGCATAAATTACTCTTTGCTGTGAGCAGTTTTGATCAGATATACGAGGCAATGCACGAGGCAGAGCGGCGAGTGCTGCATGGTCGCCTGTGAGAGGGGTGTACTCCATGTCCGACGAATTTCAATATCAATCCGGCTTCGGCAACGAATTCGCCACCGAGGCCGTAACAGGAGCGTTGCCGCGTGGCCAGAATGCTCCTCAAAAGCATCCCCTCGGCCTCTACACCGAGCAGTTCAGCGGCTCCCCCTTTACCGCGCCGCGAGCCACGAATCGCCGCACCTGGACCTATCGGATTCGCCCTTCAGTAACCCACCGTCCTTATGAAGAGATCCCAACCGGCTTGATTCGCAGCGGCCCATTTCACGAGACCCCCACCACTCCCAATCAACTCCGCTGGGACCCGCTTCCGCTACCCGAATCGGAGACGGACTTCGTCGACGGCATCCTCACGCTCGGCGGCAATGGCGATCCGGCCATGCAGACTGGCGTCGCCATCCATCTCTACGCTGCGAACCTATCCATGCGCGACCGCTTCTTTTACAGTGCTGACGGAGAGTTCCTGATCGTGCCGCAGTTGGGAGCGCTGCGCCTGCACACCGAACTGGGCATCCTCGAGGCGGCGCCCGGAGAGATTTGCGTGATTCCCCGCGGCGTCAAGTTCCGCGTTGTCTTATTGGACCAGCACGCTCGCGGATACATCTGTGAAAACTATGGCCTGCCCTTTCGCCTTCCCGAGTTGGGAGCGATCGGCGCCAACGGTTTGGCAAACCCGCGCGACTTCAAAATTCCCGTTGCATCCTACGAGGACCGCGAAGGAGAATTTCACATCACTGCAAAATTCCTGGGTAGGCTCTGGTCCGCGTCGATCGATCACTCCCCACTGGACGTCGTCGCCTGGCACGGCAACTACGCACCTTACAAGTATGACCTCGCGCTCTTCAACTGCATTAACACCGTATCGTTCGATCATCCGGACCCGTCGATCTATACCGTTTTGAGTTCGCCAACCGCTGTTCCCGGCACGGCAAACTGCGACTTCGCCATCTTTCCCCCGCGCTGGCTGGTCGCCGAGCATAGCTTCCGCCCTCCATGGTTTCACCGCAACCTGATGAATGAATTCATGGGCCTCATCTTTGGCGTCTACGATGCCAAAGCCGAGGGATTTCTTCCCGGCGGAGCCAGCCTCCATAACTGTATGGCCGGTCACGGTCCGGATGCCGAAACCTTTGAGCGTGCCACCACCGCCGAGCTTAAACCGCAGCATCTCGAAGACACGTTAGCTTTCATGTTCGAGACCAGCCTTATCGTGCGCCCCACCCAATTCGCAATGAACACCAGAATTCTGCAACACGAATACTATGAGTGCTGGCAGGGGTTGAAGAAGCGCTTCGACCCCGCAGCCAACGCAGAGTCAACCTAGTATGACCGCTCTCGAAAGCTTGCTCGGCGGCATCATTGACTACGCAGGCCTCTACCCGCCTGCCGCCCTCGACATGCACACCGCCCTGCGCAACTACCTGAGCTTTGGCCGCAGTCAACACGCATCGGCGTCGGGGCGTTTCATCGTGGACATCAATCGCCTCACCGAGTTGCGTGAGGTGGCCGGTGATTCTATTCGTCACCTGAGGCTGAGCGTTCTTGCCTCACCGGACACCGACTGGAATAGTCTTGCAGGGCTCCTCCACGATGGTTTTACCATCGACACCATTGAAATCAAGACCGATCTTCCGTCGCAGATTGCACACATCGCGCGGTGCATTCCCTCTGATTTGACAGCGCATTTTGAAGTTCCTTTTGACTCCCCTGTCTCCGAAACACTCGACGCAATCTCCGCTGCCGGAGCACGCGTCAAGCTACGCATGGGCGGCCTCGTCGCTGACGCCTTCCCCCCTGCTCTGACGGTCGCCAATATGCTCAAAGCTCTCGCCGACCGGAGAATACCGTTCAAGGCAACCGCAGGACTGCATCATCCTATCCGCTCTCATCACCCCTTCACCTACGCGCCGGATAGCCCTTCCGGCACCATGCACGGCTTCCTCAATCTCGCGTGTGCCGCAGCCCTGCTTTACTTCGGCGGTGATGTCAGCCAGGCGATCCTCCTGCTTGACGAGCAGAACCCTGACGCATGGCATATCACGCCAGATACCATCGCCTGGCGCAATGTCCGTTGGAGCACCGATCAACTGCGCTCCTTTCGAGAGAAATTCTTCACCAGCTTCGGCTCCTGTTCCTTCGCCGAACCAATGGACGACCTGGAGGCACTCGGATGGCGCTGAGAAGCTGGGTTACCTCTGCCAATGATGCGGTCTCAGACTTCCCCATCCAGAACCTGCCGTACGGTGTGTTTCTGCATCGCGAAAGAACCCGCATCGGCGTCGCCATTGGCGACCAGATCCTCGATCTGCACGCCTGCGCCAGCCATGGTCTGCTCGCACCGCTCTCGGAGGAAATCATCGCTGCCTGCAGCGCACATCTTCTCAATCCGCTGATGTCTCTCGGGCCGGAATCATGGTCTGCGCTGCGCCGTCATCTTAGCGCACTCCTCGATGCAGATCAGGCCAGCGCAATGCAGGACCGCACCGAAGCACTGCTCGTACCCATGCGCGACGCTGTCATGCAGCTTCCGGCACAGATCGGCGACTACACGGACTTTTACGCCTCTATCCATCACGCGACACGGGTTGGCAAGCTATTCCGCCCCGACAACCCGCTGCTGCCAAACTACAAGTACCTTCCCATCGGCTATCATGGCCGCGCCTCGTCCATCGTGGTCAGCGGATCGGAGATCCGAAGACCCTGGGGGCAGACAAAAGGCTCGAACCCCGAGCCTCTCTTCGGCCCCGCGCGGTCCATGGACTATGAGTTGGAGATTGGTATCTTTGTCGGTCCCGGCAATCCTCTTGGACATAGCATCCCCATCACCGAAGCCGAGCAACATATCTTCGGCGTGTGCCTGGTCAACGACTGGTCTGCGCGCGACATCCAGTCCTGGGAGTATCAGCCGCTCGGTCCCTTCCTGGCCAAGAGCTTTGCCACGACCATCTCGCCATGGATCGTTCCTCTGGAAGCTCTCGCCCCCTATCGTGTGGCTGCACTCGAGCGCCCCGACGGTGACCCTGCACCGCTGCCGTACCTGTCATCTCCGACCTCCGGCCGCGACGGCATCGATCTCACGCTCGAGGTGTATCTCCAGTCGCAGCAAATGCGCCAGATGGGTGTAGCACCGATTCTGCTCAGCAAAGCGAATCTGCGCGACCTCTATTGGACCTTCGCCCAACTGCTTACGCACCACACCAGTAATGGCTGCAACCTGCGACCTGGGGATCTACTCGCCACCGGCACCATCTCTGGCCCGGATGAAGGCTCGGAGGGATGCCTTCTCGAGAAGAAGCTCAACGCGGAGCCTATCCGCCTGCCAAGCGGGGAGGTGCGAACCTTCCTCGACGACGGCGACCAGATTACCTTCCGCGCTTACGCGCAAAAGCCGGGCTTGCCAAGAATCGGCCTCGGCGAATGCGCCGGCACAATGCTCAGCCCCTACTTACCCCACATGTATATTGGTTCGTAAGAAGTCACGAATTGCGCCCAGAAGCCGGGATTGAACTCTTTGCGCATAGTCGATGAGTGCCCTTCTCGAACGTAATGCCTCAAAATTCGCGAATCGGCCACACTTTCCCCTTCATATCGGAATAGCATCTTGCACGTTAATTGATTAGATCGTGCCGGGGACCGCCCCCAAGACAGCAAGGGTCGTCGGATTTCGAGTCCCGTCCGGGCCCCGAGAACCCCTAAAAAACCAGTATTTCCCGACATTTCTCAATTGCTCCAGATTTGATCGGTAAGGGTCGATGAGGCCCCGTTTCGGTCGGATAGTGACAAAACTGTCACGGAACGGGTAAAGGAGCTTATGGGTAACGAACATCCATTAACCCGGCTCTTCATGACGGTTTGAATCACAGGTATATGCGAAAGATGCAGTCCCGGGCGTGTGGTCGCCTATTCGGGAAATTACTACTCAGTCAACATTTCAGATCGCATCCCACAAACAACCGTTTCCCTCCAAGAACAGTCTGGAAACCTGGCTTTTCTCTTTCTCAATTTCATGCGAGTGTCAATGAGTGCATAATCGCCAATGCACTCATCGACTCCCCAGAGCTGTTTTCGAGGTCTTGCGGAGAGCATTACTTCCCATATGCCGGCTCGTAGGTACCGACGCGGCAAACACGTTACATTGGATGGAAGCATAGAGTTGTTCGCTTGATTCCACCGCCTTCTGCTCGGTTGACGTTTCGAAGCTGGACTCACGAAGATTCCGCGTTGGCGGAAGCATTGTGGTGCGATCCGGAGGTTACCTTTTACTTCGGCGGCGCAATGACCCGGGAGCAAGCACAGGAACGGCTCCGCTTGGAGTGTGAGCGTGGGAATCGTCTAGGCACACAATACTGGCCAATTTTCTTGCGTGACACGGGCGAGTTTGTCGGATGTGCCGGTCTGCGGCCATGGTCGATGGACCCCAATGTGGTCGAAACGGGTGTCAATCTGACGCGGTCTGCCTGGGGATTGCGTCTGGGTGAAGAGGCTTTACTCGCTGTGCTGGCTCATGGATTCGGGACGCTGGACGCACCGAAGATTGTCGCCGGCCATGGGACCGCACACGAAAACTCGCGCAAACTGCTCGAGCGGGTTGGGTTCGAATACACGCACGACATTTTATGGGGGCCTGCAAAAATTGAAGCCTGCATGTGGGCAATCACCGCCGAGATGTGGCGTCAGCGGCGCAATATATAAGATTAGTACCGACAAACGCCGTTAGCGGATGTGATCCGCTTCCGCTTCTCGGCTCAATGAGTGACTCAGCCTGTTGTCGTCAACTAAAAAGTGCTTTCGCGTAGCTCGTTATTCAGCAAGCCCACCACCCAAGTGGCCCAAAAAGACTTTAGGAGAAGGTTCCGACATAATCTCCAAGCTCACACGATCAGTAACGCAAGATTCGGCCAAGCCAATGTTTGAGATAGTCTCTTGTCGAAACCACCGCGGCGCATTCAGCAAAGACTTGCTGGCTCTGGCATTTAAGCAGATCGAGGGTTTCCTTGTGATCTTCCCCTCCTAACTCAACGGGAAGGAAGGGGCGTGAATCAATCAGATATTCGATGGCATGCCCGAGGATTTCAAGGGCCTCCCCCTGTTGTCGGGTAGGCCGCCTTCGATCGAGTTCTGATTTCGGTTTCCTCTCCGGCATCACCGGGCTCTGATGTTCGGTTGATCTGGGATAATTCGTAAGAAATACGTCAGTCTCATGCTTCGCTTTCTTGTTAACTTCAAAATTACTTGCGATGCTGAGGGAATCGAAGGACGATGCCAGCGGCGAGGCGAAAGTTGTTCTGAACATTGGTGGTGCTGTTTAGAAATTGGGTCCGGAGCCAGTCTGCCTGGATGGCCCTCACGGCAAAGTGGCGAGACAGGCCGATGTCGACACCACCGCCCACCTGCAAGGCGAAGGAATTATAGTCGGTAAGCGATCGGGAGAGCGTAGGAAAGTAGCTGTTGAAACCATGGGCCTCACCGATCAATCCTTGGCCGAAGATGGCGAGACTCTTCTTTCTGCCGGTGTGACTGGGTCTGTACCAGGTGTAACGCGGGCCGAAGGTGGTAGTGACCATCGTTAGCCCGACACCGCTATTAGCGGCCTCACCTACATTCGTTCCCGTAATATTCGCTGCGACGCCCAACCCGTGATAGGCCTGAGCTGAGAGCTCGACACTTCCGCCCTGCTGCCAGAAGGTAGGATTTGAAACGAGATTGCTGTGCTGCACGGTGTAGGTCACAGCAAGATCCACTTCCTGGTGGCCAGGCGTAGAAGCAGAAGCAAGTGCTTGTGCCCTTAGACTGGAAGTCAGTAGCAGCGATGCCGCGAGCAGTAGCAAATAGCGAAATCTCAGATGCATCATCCTTCTCCTCTTGACTACTGCACGTTCAGCGTGGCGTTGACCGAATGCTGAATGGTTCCACTGGTGGCCGTGATGGTGATGTTGTAGGTCTGCGGCGCGTGACCAAAGAAGCCGTTATGGGAGCCGCAACCTGTCAGACCGGCCGTGGCAATAATGCCGGCAAGGAGAACAAATATCAGGGAGAAATACCGTCCTGCTATGCGTCCGTTTCGACGCATTCGCCTGGCACCAAACAATGGCAGCAAGAGCAGCCCCCAGGCAATGGAGCCGACACCGCCCCCAACTCTGTTCATAGCAATCACTGAGGCTGTCTTAACGCTCAGATTGACTGCAGTGGGGCCGCCGTTAGCTGCAACCGTCGTAGGAGTAAAGGTCGCGGTTGCACCAGAAGGGAGTCCCGTGGCCGTGAATGTAACGACTCCGGGATAGGTGCTGTTGGTGGGAGCAACCCGCACGGCATAAGTTGCGGCCATGCCGGAGATAACGGTCTGGCTCTGCGCCGAAGTGAGGATCAAGGTGAAGTCAAGCGCCGGGGTCACTTGGCCAACTCCGACAGTATCCACAGCAGACGTGGCCGAGTTGTAGCTGGCATCGCCTCCGTAAACTGCCGTCACGGGGTGCGTCCCCGAGGAAAGTGTCGTTGTGGTAAGTATGGCAGTCGTACCGACAATTGTCGCCGTTCCCAGAACAGTATTTCCGTCCATGAACGTAATGGTGCCGGTCACCCCTGGAGGAACAGTTGCGGTGAAGGTTACAGGTTGTCCTGGAACTGCCGGATCTGGGGTAGAGGTCAGCGTCACATTGACCAGACCACCTTGTCCTGGCGTCGCCTTTGCTACTGTGAGAGTACCGCGGACGAACGCAACCACATAGTTGTTCGAGTTCAGGCCAGCCACCGAGATTGGATAGGAGCCAACCGGAGAGGTTGGGGTCCCGGTGGTTGAGTAAACAGGTACACCGAGCACTGCTGTGGTGTAGGTATCCCCATTCACCAATGAACCCGCCACGGTATAGGTGAATGCCGGGTTGCCCTGGCCATACAGACGGCTTGCGTCATTCACCGTCACGGTCAGAGCCGCTCCGCCACCGGGTCCGGTTCTCGGATTGATCGTGACGTTGACCGGGCCGCTTGTACTCGCGCCAAAGTTCGTATCGCCCTGATAACTGGACGTGATCGTGTAGGCGCCAGCAGGTAGAACTGATGTGGTCAGTGTGGCGACACCACCGGATACGGTGCCAGTACCCAACACCTTGCTGCCATTCATAAAGACGACTGTACCTGTCGCACCGCTCGGCGCTAGAGTCGCTGTCAGTGTGACGGGATCCCCATACTGCGCCGCGTTAGTACTTGTGGTCAGCATTGTGGTTGTGGGTGCGGACACAATAGTCAGCGTGCCGTTCACGAACGTGATCTCATAGTTAGCGCTGCTCAGCCCGCTCACGCTGACTGGGAAGGTAGAGCTCGCAGCAGAAGTCGGAGTATCTGCGGCCGAGTAGGTTGGTGCTCCCGTGACTGCCGTGGCATAGGTATCAGCATTGACCAGTGCACCCGTGACTACGTAATTGAACTGCGGATCGGACGTGCCGTAGGGACGGCTCGCGTTCTGGACTGTAATCGTGAGCGCAGCTCCGCCGCCTGCTGCGGTTTTCATTGCCACGGTCACCGTCACCGGTCCGCTTTGACTGCTCGCGTAGGTCGCATCACCGTTGTAGACCGCGGTGACGGTATGCGCTCCGGCAACAAGCGTCGTTGTTGTCAGTGTGGCTATTCCACCTGATACAGTGCCAGTGCCCAGCAGCACCGAGCCATCATAGAAGTTCACCGTCCCGGTAACACCCGCAGTAACAGTGGCGGTCAGGGTGACAGGATCGCCATACTGCGTCGAAGACGGACTTGCCACCAACATTGTCGTTGAGGGAGATATGGTTACCGTCAATGTTCCAGGAACAAACGCGACCGTGTAATTGGCCGAGGTCAGGCCGCCGACCGCGATCGAATAAGTTCCGGGCGTCGATCCAGCCGCTGTGGAGTAGGTCGGTGTTCCGTTGATAGCTGTGGTGAAGGTGTCGCCATCGACCAATTGACCCGCGGGTGAATACGTGAACGGCGGGTTGGTTTGAGTTGTGGTTCGGGTCGCGTCATTGACCGTCACGGTAATCGCCGGCCCTCCGCCTGGCGCGGTGCGCTGTGTCACCGTCAGCTGTGCCGTGTTGCTCGTATTCGCAGGGACGTTCGTGTCGCCGTTATACCTTGCCGTAATATTGTGGACACCCGCGTTCAACGTGCTGATCGGCAGCACCGCCGTGCCCGTGTTGTCGAGCGACGCTGTACCTAAAAGCACGCCACCTTCATAGAAGCTTACTGTGCCAGTCGCAAAACCCGGCAAGACCACAGCCGTCAGCGTCGCCGGATCGCCATACATCACAGTGGAGGGAGCTACACTTAACGTCGTCGTCGACGTAGGCACGGTTGTGACTGCTTGGTTGTCGACTGCAGAGGTTGCAGGGTTATAGTTCGCATCACCGCTATAGACGGCCGTTACCGGATGCGTCCCGACAGCCAGTGCGCCGGTTGTAAATATTGCTGTCGTGCCGTTGATCGTACCCGTCCCCAGCACAGTTGCCCCTTCAACGAACTGCACCGTGCCTGTTACTCCACTCGGAACCGTGGCGGTAAAGAGCACCGACTGCGCAAAGGCGGAAGGATTGGGCGAAGACACGAGGGTGATGTCGGCTAATCCATTCTGCCCGAGCGTCGCTTTGCCAACGACCTGATTATCGACCGCAGAGGTTGCAGAATTATAGTTCGCATTCCCACTATAGACCGCTGTTATCGGATGTGATCCGACAGCCAGTGCTGACGTCGTGAAGGTTGCGGTCGTACCGTTGATTGTTCCTGTTCCCAGGACCGTTGCACCATCGACGAACTGCACTGTGCCTGTTACTCCGCTAGGCACTGTGGCCGTGAAAGTGACTGCCTGCTGGTAAGCAGACGGGTTGGGCGAAGAAACCAACATGATATTGGGAAGTCCGTTCTGTCCTAACGTCGCCTTCGTAACAGTTAGGGCGCCGTTTGCGAAGGCGATCACATAGTTGGTCGAGTTCAGTCCGCCCGTGATCGATATGGGATAGGCTCCAGCCGTAGAAGTTGACGTTGCAGTAGTCGAGTAGACTGGCACGCCCGTTACGGCGGTCGCGTAGGTATCTCCGTTCACCAATGTGCCCGTGACGGTGTAGCTGAAGGCAGGGTTTCCCTGCCCATACGTACGGCTTGCATTGTTGGCCGTCACCGTCAAAGCTGCTCCCCCGCCGGGTGCCGTTCGCGGACTGAGAGTGAGCGCAACGGGACCGCTGGTGCTCGCCCCGTAGTTGGTGTCGCCCTGGTAGCTCGACGTGATCGTATAACTGCCCGCAGCCAGCGTTGTTGTTGTCAGTGTGGCAACTCCACCCGACACGGTCCCAGTGCCCAGAACGGTGCTGCCATTCAGAAAGACTACGGTGCCGGTCGCGCCGCTCGGAGCCACGGTCGCCGTCAGTGTGATCGGGTCACCGTATTGCGCCGAATTAGTACTTGTCGTCAGCGTTGTCGTGGTGGGTGCAGACACAATGGTCAACGTGCCGTTCACGAGCGCAATCTCATAGTTGGCGCTGTTCAGACCGCTTACACTGATCGGGAAGGTCGCCCCCGCTGCAGAAGTCGAAGTGTCTGCGGCCGTGTAGGTCGGTGCTCCCGTGACGGCTGTCGCATAGGTATCACCGTTGACCAGAGTGCCTGTAACCATATAACTGAATTGCGGATCGGCCGTGTCGTAACTCCGGCTGGCATTCTGGACGGTTATGGTCAGCGCAGCTCCGCCGCCTGGCGCCGTCTTCTTTGCTACGGTCACCGTTGCTGGTCCGCTCTGGCTGCTCGCATAGGTCGCATCGCCGTTGTAGGTCGCGGTGATCGTGTGGGTGCCCGCAACAAGAGTCGTTGTCGTCAGCGTGGCAACACCGCCCGACACTGTGCCGGTACCCAGCAACACCGAGCCATCGTAGAAGCTCACTGTGCCGCTTGCGCCCGAGGTCACGGTTGCCGTCAGTGCCACTGGATCTCCATACTGTGGCGAAGACGGGCTCGCCACGAGCGTTGTCGTCGAGGGCGATATCGTCACGGTCAGGTTGCCGGCAACAAATGCAATCGTGTAGTTGGCAGAGGTCAAGCCACTGAGTACGACCGAATAAGTGCCGGGTGCCGATCCAGCGGTCGTGGAGTACGTCGCCGTGCCGCCGATCGCCGTCGCATAGGTATCCCCATTGACCAGTTGCCCAGAAGGTGAATAGGTGAAAGGAGGATTAGCCTGGGTCGTGGTTCGCGTCGCATCGTTGACCGTCAACGTAATCGCTGGCCCTCCGCCTGGAGCGGTGCGCTGCGTTACCGTTAGCTGCACCGTGTTGCTCGTACTGGGAGGAACAATCGGGTCACCGTTATACTTCGCCACGATGGTATGGACGCCTGCATTCAAGGTGCTGATCGGCAGCACTGCAGTGCCCGTGTTGTCGAGCGAGGCAGTACCTAGAAGCGTGACTCCCTCGTAGAAGCTCACTGTGCCTGTCGCGAAGCTTGGTCCTACTACTGCCGTTAGGGTCGCCGGATCTCCGTACATCACCGTTGTCGGGGCCACGCTCAACGTCGTCGTCGACGTCGACACCGTTGTGACTACTTGGTTGTCGACTGCGGATGTTGCCGAGTTATAGTTCGCATCGCCGCTGTAGACCGCTGTCATCGGATGCGTCCCAACAGCAAGTGTGCTGGTTGTATAGGTTGCGGTGGTTCCGCTGATCGTACCCGTCCCCAGCACCGTCGCCCCATCAACGAACTGCACGGTGCCCGTCACTCCGATGGGAACCGCAGCTGTAAAGATCACCGACTGAGCGAAGGCGGAAGGATTGAGCGAGGATGTCAGCGTAATGCTTGCCAGACCGTTCTGACCCAAGGTCCCCTTGTTTACGACCTGACTCAAGGCCGTTGCACTGCTGCCCGTAAAGTCGGTCGAACCGGGAGTGTACACCGCTGTGATGCCATGAGTGCCTACCGTCAGTGTGCTGCCGGTGAAGGTCGCTGTTCCGCTGCCATTCAGAGTCACTGGTCCACCAACAGAAGTCCCATCCACACTGAACTGCACAGTGCCCGTGGGTAGAGTTGTTCCGGCCGTTGGCGCTACTGTCGCAGTGAAGGTCACGGACTGCGAGTAAGCAGATGGATTCACCGATGAAGCCAAAGTTGTCGTCGTCGCAACAGCTACTCCCGTACCACTCAGAGAGATCGTTTGCGTCGATCCAACTGCGTTCAGTGAGTTATCCGTCAACACGGCTGAGCCTGTAAGTGCGCCCACCGTGGTCGGCACGAAGTTCACTGCATAGGTGCAGTTCGCTCCGGCGGCCAGTGTCTGCGGCGAGCTGCTCGTGGACTGTTGCGGGCAGGTCGTTGCCGCATCCAACGCGAAGTTGAGCGATACGTTGGGGTTGCTACCAGAAGAAGCCGGGGGAACCGTCAGGCTTCCGTTGCCGATGTTCGACATCGTTACTGTCTGTGGGGCATCCGTTGTATCCGATGTTCCTACCTTTGTCGCCGTCGGATACGTCAGGGCTGACTTGCTTACATCGACTTTGCGGATACGATAGTTGCCATAATCCGAGAGATAGATGTTGCCGGCTCCGTCCAGAGCAATGCCGAGAGGGCCTCCCAGATTGGCCTTGGTCGCAACGCCGCCATCCCCTGAAAAGACCGTCTGCCCAGTGCCGGCGAGCGTCGTAATCACACCTGTCCCAGCGTCTACCCTCCGGATGCGATTATTAAACTGATCTGCAATATAGAGGTTGCCTGCGGCGTCAAATGCCAGGGTTCCCGGGTAATACAACTCGGCGCTCGTGGCAGCACCGCCATCGCCTGCGAAGCCTTGGGTACCATTCCCAACCACAGTCGTGATGATGCCCGTCGTGGCATCTACCTTGCGAACGCGGTCGTTCCTCTGATCCGCAATATAGACGTTGCCCGTGTTATCGATGGCAACTCCGGCCGGAAATTGAAATTCGGCACTCGTCGCCGGACCGCCATCCCCCGAGTAGCCAACAGTTCCATTGCCCGCAACCGTCGTGATGATGCCGGTTCCCTCCGCTACTTTACGAATGCGGCAGCCGTTGTAGTCAACGATGTAGAGATTGCCAGAGCTGTCGACGTCTACCTCACCAGGGGCTACCAGCCCTGCGCTGGTAGCCGGGCCGCCATCTCCCGAGTAAGCCGATACCCCGTTGCCCGCAACCGTCGTGATGATGCCGGTTGCAACATCCACCTTGCGAATCCTGACGTTGCCAAAGTCGGCAATATAGAGATTGCCAGCGGTATCGACGGATACGCCTTGAGGATCCATGATCTCAGCATTGGTCGCCTGGCCACCGTCCCCCGAGAAACCAGCGGTTCCGTTGCCCGCAACCGTGGTGATAATGCCTGTTGCGGCTGCAATTTTTCGGATGCGGTTGTTAACATAGTCCGCGATATAAATATTGCCGGCGCTGTCAACTGCCTCTCTGAAGACGGCATCTATTTCGGCGCTTGTTGCCGCGCCGCCATCGCCCGAGTAGCCCGCCGTACCATTGCCCGCCACCGTCGTGATGATTCCTGGTGTCAGTGCCACTAATGGCCCAAGACCTACGCCGGTCAGCCCGACATTGAAATTGCCCGCGCTGTCGACCACCTGCAGCGGTACCCACCGTTGTCCGGGATACCCTGGAGTGAAAGTGATTGAGATCGTGCAGACCGTACCCGCGGGATTGCTCGCCCCCACCGTGCAACCGGTGATCGACTGGATGGCGTACTCCTGCTTGCCGCCCTGGGACTGCGGAATAGTGATGCTCGTGATCGTCCCCGTCGCCGGTAAGGTAAACGTGATGTTTTGTGGCACGCTTGTAGTGGCTACCGGAATAGGTGGAAGGAAGTTGGTGTTGGTTGCGCCGCCATTATTCACTACATGGTTGTCGACGGCGGAAGTAGCGGTGTTGTAGTTGACATCGCCACTATAGACCGCCGTCACCGGATGCGTTCCGACCGCAAGCGTCGTCGTCGTGAACGTCGCCGTAGTGCCGCTGATCGTGCCTGTGCCCAGCGTCGTTGCACCGTCCTTGAAGGTCACCGTACCGGTTACACCGGCCGGAACCGTCGCGGTGAAGGTCACTGACTGACCCATATTCGATGGATTCGGAGAGGAGTTCAGGGCGATGTTCGCCAGTCCGTTCTGGCCGAGTGTCGCCTTGCTCACCACCTGGCTCAAAGCAGTTGCGGAACTCGCCGTGAAGCTGGTTGAGTCTGGTGTATAAACCGCAGTAATGTTATGAGTGCCTACCGCCAATGTGGTACTTGTGAGAGTCGCAGCTCCGCTGCCATTCAACGTCACAGGCCCGCCAACAGCCGTCCCATCCACACTGAACTGTACGGCGCCTGTGGGCAGAGCTGTACCTGTTGTCGGCGCAACCGTCGCCGTAAAGACCACAGCCTGACCGAAGACCGATGGATTCGCGGACGAAGCCAACGTCGTCGTCGTGCTCGCCGCCACACCCGTCGCATTCAGATGAATCGTTTGCATCGATCCCGCAAGGTTCAGAGAGTTATCGGTCACCACCGCAGAGCCTGTAATCGTGCCCGCCACCGTCGGTGCGAAGTCGATCGCATAGGTGCACTGCGCGCCGGAGGTCAGCGTCTGAGAAGAACTGCTCGTAGACAGCTGCGGACACGTCGTCGCGTTATCCAGCCCAAAGTTCAGCGACATGCTCGGATTGCTGCCGGCTGATGGCGGAGGAACCGTAAGGTCCGCGTTACCCACGTTCTCGACCGTGACCGTCTGGGGGTTGTCCGTCGAATCCGACGTCCCCACTGTCGTCGCCGTCGGGTACGTCAGGATCGACTGACTGAGATCAATCTTGCGGACGCGGTTGTTGCCAAGATCCGACGCGTAGAGGTTGCCCGTGTTATCGAAGGCAATGCCGCTGGGATATTGCAACGCAGCGCTGGTCGCCGCTCCACCGTCGCCCGAATAGGCCCCGGTTCCGTTGCCCGCCACTGTCGTGATAATCCCGGTCGCAGCATTCACCTTGCGGACGCGGTTGTTGAGGTAGTCTCCGATATAGAGGTTGTCTGCGCTGTCAAAGGTAAGATACTCAGGGTTATGCAACGCGGCGCTGGTCGCCGGGCCGCCATCGCCCGAATAGGCTCCGGTCCCATTGCCCGCCACTGTCGTGATGATCCCCGTCGCTATCGTCACCTTGCGGACACGGTTGTTGCCAGGATCCGCGATGATGAGGTTGCCCGCGCTATCCAGGACAAGATGAGTAGGATCTGCAAGCATAGCGCTGGTGGCTGGGCCCCCATCGCCCGAATAACCTTGTGTTCCATTGCCCGCCACCGTAGTGATGATCCCCGTCGCCGCATTCACCTTACGGATGCGATGGTTGCCAAAGTCCGCGATGTAAAGGTTGCCCGCGCCGTCCAGAGCCACTCCAGTAGGAGACCACAACGCGGCGCTCGTGGCAGGACCTCCATCGCCTGAGTAGTTTTGTGTCCCGTTGCCCGCCACTGTCGTGATGATCCCCGTCGCCGCATTCACCTTGCGGATTCGGTTGTTGTAATACTCCGCGATGTAGAGGTTGCCCGCGCTGTCCAGGGCCACGACTTCAGGACATTCAACTGAGCACTGGTTGCCGCCCCTCCATCTCCCGAGTAGCCCGCGGTTCCGTTGCCCGCCACTGTCGTAATGATCCCCGTCGCTGCGTTCACCTTGCGGATGCGATGGTTGCTAAAGTCCCCGATGTAGAGGTTGCCCGCGCTGTCGAAGACTTCGCCTACAGGACTATTCACCTGCGCGCTGGTAGCGGCGCCGCCATCACCTGTGGAGCCAGCCGTCCCATTGCCCACCGCAGTCGTGATAACTCCTGGAGTGAGCGCTACGAGAGGACCCTGACCGATGCCTGTCAAACCGAAGTTGATATTGCCGGTGCTCGTAATTACCTGCAGCGGCACCCACCGCTGCCCGGAATAGGCTGGAGTAAAGCTGACTGGGATAGTGCAGACGGTGCCTGAAGGATTGCTGGCCCCGATCGTGCATCCGGTAATCGTCCCAATGCTGTATTCCTGCTTGCCCCCCTGGGACTGGGGAACGGTGATGCTGGTGATGGTCTCAGCCGTTGTCGTCTGCAGAAGAATATTCTGTACAACACTGCTGGTGCCGATCGCAGTAGTGGGAAACTTGTTGGTGGTGAGCCCTAATGTACGAATGCGGTTGTTATTAAAATCTGAGACGTAAAAGTTGCCCGCATTGTCAACGGCAATACCCAATGGAGCGCTAAACTCAGCGCTGGTCGCCGGCCCGCCATCACCTGTGAATCCCGCCGCCCCAGTACCCGCCACTGTTGTGATGATCGCCGTGCCCTGAGATACCTCACGAACGCGGTTGTTGCCTTGATCGGCAATATACAGGTTTCCCGCTTTGTCGAAAGTGACGCGGGCAGGAGTACTTAATTCGGCACTGATCGCTGCACCGCTATCACCGGCGAAGCCAGCCGTCCCAGTACCCGCATAGGTCGAGATTACCCCAGTCCCCGCAGTAACCTTGCGAATGCGATTGTTGCCTACGTCGGCGATGTAGAGATTCCCCACGCTATCGAGTGCAAGACCGGCGGGAGAATTTACGCTAGCTGTTGTAGACGCACCACCATCACCTGCGAAGGCAGCTGCTCCATTGCCCACATACGTCGTGATCACTCCAGTTCCCGCGGCAACCTTGCGAATGCGATTGTTGGCGTTGTCGGCGATGTAAAGATTACCCGCGCCGTCGAGGGCTAAATCGGTGGGCGAATACATCTCCGCGCTAGTGGCCGCACCACCATCACCGGAAAAGCCAGCTGTCCCGTTGCCCGCAACTGTTGTAATTACGCCTGTCCCTGCATCCACCTTGCGGACGCGGTTGTTGGCCTGGTCAGCAATGTATAAATTGCCAGCACTGTCGACGAAGATCCCGGTAGGACCCTTCAATTCGGCGCTCGTAGCAGGCCCCCCATCACCGGTAAAGCCAGCCGTCCCGTTGCCCGCAACTGTCGTGATAATCCCCGTCGCCGCAGTAACCTTGCGAATGCGATTGTTTTGCCAATCCGCAATATAGAGGTTTCCAGCGCTGTCAGTTGCAATACCTTCTGTTCGGTTCACCTCCGCGCTTGTGGCTGGACCGTTATCGCCGGCGAAGCCAGCCGTCCCGTCGCCTGCCGCCGTCGTGACGCCGGGCACAATCTTCATTTGCGCCATGGTTGGCACGCCTGTCGCAACCAGAAAGATAATGGCGCCTAGGGCAAGAGAAAAACGTTTTCCGGCGGAAATCAACGATTCAATCGGACGGCGATGATTCGGGATCATGATCTAGTTCTCTCTTCCGTAAGGAGGTACATACATGGCTCGCCTGAATTCAGGGCCAAAAATCTCCGAGCGCTCGTTGCAGAGCACCGGTTGGCGCGGTATTGTCTGTCGTTAACTAGCTACAGGTCGTTGTCACTATCAATGGGGCACACCTATTCCTCTGCATAAACGAAGGTGAGACTAGTTGGACCTGTGAGCCACTCGCTAAGTGGCACAGCGAAAGAGGGAGGAGAAGCAAAGAGAAGCAAGGCGAAGCATTGAACTGATGCAGTAGATTACTTTAGCGTGGAACTCATTTAGATTAGAAAATTCTAACGGAGATACTTGCATGACCAGAATTGAAATTAATACCACGAAAGTTGCAAATGAAAAATTGCGAATGGCTGGCCAGTCAACTTGACAATTTTTGTGTGAACCGGAACGCTTTCCCGAAAATACGCAGAGCTGTTAGGACAAGCAGGATTACCATCCGCGGGCCTGTATATGAAGGACCAGCGTTGCCCCTGCAATTCCGGTATCTTCATTCTCTCTACTGCGCGGCGAATCCCGCACTCAGCCAGGTGGCTATTGTTCTGTTTCTTCCAGCTCTCTTTGCTGCATACAGCATTTCGTCCGCTCGGCGGAGTGCCTCCTGCAGGTTCTCTCCCCTTTGGACCTCAGCAACGCCGAAACTAGCCGTGACCATCCGCTTTCTCAGGCGGCCACTTCCGAATCGAGTCTGAGCGATCTCATTGCGCAACCTTTCGGCCAGTGCGTAAACGTCGTTTCTGTCTAGATTGGAGATGAGCACTGCAAACTCTTCTCCTCCGAGTCGTGCCGCAGCGTCCGACACACGGATATTTTCAGAAATCAAGGAGCCAAGCCGGACCAGTACTTCGTCTCCCCCGTGGTGACCGTATAAATCATTAATCGATTTGAACTCATCAATGTCAAAGACGATCATCCTCAGAGGGTGCGGCGCTGCTCTCGAAACCAGATGTTTTGCGAATTCTTCAAATCCTCGGCGATTTAATAGGCCCGTCAAAGGATCGGTAGTTGCTTTCCGATGCAACGTGCTGACGATGTCAGACACAACGGCGGCAGAGAGGGCCAGCCCAACCATAACCGTAAAAACGATGAAGGAGAAGTTCAGCCATATCCAGAAAGGCGATTGAGTAAGGGTGGCGAGATCTCTGCCGCTGCCCACATATCCAAGCGTAAAGATGGTCCTCGGGAAAAACTGAAGTGCGAAAATAAAGAGGGTCCAGAACAAAACGCGATCAATCGGTCTCCGTGCAGCTCTTCGCGTCTTCAGCGCAGTGGCAAGCAACAACAGAGCCAGACCGAAGTTCAGGATATAAATTCTTGCATGAAGGCTACGGTCAATGTAGTAGAAGTACGCGATGCCGCCGACAATCACTCCCCCCAGACTGAGGTTCAGAAAATAGTTTGATCGGAGGCCAAGGCGCATCAGTATACCGTCTGCGAAAACGAGTACAGACACCGTGTAGAGGATGCAGGAAACGACAGCGTTCAGGCCGAAATCGTGTGGAATCAGTAAAATCTGCGACAACGCTGCCAGGCTGAACAGGAAAAAGGCGGCAGCTAGCCATAGAAGATAACGAAGCCGTTTCCAGTAGCTCCAAATGCCCAGAAATACTGCAGCAAAAAGGATGGCGACCGCTGGCCCCGCAAGGGTCAACACGCGGATTGCTGCTGTCGCAGATGGAGAAGTATCAATTGTTCGTAAACTCCCGGAGTCCGGCTCTTTACGATTCTAACCGCCTCCGAGCAGTACCCGTCATGGGAGACTTCCCATGCAACCAGCTGACTTCGGGGAATATATCCCTCTCTTCAGGATATAAAGCGCAAATTCCATACGAGAGCATAACGTCCAATAGAAGTTGTAAACGTGCAAACAGGAGTATCTGAGAGCTCAATGATCGTTGAGCTGCTTGTTAGCGGTGTGCTTGCTAGTCCATCCATTTTCAATTGTCGATAAATCGCCAATGCGCTCATCGGGAACGGATTAACATCCGCGAAGACGAATTGTCGTTCCTAGTGGCATGGCAATTCTATGTTGGAAGTAGTTCTACCTGGTTTGGCAGGCGGCGCAGCTTAGCATGAGGGGCGTTCGCGGGTGTTCCGAGTTAGGGCGGCGGCTTGTTGGAAGTAACGACGGGTTTCGGGATTTGCGTTAGTGCCTATAGACGCGCTCAGCAGAAGCAACCCGCTTCTGCTTCCCGGCTCAATGAGCGACTCGCCCTGAAGTCGCCAATCCGTCTGTTCAACTTCCAACCAGCGTGGACCCGTCCTGAAGAGTGCCGACGCTTCGCGCTCGGTCTTATCTGCCCGCCGACGGGCTTACCCCCCGCCATCATCGTGCTAGGCGATTTGGAGCCCGGCGTCAGAGAAACAAGAGCAAAGGCACAAGTTGTGAGAAAGAGCGGCGCAGGAGGCTGCAAAGACCCGGACTGAGGCTATTTTATTCGAGGGCTGATTTCGATTTCCCAAATGCGACTGCGCGAAAATTGGTTGGATCGACGCCGTAGGCTGTACGGAACGCATGTGAGAAGTGGCTGCGACTAGAGAAGCCCACGCTGCGGGCGATTTGATCTACCGGCGCATTGGTGGTGGCAAGCAGCTCACGCGCACGGCGTAGGCGCTCCGACTTGAGCAGGTTTAGCGGAGTTCTTCCGAAGGTTTGTGTAAAGCGCGCGGCAAAGGTGGAACGGCTCATTCCGGCGACGGACGCCAGCGCTTCCACAGTAAACCGCTCCGAAGGACATTCGAGCATCGCCTGTAGGGCTCTTGCAAGACCCGGCTCGGCCATGGCGCTCATCCATGGGATTGGTGCTGTGCCGCGGTCGATCTGCCGCCGCAAGAGCAAAATCAGGCACTGCTTTAGGAGAGCTTCAGTGAGCGCTCGGGTGCCTAATCCGGGCCGGGAGGATTCTGCAAGAAGAATGACAAATTGATCGCGCAATCCCTCCCGCCCGTCGAAGTGCTCGACAATAGGCTTGTCCAGGGAAGCGAATAGATCCGGGGTCGAGGTGACCGCGACGCCGACTTCGCCGCACGCCGTCAATATTCCCGGTTCGCCTTCGCCGGCGTGGATTGTGGGAACGCTTTCCTTAAACAAGGGCGCTCGCAGCCGCCGACGCGGAAAGTTAAGAGACTGCTCTCTTTCGTTTGCACCGATACTGTAGATGATGCCCGGCGGAAGAAGCACAAAGCTGTGCTGCCGCAGCATGATGTCGGACCCATTTCTGATTTTCAGCGTGCCTTGACCAGCAAGGCAGTAGTGCAGGCTCGCCGTCGAACAGAGTTCGAACGTCAGCTGGTATCCCCGCCGAATATCGCAAGATGTGAAGGCTCCGACGCCGACCTCCATGTTGGCGAGAAACCTGTCGAGCAGGTCCAAGTTTGTATACCCCCTTGTGCCGCTGCGCCGAGTCTGGACGGATCAGCACCAATCCGAGACCAATTCGCACCTTTGGCTTCCTATGATAAGGCCTGAGTTTGAAATCTACTCGACAAGTTGTTCTTAGTAAAAAGCAAAAGGGGGAACCTGATGGGAAGCTCAACAAATGTTGTGGATGCGCACATGGAGATGA
>Ga0207667_10001574_pt1 | contig 28701 bp, 18 predicted proteins | sample KBSCornC52_FD_184301 | JGI IMG/M metagenome (GOLD analysis project Ga0207667, IMG submission 184301) | Corn rhizosphere microbial communities from Kellogg Biological Station, Michigan, USA - KBS Corn C5-2 (SPAdes) (version 2) | ecosystem: Host-associated > Plants > Roots > Rhizosphere > Soil ...
CCTGAACCCGAACAAATTATGCGTGATTTACGGGCACGGCGGCGCAGTGGTGCCGGGTGCGGTGCAGGCGTGGTCGGCCGAGGGTGGTGTGGCGATCGACACCGCGCTGCAGGAACCGCAGCTGGGCACTGGTCATGCCGTGATGCAGGCGCTGCCGCAGATCGACGAGGATGCGCCGACCCTCGTATTGTACGGCGATGTGCCGCTGACGACGACTGCCTCGCTGCGCCGCCTGGTCGAGGCCGCGGGTAACGACAAGCTGGCCATCCTCACCGTCGAGCAGGCGAACCCGTTCGGCCTGGGCCGCATCGTGCGCGAGAACGGCCACATCGTGCGCATCGTCGAAGAAAAGGATGCGAACGAGGCCGAGCGTGCCATCAAGGAAATCAACAGCGGCATCATGGTGATCCCGACCCGTTTCCTGACCGGCTGGCTCGGCGCACTGAAGAACAATAACGCGCAGGGCGAGTACTACCTGACCGACATCGTCGCGCAGGCCGTGGCGGCCGGGGTGCCGGTCGTGTCTGCGCAGCCGTCGGCCGAATGGGAAGTCGCCGGCGTGAACAGCAAGGTGCAGCTGGCCGAACTCGAACGCCGCCACCAGCTGAACATCGCCACCGCCCTGCTCGAGAAGGGCGTGACCCTGCTGGATCCGGCCCGCATCGACGTGCGCGGCGAGCTCGTCTGCGGACGCGACGTCACCATCGACGTCGGCTGCGTGTTCGAAGGCCGCGTGGAACTCGGCGACGGCGTGACCATCGGCGCCAACAGCGTGCTCGTGGACACGACCGTCGCGGCGGGTGCGCAGATCAAGCCGTTCTGCCACCTGGAAGACGCCGTGGTGGGTGCAAAATCGGTCATCGGCCCGTACGCGCGCCTGCGCCCGGGCACGGAACTGGGCGAGGACGTCCACGTCGGCAACTTCGTCGAGATCAAGAACAGCAAGGTCGCCGCGCACAGCAAGGCGAACCACCTGGCCTATGTGGGCGATGCCGACGTCGGCTCGCGCGTCAACATCGGCGCCGGCACGATCACCTGCAACTACGATGGCGCCAATAAATTCCGCACGACCATCGAGGACGATGTCTTCATCGGCAGCGACAGCCAGCTGGTGGCCCCGGTCACGGTCGGCAAGGGCGCGACACTCGGCGCCGGTACGACGCTGACCAAGGATGCGCCGGCCGGCAAGCTGACGATTTCCCGTCCGAAGCAGCTGACGATCGAGAACTGGAAGCGTCCGGTCAAGGTCAAGAAGTAAGCTGTCCACCGGCTACGCACAGGCAGTCCATGGCGAATTCACAGCCTGGTCCACTGCCTGTGCACAGGGATGTCAACTGGCCTTCCACATTATCTTCCACAGAGTCATCCACAGGCCCGCCGTGTTGTCCAGGTGGGCCAGATCGTTTCAGAAACCCGGTGAAATGTGCATTCCGCAGGAGATGCCGACATGGACGCGTCGACGTCACCGGCATATGCGCACAAAGTTATCCACAGGTTTCGTGTCGTCGATGTGCACTGGATCAGAGTTCGATTCTCGTCTCGAACTTGCTGCGGAACGTAGAAAAATACGCTTTCACGTTGCGCACATTGCTGTGCGTGGTGAACAGGCGGTGCGCCAGCGCGTGGTAGGCGGGCATGTCGGCCACCTGCACAACGAGCACGAAATCCGGCCCGGGCGCCACGCGATAGCACTGCAGTACCGCCGCCTCGTCCGCGACGACGCTTTCGAATTCCGCCATCCGGTCGGCCGCCTGCACATCGAGCGTGATCTCGACGATGGCGGACAGGCGCGAGCCGACCTTGTCCGGTGTGACGATGGCAACTTGCCGCTCAATAACACCGTTTTCCCTGAGCTGTTTGACGCGACGCAGGCATGTTGGCGGTGAGACGTGTACCAATTCCGCCAATTCTGCATTTGTATGCGATGCATCAACCTGCAGGATATTCAGGATGCGACGATCCAAATCGTCGAGTATGGCAATCTCTTGCGACATATAACTAAAATTTTTCGAGTAGATTGAAAGAATATTTCACGAATACGGCGTCGTGAAATAATCTATCAAAATAGGCTGAACTTAGAAAGCTTATTTCATGATCTCTGCTCTAGAGTGGCGCATCAATCGATTTTGGAGGTTTTTCCATGTGTGGCATTGTCGGAGCAGTCGCCCAGCGCAACATCACCCCTGTTCTCATCGAAGGCCTGAAGCGCCTCGAATACCGCGGCTATGATTCCTGCGGCGTGGCCCTGCACGTGGACGGCCACCTGGCCCGTTCGCGCAGCACCTCGCGCGTGGCCGACCTGGAAGCCCAGATCCAGGAAACCCGGCTGCAAGGTTTTACCGGCATCGCCCACACCCGCTGGGCCACGCACGGCGCCCCGGCCACCAGGAACGCCCACCCGCACTTCTCGCCGAGCAGCGACGATGCGCGCATCGCCCTCGTCCACAACGGCATCATCGAAAACCACGACGAACTGCGCGCCGAATTGACCGCGCTGGGCTATGTGTTCCAGAGCCAGACCGACACCGAAGTCATCGCCCACCTGATCGACCGCATGTACAACGGCGACCTGTTCGACACCGTGCAGCAGGCCGTCAAGCGCCTGCATGGCGCGTACGCGATCGCCGTGTTCTGCCGCGAAGAGCCGCACCGCGTGGTGGCCGCGCGCCAGGGCTCGCCGCTGATCGTCGGCCTGGGCAAAGGCGAAAACTTCGTCGCCTCCGACGCGATGGCGCTGGCCGGCACCACCGACCAGATCATCTACCTGGAAGAAGGCGACGTGGTCGACCTGCAACTGGCCCGCTACTGGATCGTCGACGTTGAGGGCCGTCCGGCCGAGCGCGAGGTCAAGACCGTGCACGCCCACACGGGCGCCGCCGAGCTGGGTCCGTACCGCCACTACATGCAGAAAGAAATCTTCGAACAGCCGCGCGTCGTCGGCGACACGCTGGAAGGCGTGACGGGCATCATGCCGGAACTGTTCGGCGACCAGGCGTTCCGCGTGTTCAAGGAAATCGACCGCGTGCTGATCCTGGCCTGCGGCACGAGCTATTACGCGGGCCTGACGGCCAAGTACTGGATCGAATCCGTCGCCAAGCTGCCGGTGAACGTCGAGATCGCCAGCGAATACCGCTACCGCGACAGCGTCCCGCACCCGAGCACCCTCGTCGTGACGATCTCGCAATCGGGAGAAACGGCCGACACGCTGGCCGCGCTGAAGCACGCGCGCAGCCTGGGCATGACGCATACGCTGACGATCTGCAACGTCTCCACGAGCGCCATGGTGCGCGAGTGCAAGCTGGCCTACATCACCCGCGCCGGCGTCGAAGTGGGCGTGGCGTCGACCAAGGCATTCACCACGCAGCTGGCCGCCCTGTTCCTGCTCACGCTGACCCTGGCGCAAGTCAACGGCCGCCTGAGCGACGAGCAGGAAGCGAACTACCTGAAGCAGATGCGCCACCTGCCGGTCGCGCTGTCGTCCGTGCTGGCGCTGGAGCCGCAGGTGATCGCCTGGGCCGAGGAATTCGCACGCAAGGAAAACGCCCTGTTCCTGGGCCGCGGCATCCACTACCCGATCGCGCTGGAAGGCGCCTTGAAACTCAAGGAAATCTCGTACATCCACGCCGAAGCCTACCCGGCCGGCGAGCTGAAGCACGGCCCGCTGGCGCTGGTGACGGAAGAGATGCCGGTCGTCACGATCGCCCCGAACGACGCCCTGCTGGAAAAGCTGAAGTCGAACATGCAGGAAGTGCGCGCGCGTGGCGGCGAACTGTACGTGTTTGCCGACGTCGATACGCAGATCACGTCGAGCGAGGGCCTGCATGTGATTCGTTTGCCGGAGCATTATGGGCTGCTGTCGCCGATTCTGCACGTGGCGGCGTTGCAGTTGCTGGCTTATCACACGGCGCTGGCGCGTGGTACTGACGTCGACAAGCCGCGGAATTTGGCGAAGTCGGTGACGGTCGAGTAACGACGGATCGATCATGAACTTGTTGTAGGCGGGAAATAGAAGCGTGCGTTTCGTGCGACGTAAAAGCCTGCGTTTCGGGGGGCTGAACTCCCCCGAAACCCGCGCCACGCTTGGCCAGAAACGCTTTTATTTACCGCGACATTAGGACGCTCCAGATTGCAGTCTGGAGCCATGCCTCCGACTGCTTTCGCTTAGGCAAGACGGCTTAGTAGCGTTGCATCCTAGCGCAAATATTATGTTTTCAAGCTGGCAAGCGCTTCGCATCTGACGAGTGCATCCCCACCTCAACCCTTTCACCGAATCGCGATGTCCCGTTCCGCCCGGGTTGTACCTCGCGGCAGTATCCGTCAAACAATCCGTGCGATTGCTTGGCAGCGGCTGAGCCTGACTATCGAGTCTTCTCGGGAACTCACCACTCCGCAATGCTTTCTGAATTATCTACGGTGACTCGCTCTCCAATTCGGACCTGAAGTCCGACGACTGCACAATAAACGAGCAACTGTTTGAAGCTCAGTTCATCTGCATGATTTTCCAGATAAGAGATGCGGTTTTGACTCAGGTTGAGGCGGGACCCAACTTGGGCTTGTGTGAGCTTACGACCCTTGCGCGCTGAAACCAGCAACTGCCCCAAATGAGCCGCAGTGAGAACCGTAACTGATGGCGGAGTAGAAGACATCAGAGTATCCGTTATGCAGATATTCTGATTTTAGCTGAATAACGGATAAAGTTGAAATAGCTGATATACGGTTTTTGGACTCGTCCGTATCTGATTTGGGCTTCTAATTTCGTTCTTCCAGACGACTGCGTTGATGTAAAGTTGCAAAAGTTACCGGCGGTCACGCAATGAAGACGAATCCGACTAAGCAGCCCCATGATGACTGACTACCTCGACCTCGAACGACGTTTTGGACTCTTGACCAAGTATTCGGTCGAGGAACTTCTGGCTCTGAATATCATGGGCCGCAAACATCTAGGCTGGGAGCAACTTCTCACCGGACGCTTTTCCCTCATCACAGCTCGTGCAAACTTCGGCAAAACGATGGAACTGCGAGCTTGCGCGCAGCGTCTTCGTGACGAAGGGAAGCATGCTGTGTTCGTTGCCCTTCACCGGCTTCTCGAAGAGCCCGAATTTCAAATCGCTCTTGAAGCGACCGAGGCTAAAGCGTTCGGAGAATGGGAGGCCGCGGCCACCGAGCGACTGCACCTGTTCGTTGATTCGCTGGACGAGGCGGCACTTGGTCGGGAGGCGGGGCTTCAATCTGCACTTCGTAGGGTGTCCAGGGCAGTTGGACGTGCTGGCGCAGATGTCAGTTGGATTCTCTCGTCGCGCCCCGCCACTCTCACGCCGTCTGTTCTTGAGGTTATTCAAGCTGAGCTTTGTACAACGCTCTATGTGGGCGACGCGAAGGACGATTCGCCCGACGACACGTTAGAAGAAGTGAATGCCACTGATGCGCCAAGCGCGGGACTCTCCGCGTTCGAGGCCGGCAGCACCGTCAAAGCGATGGCCGTCCCGAAGGAGCACTTGAAGGTCTTCAGGTTGCTTCCTCTGTCAAGCAAGGCGGCCAGGCTGTACCTCGAGATTCGCCATGGTGTCGCTGACGGCAGGGCATTGCTGGATGCAGCGCGACGTTTCGGTCTAAATGACCTCGCGGATGGTCCGGGAAGTCTCGACGTACTGTCTTACGTCGACCCATTGTCCAATCCGCCTAGCGACCTAACCTCCGTCTTTGAGCGGATGGTTGCTGGTGTCCAGGCTCAGCAGCGCTCGGACCACCGCGAGTCGCTGGTTGGACGCCCCTCCCCGGAGAGCTTGGACGAGGCCGTGGCGAAGCTCGCGGCAGCTTCGGCAGTTTGTCAGTTGCCAAACATGGAGTTAGCCGCGGATGCTCTCAAGGTGCGGGATGGCGTATTGTCGTGCCGGCCGCTCGTAGGCTCCTTGCTTTCTGAGAGTTCATTGACGTATCTGCTTGGCTCGAGGCTATTCATCGACTCAGGACAGCATCAGGTCAAGCTGTATCCTGAGCAACTTCTCCCCTACCTAGCCGCGAAGCGCCTCTCATCACTGGTGCAATCTCCCGAAGACGCGCGCAGACTTATTGCTGCGCTGTCTTGGCGGGCGGCGACGGGTGAGTGTGGAGTACATAGGGCTTACCTGAGTGTCGCCGGCTGGCTCGCCACATTCAACATCCACTGCAGGTTGGAGTTATTGGAAGTTGAACCGCAGGCCGTTGCATTCTTTGGTGACCTGCGGAGTACACAGGTTCCGTTGGCTGATGCGAGTGCAGCGTTGAAGCGTAGTTTGGTGCGGCTAAGCACTCTCGGCGACACGCTCGGACGGAACCAGTTCACACTGACGGCGGAGAACTACTGGCAAGCCGCGAAGCCCGGAATTGAGCCTACGCTTCTGGAGACCTACAACAGCGTTGGCTCTGACTGGCACGCGCGCACCGCACTTCTCGATATTGCTACCCACGCTCGTCTCGACGTCTTGCGCGACAAGGTTCTGTCCGAACATGGTAACGACTATACGAAGCTGCTAGGGAATTCAGCTGAGCTCGTGTATTTGATGTCGCTCGAACGAGATGACGATGCTCAGGCACTCGCTGATGCAGCGAAGGTGAGTCCGCGTCTTGAAGAACGGACGCTTCGCCTTCTTCTTAGCGAGCTCGCGTGGAAAAAATTTGATGCTACGACGATTGCTGAACTGACAAGCAAGCAGTACACGCGCAAGGGCGGCGGTTTCAACCTCAGTTGGGCTCTCAAGCACGACGTCGCAGACTCCGCAAGCCCTGAGCAACTCGCGGCGCTGACCGAGGAGTTGTTGTCCTATATGGTGAAGCACTATGAAGTGAAGCGTGACGAGCACAGCGAGCGGTATGATAATTTCGCGGAGGTTGTTCAAGAGTTAATTGCGCTCGTTGTTCAAGCCGAGAACCTCCCTGTCGAATGCAGAACCCAGCTATGCCTGACGTATTACGAGGCGCACGGCAAGCTCCACTTCGGACGTTTCGACCAGCCTGAGCTCCATGCCGCGTTGAAGCTGTCCGACTCCGTTCGCCAGAACCTACTTCGAAGGGTCATCGCTCGAAGTGACCGAACTGCTGACGGAATCTGGAGGACATTTGTCTCGCACGGCCTGTACCGGCCTTGGGAAGACGGCGATGTTGAGGCGCTTGCCGAGCCTGGATTTACCGAACTGGTGACCACGCTCAAAAAGAACGCTGCTGCGCAGAAGCCGGCTGCCCGCCCTCGGAAAGCGAAGCGAGACGAGCTGGAACTGGACGAACATTCAATAGTCACACTGTTGACTCAAATTGATAGCGTGAGAGACGGCTCGAACACGAATGCACTTGCCGGGATTGCCCGGTGGCTTAGCCAGACAATTCACAACTCACGCTACGGCGAGTGCGACTTCTCGGCGTTCGAGTCGGCCGCGGGCCCTGCACTTGCGAGCGCCGCGCGCGCCGGACTTAGCGCCATCTGGCGCAAGCGCGCGCCCGAATTTAATGAGGCCGAGCGCAACACCACGTACTACGTCACAGTCGCAGGCCTCCAGGGGCTTCATCTCGACCTTGGGGACGGAGCCAAGCTCCCGGCGCTGTCCGACGCTGAGGTTAAGCAAGCTCTCTTCTACGGTCGATTTGAAATAAACGGCTATCCAAAGTGGTTCTGGTCGGTCGTACGTGCGCATGAGGCGGTAGCGCTCGAGGAATTCCGTGAAGTTTTGGCTGCAGCAGATGCCGGTGCGGTGTCGGCCGACAAGGCGGACACGCTGATTCGACACCTGCCTGACGCGCCTTTAGCCGTTCAGTATGGCCTGGGCGGCGCGGCGTGGACGTTCGCGACAGGCTCTGGAAGCGTTGATTCCTATGCCCTTGAAGCTGCCCTGACCTGTGCAGTGGGCGACGGCGGGGGTGTCGACCAAAACACTTTCGAGGGCGAAGCTTGGTCGCGCATGTCCACCGCGTTCCAAGCCCCCTTGCCTACCTTGGCGGCCCATACCTCGCCGGAGAATGCCGACCAGCAGGCGCGCAGTGAGTTTGAGGCCCGCATCCATGAGATGACGCGCCTACGCTCAAACGCGGTTGTATGGGGCTTGTTCTGGCTGTTGCACTACCCATCAGCCTTCGGCGCACGTTGGGAACGCTGGCGTACATCCGAACAGCGCGCAGCAGAGGAGTTCATGTTCGATTTGGCCGCGTACATCGGCCAAGACCGCCATAGTCGCTTGAGAGCTGCAGCGGAGAGAGGCATGGAAGGCCTGAAAGTACTCTCAGCCCTCTATCAATGGGTAGTGTCCGTCGTCCGCGAATCCGAGGACCTTGCTCACGAAGATGGGGTGGCGTATCACGTTGGCGCCCGCGACAATGCTCAGCGTCTTCGCGACTCACTCCTACCTGTGATTTCGAGTGTCAAGTCTCAGGCAGCCTACGAGGTGCTGGATGAGCTTCGAAGAAAGGCTACGGGCGCGAATGCCAAGTACATCCGACGCTTGCAATTTCAGATGCGTGAGGAGGAAGCGTATGTCGTTCCGGTCGCACAACAGAACTACGCCAAGTTTGAGCGCGATTTCTCGCCTCCGGTGACAAGCTATATGCAATTCGCTCAAGCTGTGCACAACGACTTGCTTACGGTGAAACGCGACATCGAGCATGGCGAGTTCAGCCTCCGGAGATTCTTCAACCAGGTGGTCATGCAGCACATCAAAACCGATACTGAAGGCCTGGCCCTCGAGGAAGACTTTCAAGCGCTACTCGGAAGTGAGCTGAACCATGCCAGCGGCGGCCGTTATGGTGTGGCGCTCGAGCCAATCCTTCCGGCGGCAACCCGGCGCGATGTACTGTGCCAGGTCGGTGAGATTCGAGCCACAGTTGAACTCAAGATGTCCGAGCGTTGGACAGTCGCCGACTACCTCGTGGCCTTGTCGGAGCAACTGAAGGGACAGTACATGCAGGCCCCGGACTCGAAGATTGGCTTTTTCGTCGTTGTGCTCCAGCGTCATCGGAAGTGGAACAACCCTACGGGCGGAGAAGTCGACTTCGCAGGATTAATTCGCCTCCTTGAAGCGAAGGCCTTGGAGCTTCAAGCCGCAGACCCGGCGCTCTTCTTGCGTATCGTCGGCATCGACGCCGCGCCCCAGGCCGATTTCCGAGAGTCGATGGTGGCAACGAAGGCGGCCATCAATGGGCCGGCCAGGTATGCAGACGAGTTCGGCAACACTTGGTCTGGGAAAGGTCGTCGACCAAAGTGGCTGACCGATGCTCTCGCCACGGGGAAGACACTTGCGAACTTTGACGTTGGTCAGCCTACCGCTTGAACCGCATTCTGCTATTCGCATGGCACAGCACGTGATTAGTATCGCTGGTTACGGCTGCGGTCGAGGCCTTTCCATGTGGTATCAAGAAGTATCATCAATTCTGAGAAGTTTCAAATCCGCTGATACTTCTTGATACCACGACCGGTATTACTCACACGCGGTCGTGCCTCTATTCGTACGCAAACTGTTCCCCCGTGCCTACCTACCTGTTGTCCTTACCCAATACTTTGCCATAGCGCCCAGTCTTGGCTGCGGCTGAGCAATACATTAAAAATTTCTGGGCAGATACTTCTGCTATATGGACCGCTACTGGATGTTCAGCCGTTTCATGCCGATGCTTCGCGTCTTCCAGAACATGTCGAGTCCGCAATTTGCGGCGCCACAGCATGCAGTGTGGTTGCCGCATCAATAATCCTTCCTTCTTGAGCTCGAACCGTAGAGTGAAGCCGGCAATTTTTCTTAGGAAACGAATAAGCATCATCCAGTTCCAAACGGGGGACGACAGATGGCGGAATTTGACAACGTGCCAAACGCTGACCTGGCGCAGTACCTCATCTCGACGCGAAACAGGCCGCTTCGGCTCGTACTGGATTACGCAGGTGCGACCGTGGACGGGCAGCTTCTTGTACAGAAAGTGACCGGGCACGAAGCAATATGCGGCGGCTTTGAGCATCGAATCCTTTGCGTCGCGGAGAGTGTCAGCCTCGCACTCAAGGACTTCATTGGCCTACCTGCGGAACTGCAAGTCGTCACCGACCGGGGTGGGATACGTCGTCTGTGCGGCATCGTTACCGGTGCGTTGTCTGGCCAAAGCGACGGGGGACTGGCGACGTATCAGCTGGTCATGCGCGACGCGCTGTCCGTGATGGAAAACCGCGTCAACACGCGCATCTTCCGGGACATGAGCGAGTTGGACATCATTGAGACGCTCATCAGGGAGTGGCGAACAAATAATCCCCTCCTGGCGGCCACGTTCGACCTCGACATCGATGCAGGCCTGCTGAACGCGAGGCCACCGCGGCGCGAATTCACCATGCAGCACAACGAATCGGACGCTGCATTCATTCGCCGACTGATGCAGCGGCTCGGCATCGCATGGTTCTTTCGTCCAGGGCTCCCGAATTGGTCGAGAGCCCCAGGCAACCAGGCGGACCGCGTCATCGGCCACACGCTCGTCCTCTTCAAGGACCCGTATTGCCTTCGCCAGAACTCCGCAGGTGCAGTGCGCTTTCATCGGGACGCGGCGACCGAAGAGCGTGACGCGATTACGTATTGGAGCGCGGAGCGCAGCTTACAGCCCGGCAAGGTCGCTCTGTACAGCCCCGATTACAAGAACCCCGATGCGGCGCCGTTCACGACGGTCCAGTCCACATCCCAAATGAACCAGGGAGTACGTGGAAACAAGCTTGCCGCAAACCTCGAGGACTATTATGTCGCGGCGCCGCACCTGGGCGACACGATACTTGATTTGGCCGCGCTGGGCGATACGCAGATGGCGCGTTTCGAATACGCTTCCAAATCCTTCCATGGTGAAGGCGGCGTTCGCGACCTGGCTGCGGGTGAGTGGTTCAGTCTTGTGGGACATCCGGAGATTGACACGCATGCTGAGGAAGAGCGGCAATTCGTCATCACCGAGCAGCGCATAGCCGCCCAGAACAACCTCCCCGTCGACATCAGCACGCGGGTCGAGCGGCTGTTCAATCGGAACGGCTGGACGCACGAGGATGACGTCGTCCTTATGGCCGACAACGGAGAGCAGACCCGCTACAAGACGCGGTTTTCCTGCGTGCGGCGAGGGGTGCGCATTGTCCCGCCACGACGAGTCCTGCGGCGCCCGCAGGTTCAGACTGCGATTGTGGTTGGCCCACCTGGCGAGCAGGTGTGGTGCGACAAACTGGGGCGGGTCAAGGTACGTTTTCCGGCAGTCAGGCCGCAGCCCAACGCCCATGGGAGCGGAGCAGATGCTTCCAATTTGGATGGTGTTTCTGCTTGGGTCCGAGTGGCCTCGAACTGGGCGGGAAACGGCCCCGGTAGCAGCGCACAATGCGGCGCGCGCTTGTTGCCCCCGGTTGGAACGGAGGTGCTCATCGAATTCGCCGGCGGGGACCCGGACAAGCCGGTCATCGTCGGCCAGCTCTACAACGCCGACGCGCTACCCCCGGCCTTCCGGCATGAAGATGCGCTGCCAGCCACTCGGTATCAGTCGGGCCTACGCAGCCGCGAAGTGCATGGCCAACGCGGCAACCAGCTTCGTTTCGACGACACACAAGGGCAGATTAGCGCCCAACTGGCGAGCGACCATGCCACGACCGAGCTGAATCTCGGCTATCTGACCGAATTGCGGCAGGACGGCCAAGCGGCGCCCCGAGGCGAGGGCGCGGAGCTGCGGACGGACGAGGCAATTGCGCTGCACGCCGCGCGAGGCATCTTCCTGAGTGCCTGGAAGCTGTTCGGCGGGTCGGGCACCAAGGGCAAGCAGCTCGCTCGCGACGACTTCGTTGGCCTCCTGCGCGAGTGCGGCGAACTGTTCTGCGCACTCGGGAACTACGCGGCCGAGCACAATGGCCTGCCAATCGATGCCAAGGACCAGGACGAACTGCTGACCCGCTTCAAACGATGGGAGGACGGCAGCAATACTGCACCTGAGGCTGCAGAACCACGCGAACCCGTCATCGGCGTGACCTCGCCAGCGGGCATCGGCTTTGCCAGCTCCAGGGCTATCGTCAGCTACTCGGCCAGGAACATCGACACGGTCGCGCAACAGCATCTGCAACTCGCGGCCGGCCAGCGCTTCGCCGTCAACGCCGGCAAGGGGCTCTCATTTTTCGCGCATCACGGCGGGCTCAACGCAATCGCCCATTTCGGCAAGCTCGTTCTCCAAAGCCAGCACGACGACACCGCTATCGATTCGGCCAGGAACATGCAGCTCACGGCCAGCGATGGCGTGGTGACCGTCTCCGCGAAGGCATTGCACTTTGTCGTGGAAGACGGCTCCTTCGTTCGGATGGGCAATGGAGAATTCGTCATCGGCAGCAAGCATCCCATCCAATACCATGCGCCCGATTACCTGTACGACGACCCGGAAACCATGACGCCACTACGTCCGACATTCGGCAGCGGCGGAGCGGACCAGAAGGCCGAGCTGCGCTACCCGCGTGCCGCCACGGCCGACGACAAGCTGGTCCAGGGCAGCATCGTCAAGGATGCTGGCATGAACATAGCGCTGAGCGATGGTACCGCCACGACGGCCCGCAGCGGCGCCGACGGCAAGTCTGAATTGCTCGCGCGGGACGCGATGCACATGGTCGACATCGATTTGCTGCGTGGCGGCGGAGACAAGTAGCCTTCGGGGAGGACAGATGGCCGAAAAACCGTATCCGAAGATTGAGTATGTCGCAAAACGCGAGAGCACCGTGCTCCAGTGCAATCGTCTGCGGGACAAAGTCATCGAGGTGCCACGGGACCTGCCTGGCAACATCATCCTGGTCCACGGCGTCAACGATGTTGGCACCTCATATAGCGGGGTGGAGGAAGGCCTTTGTGCGGGCCTGCAGGAACGCTTGCTACGGTATTTCAAGCCGGCCGGTTACAAGATGCCGGGCGAGGCGGACAAGGACAAGGTGGACGATGACCCGGATGCGGTGTACTTCAAGCGGCAAGTCAAACCAGATACCGACAGCCCTGTCATCCCGTTCTACTGGGGTTACCGGGAAGTGCAGAATGAGACCAAGACCGTGCATGGCCAGAAAACCGACCGTTACGGCACACGTCTCGACAAGGACCTCTCAAAGGGCGGTGGCCCGTTTGGCAATGCGACCAGTAGCCTGCCGGATATGTGGAACCGCGGCGTCTACGCTCCCCTCGACCCAGTAGGTGACCCGCTCAGGCCTATCAAGACAGGGCCGGGCCGCATGTACATGGTATTGGCCGCGCTGCGCCTGGCTGCCCTCATCGCGATGATTCGCAAGTTCGAGCCGAAGGATACGGTCAGTATCGTCGCGCATAGCCAGGGATGCCTATTGAGTCTTCTGGCGCAGGCGTTCCTGCTTGAAAAAGGCGAGCGGACCGCTGACACTTTAATCCTGACTCATCCGCCGTATAGCCTGGACGAGGAAATGGGCATTGAGATGAAAGGCCTGACCTTTTTCCAGGGTGGTTCGGATGCGGCGATGAGCAAGTCGCAATATGACCTGCTTGATGGCCACCAGAGCCTGCATGCCAGACTGCAGACGTTGGTGAACATCGTGTCCGGCGTTGTGAAGTCGAAGGCGACCGAGCCGGCCTTTGCGAAGATTAGCGAGTATGACTGCGGCGGGATGGTCGCGGGCTGCTGGAAGCCCGAAGGCGACCGCGACAACCGGGGCAAGGTCTACCTCTACTTCTGCCCGGAGGACATGACGGTCGCCCTGGATAACATGCGCGGTATCGGTTGGCAGGGCGTGCCAGACTACGCCCGGGGAAAGCAATTCAAATATGTGGCCGAGCACGAAATAGGCGACCTTGGTTACGTGTCCCATGCGCGTCCTCAACGGTGGAGCCCCAGCACAGTAATCCGCAAGCCCGTGGCCGAACTCGGGGCAGGCTTCTTTCAGCGCGTATTCACTGCTAAACGCCGGCTGGACCCACGAACCGGGAAAGTGCTTCCAGTCCTGGTCGGCCAGCCGCCGCACGACTTCGCGTTAAGGGTCAAGGGTGAAGATGACCATGCGCACGTCGCAGCAACGGTGCGCAGCCTGCGCGACTCGCTTCCGGTCGCGACATGGCCCATCGACCCAATGGATAAGCCCGAGATGCAGCGGCAGGGCGTCCGCGCCATCAACGGCGAACCGCTACACCCGCCATGCGAGGCGGACCTGCGCGGCAACCAGGTGGATGCCAACAAGATTCCGGCCAGCTCGCGCCTGGGCAAAGCGGCGCCGCAGGACCGCGGACCATGCGAGGAAGTGGACCCAATCACCGCCGCGATTGCGGTGACGGCGAGTCCGCTGCTCGTCAGGACCGTGGAAGTGCCAGACCCGGCCGGACAAGCCCGGTATCCGGGCACGCCGCAAGACCTGCCAGCGCACGAACGCGCCCAGGTGGAGGTCGCCTACAACGAGGCCCAGGGCCGCAAACAGGACGACCCGGCGGACAAATTTATGGTCATGCGTGCCATCCGTCAGCCAAATGGCAAGGTCATGGCAGTGGTGCAGGAAAGCCCTAACGATGCGCGGCGGCGCTGGCAGCACGAGCTGGGCGAGAAGTCGTTCCACAGTGCGATTTTCGACAGCCGCGAGAACCACCGCCGCGTCACCGCTTACGACGTGGCAATTGGCAGCGGCCAGGCGTCAAGCCATCGGTTGTTCTATGCTTACCTGTGCGCGGTGGCGGACTGGCGGCTCAAGAAGGCGACGCCAAGGGACCCCGGCCGCAAAGAAATGCTCACCTGGGACAAGTTCGTAAAGCTTCACGGCGTCTATTACGAGTGTGAGCCCGACTGGCGCAAGCAACTCATCAAGGGCAACGTCGACTACTACAGTACTGGCGTGTTGCCGTCCTGTCTACCAGTGTTGACCGGCGAGCTGTGGAACATCGTCATCTCCGAAACGACGACGGGAAGGCGCGTGAACCAGCCAGCCGCGCCGAAGGGGCAATCATGAGCAGTCACGCTGCCACTGCGGCAGGGGGCATCAAGCGTCCCAAGGCCTGGAAATACATTCTAGGAGCAGTGCTCCTGTTTCCGCTCCTGTTCTTGCTGTGGCTCATATTCGATTTCCGGGTGCTGCATCCCGGACTTGCTAATGTTGACGTGGAGACGGCGATGGATAGAGTACGTTGGTTCGGGGTGCCGCTGCTGGCGGTTTTGGTCCTGTTCGGCGGAAAATGGATTAAGGACTCATTTGCCGCGAATACACGTGAGCAGGAGTGGCAGCAGAAGACGCAGCAGCTAAAGGACCAGGAAGCGGCCGCGCATACCGAGAAGGCGCGTCGCGAATACGTGCTTGAAGTGCTGGGCCTGGGCGTGACCTACGAGAAGTACCGGCAGGGCAAGCTGTGGGATGCACTACAACGAGGGAACCCGCACACCAGCATTCGCGAGCGAGACCCGAAGAAATACGAGTGGGCAGGCACTGACAAATAAGGCACTTCCGGAGGCCGTGCCTGCGACGCGCTAGAAAACGGCGCCGAGTCGTCTCCGATGTTCTGGGGCGTGCCGACCATGTACGCCGGCGCCCCAATCGAAAATCCCGCCTATCAGCCCAGCGCCATCCAGCCGATAGCGGGACTGGCTGCCGGCACGGACAGCACCGGCATGGCCTGGCACCTGTTCGTGACCGGTCCCTGGCAGCTCGGCGAACGTCCGGACCAGTTGCTGGAACAGGCATTCGCGTTCTTCGACAAATACCCCGATTTGCCCTACCTCGTGCTGCTGTCGAACGACGACATGGCAGCACGTGAAAGCACGAGCCTCCCTGGTGCACCTTCGATTGTGAACGACGGCTACTACATTCCCGAGCGGCCGGATGCAACTGCCGTATTCGTGCTGGCCCGGCGCGAGCGGGTCGAACCGTTGCGACCCTACGTGTGGGACGACCCGGACAACGACTACCTGCAGGAGAACCTGCGGAGGATGTATTACCAGCTGAAAGACGACGTGCCCAATCCCGACAAGCTCGCCCATCCTGACGAAGTCAATATCGGCCGCCAACCGTCGGTCGCGGAATGGCTACAGGCCGCCGCTGTCTTCGCTAAGCACCCGGTCTTCGACAAGAAAGACGGCACACTGGGCGACGCATTCAAGCGCTGGGCCAACCACCCTCCCAAGGACTGGAAGCCCACACCGTGGTTCCCGGTTCCTTGGAACAGCGAGCAGATGAAGACATTCGACAACCTGCCGTCGCTGGGGTTCGTTCACCGTCCCGTGTTCGTCAAGTTCGAGGACGAGCACGGCAAGCCGGTAACGCGGCGCGACGCTCGCCAAAAGCTGCTGGAGGCTGGCTGGCAGCAGGCCCTACAAACCCTGTCGGACGCCGAGCGCGCAAAAGGCCCGGCCAGGATTGTTGCCGCCTTCGACAACAACGTCGACCATCTGGTTGCGATAGAAGGCGTGCTGCACCGGTACGCGGCGCAGGGAGGGCCTGAAATCGACAGCGGCAAGACAGCGCAGTTCATCAATACCGACCGCCGGCTGGGCAACACAGGCGCGGCCACCTTCTTCGTCGAGATGGCGTTGGGTGTCATGGGCAGCTACATCGAAGGCGGGTCGTCGGCCGCCATCAACTTGCGCGACCCAGCCGGAGCCAGCATCGTCTTCATCAGTCCCCCGAGCAACGAGCGGCGCAAGGCGCAGGAAGGCCGCGACGTCTTCAAGCATCAGGTCAAGCCTGCTATCGACCCTGACAACTACAAGCCACCGACGGTGGGTGCCGTCCTCGGTAAAGACGAGGACGTCAACGTGACCGCCGCAAGGCCGTAATCGATATAACAGGCAGAGGAGCAGACGTAATGCGAAATGTCATCCGGTTGGGCGATGCCACTTCACACGGCGGCAAGGTCGTCAGCAGCAGCGCCACCCACTTTAAAGTTCATGGCGTGCCGGTGGCGTGCGTAGGCGACGCCTGCAGTTGTCCCATCTCTGGTCATACGAACTGTACGATTACGACTGGGTCGCCGCACCATATCATCAACGGCAAAATGATGGCCTTCGACGGCGACAGCGTTAGTTGCGGCGCAAAGCTTATCGCAAGTTTCAAGCACTTCAAAACGATAGAATAGCTCGGTGGGACGGAAAGTTTGCGAATGCGGAAGTGCTGCGCGAAGAGGATGCCTATTGCTGAAACAATTAACGCAAGTTACACTAAGCCCAATTTTATCATGCAATATATAGTAAAAATCCCCTTTTTGTCAAGCGGGCCCGTTACATTTTTTCTCACTCGAATAGAACGGAGACTGGGAATGTAGAACCTATCGAACTAGCGCTACCTACAATTTACATGCACAAATGAAAATGGAGGGCTCCTGTTCCAGCAGGAAGCCCTCCACCGAGTTTGTTTTGCACGCCATAAAAAGGCTGTCCAAACCACACGCGCGGATAGTCTCATGCATGGCGTGCGATGTCAATCCCTGCCCGAAAGCTTTTTGGGGAAGGTTAATTTTGACTAAGGACGAAATCCATGGAGATGACTATCCGCGTCAAGGACAACGGTCGCCCATATCACCCGACTGCCTTGCATCTTTCTACCTCGAGTAGCCCACTACACAGCGGCTGCTCCCGCCGCCGCTCAGCCCAAAATAGGTCGATATGTTCGAATGCGTCTCGATATGAGGCATCTCGAACGGGAGGTGGCAATGTCTAACGAACTGGAAATCACCAGCTCCGCTCCTCGTGTATCAGCAATGCCTATCGTTGCCCCACTCAAAGGAACGGTTGCGGTTAGCGACCTGAGTAGCGAACGCATGGTCGACATCATGCAGATTCCAAAGATAGAGGAATTGCGTGCCAAGATGAGGAATAGGGGCGTTCCTAACGACCCAACGCTACGTGCGGCAGACCCAGCGACCAAAATCGAAGCGCTTGCGAATTTTTGCCAGGCATATTTGCCCTTGGGCGAAGTGCTTACGTTCGTTTCGACGCTTCTCGCCAAAATCCGCGAGGTATACCGTGCGAAGCAGTTCGGCGGCGAAGAGTTTCGTTTGTACTTTCATGCCAATGCGGAAGTGATGAACGGTGAGAGATTGCGACCGTTGCCGGCGTGCCTTTCGTCCATCACAGGAACTGGTTTTACCCTGACCGGTCCCTCGCTCATGGGGCGCACCGCTACATTGCAACGCGTCGTTGAAATTCTGGGCAAGCCATTTATTGTCGAAGGTAACCATCCTGCGCCACGCCGCATGTGGGTCATGCCAATTCTTTACCTAACGTATCCGATGTGTGGAACGCTACGGGGATTAATTCGTGACATGCGTCAGCGTGTGCTCGCGGAAATCGGACGGCACAACACGAGTATCAATGCGTTTTCCGATTTGGACGGCGTAAATAGTGAGAACGTCGCAATTGCGCTTTGCACTCTGATAAACGTTGGAGTAGTGGTACTGGATGGAGGTGGATTCGCCAACGTCAACGCGAAAACGGAAGACATTTTCAGGTTCCTTCTTAAGCTTCGGCAATTCACCGGCGTCCCTGTGCTTGTCTCAGGTACCAGCGCGTTTATGTACTCCGCAAGCTACATGGGGAATCTGGGGTCAAATCTGTTTAACGGACCGTGTCTCCACCTCGACCCGTTCGGACCGCCACATCAACCAGAGGACGACGATGCTGTCCCGAAGGCTAAAAGTATCTGGCAGCAGGTGAATACTTGGCAGTGGAACCAAGGCTTGATTCCGGAGTACTGCCAAATGCCCGCGGCGTTGCCCACGTGGACCCATCAGGTGACATTCGGCCGATTTGGCTGGTTGGTGCAAGGATTTGAGGCCCTGCACGTTGCCCTCGTGACCACGCCCGCTCTGCAGGAACCTGGCAGCCTCACCGAAGAACGCGTGAAGAACATCTTTGATATGAGGCTGCAACTTCACAACGGTGCCCGAAGTGCCATAGCCAGACTGCAAGGCGTTCCGTCGGGAAAAGGAAAATTGTTATTCCTGAAGAATCTCGACCATCTGCCCTCCTCAGCTTTTGATGAGCCGCAGCTCCATGAGTGGCTGGATGAAGCAATGCTGAAGCGGGCATGACGACGATGAACCAAAACATAGTTGTGGTGCCGCACTTTCCCGACGGAGAACTCGTGAACGCTTTCCTCATTCGTGTGATGAGTTATAGCGGCTCACCATCTTTGGCTCTGGCATGCCGTCGGCTATTGAACAGGCGGCCTAGTTTAGACGGAATGCCGAGTTCTCTTGGAAAATTTCACGAAGAACTCGGCCATGTCTACGGGGACATCGACATGCTCATCGATAAACACACTGAGTATAACTTTATCTGTTGCGGGCTACCCCGAGGGAGGTTTGCAGCTCAGCGCGCCAGGCTAATAGAGATGCATCGTGGACCCGTCAGATTGTGTCGACTTCCTTTGCTTTTCAACAAAAGCGAAAACAGCTATCTGCAATGCCCGGAGTGTTTGGAGCAACAAAAAAAGGAATATGGATTTTCGTTCATCCACAGAAGAACGGGCGCGCCTTTTGTTAACGTTTGCCCAGTTCACGGTCTTGTCCTGCGCCCCAACAGTACGCAGTTGCCGTTTTTCGACGCGCAGTGTCAAACCCAGCCTAACAACTACCAAATAAGAATGACCATGGAGCTCGCAAAACGGATTGACCGGTGTATGGAGACACCAGCAGAGAAATCAAAATACCATAAGGATGACCTCATCCAGCTGCTGAGGAGCTCGGGCTGGATAGGTAAGGACGAGCGCTTTCACGCGAAAGAATTCAAGAGCGCGTTCTCCGAATTTTTCTCCGGCGCCTTCGCCGATGACCGCTTGATTATCATGTGTCAGTCGGAGAAACATGTTGAGAACGCAATCCGCGCTCTGCTACGCGCCGATAAGGCACTTCATCCGGAATGGTGCATTCTGTTTAAATGGTTTGCCGAAGAGCATGCGCACCCTAATCTCACTCAGTCCATTACTTCTAAACCGGTTGCATTTGCGCGTAAGCGGGCGGCCAGTCCAGTCATGGTGCCGCTGCGCGAAACCATTGAGGTTGAACTCGCAAAGCATCGGACCCTCCATGCGACTGCCAGGGAAATGAATATTAGCGCCTCGCTGCTCAGCACTTTGTGCAAACGGCACGGCATCAACGTGAAACGGCGCCCTAAAACGCTGACAGAGCATCTATCGAATCAAATCAGGAAAGCATTCGAAGACGGGATGTCTCCAGCCAAAGTAGCCGAAAAGTTCGACATATCGGTATCAAGCGCATACCGTCAACTGGCAGCTCTTGAGGATGTACCTCTTCCAAATGAGAAAGCGAGGACCACTCGTATCGAGGCAGATAAAGAGGAGTGGTTGCAAGTCGTTCACGCAAATCCCGACGAGTCCCGTAATGCATTGCGAAAGCTTCATTCGGCTTTATGGATGCGCTTGTATCGACAAGAAAAAGATTGGCTTGAGGCCAATCAACCCTCCCTACGCTCCCGCGTCAACGGTGTGATTGCAGGTCCCCCTCGGAAGCTGCTTAAAAATTTTAATTGCGCGGTCGCGAATGCGGTTGAGATGTGTACCGCACCGGACAAGCAGCGTATCAACATATCGCAATATCGTTTGGTAAAGCTGGCTGGCGTCACACCCTATGCGCTGCAAAGCTGTGAAGCGAATGGTTCTGTCGAAAAGCGTGAGGAGTGCAGAGACGAATTTGTTTCCGCTCGAATTGCACGGATAGCGTCCAAAGTTGGGCGTCCGATAAACAAGCCTAGCGTTATTGCTAAGAAGGCCGGCCTGCGTACAGAAACTGTTCGCAAAGCAACGACGAAGTAACGGGACAAAATTTAGATTGAGAGGAAGCAGTTGTCAGTAGCACGTAGAAATCTGCAGTTGTTTACGATGAGCATCTTGCCAGAAGAAGATATCACCGGATTCGTAGTTCGTCAGTCGTATGAACGGAGCCAAGGAAGAGTTCTCGTGAAGCCCGATACGCTAGCAGAGTCAACAAAAAGGCCAGGATGGGCATTTCCATCTGGGCTTGGCCGTCTCATGGAGGAATTCCGAGTGGCGTTACCAAATATCGAGGACGTAATAGATAACCATACTCGATTTCCTCTATATGCACCGTTTTTGTCTCCTTCGGACTCGAAAGTGTTGCGTGAGCATCACAAGGGGCGTGCGATGAAGGGAATTGCTGCTCATGTTGGCATGGTTAGTGGCGCATCCAGAAGCCGGATGGCCATGTGTCCAGAATGCATGGATTTCGACGTCAAGGAGAACGGTTACGCGATTTGGCGTCGGCTCTCATTAATGTCCGGGATTCTGGCATGTCCAGTCCATAAGCGGCCCCTCCTGACCTTTTGCGGTGCCTGCGAGGCTGGGCATCGACGTATGCGAACGAACTGGCGCCCGACCGTGCGCTGTGCGTGTGGCGGCAGTTTGGCAGTGGTCGCGAGACTGGATGAGAAGGCACAGGAAATGGCCATTGGAGTGGCCGGTATGGCGGACCAGATTCTTCGCAGAACTGCTTCCGTCAACGTGTCCTCGGCCGCAATTACGAAGGCCCTCGCCTATCACTTCGGAAATCGCGGCGCCCTTGGTCCGCGCTCACATGAGCGGTTGAAAGAGGTGCTTCATCAATCCATTGGCCCAAACGGCGTCTCACTCTTGGGAATTGGAACCAGCACTTTGAAGCGTCTAGTTGGCTCCTCAAATTCCGGCGGTTCAATTCGCAATCCCATTCAAAATCTCGCTGCAATACATGCTGTTTTTGGCGGATTCGATGCCCTCTCGGCGACACTGTTGGCATGCCAGGAAAAGGCTCGTTATACCAATGTTGAGGTTGAAGTAGCAAATAGTAACTTCGATAAACGCAGGAAGAGTAGGCGCCTAAAAGGTGATAAATATACCGCTTGGGTGGCTGGACTTCAGCCTGCACAGAAAACTAGCCTTAAAACCGAATCCCGGAAATGGCTGCTCGAACGAATGCATGAGCACCCTGCCATTCAAAGGTCGGACTTGTGGCGACTTCCCGGCAGCTACTCTGCGTTGCGATATCTGATGAATATCGACACAACGTGGTATGACAACATGCTGCCACCGATTGATGGAGGGCGAAACCGCGTGGCGAAAGAACTCCTGCTCATTCAGGGAATTGCGCGACTTAGTGCACACATTCAACAACGGTATGAATTGTCCATCAGAGAAAAGCCGATACGCAGGGTAACTAAGACTTACCTACTCACCAACGCTCCTTGCGAATCGGCCTCGAACCTTGTTCTGAAGAGCGAAGAGATTCAAATGGCCCTTGATGCCTATGCTGAAACACCTGGCAAGCGACGAAAGCGCGTAACAGATATGGTGTGTGAGGAAGTACGAAGAATTTTCCCGACCCACCCCTTCGGCGCCGAGAAGACATATATCAATCTAGATGATAGAAGCTTCGCGCGGCGCTTTTATCGAGCAAAAAAATGGCTTACCCAAAACGGAAATTAATCGCAGACTGCAGTCATCTGCCGTACACAGCAGACGATGCTGCGCGTATCTTTCGAACGGGACAGTTGGATTACGTTGAGACCATTCCGCGGCCAGAAAACGAAACGGGTTTTTACCTCGCGGATTTGCTTGGCAGGCCGATTCTTTCTTGGCCTCCGGACTTGCCAAAATTTGACCCTCGCGGAAACCCTTCCGCAGCAGACTTTGAGGAGTGGAAGAAAGCTCAAGACAGCAAAATCGGCATTGCCGGCAATTACTTTAGCTTTAAGGGATGTGGTCTCGTCCCTTGTCACTCTGACTTGGAAAAGCGCCACCTCAGCTGTTTTGAAATGAATCCGTTTGTCATTGAGATTCGAGGTCAGTATCCAGAGTGGGAACGCAGCGTGTACCGGAAGTATAAGGCTTTGGGTATGCGTATGCCAAAGCGTAGCCTGATGACAATTGATTTTGTTCTTACTCTAAAGATACCTGGGCGCCCGGGCCTTCACTACCACGCCGTCTCTATTAAGCCTTATGAACTGCTACTGCAGTCATCGGTGCAGAAGCGGCACAAGCGAGAGGTCGCGTTACTGCGCGAATGGGGCTGCACTCATGAAGTTATGACAGAGCACTCGATTACCGCAAGTCAAGTAATGAATAATAGACGGCTTTTCGAGTACATGCGCTATACCGAGAGCATTTCCACCTATCGGGCGGCTGCATCAGACATGGCGGTTGCCCTATTGAAAGATGTAGTGCTGAGAACTTGTGACCGAAAAATTGAAATAGTTGCTAACCGCGCTGGTTGGAGTCTAAACGAAGGTTACCGGATTTTTGCTATTGCAAATTTCCTCGGTTACTTGGCTATTAATCACAAACACGAGCTTTTGCCGGACAAACCACTTTACTTACTCCAACCGTAAATCTTGTGCCACTTCGTAGTGGCGCGAACCTAAAATTTGGAGTTCATCATGAATGTCATAGAGAAGCCTGTAATCATCCGTAATAGCAATGTGTCTCTTATCGAAGGGCGTGGACGAGAACGCATATACCGCGTGCTTGCTTATAACGATTCGCAAGTCTATGTTGTGGAGTTGGGCACAGCCAAGTACGTGAAGAATGGAAGCGTGGACACCCGGCTCTTCACACCTAACCCTCCTTCAAAAAAAGTACGAAATCGTTTGACGTGGTCGCGGAGTTTCGCAGACGCGTCTCTTGCCGATGGGACACTTGTGCATATCGCGGAGCATGGCATTCCGGAGCAAATGGTCCAATGTAGCATTTCACCGGGAAGCAGCCAAAAGCTAGACGTGCGAAGAAATGTCGTCGCCCACGTTGAGCGATACTGGGGTGACACTGTGCTCGAGGACCGGACGGTCTATGCGAAGGCGATTAGAACCGCAGCGAACCGCTTTAATGTCTCTGAAAATGCGGCTCGGCAGTGGTTTGAAATGCACATGTTTTACGGTAGACATGAGAACGCTCTTGTGGACCATGATTGGAGGAAGGGAGCTCCCGGTGTAAGCCGACGAGATTTGCGCGATGAGCATGGCCGGCCCGCGAAGTTGGGCAGGCGAACCGCCAGTGAGAAAATGTTCCCCAAGAAAGGCCATAAAAGAAAGCGTCTGACCAAACAGTTGGAAGTTGAATATTCTAACTTCCTCCGACAGGAAGCATTTGATAATAACGACCCGTTCCCGGTGGTGTATCGACGTTGGGTCACCAGTCGAGTAGCATTCAATCGAGATAAGGACGGTGCTCTTCGAATTTATCAAATCGACCCCAAGAACTTCCCTGGCGACGACAACATGAAAAGGGTTGGTCGCAAGCTTCTGAAGAAGCATCGCGAGGAACGAGATAAGGAGAAGAGAGTTAAACCAGGCAATAATGGTGGAAGCGCCCAAGACATCGTACATGACCAATTGCCCGTTTTGGATATTGATGGAACCGTTGCGTCCAACTTTATTCTTTTTGGAGATGAGCATATCGAAATTGATGGGCAAGGGAAACCGACAGTCCTGCTGGCCGTGGACCGAGGCAGCTTGGCCATCGTTGGTTGGCATGTGAGCTTCGGGGCGGAAAATGGTGATGCGTACCTGAGTTGCGTTTTTTCGGCGTGCACGCCTAAGACACGAGAGCTCCACAGGTGGGGAGTGCCTCATCTGGGTGGTATGGTCTATGGTTGTACCAGCGAAGTCTTTATCGACCGCGGACCTGGAATATCAATGAGGACGCAATCGTCGCTTGTTGAAAGGTTCCGCACTGCCGCAAAGATGGCTGAACCTGGTAGCCCGCCGTCCAAAGGTCACGTCGAGCAAGTGATGAAGTACTTCCAGGAAGAGTTGGCCTATCTCTCGGGGTCCACGTTCAGAACCGGAGATGAGGACGAAGATAGAAAACGGCAAAAGCACGCGAAAAAGGGGGCAATTCCGCTGAAGCAGTTCATGCAGGCACTCCTTATGGCAATTAGCAGGCGCAATCTTGAGCTTGATGCCGGGCATCTCCTGTCCGCAGACATGATGAAGCAACAGGTCGCTGCATGTCCTGCGGAGATTTATCGTTACAACAAGAATCGCAGGCGCGGCGATGCCGCATGGGACTGGGCGCCCGAAGATGTCTTCAGAAAGTTGTGCATTCCGCGGGAACCAAAAGCTCCGAAAGGAATCGTTACACTCGATAATCGCAAATTCACTTCGACTGAGCTTAAACTATATGCGCGTTCGCATGCAGTAATGCACAATAATGCGTCTGTCAAAATCAAAACCTACGAGATTCCGAGCGCACCGTTTGTCTTGTTGTGGGAGCTACCTGGCCAAGGGCTCGGTCTGCTCGAAGCAATGGACTGCACGAAAAAGATATTCGAAGATGGTCTTGGATTTTCAATAGATTATCAAAACAATTACCGAAATCACTTGCGTGCGGAGGCAAAATTTATTGCGCGCAAACATGCCATTGCAGCAATTAAAGAAGCGAAATCTTCGGCCGCAGCACTAGTCTCAAAAGCGCAACAGACAAAGATGGATAGCGTAGAGCGGAACGCAGCGATGGATGGGCCAATGATTACGAGCGCGGAAACCCCGAGAATGCAGGCGCAGCGGCATCTCGAACGCCAAACTGTGGATTCAATCATTTCTGAGTTCAGCCAGATGCCGTTATCAGAAATCGCGAGCACCACTCCGATTGGTAATCGTGATAAAGTCCGAAGTTCGATTGACGACACGCAAGATTTAAGTATCGAATTCTAGCTTTCGATGGTGAACATTTTTTTGACTCAGCGCGGTGGTGTTTCTAAATCAGCGCGATGCTTCGTTGTCGTACGTGTTTACTCAGGAGAATATGATGTCGGAAATTTCAAAGAAATCGCGTCGTGAACTTCATCCGGATTTTCCAAACGAACTAATTCTCGGAGCTGTCGGCGGTGCGCAAGACAAGCTTACACTATGTCGGGGCGATAACGGTACTTACATTAGCCCCCGACGGCCTCCTGAAGAAATCATGCATCGCTTTGAGGCCGCGGATGACTTGGTCGACCAGTTGGTCAGCTACTTCAGGCGGAAGAAGGCTGAGTTTCCGGAATGGACCGATGAGATGAACTTGGAACGAATCCGCCTCGGGCTTATACAGAAAGTTGAGCAAGGAAAATGGACTTATACTGAAGCCGAGCAAGGATGGATAATGGCGCGTCTTCGAGAGCGATGCCTTGAACCTCTCGGACCCGGGCATCAGACAGAGCAATTGATGCCGAAGCCAAAGAGCAAATCAGATTGCGATGTTCCCTACCATGAGAAACCGGTTTTCTACGCGTCTAGCCTTTCGATTACCCCACCTCGCACACCGGAGCAAATAAGACGTTTGATAGCTAAAGGACGGATTGCAGAAATGACCCCGGGCCAAGCAGGCTATGATGAAGAGCAATAAAATAGCAGAAAATAGCACGAATGGAATCTATTCCAAATCTATTTTCGAGAATGTCGGCATCAAAAACTAGGGAAATTATCCCGCGAACAGACAATGTTGGATAACGAAGCGATGACATTTTCGGCTGCTCGGATTATCGTGTGGAATCGCTTTAAAAACAGAAGGTTAGAATTTTTGAGACCAGCAATGACCGACAGCTACGGTAATGCAACTCGTGCAAGCAAATTTTTGAGCTACGTGCTCCGACACCGACCAGATTCGATTGGTATTTCCCTCGATAGGCAGGGCTGGGCGAGTGTACCGGAGCTGCTGGCCAAGGCAGCAGCGGCCGGCACTACCATCACGCTTAATGAGCTCAAGCAAATCGTGGCGCAGAACGACAAGAAGCGATTTGTGCTCAGTGACGACGCAACGCGCATACGTGCAGCCCAGGGCCACAGCGTCGACGTCGACCTAGAATTGACGGTCAAGGCACCGCCCCCTGTTCTGTATCACGGCACCGTAGGAAAATTCATGGCTGACATTCGCAAGCAGGGCTTGCGGCCGATGACTCGACATGACGTGCACCTGTCACCTGACAAAGAAACGGCGACCCGCGTGCGATTCGCCGCGGCAAGCCGGTCATCTTGGTTATCGAGACATATCCGATGGTGCGGGACGGCTATCAATTTCGTGTGTCCGACAACGGAGTGTGGCTGACATCAGAAGTGCCGCCGAAGTACATTAAATTTCCGGCTACGCGTTAAAGAAATCGACTATTCGGTTCTACACGCTAATCCGGATAGCGACATTTCCCACGCGCGGTGCAAACGTGACCACCGCAAGTCGCTCCGCGACCTCTGTTGAGTCTATCGGACGAGCGATTCCAACCCAGAGCGATAGACCATCACGGACGGTTTTGCGCCCGGCGTTGGCCTGAAGAGCTTGCCCTGCGAAGTCCGCGCTTCGGCTCAAGCAAAGGCCCGAACGTCAGACTTCAGGCTGGGTTTCATCTGCGTTTAACAGTGCCTCGGCCTCGGCAACCAAGATGCTGCCCGAACAGCCGAGTGCTGCAGCCAGTTTCAAAATGGTGCGAAAGGTCGGCTGCTTTTGCCCGGTTTCTATCCAGCTCACAAAGACGCGCCCGAGTCCTGCCTCGAAGCCCAGCCTCTCCTGGCTCAGGCCGGCTTCGGTCCTCCTTTTGCGCACCACGCGTCCAAAAGCCACCCCGGGTTCCACGAGACTCCTTCGCTCTATCAGCGAAAAAGTCTAGGCAACAGTGACAATCCCGTCTTTATACTATAGTATACAAATCGAAAGTTTCCATATGGCAACCACGGCTATCGCCGCCGAGCGGCTGCTGAAATTACTGTTCTTCAGGAGAATGTTAGGGTGAATTCGAAGATTACATCTCTCGCAGCGCTTCTCGTGCTTACGGCTTGCGCGACGTCAGCGCCACCGGTCACCAATCTGAATGGCCAGCCGATAAAGTTCTCTGAGCCAGTCCTTGGCAAGCAAGGTTTGCAGGGGGCGACGTTCGTGCTGCTCGAGAAAAACATTGCAGACGGCCACTTCACTGTGGTCAGCATCTCTAAAACTCGGCAGGCCATCGCGAATGACCGCCAGGAACGTGTCGCCTTTAATTCAGAGTTAACGTCTTTCGCTCCGGATTATCCGGACTCTTCTGTTTTCCATACCTATGTGGATACCGGCAACTATAACGCAGCGACAGTTATCACCACCTGCAATCGCATTCTGCCGAAAACACAAGAATATAGCCCATGCAATAGTACTTTCGCAGACGTCTTTATTCCAATGGGTATCACCAAAGCCTATAGCGGAGGAAAGATTTCGCAAGGGGCTTGGAAGGAATGGCAAGACCCGGTGCGCAACAGACTGCGTTATGTATCATCTCCGCAGTTCGCGTTGAAGCAGGCGGGTGTGTTCGACCATATCAGTGACTTGGTCAACGCCAAGTAAGCCAGAAAGGACCAAATGTTTCGCCAAATCTGCAGCGGCCTACTTGCGATTATTGCATTCGCTTCAATATTCCCGTGCTGGGCGTCGGCACAGGAACAAGCAACCGGCTTAGAGAAGAATAACACGTGGACCGTGCAAATATCAAACAAGCCGAATATGGCGAATCCCATCTTTATTGCGATAAAGAAAGTGCAAAATCACTGGGAGATTGATGGCATCTATTCACGGCCGCCTCAGATTTCGCGCTCACAGCAACTTGAGCTTTTCATGGCAACCAGGGATTTACAGCATTGGGGAAACGTCTACACAAACTCAGTCATCAACTGCGATTCATTTGAGGTTAAAGAGGCGGACTTTAGCTCGATATGCACGAGCTCGCTTAGCGAAAAGCGCTCGGCTCGCACCGCGGCGTTAGGTATGCTCTTTGGCGGAAACGGGAGCCA